>ERZ1034844.39-NODE-39-length-74130-cov-26.696335_pt1 | contig 74130 bp, 84 predicted proteins | sample MGYA00520594_ERZ1034844 | MGnify/ENA primary metagenome ERZ1034844 (study PRJEB33766, sample SAMN09781733) | gut metagenome | biome: gut microbiome | host: Homo sapiens | place: Madagascar | study: EMG produced TPA metagenomics assembly of the PRJNA485056 data set... | reverse complement strand
ATAATATACATTATATTAAAAATTTTTTCAATAGTTAAATACAAATTTTAACGAAAAATTTGCAAATTAAAACACTGTATCGGTGATGATACAGTGTTTTTTAAATCAATATTGATTATAAAGCAGCTTTTGCTGTTTCTGTGAGAGCTGTAAATGCCTCAGGGTCTGAAATAGCGATTTCCGAAAGCATCTTTCTGTTGAGATCAACGCCTGCTTTCTTAAGGCCGTTCATAAATGTTGAGTAGTTCATACCGTTGAGTTTGCAAGCAGCTGAAATACGAGTAATCCAAATTCTTCTGAAATCTCTCTTCTTCTGCTTTCTGCCGATATATGCATACTGACCGCTCTTCATTACAGCCTGTTTAGCTGTTTTGAAGAGAGCGTGCTTTGAGCCGTAGTAGCCCTTAGCTGCCTTTAATACTTTTTTTCTTCTTTTGCGAGTCGCCATAGCGCCTTTAATTCTTGCCATTTTAATTACCTCCGACTATTGAATGATTTAACGGAGCGAAACACTGCCGCCCCTCACTTAAAAACTTAGATTATTTGTAAGGAACAAGTCTCTTGCATTGCTTCTGGTTTGTAACATCGGCAACAACCTGCTTACGAAGATTTCTCTTACGCTTTGTTGATTTCTTTGTAAGAATGTGTGATGTGTAAGCGTGAGCTCTTTTAACCTTGCCGCTCTTTGTTGTTTTGAAACGCTTTTTAGCGCCGCTGTGTGTCTTAATTTTTGGCATAATTAATTCCTCCGATTATTTAATAATTTGCGCGGGACAAGCCACGGACCGCAAAATCTCCGTCGCGAAGCAACAGAGCAATGATTTACATTTTAATTATTTTGCTTTTGGGGACATAAACATAAGAATCTGTCTGCCCTCAAGTTTCGGCTTTTTGTCAACAACAGCTTCCTCTGCAAGTTCGTCTGCAAAGCGTTGCATATTGGTTTCGCCCAATTCGGGGTGAGCCATTTCTCTGCCGCGAAGGCGGATTGACACCTTAACCTTGTCACCCTTTGACAAAAACTTACGAGCTTGGTTAACCTTAGTGTTGAAATCGCCGATGTCGATATTAAGAGAAAGTCTGATTTCCTTAGTTTCAACAGTTTTTTGCTTTTTGCGATTTTCCTTTTCGCGTTTTGCCTGCTCATAACGATATTTTGAATAGTCCATAATCTTGGCAACGGGCGGCTTTGCCTGCGGAGCGATTTTAACAAGGTCCTTGCCCTTGGAATCTGCAAGCTTTTGCGCTTCCTTTGCACTCATGATGCCGAGCTGTTCGCCGTCATCTGCGATTACGCGTAATTCCTTATCTCTGATTTCGCCGTTGAGTTGCGGAGCATCTTTGCTGATAAAAAACACCTCTTTGAAAATTAATTAAAAATAAAAAGTACGAACGCAACGCGCCCGTACTCAATAAATCATAAGAAATATTGCCCTTTTCGCCTTTGGTTTAAGGGGAGAACGCGCGTTCTTCTTTGTTGTGAGAGTATATTAACACAAAGCTTGGCTGATGTCAAGCAAAAGTGAAAATTATTTTTTTGTATATAAAATATGTTTAAATGAAATGCCGTTGACATTATAATCGGTGAGTCGCTCGCTTGTATAAAGCGATTTGTCAAACTGCGGAAAATATGTGTCGGCATCGTCGCACTCGGCGTCGATTTCGGTTAAATAAAGCTTATTTGCAAGCGGCAAATACTGCTTATAGACATTTCCGCCGCCGATAACAAAAGCGTTGTCGGCGCCGCAAAGAGCGTTTGCCTCATCAACGGAATGTGCAATCTCCGCCCCCGGCGCAACATAGCTTTTATCGGTTGTGATGACGATATTTCGTCTGTTAGGCAATGCGTGAGGAAGCGATTCAAAGGTTTTTCTGCCCATAATCACGGTGTTACCCGTGGTTGTTTCCTTAAAAAATCGCATATCATCTTTAAAATGCCAAATCAAATCGTTGCCTTTGCCGAGCTCAAGATTTTTGCCGACAGCGGCTATCATTGAAATATTCATAAATAAAATATATCCTTAAATTATTATTGAGAAATCGGGAATTTGATTTTGCCGAGATGTTCGTAGCCGACAAGCTTAACATCTTTGCAATCTCTTGACGAGTCAAAATCAAAGAAATCCTTGACCTCGGGGTTGAGCCACAACTTCGGTGCAGGCAAATCGCCCTGCTCGTCCTGACGCTTGATTTGCTCCTTAATGCCGTCAATTTGGTTGACATAGATATGAGCGTCTTTTATGCTCCAATCAATCGTGCCCGGCTGAAGTCCTGCCGTCTGTGCAAGCATTGAGAGCAAAACGGCATACTGAGTGACATTAAACGGCAATCCGAGCGGAACATCGCACGAGCGCTGATGCACCCAACAATTAAGTTTGCCGTCGGTAACATCCCATTCGCTTGACCAAACGCAACTCGGCAAAACGGCAGTATCGAGATAATCGTTTTGCCAAAGGGTCATCACCATTCGTCTGTCCTCGGGATGATTTTTTATCTTATCAATAAGATTTTGAGTCATTTGGAATTTTTTGACAATATAGCCGTAGGCAGTGCCGATTGTGTGGGCATATTCCTTGCCGAAATCCTTATGAATTGTTTTTTTGACAAGCTGTCCGTTTTCATCGGGAACAAGCTGATCGGCTGTCCAAATTCCGTTTTCGTCAATTTCCCACTCGTTCCAGATATTGACATCGCGCTCTCTGAGCCAACGGACATCGTTTGACTGTGCCTGATAAATCCAAAGCATTTCGAGAACAGCTTGGCGGATAAACACCTGCTTTGTAGTCAAAATAGGAAATTCCTGCTGTAAATCAAAATGGAAATGATGTGACGGCACTTTAATAGTATTTGTGCCTGTGCGGTTGACAACCTCCGTGCCCTCGCTCAAAATGCGGCGGCAGAGGTTTAAATAATCCTTATCAAACTGTGACATAAATAATGTTCCTTTATATTATTCTTTCCACGGATATTTTTGCTGTAACGCAACGAATTCGTCATATGTTTTTGCAAAGTGAAAATCGCCCTTTAAATCGGAGAAGAAATACAAATACTCCGTTTGCGGATAATCTACCGTTGCGGCTACAATATCATCGCCCGAGTTTGTAATCGGACCGACCGGCAAGCCTTCGCAGCGATAAGTATAATACGAATCGTAAACTTCCTGCGAAAAGCCGTATTTATCGCGCAGAGCGGCGGCATAGTAATATGTTACATCAGACTGGAGCTTTGCACCCTTATCAAGTCTGTTCATAAAAACAGAGGCAATGTTTTTAGCCGAGTCCTTGCCGAGTGCCTCTTTTTGAACAACGGAGGCAAGGGTGATAAGCTGATACATCGTCATATTGTGAGAGGTGCAAAAATTCTTCATATCGTCGGTGATATGATAATCAAATGTTTCAAGCATTTTTGCCGCAATATCGTGAGCGTCGCTGTTCATTGCAAAATCGTATGTTGCCGGGAACAAAAAGCCCTCGAGCTTATACGCAATCAAATCGTTGTCGGGAACGGTTGAAAGGAAATCATAATCAAAACCGTTTGTTGATTTGCAGACATTAAGAAAATCCGACGCCTTACAAATTGAATTTTCCTCAAGGATTTTTGCAATTTCCATGCAATTTTTGCCCTCGGGAATGCAAACCTTGACCGATTTGTGAGAAATATCGGGATTTTTGAGTTTTTGAACAATATCCTCATAGCTCATATCGGAGGTCATATTATACTCGCCGTTGATATAAGTAAAATCGGGATAGTGTTTATCCATCCACGAGGTCCAAACAGTATCGTTGATTACAATGCCGTTATTGTAAAGCTTTTGACCGACCTCGTATTCATAATCCTCTTTTGAAATAACGAGCGTATATTTTGTTGCGGCGCCCTTTTCGGTGCCGTTAATATCATTTTTAATCTGCGAATAAGCATAAGTGCCGAAAACAGCCGCCGCGATGATGACAACAACGATAATCACGGCGAAAATCGGTTTTTTCTTTTTGCGCTTCGGCCGAGCCTGCGGCTGGGGAGGGCAATAAACATCGTTGCTTGCCTGCGGAGCAAGGCGATTCAAATCAATATTATCCTCAATTTTTTCAACCGTAACGCCGCAATAGGGGCATCTTTCGCTGTCGCCTATTTCGCGGTTGCAATTAAAGCATTTCATATATCAGTCCTCACAAATCATAGGAAGATGCTCAATGCCGCGGTCAATAACCGTAGCCTCGCCTGTGGTGCGAAAGCCGAGTTTTTCATAAAAACCTACCGCATGAAGCTGAGAATCAACATAAACAGTGTGTATATTTTGCTTTTTGCACATTTGGCAGAGAGATTTGACGAGAAACGCACCGCATCCCGTACCTCTTGCTGAGCGCGCAACGGCAATTCTGCCGATTTTTACACCCTTTGGCATAAATGCGATTCTGCCCGTAGCAACGGGAACGCCGTTTTCCTCAACAAGTGCAAAAAGTGTTTTAGGGTCGCTGTCGAACGAGTCAAACTCCTGTTCGGCAATTGCGCCCTGCTCTTTTTCAAAAACATTGATTCTGATTTTTTTGACAAAATCGAAATCAACGCTGTCATACGAAATAAATTTGACCGTCATACTACCTGAACCTTGAGCATATTTGTTGTGCCGGAGATACCGAGCGGAATGCCGGCGGTGATAACGGCAATATCGCCGCGCTTAAGAACCTTCGCTTTTTCCGAAACCTCAACGGCGTGGTCAAACAAGGCGTCGGTATTTTTCTTTTCATCGCACTTAACAGGGAAAACGCCCCACGAAAGCACAAGTTGACGATAAACCTTGTCGCTTGTTGTTGCGCCGACAATTTGGGTGTACGGTCTGAATTTTGAAATCATACGCGCGGTTGTGCCGCTTTTTGTAACAGTAACGATTGCGGCGGCGTTAAGGTCGTGCGCGGTTGTAACCGTTGCATGCGAAATGGCGGCAGTAATGTCGCGATTTTCGGGTTTTTGATAGAAATGGTCAAAGCGTTTTTTATAATCAATATCCGCCTCGGTGGTTTGTGCAATCCTTGTCATTGCCTGAACCGCCTCAACGGGGTGCTTGCCGACAGCCGACTCGCCCGAAAGCATAATAGCAGAGGTGCCGTCATAAATAGCGTTGGCAATGTCCGTAATCTCGGCTCTTGTCGGGCGCGGATTTTCAATCATTGATTCAAGCATTTGTGTTGCCGTTACAACGATTTTGCCTGCCTTATACACCTTTTCAATAATCATTTTTTGAATGGCAGGGATTTTTTCAAACGGAATTTCAACGCCCATATCGCCGCGGGCAACCATAATGCCGTCGGCAACGCGGATAATCTCGTCGATATTTTCAACACCCTGTGAATTTTCGATTTTTGCGATGATTTTAACATCTTTCCATCCGATAGCCTCGAGATAGTTGCGCATAATCGTAATATCCGTTGCAGAGCGACAGAATGATGCGGCGATGAAATCAAAATCCATCTCCTTGCCGTAAGAAAGGTCATTCATATCCTTTTGTGAAAGATACGGCATATTAAGATTTATGCCGGGTACATTGACGCCCTTGTGATTTGTAACGAGGCCGCCGTCAACAACCGTGCATACAATATCGGTGGCAGTGACCTCATCAACTTTCATTGAAATAAGGCCATCGTTAATAAGGATTGTTGTACCGTGTTTAACATCGCGCGGCAGACCGTAATAGTTTACAAACGATTTTTCTTTTGTGCCCATACACGGTGTTGTTGTGAGGGTGAAAGTGTCACCTTGGTTAATAACAACACCTTTAGGATCCTCAAAATCGCCGAGTCTGATTTCCGGGCCTTTTGTATCAAGAAGGGTAGCAATCGGCAGTGAAAGTTTGTCGCGGAGCTTTACAACTTCTTTAAATCTTTTTGTATGCTCCTCATACTTACCGTGACTGAAGTTGAATCTTGCAACATTCATACCGGAGAGCATCATTTGTTCGAGAACATTTTCGTCATCCGTGGCAGGGCCTACGGTGCATATAATTTTAGTCTTTGTCATTTTTCTGTATCCTTTACCGCAATAATAATAAATTAAAATATTTTATAGTGAATCTACTTAATCAGTTTCTTATTTTACACACATTGAAACGAAAAATCAATGTTTTATTGACTTAATTTAAAATTTATTTTATACTAAACTCAAAATCATATTAAGGAAGGTATTATATGCCGATTTATGACATTGCGGGATTAAAGGTTGAAATGGCGCCCCACGGCGGAAGGACAGACAAGCAGGCTGTCCCCTACCTTGCCGCTGACCAAAGCGAAGAACAGCACGCCGATATTTGCATTAATGTTGACGATAAGCGCGTCGAGGAAGCTATGCGCGAGCATCCCGAGCTTAACCAAGACGATTGGAAATATATGCTCACCGGTTCGGATTTTTACACAAGTGTGTTGAAATTTGACGGAATACTTTTGCACTCATCGTGCATAGTTGTTGACGGCGTTGCATACGCCTTTTCGGCAGACAGCGGAACGGGAAAATCAACGCACACTCAACTGTGGCTCAAGCGATTCGGCGACAGGGCGCATATTTTAAATGACGACAAGCCGTGTATAAGGAAAATCGACGGCAAAATTTACGCCTGCGGCACTCCGTGGAGCGGAAAATACGATTATTCGACGCCGGAGGTTGTTCCTCTCGGCGGAATTTGCTTTTTGGAAAGAAGCAAAACAAACTTTATCAAAAAGGCTGACACAAAAAAAGCAGTTTACAATATATTCAGCCAAACGGTGCGCAGGCTCGGCGCAAAAGATATGGAAAAGCTTTTTGATGTTATTGAAGACATTTTTGAGCTTGTACCGCTTTACGAGCTTGGATGCGACATATCCGACGAGGCGGTTGACACATCATACAACGCAATGAAAAGGGATATAAACGAATTATAAAAAATGAAAAAAATAAATAAAATTACAGCCATATTTTTGGCGACAATAAGCATTATATTTTTGTTTTCGGCATGCTCAGTCGGAAACAATGCAAATGTTGAGCTGACAACATTTGCAAACGCCACAACAACGGCTGACGAAAGCGGCACGATTGTCGCCGAGAGCGTCCCGGCAGACAAGGCATCAGCCACTGCGAAAGGCTCAACATCAACAACGGCGCAAAGCACAAGCCAAAACGGCTCGACGGCAACAACCGACACAACAAAAAAACAAAACAAATCGACAAGCTCCGCCGCAAAGACTTCAAAAAAACTCGGCAAGCAATCAACAACTGCCGCAAAAGCCACAAAGAAAGCAAACACTACAAAAAAAGCAAACGCTCCGCCGAAAAGCGAGAAGGTTTGCTATATCACGATAGAGTGCAAAAGCATATTAAAGCATCTTGGTGATCTAAAACCCGGGCATGAAAGATATGTGCCGTCGGACGGATATTTGTTAAGAAAATACAGTTGCAAATACAAAAGCGGCGACACGGCATATGACATATTAAAGCGAAGCTGTGCGGCACAGCATATCAAAATAACAGCTCAAAACACAGTGTACGGCGTTTATATTGCGGGAATAAACAATATTGACGAAAAAGACTGCGGTGACGAAAGCGGCTGGCTTTACAAAGTAAACAGCACGTACCCGAGCATAACCTGCGGCAAGCAAAAGGTTAAGCCGAACGATGAAATTTTGTTTACATACACATGTAAATTTGATGCATAAAAAAAACACGGCAGAGTTTCAAACTCTGTCGTGTTTTTTGTTAATTATTTATTGCTGAGTGTTAATTTCTCTTTATCGGAACCGTTACTTGAATTATTCTTCGGTTTATTGCTGATTTGTTCCATATACTCGCTTCGCAACTGCGAATTTTCTTCGTGCACCGCCTTGATTCGGCGATCCTTTTTAGTATAGTATGCAAGATTTGCCGCCAATATAACAACGCCGACAACCGCAAACGCAACGCCTAAAGCAATGCAAATGTTGACTAAAAACGAAAAGCAATCCGAAACGGCGGCGCTGTAAATTTTGTTGTCGCAAAACGAATACTGCGAGGAATAATTTTGCAGGCGAATAAACACACCGGATGAAGCAAGAACAAAACCTGCTGTTGAAAAGCCGAGTCCGATATAATTATATTTTCTGTGCCTGCCGTAATTGAGCAAGTCGAGTGCGACGATGCAAGCGATGGCAAGAATAACCGGAGCGACAACAGCATATATCATAATATTGCTTTTAACTATGCCGAAAACGCGAATTTTCGTTGACGAGCCTCCCATAATTTGGTTGACGGTATCAACACAAAGCGCGGCATTGTTTGAAATTTCACGGTCGGTATAATTGAGCCCGTTATCCTCACAATAATTTGTAAGGCGGGTTTTAATGCAATTATACAAATCGGAGTCGTCCGAAAACTCAGTGCTGTAAAAAAGTTGAAAATTGCCGGCAACGGTTTTAAAAATAAGCTGTGTATCATTTGCGGTGAACGCATTTTTGTATGCATCCTGCGAAAAACCGGTTTTGTCGCTCAATTTAACAAACTCGTCGGTGAGCTGTTGCGCTGTTTGGGCAGAATATGTTTGGAGCTTTTTCTCCAAAAATCCCTGTGATTTAAGAACGCCTGTCATCGTTGAGGCAACAACAACACATACTACCGACGCCGCAAGGAGCATTGCAAGAAGGGCATTTAATAGTTTAAACAATTTGTATTTGGTGTTTTTATTCATCATGCCACCTCCGATTCTGCAATAAAAAATGTATAAATCAAAGAGTTGTCCGCACTTTCAAAATCGGTATATGGCAAGCAGAGAATAAGCTTATTTTTTTGCTTTTCGTACAGTTTTAAATCCGAGAGTTTATTGTTTGCCGTGATTTTTGTGACTTTGTATGTATATGTGCCGTGTTTGTAGAAATTGACATAAATCTCATCGCCGACTTTTGCGAAATGGAGCGATTTAAACTCCGAATCAAAATTGTCGCCGACAAAAGCAACTGTGCCGTTATTCCACGGCTCGGTTGAGTTCTTTGACATATAAGCCGTGCCGGTTTCGATATCGTCAAGATAAAGAACGGGACAAGAAACAGCCGGATTTTTGCAGTTAACTGTAGCAACATATCCGCCGGATTTGAGCTGCGAAAATTTATCATACTCATTAAGATTGTATTTTGAAATGTTGACATCGGATACTGCGGCAACGGAAACGGCGTTTGACGACTCAATTATTTTTGGGGCGGCAAACCATATAATCGCAATAACGACAGCAGACAACAGCACAGGGACAATAAATGCTCTGCGTACAAAGTTAAATTTCAGTGAATCCATAAAATCTGTCCTAACCGAATATAAATAATATAGATTATATTATACAACACTATCGAAACAGTTTCAAGGACATATATTGTCTATTTTTGTCATCAGCGCAAAAGAATACGCGGTACATTTTGTTGATATTGCACAACAAAACACACTGTCACTTGAAAATCAAAAGGCGATATGATAATATCGGCACAAGGAATGACGCAAAGGAGCGATACAATGGTATTATACTTCACAGGAACGGGAAACAGCAAATATATTGCCGAAAAAATTGCAAAAGCACTCGGAATGGATATTGTATCTATAAACAAAAAAATCAAAACAAACGATTTTTCTCAAATAAACAGCAAAGACGAGTTGATATTTTCACTGCCGACTTACGGCTGGAGAATACCGAGAATTGTTTCGGATTGGATAGAAAAGATAAAATTCAGCGGATGCAAAAAGGCATATTTTGTGATGAACTGCGGCGGTGAAATCGGAAACGCCGAAAAATATTTAAAAAAACTTTGCGAAAATGTTGGCTTTGAATATATGGGAGTTAAAGAAATAGTAATGCCCGAAAACTATATTGCACTTTTCGACGCACCCGATGAAAACGAGGCAAGGCAAATCATTGAAAAAGCACAACCGGGAATAAACGCGGCAATTCAAACAATCAAAGACGGCTCAAAATTCAGAGCGCACAAAGCAAATATAGAGGACAAAGCAAAAAGCTCGATTGTAAATGATGTGTTTTTCAAATTCACGGTAAAGGCGAAAAAATTTTATACAACGGAAAGCTGCACCGGATGCGGCGTCTGCGTTGCACTTTGTCCGCTGAACAACATTGAACTTGAAAGCGGCAAACCGAAATGGGGCAACAATTGCACCCACTGCATGGCATGCATATGCCGATGCCCGAACAAAGCGATTGAATACGGCAAATCAAGTTTCGGCAAGCCGAGATATAATTGTCCGAATATTTAATATAAAAGCAAAACAGCGATTAATGTGAAAATGCATTAGTCGCTGTTTTTTGTCATTTTGATTTTACTCATCAAGGTATTTACTGCAAACGGGACAGTTTTTTCTGTTATCGGGCAAATTAACAGTGTGAAAACGCATTGTCAGCGCATCGTAAGTCAAAAGCCTGCCGGTGAGTAAATCACCGATGCCGAGAAGATATTTGATTGCCTCGGTTGCTTGAAGAGTGCCGATAACGCCGCTCATGGCACCGATAATACCTGCTTGTCTGCCGGTGGGAACAGTACCCTTCGGCGGTGCTTCGCGAAACATGCAGCGATAGCATGGCGACGCACCGGGAACATATGTCATAAGCTGGCCCTTAAAGCGGAGTATTCCGCCGTGGCAATACGGTTTTTTGCCTCTTACGCAAGCATCATTAATAAGAAACTTGGCATCAAAATTATCTGTTGCCTCGACTATAAAATCATAGTCTTTAATCAAATCGTCGATATTAGACTCGTCAACGAACATTTTGTATGTAATCACATTTACATCCGGATTGAGGCGATTGAGTTTTTCCTTTGCGGAAACAACCTTTTCCCTGCCGAGGTCGGGCGTGGAATGGAGAATTTGGCGCTGAAGATTTGTCAAATCCACAACATCGTTATCAACAATGCCGAGAGTGCCGACTCCTGCGGCGCAAAGATAATATGACACGGCAGAGCCTAAACCGCCCGTGCCGATAACAAGCACCTTTGAAGAAAGCAGTTTTTCCTGCCCCGACTCCCCTACTTCGTCCAAAGCCAAGTGGCGCGCATACCGTTCGCGCTGATCATCTGTTAGCATTCAAATTACCTCCGCCGAATACACAAAATTATATTTGAATAATACCATCTATTACCTACCGAGTCAATAGGCATGCCGCAAAGTGTCGGTTTTTAGAATTAACAAATCCAATGGCAATGATTTTAAAATTTATGCAAAGATACGCACCTATTAAAGCGGTCGACATTTACAACTCTGTGTAGGATTGCAACCGCGATTTGTTAAAAAGGACCTAAAATGGCAAACAAGGCTGACAAGATAATATCGCTTTGCGACGATTTGATTGAGGCACACAAGGGACGGCTTCCGCAATAAATAAAATCATTGAATTATATTCAGCCGTGTGATACAATAAACTCATATTGAAAAAAGGAGCGCTGATAAATGAGTGATACTAACGACAAAAAGAAATCAAAAGGCGGCGTATGGCAATTTATAAAGTTTGCGCTGTTTTCGGCATCGGCAGGAATTATCCAGGTTGTTTCATTCACATTAATGAACGAAGTTATAATCAAACTTGATTTCTTCCAAAATTTGATGGCAAACGACGAAACATTCGCAAGAATAATGAAAAACGAATACGGACCGATGTATTTGATTGCACTTATTTTGTCGGTGCTGTGGAATTTCACATTCAACAGAAAGTTCACTTTTAAATCGGCGGCAAATGTACCGATAGCAATGCTTAAGGTTTTTGCATTTTACCTTGTATTCACACCGATTTCAACATTGCTCGGCAACCATTTCACCTCAACATATTCGGACTTAGCCGGAATCAACTACATAGTTCTCGGTTGCACGATGGCTTGCAATATGATTACCGAATTTTTGTATGACAAATTTGTTGTTTTCAAAGATCAGGAAAACACGGCTGTTAAAAAAGAGAAATAATGCACAACACAGCAAAAATACCGTGTACCTAAAAGGTACACGGTATTTTTTAATAGGCGTGGTTCAGGGTCTTTATCGACAGTCTGAATTTTAATTTTTTGATTTTTGCGCCTTTTTTTCGGCACGGTTTTTCTTAAACTCGTCAAGCTTGGAGTCAAGCAATTCAATAAGCTTTCTTAAGTTTCTGTATATCGACTCGCCTGCAAACGAGAAAACAATCATAAGCAAAATTGAAATTTCGGATTTCATGCTTGTGAGTGCGAAAAGACTTTTGAGGAAAATGCCGCAAAGGACAAGACCTGTGACATTGAGCGCCAAAATACCGTATTTAATCGGAGTGAACGGCTTACTGATATTAATAAGAATCATAAATCCGATGACGCACAAAAGCATTGTGGAGGCGGTTGCTATATCCTCTTTGGGAAGAGAAAAGACATTGCCGCAAACAACAAGTGCACCGACCGCGAGCACATCCGCAAGCCCTGCCGGCAGAGCCTTAAGCAATACATTTTTGAGAAAATGGCCCTGAATACGGTTTTTGTTCGGCTCGAGCGCAAGCAAAAATCCGGGGATACCGATTGTAAACATACCGATAAGTGAAATCTGCGACGGCTCAAGCGGATATGTGATAAGAAACACTGCCGAGAAAACGGACAGCAAAAGTGAAAAAATGTTTTTAACAAGGAAAAGGCTTGACGAACGCTGAATGTTGTTTACAACTCTTCTGCCCTCAAAAACAACATCGGGCATTTTTGAAAAATCGGAATCCATCAAAACAACCTGCGCCGCCTGTGATGCTGCTTCACTGCCCGAAGCCATTGCAACACTGCAATCGGCGTCTTTCATTGCGAGAATATCGTTTACGCCGTCACCTGTCATGGCAACGGTGTGACCTGCCTCTTGGAGAGCCTGAACAAGTTTTTGCTTTTGCTTTGGCGTAACTCTGCCGAAAACGGTGTATTGAACAGCCGCCTGTTTGATTTTTTCGTCTGTATCAAGGAGTGACGCATCAATATATTTATCAGAATTTGCAATGCCTGCTTGCTTTGCAACCTCGGAAACGGTTTTGGGGCTGTCACCCGAGATAACCTTAATGGCGACATTTTGCTCATTAAAATACTGAAATGTTTTTACTGCGCCTTTACGAATCGGGTTTGAAAGGACAACAAATCCGAGCGGCTCTGTCACACCCGAATCAGCCTTTTTGGCAAGGAGCAGGACACGGTAGCCTTTTTCGGCAAACGGAGTAATTTCGCTTGCGACGGACTCAAAATTATCTTTCATAACAAACTCGGGTGCGCCGAGAATGAATGTGCCGTCACGGAATGTGATTGTGCTGAACTTATCCGTTGACGAAAACGGCTGAACGCTGACAGCAGTGCGCTTATTATACACACCGTTTGTATTGAGAGCCGCGGCGTAATCCTTGATTGCCAGCATAGTTGCGTTGTTATCGACTGCCGCTGTAGCGTAATCGACAAACAAGCCCTTAAGCTCCTCGGGCGTAATCAAGCCGTTGTTGAGACAATAAACATTGTCAACTGTCATATTAGGCTCGGTAATTGTGCCCGTTTTATCAACACAAAGGACATCTACACGCGCAAGCGCCTCGATGCTTTTCATATCGTGAAGAAGAACTTTTTGTTGAGCGAGCCTGATTGTGCCGAGCGCAAGCGCAATTGTTGTGAGCATATAAAGCCCCTCGGGAATCATACCTGTGATTGCGGCAACGGTTGAAACAATACCCGTTTTAAATGTTTCGTGATTAATCCAATAGCTTTGATAAAAGAGAATCAGTCCGATTGGGATAATTGCAATACCCATCCATTTAACGATTTGGTTGATTGATTTAACCATTTCGGACTGCTCACCGGAGCCCATCTCTTTTGCCTCCTTGGTAAGCTTATAAATATATGCCTCCTCGCCGACATTGACAAGCCTTGCACAGCACTGACCCGAAACTACGAAGCTGCCCGACATAAGCGATGAGCCGCCGACCTTTTCGATTTCATCGGACTCACCGGTCAAAAGCGCTTCGTTGACCTTTATATTTCCGCTGATTACAACGGCGTCGGCACAAATTTGGTCGCCTGCCGAGAAAACAACAACATCGTCCTTTACAAGCTCGTCTGTGGAAATTTTGACCTGTCTGCCGGAGCGAATAGCAACAGCGTGAGGAGCATTGAGAATACTCATTTTTTCAAGCGTTTTCTTTGCTCGAATCTCCTGAAAAATGCCGATAAGTGAGTTGCCGATGACTACGGGAAGAAAAGTGAGATTTCTGAACGAGCCGACAACGCACAAAAGAACGGCGATTATGAAAAATATAAGGTTGAAATATGTGAGTGTGTTTGAGCGAATAATTTCCTTAACCGATTTGTCGGTTGAAATCTCCGCCTTATTTACAAGGCCTGCGTTTACTCTTGCGGCGACCTCGTTTTCATTAAGACCCATGATAACATTGTTTTGTTGTTCGGGCATTTTATCATCTCCGAAACCGAATAATTAAAATCAATATATATAATTATACAAAATGATGCATAATTTAGCAATAAATCAAGCCTAAAAAAGTCTTAATTTTTTGTATTTGATTGAATTTGCGTGGAATTTCTCGTCTTATCTGTGAAATTTTCATTTGATCTAAAGGAATGTTTAAACAAAATTCTTAAATCAAACCACCCTTAATCAAAGGATTCCCGACAATTGACTTTGCGAAATGCAATTGTTGTCAAACGCCGATGAGAACAATGCTGAGTGCTGAACAAAACCGTAGACAAATCATTCACAAACCGGAACAGCACCAATCATACAGAACCGACAGATAAACGATTTATCAGTCACTTTTGCTTTATTGTGTCATCATACAAGCCGCAGGGAGCATATAATTTAGCGGTGATGAAAATGTTCAGTGCGATAATATCGGCGATAAGCGCAAACATACTCTATTTTATTTTGCACATTCAAAACGGCTCGTCATTCCCAAAGCCGCTCAGCGCAAAAGAGGAATATGCCCAACTTGAAAAGATGTCGCAGGGCGACAAAAATGCAAGGGCTGTTTTGATTGAGCGCAATTTGCGCCTTGTGAGCCACATTGTAAAAAAATACTATTCAAAAACGAATGACACGGATGATTTAATATCAATCGGCACAATCGGATTGATAAAGGCGATTGACTCGTTTGATTACACAAAGGGCACGCGACTTGCAACATACGCATCGCGGTGTATTGAAAATGAAATACTTATGTATTTTCGCAGTTTGAAAAAACAGGGAAACGATATTCATCTCGGTGATGCGATTGACACCGACAAAGACGGAAATCCGCTGACAATCGAAGAGGTTATAAGTGACAGCAGAAATCTTGCCGAGGATTTGGAAACCAAAACGCAGTGGGAACAGGTAGCAAAAATTATCGAAAACATAAAAGATGAACGCGAGCGCGAAATAATAATTTTGAGATACGGATTAAACAATAAAAAGCCGCTGACGCAACGCGAGATTGCCGAGCGACTTAAAATCAGCCGTTCATATGTATCGAGAATCGAAAAAAAGGTTTTAAACGATATAAAGAAAAAAGTAAAATAACATAAGAAAAAACGGAGTTCGTTTGAACTCCGTTTTTTATATACGAACAGATTATGCCGTGTCTTATTTCAAAAACTTGATGATTTCAAGTGCGGCGTTAATGTCGCCCTCAACCTTAAGTTTGCCTGTTGTGAAAGCAACGATTGGGTCAAGTTTGCCGTTTATGAGTTTGATGAAATTTGTGCCGTTCATAATGAGAATGGCGTTTCTGTCGTAATACTCATAAGGCTCTACATGTACCTTGCCGTCCTTAATTTCAATATAGAAAATACCGTTGACGGATTTGCCCTCGATATTAATTTGAAAAGCGAGGGTGCCCGGCACGGAAGAAACATCAATATCATAAAACTTGTTTCTTGCCGCTTCAACGATTGATTCATATGTCATTGCCATAATAAATACCTCCGATAATTTGATGATACAATTTTACCATATTTTGCCTGCAATATCAAGGCATTTAGAAAAGCAATATAACTGTAAATTTGACAAAAAGATTTATTTCACCGTATATCCTGCGTCCTCAATTGCCTTTTTAACGGCTTGCATATCGGGCTCTGCCGTGCAGGTTATAACTGCGTTGTTATTCTCATGGCTCGGCTTTGCCTCCTGTATTTCGGGGAACGATTCGAGAACCTTTTTAACCGTTGCTTCGCAGTGAGGACACATCATACCTTCGATATTGATTGTTTTTGTAATAGCTTGTGACATGGTTGAAAACTCCTTTAAATCCAAATTAATTTCTTTATTTTTCCTGTCGTGCTTTGTGCTGTGGATATTGACAAGATTGAGTCGCAATGCATTTATGACAACGCAAAAACTTGAGAGGCTCATTGCCGCCGCGCCAAACATCGGGTTAAGCGTCCAGCCTGTGAGCGGAATCCAACAGCCTGCGGCAAGCGGAATACCTATTACATTATATATAAACGCCCAAAACAGATTTTCGTGAATGTTGGTGAGCGTTTTGCGGCTGAGGCGAATAGCCGCCGGAACATCCGAAAGCCTGCTGTTCATCAAAACGACATCTGCGGCGTCGATGGCAATATCGGTGCCTGCGTCAATAGCGATGCCTATATCGGCACGAGTGAGTGCCGGTGCATCGTTTATACCGTCGCCGACCATTGCGACCTTGCCGTATTCCTTAAGGCGGCGGATAACGCCCTCCTTGCCGTCGGGCAGAACATCGGAAATAACGGCATCAACGCCGACCTGCTTGCCGATAACCTCGGCGGTACGGCGGTTGTCACCCGTGAGCATAACAACCTTGATACCCATTTTTTGAAGTTCTGCGACAGCGGCAGGGCTGTCCTCCTTAATTACATCGGCAACTGCGATAATGCCGAGCAATTTATTATTTTTCATAAACAGCATCGGCGTTTTTCCCTGCGAGGCAAGCTCGTTTGCTTTTTGCCCGACATCGGAGGACATATTATCAATCTTTGACGAAATAAACTTAAAAGCGCCGCCGATTAACTCGTCATCGCCGATATTTGCGCTGAGTCCGTTACCTGCGATAGCCTTAAAATCGCTGACAGGCATTGCGGCAACATTATTTTCTGCGCCGTATTCCGTGATTGCCTTTGCAAGCGGATGCTCACTGCTTGACTCGAGCGAGCAAGCAACCGTCATAAGCTCCTCCTCGGTACAGCCGAGCGGAACTATATCGGTAACCTTCGGCTTGCCTTGAGTGATTGTGCCGGTTTTGTCGAGAGCAACAATTTGTATTCTGCCTGTTTCTTCAAGCGATGCGGCGGTTTTGAACAAAATGCCGTTTTTTGCACCCTTGCCGTTGCCGACCATAACGGCAACCGGAGTTGCCAAGCCGAGTGCGCACGGACAGCTGATTACAAGCACCGAAATCGCCCTTGCAAGCGAAAAGCCGAACGATTTGCCGACGGCAATCCATACTATAAATGTAACAACGGCGATACAGATTACGGCAGGGACAAACACGCCCGAAACCTTATCTGCGATTTTTGCAATCGGCGCCTTTGTAGCGGCGGCATCGCTGACCATTTTGATTATCTGCGAAAGTGTTGTATCCTCCCCTACTCTTGAAGCCTCGCATTTGATAAAACCCGACTGATTGATTGTGGCGGCTGAAACTGTGTCGCCCTGCGCCTTATCAACAGGGATGCTTTCACCGGTGAGCGCGGATTCGTCAACAACGGTTGAGCCGTCGATAATAACAGCGTCAACGGGTATGCTTTCGCCGGGACGAACAACAAATATATCGCCCTTTTTAACCTGCTCGACCGGGAGTGTTTTTTCAATGCCGTCAACGATGACATTTGCCGTTTTCGGTGTGAGCGACATAAGTCCCTTAAGTGCATCTGTTGTTTTGCCCTTTGAATGAGCCTCGAGCATTTTACCGACCGTAATAAGCGTCAAAATCATTGCGGCGGATTCGAAATAAAATTCGTCCATATAGGACATTGCCTTTTGCATATCCCCTGCCGCTTGGGCAACCGTCATTGCAAAAAGCGCATAGGTGCTGTATGCAAACGAGGCGCCCGAGCCGAGGGCAACAAGCGTGTCCATATTAGGGGATTTGTGAATAATTCCCTTAAAGCCGTTTATAAAAAACTTTTGATTAATTACCATTATAATAACGGCAAAAAGCATTTCGGCAAGACCCATAGCAACATGATTGCCGTCCATAAACGACGGAAGTTTCCACCCCCACATCATATGCCCCATTGATATATACATGAGCGGGAGCAGAAACACAACTGAGGCAATCAGTCGGTTGCGAATTTTCGGTGTTTCGGTGTCCTTAAGCGGCTCATCATCAGCAACGGCACCGGTTTTTTTGCCGTCTTTAAGCGACGCGCCGTAGCCTGCCGCCTCAACGGCGGCGATAATATCGGATGGAGCGGCAGTACCGTCAACGCCCATTGAATTTGTAAGCAGGCTGACTGCGCACGAGGTTACGCCGTCAACAGCGTTTACCGCTTTTTCCACTCTTGCGGAGCAGGCGGCACAGCTCATACCGGTTACATTATACTGTGTCATAAAATCACCTCAAATACTTTATTTCATAAGTTTTTGAAGAGTATTAAGCAAATCATCGACAGTTTCGGTTTTGCCGGCTTTAATATCATCGGTAACGCAGGTTTTTATATGCTCCGACAAAAGCTGCTTGTTGAATGAATTAAGTGCGGCTGTTGCAGCGGCAACCTGTGTGATAATATCGGTGCAATAGGCATCGTTTTCAACCATACCCTTTATGCCGCGGATTTGACCCTCGATTCTGTTAAGACGATTTATAAGCAATTTATGCTCTTCGTCACTGCGCTGTTTTGTTTTGTGACAGCAACAGCCTTTTTTATCTTCCATAAATTCCACATCCTTATGCCACAATAATATACCCTGTGGGGGTATTTGTCAAGAGAAAAATTTAAAATAACTGCGGCAATGCGGCTCAGATTGATTTTGTATTTTTTGACGGAAACTCGATTGACGATATATTGGCAAATTTTTCAGAATAAAATAAAAAATCCAATCACTTTAAATTCTTTTACACACCCCTTGGAGTGTGTATTTTTTTGTTTTTTCAGGAAAGTCAAAAAAAGTCAAAAAAATTTCAAAAAAGTTATTGACTTTTATTGACCTTTGTGCTATAACAACAATTGAAGGACAAAGAAAGTCAAAGTCAGAGAATTGAATTAACAGTGACTGTTGACCTAATGCCTACCCAACTGAAAGAAGATGATTAAAAAATGAAAATGTCCGATATAATAACCGATATGATTCTTGATATGTTTGACGATTCGACATCAAGCGTGCAAATCCAACGAAACGATTTAGCAAACAGAATCGGCTGTGTTCCGAGTCAGATAAATTATGTCATAACATCAAGATTCACACCGGAGGCAGGATACAGAATCGAAAGCCGCAGAGGCGGCGGCGGATATATTTTAATCACCCGTGCAGACAGCAAGCAAACAGCGTTGATGGGACTTGTAAACAGTATCGGCGATGAAATTGACGAACGCACTGCCAAGGCAAACCTTTATAACTGCCACTATCAAAAGCTGATTGACGACAAAGCGACTAATATGATGGCCGCCGTGATGAACGAAAGCAACTTTAAAGGACTGTCGCCGCAGGCGGCAAACCAAGTGAGGGCAAAGCAATTAAAGCAAATGCTCCTTGCATACATTAATTGACGACACTATACAATAATATAGGAGGAAATAATTATGAAATGCACACATTGCCACGAAAAAGAGGCAAACACACATATTAAAAGAACAATCAACGGAGTTACACAGGAAATGTATCTTTGTGAGGATTGTGCAAAAGAACTCGGTGTAATGGACGAATTTGCATTTGAGCCGTTGAGCATGGACAATTTCTTCGGAAACCTTTTGGGTGCGGGAGTTTCGGCACTCAATTCACTTACGGGAATCGACAGATGCTCAAGCTGCGGAACATCATTCACCGACATTATCAATTCGGGCAGAGTAGGCTGCGCAGACTGCTATACAAAGTTTGAAGATAAGCTCGAGCCGAGCATCGAAAAGCTGCACGGCAGAACAAAGCATATCGGCAAATTTGTGACATACAGTGAAGAGGCAGAGCCGAAAAAAGATGACAGTGCTCCGAAAAAATCCGAGCCAAAGAGCGAGATTGAAAAGCTCAAAGAGGATTTGAAGCTCGCCGTTAAGGAGCAGCGTTTTGAGGACGCGGCTGTTATACGCGACAAAATCAAGGATTTAACACAGGAGGGCTGATAAATGAGCAAATGGTACCAAGGCAACGGTAAAAATTCGGATGTAGTATTGTATTCAAAGGTGAGATTGGCAAGAAACCTTGCGGATATGCCGTTTCCGAACAGAATGAGCAAGGAAATAAAGCGGTCGGCAACAAAAAAAATTTACGCAACGCTGAAAAGCAGCGAAGTTGCACAGGAATTTGATGTAATCGACCTGTCGGCAGTGAGCAAAATCAAAGCCGTGTCATATGCGGAAAAGCAACTGATAAGCGCAGATTTTGCAAAGCAACGCGAAACATCCGCATTTATGCTGTCAAAAGATGAAGATGTGTCGATAATGATTTGCGAGGAAGATCATATCAAAATCAACTCGTTCGCACCGGGTCAAGACCTTGACGCGGCATACGAAAAGGCAGACAAAATCGACGATATATTTATCGACAATCTTAAAATCGCATTTTCAAACAAATTGGGATTTTTGACGGCGTCGCCCATCAATTTGGGCACCGGGCTTAAGGCATCGTTTGCACTGCACCTGCCTGCGCTTGCACAAAGCAACGCGATTTACAAGCTTTCGGCGATGGTCGGAAAGCTTGGATTGTCACTGCGACCGCTTTATCAAAACGGCAACGGCGACATATACATTTTGTCAAACCAAATCTCTCTCGGCATAACCGAAAAGGGCGCGATTGACAACGCAAACGCAATTTGCGACCAAATCGTAAAGCAGGAGAGAGACGCAAGAGATCAACTCAAAGATAATTTTGAGTTTGAAGATAAATTATACAGAACTCTGGGCATACTTAAATCGGCAAGACGGCTTGACACGCCTGAGTTTTTAAACAGCATATCGCTTGTTCGACTCGGAATATCGCTTGGATATTTCGACATTGAATACAAAACAATAGGCGAAATGCTTTACACCCTGCAAAACGCATCACTCATCGACAGCGCAAAAACACCGCTGACAGAGCAAATGTGCGAAAAGCTCAGGGCAGAAATTGTAAGAGAGAAAATAGATTAAGGCGGATAAAAAATCCGTCCAACAGGAGGGATTATTATGTATAGATTTAATTCTTTCACACAAAAAGCAAATGAGGTACTCAACCTCGCAATAAAGGCCGCAGAAAACTACGGTCACAACTATGTAGGCAGTGAGCATATTTTGGTCGGCCTGCTTAAAGAGGGTACCGGCTTGGGTGCCGCAACACTTAACGAAAACGGAATAACACTTGACGATGTCGACAGGCTTATCAAAGAAGAAATCGGAGTCGGAAACCCGACAAGGCTTTCACCCGACGACTTCACGCCGAGGTCAAAAAGAATCATCGAGCTTTCGTTCCAAATTGCAAGAGGTATGATGCACTCGTTCGTGGGAACGGAGCATTTGTTAATATCGCTTGTTAAGGAAAGCGACTCGTATGCAGTAAGATTCATTAACGAGCTTGGCGTTGATGTCAACCAACTTCTCGAAAATCTGATTGAATCGCTCAACAGCGGCGAAAGCGACGCAAAGCAAGGCACAAAGGGCGCAAGAAAAGGCAAAACAAAGACCCCTACCCTTGACGAATTCGGCAAAGATTTGACCGAGCTTGCAAAGCAGGGCAAAATCGACCCGGTTATCGGCAGGGACGAAGAAATCAAAAGAGTTATCCAAATTCTTTCGCGTAGGAGCAAAAACAACCCTTGCCTTATCGGTGAGCCGGGTGTCGGCAAAACCGCTATCGCAGAAGGTTTGGCACTTAAAATCGTTCAAAACGAGGTGCCCGAACTTTTGAAAGGTAAAAAGATTGTTGCACTTGATTTGACATCAATGGTTGCAGGCACAAAATACCGCGGCGACTTTGAGGAAAGAATCAAAAAAGCAATGGACGAGGTTATTGCCGCAAAGGACATTATCCTTTTCATTGACGAGGTGCACACAATTATGGGCGCAGGTGCCGCAGAGGGCGCAGTTGACGCCGCAAACATTCTTAAGCCGGCACTCGCAAGGGGCGAAATTCAGGTTATCGGCGCAACCACAATCAACGAATACAGAAAGAATATTGAAAAAGACGCCGCACTTGAAAGAAGATTTCAGCCCGTCACCGTAGGTGAGCCGACAGAGGACGAGGCAATCGAGATTTTAAGAGGTCTTCGCGACAAATACGAGGCACACCACAAGGTAAAAATCACCGACGAGGCAATTAACAGCGCAGTTAAACTTTCGTCGAGATATATTGCAGACAGGTATTTGCCCGACAAGGCAATCGACCTTGTTGATGAGGCAGCGTCGGCAGTAAGGCTCAACGCACAAACTGCGCCGCAGAACCTTAAGGACATGGAAACGGAAATCAAACGCCTTGAGCAGGAAAAGCAATCCGCTATCACTGCACAAGACTATGAAAACGCCGCAAAAATCCGCGACAAGCAAAAGAGTCTTCAGGATTTGCTTGACGGCGAAAAGGACAAGTGGAAGAACTCGTCCTCTCACGAAGTAAAATCCGTTACAGCCGAGGACATTGCCGAGGTTGTATCAAGTTGGACAAAAATTCCTGTAAGTCAGCTTACAAAAGAGGAAAGCGAAAGGCTGCTTAACCTTGAAAAGATTTTACACGAAAGAGTTGTCGGTCAGGACAAGGCTGTTTCGGCAATTGCAAAAGCAATCCGCCGCGGCAGAGTAGGACTCAAAAACCCGAAAAGACCGATTGGCTCGTTTATCTTTCTCGGTCCTACCGGTGTAGGTAAAACAGAGCTTTGCAAAACGCTTGCGGAAGCTATGTTCGGCGACGAAAGCGCTATAATCAAGCTTGATATGTCGGAATACATGGAAAAGCACACGGTATCTAAACTTATCGGCTCGCCTCCGGGATATGTAGGCTTTGACGAAGGCGGTCAATTGACCGAAAAAATTCGCCGCAAGCCGTACAGCGTAGTTCTTTTTGATGAAATCGAAAAGGCTCATCCCGATGTTTTCAACATTCTTCTTCAAATTCTTGAAGACGGTGTTTTGACAGACTCGCAGGGCAGAAAAGTTTCGTTCAAAAATGCTATTATCATTATGACATCAAATGTCGGCGCAAGCAAAATCACCGACCCTCAAAGGTCGCTTGGATTTGGCGAAAAGGGTGACGAGCACAAGACGATTGAAGAGCTTGTAACTGCCGACCTCAAAAAGACATTTAAGCCCGAATTTCTCAACAGGCTTGACGGAATCATCGTATTCAATCAGCTTGAAAAGACAGACATTGAGGAAATTGCAAGGAGAATGCTCAAGACTCTTACAAAGAGAGTTAAGGACATGGACATTGACATTTCCTTTACCGACAGCGCAGTTTCGGCACTTGCCGACGAGGGATTTGATAAGGTTTACGGTGCAAGACCGCTCAGACGCGCAATTCAATCAAAGATTGAGGACACATTGAGCGAGCTTATACTCGAAAGCAAAGTTAAAGCCGGCGACAAATGCGAGGTCGACTTTGCAAACGATGAATTTGTATTTTCGGCAAACGGCAATGTTATCGGCGAGGAAAAAGCCGACATCAAGGCTGACACAAAATCCGACAGTGAGTCTGCTGAAGATGCAAACAAAGCAGAACAAGTTGACGGCGAACAAACCGAAAACTAAGCAAAACAACGACGCTCGGAGCTTTTACGCCCCGAGCGCCTTTGTTTTTATTCAATTAGCAACCGCAACCGCAGTCGTTGCAGCCGCAGCCGCCGAAGCCTCCACAGCCGCCGCAAAGAATAAGGATAATGATAAGGATAATAATCCAAGAGCCACATCCGTTATTACAGTTATTGCAACCCATAAACGAACCTCCCTTCCCTTTTCTAACTCATACTATGAAAAGGAGGTTTGTTGTGTTACAACAAAGTCAGATGCGAATATCTTTGTTTCAGACTATTCCGCCGTTTACACCGAGAATTTGACCCGTAACATACGGATTTTCGGCAAAAAAGAGGACAGCCGACGCCGTTTCCTCGGGAGTGCCGAGGCGACCGAGCGGAACCTGCTCGGCAAGTTCAGTTTTATCAAAACACTCGTTCATACGGGTGTCGATAATACCGGGAGCAACGCAGTTGACGGTTATGCCCGACGGCGCAAGCTCCTGTGACAGTGCCTTTGTAAGCCCGATAACGGCTGATTTTGTCATGGAATACAGCGTTTCGCACGATGCGCCGCACTGCCCCCACATTGACGAAACATTTATTATTGCGCCGCTGTGATTTTTTATCATTGAAAGCGCGGCATATTTTGAGCAAAAATAAACGGCACGCTCATTAACGGCGGTTATGTTTTCATAATCCTCGGGTGTGACATCGTTAATCATTTTGATAAGCGAAACTCCTGCGTTATTGACAAGAACATCGACAGAGCCGACCGTATCAAAAAGATTTTTAATATCGTCAAGATTTTTTAAATCGCATTTGACGGCGGTTGCACAATCAATATCGGGCACGGCTTTGTTATAAGTGATATAAACATCATAGCCTTTTTGGCTGAACAAAAGTGCACACGCCCTGCCTATTCCTGTGGCGCCGCCTGTGATAAGAACTTTTTTCATACAATTGATTCCTTTATTAAGACAATACTGCGGAGATTATCCGCCAAAATACAATCATAGTTGAACATACAGTTAAATATTAACACTAATTATTGAAATTTTCAATCAATTAGTATATAATTATCAAACAATAATTTAAAGTTGGTGACAAAATGGATAAAGAATTTTACACTATTTCTGTTTATGTAGACAAGGACGAAAACTTAATCGGTATCCCCTGCGGTGAAAGCGACAAATACGGCATTGCCGATATTGACACGGTTATGCTGCTTAAAGCACCGTACACCGACAAGGCACTTGAAAACTATATTAACAAGGTGCTTGACGCCTGCTACACCAAAAAGCACAATGACAAAGAGCCGAAATCGACAATTGAGAGATACACCGGCAAAAACAGCTTTATTGAAGCAACAAAAGAATACACAATGATTTCAATAGTCAAGACAAAGGCAGCTTATTCGCTGATGCCGGCATTTCACGATCCCGAAAAAGGTCCGATTGTAATTGACGAGGACGAAAGAATTGTTCCTATTAAATACAACGAGGGCGAGCTTAGCGAACACATCAGAGATTATATAAATGTATATCTCAAGGGCGACCCGTTCTACAAAGAGCGTGCCGAACTTGAAGCAGAAAAAGCATCAAAAAACAACTGAGGTAAACAATATGCATCTTTTAAAAATTGACAAAGAAAACTACATCGGTCAGGCAGACCCTTTTATACTCAAAGCAAACGGAAGATACTACATATACACAACAGGACACGACGGCATTTACGCCTATCAGTCGGACAACCTTTTTGACGGCTGGGAGTTTTACGGAAAGGTAATGACGGTTGAGGGACTTGACAGTTTTTGGGCGCCAAGCGTTATCGAGCTTGACGGCAAATTTTATATGTATAACTCAATCGAAATATACGATGACGAGCCTGACAAGGGCGGTCACCGCGGCGCAATGCATGTGTCGGAGGCTGACAATCCGCTCGGTCCGTTCACAAACACAAAACAGCTTTTACATCCGTTTTCTATTGACTCGCATGTTGTTAAAAACGAATCGGGACTTTACATTTTCTATTCGGCAAACAGATTTGAGGGCGAAAAAATCGGCACCTGCATTTATGTTGACAAACTGACAGACCCATATCATGCCGAGGGCAACCCCGTGCTTGTTGTTGAGCCGACTCTCGATGAGGATATTTACAGACGCGACAGATACAAAAAGGGGCAGCATTGGTACACGATAGAGGGCGCTTTCTATTTTAAAGAGGGCGATTGGCAATATGTAATGTATTCGGGCAACTGCTTTGAACAGCCGACATATTATATCGGCTATGCACGAGCAAAGACAGACGAAACCGATTTGAGAAAAATCAAGTTTGAAAAATACCCCGACGCATCGACATACTCACCCGTTATTGCGGCAAACGATTTTGAGGAGGGCACCGGTCACCACTCGATGATTAAAGAGGACGGTCAATGGTATGCAATATACCACGCAAGAGATTATGACGATGGCTTGGGTGCAAGTGCATTTGATGCAAGAAACGCAAGAATTTGCAAGCTCAATGTCAACGACGGAATAATCACCGCCGAAAGATACAAGGATCATATATAAAAAGAAATAAAAAAGAGAACACCTCAAGCATTGTAAACTTGGCTTGAGGTGTTTTATTATGCGATAAAATCAGTCTAAAACCTGATAATACGGTGAAAACTTATTCATTTTTTCTTCAAACTTGTCCTTAGGCTGTTCTTTCGGAACTTCGATAGGATAATTGCCTGTAAAGCAACCGTCGCAAAAGCCGACATTTGCACCCTCGGCGATTTTGTGAGTAGCCTCGACCGAAAGATATGCGAGCGAATCAACGCCGATTTCCTTTGCGATTTCGTCAACGGAGTTGAATTTGCAGGCAATGAGATTTTCCTGACTGTCAACATCGGTGCCGAAATAGCAGGGGTGCTTGAACGGAGGAGACGAAACACGCATATGCACCTCGGTTGCGCCCGCTTCACGCAAAAGTTTTACGATTCGTGCGCAGGTTGTGCCGCGAACGATTGAGTCGTCAATCATAATGACTCTTTTGCCCTTGATATTTTCTTTAATAACATTAAGTTTGATGCGAACGGCATCCTCACGCTGATCCTGCGATGGCTGAATAAAGCTTCTGCCGATATATTTATTTTTCAAAAAGCCGATGCCGTACGGTATTCCACTTTCATTCGCATAGCCGAGTGCCGCGTCAAGTCCGCTGTCGGGAACGCCGACAACTATATCGGCATCAACCGGGCTTTCCTGCGCAAGAAACGCACCGGCACGCATTCTTGCATGCTCTACGGACGCTTTGTCAATAACAGAATCGGGGCGCGCAAAATATATGTATTCAAAAACGCAGAGATTGCCTTTAAGCTTGCAATTTGATTTGTTTGAATGAACGCCGTTCATATCAATTGTGACAATCTCACCCGGGAGAACATCGCGCACAAAATGAGCGCCGATTGTGTCAAGCGCGCAGGATTCACTGCTGACGCACCATGCGCCGTCATCAGTTTTGCCGATGCAAAGAGGTCGAAAACCGTGAGGGTCGCGAAACGCGATAAGCTTTGTCGCTGTCATAACAACGCAGGAATATGCACCCTGAAGACTGTGCATTGATTTTTCAATCGCCTCCTCGGTGCTTTTGCTGTAAAGGCGGTTTGAAACGATTGTGTAAGCGATTGATTCCGTATCGGAAGTGCCGTGGAAAATACCGCCGTTAAGCTCAAATGTTTTGCGAATATCGGCAGCATTGACAAGGTTGCCGTTATGAGCAATTGCAAGATTACCCTTAATATGACGGATAACAAGCGGTTGAATATTGTTTGCGTTTTTGCCGCCTGTTGTGGAATAGCGAACATGGCCGATTGCCATATTTCCGAGTCCGAGCCTGTCGAGTTTTTCCTTTGGGAAAACATCGGGAACAAGTCCGTCGCCCTTATGGTGAGTGAACACACCGTCATCATTAACGGCTATGCCGCAGGACTCCTGACCCCTGTGCTGAAGCGCATAGAGCGCAAGATATGTTGAACGGGCAACATAAGTGGTTTTGTTTTCAAAAATCCCAAAGACGCCGCATTCTTCGTGAAGATTATTAAACATAAATCCTATCTCCTATAAATAAATCATAAAAATATTATATCACAGTGTTTTAAAATATCAATAAAAAACGGAAAAGAAAAAAGGCGCAACAACGCCTTTTTTCCTTGTTAGTTCGGTGTATAAAGATTTGCGTACGGGCGCGATGTTGCCGGAACAAGTTTTTTGAACGGCTTGCTCATAACATAATCAAAATCGACTCCGAAATATTTGCAATATTTTCTGACATAGGATTTAAGTTCTTTAACATCATCATCGTCAAGATTTGTAACCTTGATATTGTCGGAAAGATTTTCCTTTGGGAACGAGCCTCTGACAAAAATTTTGCCGCCGTGCATACCCGACGCGCAATGAGTGCCGAAAAGCTTTTCGCCGCGCTTGAGGTTAAGACCGAGCAAAACAATTGTTCCGCCTGCCATATATTCGCCGAGGAACGAGCCTGCATTTTCGCCGATAACGAGAACGGGGCGCATTTGTCTAAACTCTTTCATATGAATACCGCCGCGACAGGCAACATTATCCTTAATATAAATTTGACCGTCGCGCATACCGTAGCCCATAGCATCGCCGCTGTGACCGTGGACAACGATTTCGCCGCCGCCCATTGTATTGCCGACAGCGTCCTGACAACTGCCGTAAACAACAACTCTGCCGCCGTTTAAATAGCAAGCCATATCGTTGCCCGGTGTGCCGTAAACCTCGATGGTTTTGCCCTCGTCGAGAGCACAGCCGATATAACGCTGACCGTTTACATCTTTAACGGTTACCTTGTTTTTCTTTGAGAGTTCCTTTTTGATTTCGTCATTGACCTGCTCATATCTTCTGAGTCCTGCTTCTATCATACTCTAACCCCCTCTTTAGAACCGGTAAGTTTTGTTGTGCGTGTATCCTTGTCAAACATAAACAGCGACGGCGTATCCAAAATATCGCCGTTGATTGTTGACAAATCAATTTTGTTCGAAATAAGGTTTGTATAAATTCCTGCATTGGTGCTTGAATTAATCAAAACAAAACCGACAAGCCTGTTGCCCTCGAGAACAAGGCGTTTATATTCGTCACCCTGCTGCTTGATCATATCGCTGTATTGTTCTCCCTGCGCATTGATAAGACCGCAGGTGCAAATTCTCAAGCCGTAAAAATCAATTGCGTTTACGGAATATGTGCCGCCGAGAGTAAGGTCGCCGCCTGCCATTTGTGAGCCGGCTACCCTGCCCTGCGCAACTGCGTTCGGCCAAAGAGCAATGATTTTTTTACTGCCGTCGAGCATATCAACCGAAACGGTGCAGTCGCCTGCGGCATAAATATCGGGAGAACTTGTTTGCATTGTCTGCGTATCGGTTATGATTCCGCGGTTAACATCAAGACCTGCTTTTTCGGCAAGCGCGGTTTCGGGGCGAACACCGACTGCGACAACAAGCATATCGCATTTGAGGGTTTTGCCGCTTTTAAGGACAACGGCTGTAATCTCCTTGCCCTTTGATTTTGCACTGACGATTGTATCCTCAAGGTGGAATGTAATTCCGCCCTTTTCCTCAATATATTTTTTAACATTTTTTGATGATTTGGCATCGAGAATCGACGGCAAAATGCGCGGTGCAAATTCGATAACATCAACGCTTTTGCATATTTTTGACAATCCCTCTGCCGCTTTCATACCGATTAAGCCGCCGCCGATGACAACAGCTCTTGTCTGTGAATTTGCGGCATCCTTAACTGCTTTTGTTGACGCCAAATCAAGGAAGGTGTAAGCGTTTGTTTTACCGGCAACATTTTTCATCTCCGGCACAAACGGCTTCGAGCCTGCCGCGATGCAAAGCTTGTCATAGGGATATTCTTTTCTTCCGGCTCTGACGGTCTTTGCATCGGGGTTGATATTTTTAACCTCGGCGTTTAAAACGATTTTGATATTGTTAGCCTTGTAATATGCATTTTTGCGCAAGTACATATCGCTTTCCTTAACCTTGCCCTTCAGATAATAGCTGATTGAAGGGCGGCTGTAAGGAAGATAAGCTTCCTTTGTCAAAACGGTAATATCGCCTGTTTTATCTGTTTTTCTGATTTGCTCGGCTGCAGCGAGTCCTGCTGCGGAGGCACCTATAATAACATATTTTTTCATCTGTCATTACCTCCGACCTCTAAATATACAAGCGCTCTGTTAGGGCAATTTTTAACGCACGCAGGCATATCCTCACCCTGACACAAATCGCACTTAACAGCCGCCTTGCCTGTTTTGATACAACCGATCGGGCAAACGGCAAGACATGTCATACAGCCTATGCACTTATCCTCGTTAACGGAAACAACGCCTGTTTTTTTATCCTTTGTCATTGCGCCGGTGATACAAGCCTTAACGCAGGCAGGATCGTCGCAATGGCGGCAATTGACGGCTACCGAGGCTGTTTTGTCGCCGTAAACGGTGACGCGCGACACAGGTGCCGGCTCCTCGAATTTATTAGCCGTAAGAACATCCTTTGATTTTGAATGAGCGGTTTTGCAATAAACCTCGCAAAGGCGGCAGTTTATGCAAAGCTCTTCTCTTGCGAATACTTTTTTCATTGAAACTACCTCCTATTATTCTCCGGCATGCTTGATGCCGAGTATTTCAAGCTCTTTTTCGCTCAAGCCGAGACCGCGCAGCATAAGTCTGTTGCCGCGAAGAGAATCGACAGAGTTGATACCCATACCGCCCATAATCTCTTTAATCTCGTGATTCCAAGCGTTGATGAGATTTTCAACTCTTTCGTGAGCGATTTCGGGATTGAGTCGCCTTGTCAAATCGGGGCGCTGTGTTGCAATGCCCCAATTGCATTTGCCCGTGTTGCAGGTTTGGCACATATGGCAGCCCATTGCGATAAGAGCCGCCGATGCGATATAACAAGCGTCTGCGCCGAGCGCAATTGCCTTGACAATATCGGCGGAGCATCGGAACGAACCTGCCGCAACAAGCGAAACGGTTGAGCGAATGCCCTCGTCGCGGAGTCTTTGGTCTGCGGCAGCAAGCGCAAGCTCAATCGGAATACCCACATTGTCGCGTATTCTTGTCGGTGCGGCACCGGTGCCGCCTCTGAAACCGTCGATAACAACAATATCGGCACCTGCTCTTGCACAGCCCGAGGCGATAGCGGCAACATTGTGAACAGCCGCAATTTTAACCGAAACCGGTTTTTTGTTATCGGTAGCTTGCTTTAAACTCCAAATAAGCTGGCGCAAATCCTCGATTGAATAAATATCGTGGTGCGGTGCCGGTGAAATAGCGTCAGAGCCTTCGGGAATCATACGGGCATTGGATACCTCAACATTAACCTTTTCGCCGGGAAGGTGACCGCCGATGCCGGGCTTTGCACCCTGACCGATTTTGATTTCTATAAAGCGTGAATTGTTTAAATAATCCTTGTGAACGCCGAAACGACCGGACGCAACCTGAACAACGGCATATTTGCCCATATCGTGCAAATCCTTATGCAAGCCGCCCTCACCTGTGTTGAACAGCGTTCCAAGGTCCTTTGCAGCCCACGCGAGCGATTTTTGCGCATTGAGACTGATTGAGCCGAATGACATTGCCGAGAACATAATAGGTGTTTCAAGAACTACCTGCGGCGGCATTATCGTTGTTGATTTTCCTTTTTTCTCTACGGTGAGCTTTTCGGGCTTTCTGCCCAAAATCGTGCGAATTTCCATAGGCTCACGCAGAGGGTCGATTGACGGATTTGTAACCTGTGATGCATTAAGCAAAATTTTGTCCCAATAAATCGTGAACGGCTTTGGGTTGCCCATTGCGGACAAAAGCGTTGAGCCGGTGTTTGCCTGGCGGCAGATTTCCTGCTGATACTGCGGAGTCCAGTTTGCGTTATCTCTGTAATCGCAAACATATTTTTCGATACGCAATGCGCCTGTCGGGCAAAGGTCAACGCACCTGTGGCATGCAACGCAGTTTGCAGAATTTGCAAGGACTGTTTTTCCGTCCTCGGCAAAATAGTGGCACTCGTTTGAGCACTGACGAACACAACAGCCGCAGTTTATACAAAGTTCTTTATCGCGGATTACGGTGAATCTGCGCGGAATATAATTAATCGGCATATTATTTGTCCTCCTTTTCATCTATTTCAAGGGGAACATAAACAGGCTCGGCGCCGCTGACCGACCAAACCTTTTCGGGGTCGGGGCAGATAATTCTGATTGCCGACTCCTCCGAAGCAAAATATGCTCTGTCGCCCTTTGTGGCAGCGGTAAGTGAACGGAGTTTAAGTCTGTCATTAATCGCGAGCAATCCTTTGTTTGAGCCTAAAATAACGGAAAAAGGACCGTTTACGAGCGCGCCGCTGTAAACAGTGCGAAGATTTGTGAAGTATTCTCTTTTTTCATCGTCCATTCTGTCAATCTCATCCCATTCGGGAGCAGTGAGAACATCAGCCGCCACATCCATAGGCAAATTGTGATGGCGAAGAAGATGGTCGAAAAGGTATGTAATAACCTCGGTATCGGTTTGCATGGTGCATTTATATCCGAACTGCTCGATATATCTTCTGTTTGCATCATAAGACGAAATTTCGCCGTTGTGAACGATTGACCAGTCGAGAATGTTGAACGGATGCGCACCGCCCCACCAGCCGGGGGTGTTTGTCGGGAATCTGCCGTGAGCGGTCCACAAATAGGCATCGTATTGGTCGAGCATATAGAACTCGCCGACATCCTCGGGATATCCGACAGCCTTGAAACAGCCCATATTTTTTCCTGAAGAGAAAATATAGGAGCCGTCAAATTGGTCGTTTACCTTTGTGACGCACTGAACAACATATTCAAGCTCATCCATTCTTGCGTTTTGCATACGCACCCTGTTCGGCTTGCCGAAATAGCGCCAAATATCGGGTCCGTTTTCGATAGACTCGATTTTTTTGGTCGGTATGCGCTCTGCCACATCGACATTGAAATGCTTGAACAAATACTCCTCACAATGGGCGCGTGCGTCATTGCTGTCGTAAAAGACATGAAAAGCATAGTCATCGGCGTGCTCCGGATAAATACCGTAAGCCGCAAAGCCGCCGCCGAGTCCGTTTGAACGGTCATGCATCAATGCGATGGACTTAATGATTTCCGAGCCGTTGATTGGGTTGCCTTTTTTGTCAATAATCGCGGCAATCGCACAACCGGACGGAATTCTAATCTGTCCTTCTTTAAGCATATTATCTACTCCTTACATCCGCAGATGCCAAATGCATCTGCTTTTAATACTAACAAAAAACCTTAATTTAGTATAATAAAGCAATCATACAACAATGCTTGGTATTATTCAATACATTAAATATAATTTTGTAGAATGTGAAAAAATGCACCGTTAAATCAAATATTTTTATATAAAAAATAACAACACTTTCGGTGAGCAGCAACTCACTGTTTATGCGGCTTTCGGCGATTTTAAAATATGCAAAAAACAGTGATTTCATAAAAACTTAACATAAATTTTGCTTTGACTGAACCGTTTTTTAATGATGCGAAATTATATTTTTTTCGATGAATCAAAAAACAATCAACAAAATCAGAAAACAATTGAAGAAACATCAAAACAATTGACAAAAAACGAGGTAATCAATATGGAACAAATGAAAAAGAGGTTTTTGAAATTCGCCGAAAAGCACGCTGAAATTTGGAAATTCATAAAATTCTCATTCACGGGTGCAAGCACATCGATTTTGGAAATGGCGGTGTTTGCATTTTTGCAATATGTGATATTCAAATCGCTCAACCAAACGCCTGTAACCGACAACGCCGTTTTGGCATTTTTGGGAATAGAATACAAAGGATATTTGTATTCTTATGCAATATCGGCTATAATCGGATATGCCGCAGCCTATGTAATGAACAGAAAGCTCACATTCAAAGCAGACGCAAATCCTCTGCTTTCGACGATTATCTATGCGATAATGGTTGCGTGCACAATCGCATTCAACACTTGGTTTGGCGCATTCTTGGGCACATGGATTAAAAATAACGGTTGGGACAGCGTATTTATTGAAATGGTGACAAAGCTTGTTGTAATGACTGTACCGACTCTTTGGACATATCCTATGAACAGATTTGTTATCCACAGAAAGAAAAAAGCGCAAAACGAGCAGACGGAGGCAGTTAATGAAGCAATTTTGCAACAAGCATCCTGAATTATGGAAGTTCATAAAATTCAACATTACGGTAATAGTGACATCGGCACTTGATATAATAAGTTATTTAATATTTTTATACATTGTATTTGCAAAATATAACACAACGCCGCTTCAGGGAAACAGTGTTTTGTCATTTTTGGGCATCAAATACAAGGGATATTTGTTTGCATATTTAATATCGACAACACTCGGATATGTTGCGGCATATTTGATGAACAGAAAAATCACCTTTCACTCCAACATTAGCCCTGTTTACAGCTCGGTAATGTATATCTTGCTGGCGGTATTCAACATAATCGTAAGTTCGTGGATAGGCGGAATTTTCGGCTCATACATCAAGGCAAGAAACTTAACAAGTCCTATTGTTGAAATAATATCAAAATTTATTATAATTAACATTCCTACGATATGGACATATCCGGCAGAAAGGTATGTGATTCAAATAAAAAAGAAAGTAAAACGCACACCGATGATGATTGCGACAGATCTTGACGGCACACTGCTTGCAAGCGACACGAATGTGAGCGGTGCAAATTTAAACGCGATAAAGGCGTTGAGTGAGAGTGGCGTTGAAACAGCGATTTTAACAGGCAGAACATTTTATGAAATTCCGCCGCAGTTGAGAAATTGCGGATACATAAAATATTTTGTATATTCAAACGGCGCAGGAATCAACGAAAAAATCAAGGGAATTGTCGACTACACTCCCCTGCCAAAATCACAATCAAAAGAAATTTTTGATATTTTAAACAAATATGAAACATTCGTTGAACTGTATTCAAACGGCTTTCCGTTTGTTGATGCGGAAAAATTCGGCGATGAGAAATTTGAGTATTACAAAATTGACAGCGGCTTTGTACCCGAAATGCACAAAAGCCGCAGACCTATTAATTATTTAGCATCGCTTTTGACGGATGACAACTATAAAACAGAAATGTTTGATGTGTTTTTCAGAAATCAAGCCGAGCGTGAGAAATGTAAAGCCGAGCTTTTGGAAAAATACGGCGACATTGAAATCACAACTTCGATGGACAACAACCTTGAGATTATGAAAAAAGGCGTCAACAAAGGCACGGGGCTTTTGAGCTTGAGCAAAATTTCAAAAATCGAGCTTGAGAACATAATTGTTTTGGGCGACAGCGAAAATGATTTGACGGCGTTTAAAGCCGCAAAGCGCAAATATGCTGTATCTAACGCATGCGAAAAAATCAAATTGCTTGCTGACAAAGTGATTTGCTCAAACGATGAGCACATTATGGAATATATGAAAAAGGAATTGGTTTGAAATATGAGCAGTGCAATACATTTTTTAAACACGGGCAACTCGGACTGCATCATTCTTGAAAGCGACGGCCACTTTGCAATGATTGACGCCGCGGAAGACAACGATTACCCTGCCGACAAGCCAAATTTGAATCTGCGCGGATATGAAAAAGAGGTTTTAAAATATCTGTTTGACAATTGCAAAAACGAATACGGCATTGTTGTGCTTGATTTTGTGCTTGCAACTCACTGTCATTCGGACCATATCGGCGGATTTGACACGGTTATCAAGAATCCGCAAGTTATAGTCAAAAAAGCGTATTTAAAGCCGTATCACGAGGAAAACATTTTCTTTTACGAGAGAAAATATTGGGACAACAAAGAGGTTTACGAACAGATGAAAAACGCCCTTGATGCAAAGAGTGTTAAAATTGTTAAAAACTTTGACAATCTGCGCGAAAAGCTCGGAGAATTTAACATAAGATTTTTGAACGGCGAATACAAAAAGCCGCTTTTCAAATTCGGCGAGAATGTGAACAGTGTTGTCACACTTGTTGAAAAGGACGGCAAAAAGGCTGTTTTGGCAGGCGATATGAACTATAAAAACGGCGGCGAGCGAAAAATCGCGAAAGAAATCGGCAAGGTTGATTTGCTCAAAGTGGGTCACCACGGATATTTCGGCTCAACAAGTTTCAAACTTGCGAAAACGCTTTCGCCAGACTATGCAATAGTTTGCAATTGGGAGAGAAAAATGTATCCCGATGTTAAATTTAAGCTGAAAAGCATAGCAAAATCAAAAACACTCTGCACCGCCGATTTAAACGGAATAAAAGCGATTTTTGACGGTGACAAAATAGAAATAGAAACGAATATAATGTGAAAAAGCTCCGAGAACCAAATCTCGGAGCTTTTTCAGTTAGGAGTAAATTAAAATATGCTTTATTGTTAAATATCGTCTTCGCCCTGCAATGCATCGTATCCTCTTTCGCCGGTACGAACTTTAACAACATCGTCAACATCGTAAACAAATATTTTACCGTCGCCGATATTGCCTGTGTAAAGCACCTTGCGGGCAGCTGAAATAACGGTTTCAACCGGAACAGCCGAAACGACCATTTCAAGTTTCATTTTCGGGTTGAGATTCATTTCTTCAATTTCAACGCCGCGGTATTTCCTGATATGTCCTTTTTGAACTCCGCAACCCATAACATTTGTGACTGTCATACCGGTTACGCCGATTGAGTTCATAGATTCTTTGATTTCCTCAAACTTTGCAGGGTTGAAAATCATTACAACCTTTGTGAGCGGAGCATCTGTCGATGTGGTATAGGTTTCGACAGGGACAGATTTTTCAACGGGTGCCATAGGCTCAACAGGGATTTTTGCCTCAGGTGCAGCGGCAACAATCGATGCGGAAGTTGCATAGCTTACCGCCGGCATAAAGTCTGCATAAGCAGACGGGAGGTTGTGCTCAGTAGCATCAAGACCTTTGAGTTCTTCATCGGCTGAAACACGCAAGCCGACAGTTTTTTTAATGATGATAAATGTGATTGTGATTGTAACTGCTGTCCAAGCGGCAATTGTTACAAAGCCGAGAGCCTGAACACCGAGAAGGTGAAATCCGCCGCCGTAGAAAAGACCTTTTTCAACGCCGTCGGCACCTGTTGAAAACAAGCCGACCGCAAATGTGCCCCAAATGCCGTTTGCCATATGAACGCCTACGGCACCGACGGGATCATCGACATGCACTTTTTTATCGAGAAATTCGACAACAACTACAACGAGAATACCTGAAACGGCACCGATAATGATTGAGCCGAGAGCGTCTACACAATCGCACGGAGCGGTTATGCCGACAAGTCCTGCAAGTGAAGCGTTGAGCGACATTGAAACATCGGGAGCGCCGTCTTTAATCCAAGTGAAAATCATGGCAACGCAGGTTGCGACAGCCGGTGAAAGTGTTGTTGTGAGGAATATTGAAGCAAGGGTGTCGGCATCCTTTGCGGCTGCGCCGTTGAAACCGTACCAACCAAACCAAAGAATGAAAACGCCGAGAGCGCCGAGAGTCAGGGAGTGACCGGGAATAGCCTTTGCTTTAAGCTTGCCGGTCTTTTTATCCTTGGCATATTTGCCGATTCTCGGACCGAGAAATGCGGCGCCGATAAGAGCCGAAATGCCGCCGACCATATGAATAACCGTTGAACCGGCATAATCATGGAAACCGAGGTTTGCGAGCCAGCCGTTTGAGTTCCAAACCCAACCTGCCTCGATAGGATAAATAACGGCTGAAATAACGCCGGAATAAATACAATACGAAATGAACTTTGTGCGCTCTGCCATAGCACCCGAAACGATTGTGGCTGCCGTTGCACAGAACACAAGGTTAAACACAAAACTCGACCAATTTGCGCTGTTGCCTGCATAATCGGTGAGCAATCCGAGAGTCGGCAAGCCGCAAAATCCGCCGAGCACCTCTTCGCCCATCATCAAGCCGAAGCCGAGGACGACGAACACTACCGCGCCGATACAAAAGTCCATAAGGTTTTTCATTATAATATTTCCGGCATTTTTTGCTCTTGTAAAGCCTGTTTCAACCATTGCAAAGCCGCATTGCATAAAGAACACAAGCGCCGCGCCGATTAAAAACCAAACACCGAAAACATTTTCTGTCACCGCATTTAAAATATTTTGGGTCATTATAATCTCCTCCTGTTCCCCTATTGTTTGTTATAGACAGAAAAAAATAAAAGCGGCGTGTGAAAAGGCAATAATACCTTTTCGCACGCCGTTGTGCTTTCATTAATCGGCGTTTCGATTACTCAAAGCGCCGATATAATATTAATGGCTTTCGCCATAAGAGAGGGTGTATTGACGGTGCCGCAGGAAAAACAAAACATACGCTTTGCTTAACCAATACGGCTGCAAAAAGCAGCCGCAAGCAACCTGTCGAACTGCCGCGAACATAAAGCCGCAAGCCCGCGGGCAGCCCTATAGCTTGTTAAATCACTTAATCCAAAGGATTAGTAATTAATCATATATCTGTCGATTTCCCACTGTGAAACTGCTGTCTTGTAGGAATCCCACTCTGCCTTTTTACCGCTGATGTAGTTGTTGAATACATGGCCGCCAAGCGTTTCTTTGATGAACGGATCAGCCTCAGCTGCTTTGATAGCTTCTTCAAGTGAGCCGGGAAGACATTCGATACCTTCGCTTGCAAGCTCCTCGTCAGAAAGCTTAAATACATTCTTGTCGTATGACGGAGCAGGTTTCAAACCTTTCTTGATACCGTCAAGACCTGCTGCAAGGCAAAGAGCCATTTCAAGATACGGGTTGCAGGTCGGGTCGGGGCAACGAAGTTCAACTCTTGTGCCCTTGCCGCGTGATGCAGGAATACGAACGAGGCAAGATCTGTTTGATGTCGACCAAACAAGATATGACGGAGCCTCATAACCCGGAACAAGTCTTTTATACGAGTTAACTGTCGGGTTTGAAACTACTGCAAGACCTTTTATATGAGCCATGATACCTGCGATAAAGCTGTATGCTGTTTCTGAAAGGCCAAGCTCGCCGTCAGGATCGTCAAATACATTTTTGCCTGTTTTAATATCATAAAGTGACATATTTGTGTGCATGCCCGAGCCGTTGATGCCCTCAACCGGCTTCGGCATAAATGTTGCGTGAAGTCCGTGCTTTGTTGCATATGTTTTAACGACATGCTTGAATGTCATTACACGGTCTGCCGTTGTCATAACATCACCGAACTGGAAGTCGATTTCGTGCTGACCCTCGGCAACTTCGTGGTGAGAAGCCTCAATTGTGTAGCCCATTTCTTCAAGAGCAAGGCAAATATCGCGACGGCAGTTTTCGCCGTGGTCGATTGGGTTAAGGTCGAAATAGCCTGCCTCGTCGCCTGTTGTAAGTGTCGGGGTGCCGTCCTCATTAAGTTTAAAGAGGAAGAATTCGCATTCGGGACCTACATTGAAGCCGTAGCCCATTTCTGCAGCCTCGTCGATAACCTTTTGAAGAACATTTCTCGGGTCGCCCTCAAACGGTGTAACATTATCTGATTTATAAACGGAACAGATAAGACGGGCAGTCTGTGCATTCAAATGCTTTCTCCAAGGGAAGATTGCCCATGTATCAAAATCGGGATGAAGATACATATCCGATTCATCAATTCTTACAAAGCCGTCGATTGATGAGCCGTCAAACATGCAATCGTTGTTGAGAGCCTTTTCAAGCTGTGAATATGTGATAGCAACATTCTTCATAATACCGAAAAGATCTGTGAACTGAAGACGGATAAATTCAACTCCGTTTTCCTTTGCTTCCTTAAGGATAGCTTCCTTTGTGTACTTACTCATTAGCAAATACTCCTCTCTTAAATTATTGATTGATAAAAAAACAAGACGCTCCGAATAAAATCGGAACGCCTTTGTTCTAACTACAATGCCATTATATCCGCACAAGGGGCTGTTGTCAACAATATATTTCAATTTTGGTAAATATAAAATTCATCGTTTAGTTTTCCACACCCGTTTTTGTGCAATTTCAACATCGGTATTATTCCAAATCGAGAAATTCGTCGCTGACAACACTTTGGGCAATACTTTTAGCCTTATCGGGTGAAAGTGATTTTGAATGCGTTGACGCAATTTGTTTTGTGTAGTCGCCGAGCTTATAAACGGTAAAGTTGTAACCCGAGCCTGTGTTGTGGAAATAATCAACAACGGGCGCAAGTTTTGCGTTTGTAATGCTGATTACGCCGTTATTGCGCTGCACTGTTATTTCAGCCATACCGCCCACAAGTTGGTCAAGGTTGACTTGATGACTGATAAAATTGCCGATTGAATAGTAAACAAGCATTTTTTTGCCCGAGTTTTCGTTGGTTATCCACTCGACCGGTTGCAAAACATGGGGGTGGGTGCCGATAACTATATCAACGCCGAGGTCGGAGAAAAGCTGAACATATTTCTTTTGAGTTGCGTCGGTTTGGTGGCTGTTTTCCGTGCCCCAATGAGGGAACACGATTATGACATCGGCATTTTTCTTTGCCTCGGCGACATCTTTTTTGACCTTATCCTCCGACAACACACTGATAAGATATGACTTGCCGCTCGGAATAGAAATTCCGTTTGTGCCGTAGGTGTAATTAAGCATGGCAAAGGTGATGCCGTTTTTGGTTACATATGATATTGTATCATATTCTTCCTGACTTGAATATGTGCCGATATGCGTAACCTCAGGGTGCTTTTTAAAAAACTCACATTCGCTGACAATGCCCTTTTCGCCGACATCCATAGAATGATTTGTGGCGCAGGTGAAAACATCAAATCCTGCGTTTATTGCCGCCTCGCCGACTTCCCACGGTGTATTAAACATAGGATAGCCGCTGTATGCAGAAACGGCGCCGCCGAGCATTGTTTCCTGATTGATAACGGCAATATCGGCAGACTCGATATATGATTTTGTGTTTTCATAAAATTTATCATAATTGTATGAGCCGTCGGACTGCTTGCCTGCAACAATCATTGTGTTGTGAATAAGATTATCGCCGACAGCGACAAGAGTAACCTTGCCGTCGGGCTTATTTTCCTGCGGCTCGTTATTTGTTGACGGCTGTGTCACTGTGACTTGATTTGAGCCTGTTGTTTGGTCATTGTCGCTTTTATTATTCATATTGCCGGTGAGGGCGAAAACGACAACTACGACAACGGCGATTAAAACCGGAACTATTACCGAAAAATGTTTTTTTGATGATTTTTTTGAAGATTTTTTCTTTTTGCTCATAGATATGCACTCCATTCACAGTGATTATATCATTGAGTGCATGCAAAATCAATCACAAATTTGTCACATTGTATTGACAAAATCGCCGGTTATAGAATACTCCACCCATTCGGCGATATTTTCGGCATGGTCGCCGATACGCTCAAAGTATTTTGAAACCATGAGCAAATCGACCAAAAGCTCTGCATCGGTATCATCCTTGGATATAATCGAAACAATCTCTTTTTTTACCTTATCGAAAAGAGCGTCAACCTCGTCATCCTTGGCATAGACAAGCCTTGCCGTTTCCAAATCGGACTCTGCAAAAGATGAAACAGCCATATCAAGCATTTGAATTACACACTCGCTCATTTGTTTTAAATGAAGCTTGTGATTGATACTGCAACGGCTGATATATCCCGAAAGTTCTGCAATATCGGAACATTGGTCGCCTATTCTTTCAAGGTCGGAAACAGCCTTGAGCGCAACCGTAATTGTACGCAAATCGCTTGCAACCGGTTGTTCGCAGATAATGAGGTTGGTGCAAAGCTTTTCTATCTCACCCTCGGAATTATCAATATCTCGGTCGACATTGTGAACAAGCGCGCGATATTTTTTGCTTTCGTCATTATTTTCGGCAAAAAGAGCATTGACCGAATTTTCGATTGCAAATCGGCAGAGATTGCACATTTCCGCCATAAGCGAATTTAACTTTTCAAGCTTGTGATTGTATCTTTCTCGCATTATCCGAACCTACCTGTTATATAATCCTCCGTGCGCTTATCCGACGGTGAGGTAAAGATTTTTTCCGTATCGTCAAACTCAATCACCTCTCCGAGGAGGAAAAACGCCGTTTTGTCTGAAATTCTTGCAGCCTGCTGCATTGAGTGAGTAACTATAATTATTGTATATTCCTTTTTAAGTTCGAGCACAAGGTCCTCGATTTTTGAGGTTGAAATCGGGTCGAGCGCCGATGTCGGCTCGTCCATAAGTATTACCTCGGGATTGACTGCAAGGGCACGCGCAATACAAAGCCTTTGCTGTTGACCGCCCGAGAGCGCAAGCGCACTTTTTTTGAGCTTATCCGAAACCTCATCCCACAAAGCCGCCTGTTTAAGCGATTTTTCAACGATTTCGTCGAGTTCCTTTTTCCTATGGACGCCGTGTGTGCGCGGACCGAAGGCGATATTATCGTAAATGCTCATCGGGAAAGGATTCGGCTTCTGAAAAACCATACCGACCTTTTTACGCAAATCGTTTGTATCGACATTCTTATAAATATCAACACCGTCATAAAGGATTTGACCGTTTATTTTACAGCCCTCGACTAAATCGTTCATACGGTTGAGTGTTTTCAAAACGGTTGATTTGCCGCATCCCGACGGACCGATGAAAGCCGTTATTTTATTTTCGGGGATAGTGAGGCTGATACCCTTAACAGCCTTAAAATCGCCGTAATATAATTCTAAATTTTTAATATCGAAATTTCCCATATATTTACCTTATTTGGATATTTTCTTTGCTACCCAACTTGAAAGCGCATTGATTATGAGCACAACAACAAGCAAAACCACTGCGGTTGCATATGCTTGGTCGGTATGCAGTCCCTCGTTGAGCAGACAATAAAGATGCACCGAAAGTGTACGCGATGACGAGGTGAGTTTTGTTGCGGCGTCGGGGACTGTGCCTGCCGTATAAATGAGCGCCGCCGTTTCGCCGACAATTCTGCCGATTGCAAGAATTATGCCCGAAAGTATGCCCGGCACCGCCGACGGCAACACGATTTTAAATATTGTACGAAGTTTGCCTGCGCCAAGCCCGAACGAGCCTTCTCTGTATGAATTGTCGACTGCCATTAACGACTCCTCGGTTGTTCTGATGATAACGGGCAAAACCATTATGGCAAGCGTTATGACGCCGGCTATCATCGAGTATCCCCAAGAGCGTGCGATAACGAACGCAAGAAAGCCGAACAATCCATAAACTATTGAGGGAATGCCCGAAAGCGTTTCGTTTGTAACGCGAATCAGTTTGACGAATTTTGAGCCTTTTTTGGCATACTCAACAAGATATATTGCCGAAAACACGCCAACAGGAACAGCAATAAGCAAAGTCAAAAATGTTAAATAAAGCGTATTTATTATCGACGGCAACATTGAGAGATTTTTTGAATTGTATTTTAGCGAAAACAGCTCAGGCGTGATATTGGGAACGCCTTTTATAAGAATGTAGCCGATGATAAACAATGTCACGGCGACGGTGAGAGCGGCGCTCAAAATTATTAAGATATATACAATAAGCGATTTGGGGCGGCGCAAATATTCTTTAAATTTATTCATAAGCTATCAATCCTCCCCTTTTCTTGAAACAAGCGAAAAGCAAACATTGATAATGAGAATAAACACAAAAAGCACAACCGCCGTTGCTATAAGCGCCTCACGGTGAAGCCCTGCGGCATAGCCCATTTCAAGGACGATATTGCCCGTGAGCGTTCTGACACCCGATGTGATTGAATCGGGCAAAACCGCCTGATTTCCGGCAATCATAACAACCGCCATTGTTTCGCCGATTGCTCTGCCTATGCCGAGAATAATGCCGCTCATTATGCCCGATTTTGCGGCAGGAATCACAGTTTTGAAAATGCTGTGTTCCTTTGTTGCGCCGAGCGCAAGCGAGCCTTCAAAATAGCTTGAGGGCACTGCACGGAGCGCCGCCTCAGAAGTATTGATAATAGTAGGCAAAATCATAATACCGAGCAAAATAGATGCGGTTAATATTCCCTTTCCGCTTGAATAATAGTTTGTGAGCCTTTGCACAAGCGGAACAATCACAACAAGGCAAAAGAAACCGTAAACTATTGACGGAACGGAGGCGAGCAAATTAATCATCGGCTTGATGATGCGATAAAGCCTTTTCGGGCAATAGCACGCCATAAACACCGCCGTTAAAACTCCGATTGGAACGCCGACAATGATTGCGCCTGCGGTGACATAAATGCTTGCGACAATCATCGGGAATATGCCGTAGAGTTCCTGTTTCGGTTTCCACACCGTGCCGAATATAAAGTTTTTAAAGCCGATTTCCTTAATCGCCGGCACACCGTTTACAAATATAAAGCGGCAAATCATTATAACCGAAAAAACGGATATGCATGCGCACAGCAGAAACACTGCACGCATTGCATTTTCTTTAAATTTTTTCATTATTTGATTGCATCCCAAGTTGTTGTTTTGCCGAGGAAAATATCCTTAACCTGCGCACTCGTAATATTATCAAGCGCATTTTCCTTGTTCACGATAACTGCGATACCGTCGAGAGCGATTTTTTGTGATTTGAGTTTTGCGGACTCGTTATCCTTAAGTTCTCTTGACGACATTGCGATATTCACAGCGCCCTGCATTGCGGATTCGATACCGGCAGATGAGCCGCTTTCCTGAATTTCGATTTTCATACCCGGATTGAGTTTTTTATACTCGTCTGCAAGAACATTCATAACCGGTGCAACCGATGTTGAGCCTGCGAGAGTAACCGTGCCGCTCATTTTCGATGCGGTATAGGACTCTGTTGCGTCAACACCGATATAACCCTCTTTAGTGATGATTGCCTCGCCCTCTTTGCTTGTGATGAACTTAATGAAATCCTGTGCCTCTTTTGAAAGAGAACCGTCGATATAAGCGATATTAAACGGTCTTTGGAGCTTGTAGCTGCCGTTTTTGATTGTTTCGACCGATGCCTCGGCACCGTCAAGTTTAAGAGCCTTTACGCTGTCGGAAAGTGAGCCGAGTGAAACATAGCCGATTGCGTTTTTATTGCCCTGAACGGTTGACATCATAACAGAGGTTGAGTTTGTGATTTCCGCGCTTTGTGCGGTTGCGTCGTTGCCGTTATCGTCGGTAACGCCCATAAGCTCGGTGAAGGCATCCCTTGTGCCCGAGCCTTCCTCACGCGAAATGACTGTAATTGCGCCCTTTTGAGCGGAGTTGCTTGTGTTTGAATCCGACTTTTTTGATGAGCAGCCTGCGAAAATTCCCACTGCGACTGCGATTACACAGATGACTGAAATTACTGATACTGTTGCTTTCTTTTTCATTTTTCTTTTCCTTTCGTATTAAAAAGTCTGTGTGCACTCCTTTTTGAGTACAGCTAAATAATAGCAGTGTATTATTAAATCAAAAGCAAAATCGGGTAAAACATCGGCAAAAAGGAGGTTAATATTGATTTACTGCATTTTAACCGACATTTTACAAACAAAAAACCGTGAAAAGATTGATACATTTCAATCTTTCCACAGTTTTAATGCTTTTATTATAAAATTTAATCGTCATCGTCGCTTGAAAGTTTAAGCACGGCGAGGAATGCCTCCTGCGGCACCTCAACGGAGCCGAACTGGCGCATACGCTTTTTGCCCTCTTTTTGCTTTTCAAGGAGTTTTTTCTTACGGGTGACATCGCCGCCGTAGCATTTTGCAAGCACATCCTTGCGAAGTGCCTTAACGGTTTCGCGCGCAATAACCTTGCCTCCGATTGCAACCTGAATCGGAATTTCAAACAAATGGCGCGGTATATATTTTTTTAGCTGTTCGGCAATTCGTCTTGCACGCTGATAAGCCTTGTCCTTATGAATGATAAATGAAAGCGCGTCGATAATATCGCCGTTGAGCATTACATCAACCTTTACAAGGTCGGACTTTCTGTAATCCTTCATCTCGTAATCAAACGAAGCGTAGCCGCGTGTGCGTGATTTGAGAGCATCGAAGAAATCATAAATAATTTCGTTGAGCGGCAGTTCATAATGAATATCGACTCTGTCGGGGGTGATATAATTCATATTTTTGAAAATTCCGCGTTTATCCTGGCACATATCCATAACGGTGCCGACGAAATCTGACGGAACATAAATATGAGCATCGGCGAACGGCTCCTCGCAATAGTCGATATAAGCCGGATCGGGATAATTTGTGGGATTGTCAATTTCAACCATTGTGCCGTCGGTGAGGTGGATTTTATAAACAACGCTCGGAACGGTTGCTATAAGGTCGAGATTATACTCGCGGTCGAGCCTTTCCTGAATAATCTCAAGGTGCAAAAGTCCCAAAAAGCCGCATCTGAAGCCAAAGCCGAGTGCGCCCGAAGTTTCAGGCTCATATGAAAGCGAGGCATCGTTAAGTTGGAGCTTTTCGAGCGCGTCGCGAAGTGCCTCATAGTCTGCGCCGTCTGCCGGATAAAGTCCGCAATAAACCATCGGGTTTACCTTGCGGTAGCCGGGAAGTGCCTCCGTCGCCGGATTTTCGGCAGTTGTGACGGTATCGCCGACATGAGCATCACCTACTGTTTTAATCGAGGCAGTAATATATCCAACCTCGCCTGCTGTCAGCTCCTTTGCAGGCTCCATTGAGGTTGCGCGCATATAGCCGACCTCAACAACGGTGAACTCCGCGCCGGTTGACATAATACGCATTGTATCACCGGCTTTGATTTTGCCCTCTTTGATTCTGACATAAACGATAACGCCGCGGTAAGAATCGTAAACAGAGTCGAAAATAAGCGCCTGCAACGGCTTGTTGTCATCACCCTGCGGTGCGGACACGCCGTTGACGATATATTCCAAAACCGCTTCGACATTTTCGCCGGTTTTGGCACTGATTCGCGGAGCGTCCATACAAGGAATGCCGACAATCTCCTCAACCTCCTCTGCAACTCTGTCCGGGTCGGCGGCAGGAAGGTCGATTTTATTAATAACGGGGAGAATGTCAAGGTCGTGATCAAGTGCAAGATAAGTGTTTGCAAGCGTTTGAGCCTCAACGCCCTGCGATGCGTCAACAATGAGTATCGCTCCCTCGCAAGCGGCGAGAGAACGCGAAACCTCGTAGTTAAAATCGACATGACCGGGTGTGTCAATGAGATTGAACTCATACATTTCGCCGTTTTTTGCCTTGTAATCAAGCTTAACGGCGTGCGCCTTGATGGTGATGCCGCGCTCGCGCTCAAGCTCCATATCATCAAGGATTTGAGCCTGCATATCACGCTTTGCGACAGAGCTTGTAAGCTCCAAAAGTCTGTCGGCAAGCGTTGATTTGCCGTGGTCGATATGTGCAATTATAGAAAAGTTTCTGATGTGGTCCTTATTAACTGACAAAATTATTTTTCCTCAATATCTTTATTTTTAATTTGCTTAATCTGCTTTGCCTCATCGGCGATTTTCTTTGCGCCGTGAATGCCCTTGTCGAAAAACCGTTTTATATAGTAATACAAAAACAGATATTTTTTTGAATTAAGTTCGGGATAAATCGCCTTGAGCCGTGAGGGCGAAATAAAAATACGCTTTAAAATGTATTTAAATAGGTTTCCCCTGCCGTTGTCCTGAGTAAAGCGGTGATAAATCTCCTCGATGTTTCGCGTTGAATTATCGCTGTCGAGGCTGCCGAAAACACCGTCGGACAAAATTTTGCAAATAAGCTCCTCTTGATTTTCGTTAAGTTCGGAATCAAACAAATCAAGCGAAAGATGCCTGATTGTGCTTTCAAAATCGGTGAGTTTCATTTCTTCGATTTTTTGATTGATAAAATCGAAATCAAGCGAGCATTTTTTCAAAATCAAATAGGTGTCAATCAAAAATCTGACACCGAAGCCGCCTATCATATAGTGCTTATACATATGCGCAATGTTGTGCAAATACAAATCATCGTCGGATATTTTTAAGCAACAGGGCTTATCGTCGGATACGGTTGCCCTGTCCCAAACGAAATCGAAATCGGGGCAAAAGCCGTATGAATCCTTAAAAAGCCGGTTGTGAAATTCAAAAGTATAATACGGTTTTTTGTGGAAATCGTCGGAATTTCCGCTTTCAAACGGCTTTGGATAGCCGAGCGAATTCATAATTTCAAAAACATCGCCGCGCTTTGTGACATCATAAAGAATATCGACATCGCTCATTTGGCGCATAAGCTGTTTTGGGTACAGGTTGCGGATAACCGAGCCTTTGAGCAGCATATATTTTACGCCGTGCTCATTAAGGAGCTTTTCAACAGTCGCAAGCTCGTTATTCATCGCAATTATACGCACCATTTCGCTTTTTGTGAAATTGTCAAATTTTTGTGCCAAATCGCGCGGCAGATATTCTGTCGGCAACGCAGTTGTGACAAGCGAAAAAATTTCATTTTTCTTTGAGAGAGCAAAAAAGTCGTCCCAATTGAGTGCTTCGCTCGGCGGGTCTATTTTTTGCTGTTTAACGGCGTTGCGAATGACATATAAGAGATAGCGCGATTCATTAGTCAAATTTTTCATTAAAACCGTTCCTGCAGTATTAATCCTCAATAAAGCCGTAGTTTTGCATTTTTTCCAAAATCTCTTTTACATCGGCTCTGATAACATTCTCGGGAGCATCGTATTTTTCGCACATTGCTTTTACGATGCTGTCCTCTGTTTGCTCGGACTGAAGAAGTTGAAAAATATAGTTTGCGGTTTTGTTATTATTAATCAATCCGTGAAACTTATCGGAAAGCGAACCGGTTGCAATTGCAAAATCCTGACCGTCGATATTTCCGAGAACTATTTCTTTCTTTAATTTCATAAAATCATCCTTAAATTCAGTTAAATTTATCCAAAATCTGTCTTGCGACATAGATGCCGCTTGCAGATGCGTGCGAAAGCGAGTGTGTAACGCCCGAGCCGTCGCCGATGACAAACAATCCCTTATGATTTGTTTCAAGGTTGTTGTCAATATCGACCTGCATATTATAGAATTTTACCTCGACGCCATAGAGAAGCGTGTCGGGATTTGCCGTACCCGGTGCGATTTTATCAAGCGCATAAATCATCTCGATAATTCCGTCAAGAATACGCTTTGGAAGAACGAGCGACAAATCGCCGGGTGTTGCGGCAAGAGTAGGCTCAACAAGACCCTCTTCAATACGCTTCGGAGTACTTCTTCTGCCCGAAACAAGGTCGCCGAAACGCTGAACGATTACGCCGCCGCCAAGCATATTTGAAAGCCTTGCAATGCTTTCGCCGTAGCCGTTTGAATCCTTAAACGGCTCAGAAAAATGCTTTGAAACGAGAAGAGCAAAGTTTGTGTTTTCAGTTTGCTTTGCAGGGTCTTCGTAGCTGTGACCGTTAACGGTTACAATGCCGTTTGTGTTTTCGTTAACAACACTGCCCTTCGGATTCATACAGAAAGTACGAACCTGATCCTCGTAATTCTTCGTTCTGTAAACGATTTTACTTTCATAAAGCTCGTCGGTAAGGTGGCTGAAAATAACTGCAGGAAGCTCAACGCGAACGCCGATGTCGACTCTGTTTGAAAGAGTGCCGATACCGAGTTTTTCACAAACGCCCTGCATCCACTTGCTTCCGCTTCTGCCGACAGAAACTATACAATCCTTGCATGTAAACGAACCTTTGGAGCAATCAACCTGATAATATCCGTCTAGCGATTCGATATTGTCGATATGTGTGTTGAAATGCCAATCAACCTTATCCTTAAGTTCGTCATAAATGTTCTGCAAAACGACATAGTTAATATCCGTGCCGAGGTGGCGAACAGACGCCTCTAAAAGATTAAGCTGATTTTGCATGCAAAGTTTTTTGAATTTAGAGCCTGCTGTTGAATAGAGCTTGCACTCCTCGCCGCCGTGAGAAACATTGATTTCGTCAACATATTTCATAAGCTCCATAGCTTTTTTCTTGCCGATATACTCATAAAGAGTTCCGCCGAAATCGTTTGTGATATTATATTTACCGTCGGAAAAAGCACCGGCACCGCCGAAACCGCTCATAATAGCGCAGGTTTTGCACTTGATGCAGGACTTAACCTTGTCACCGTCAATCGGGCATTTGCGCTTTGAAAGTTCAAAGCCTGCCTCAAAAACGCCGATTTTGATATTCGGATTTTTTGTAGCCATCTCATAGGCGGAGAAAATGCCGCCCGGTCCTGCTCCGATAATAATTACATCATAATCTGTTTTAGTCATCCTTTTAACCTCTCATTATTTAATTACTTCCATTGAAATGAGGGGAAGCTGGCTCATATTTTTTATTTATTTTAAGCGCACAGCTCGGCGAGTCGTACATATTTTGATGGACAAAATAATTGTATGACCTGCATCCGCCGGCACAATATTTGAAATGTTTGCAATATTAAACTCAAAGTTTGATTTTTGATGCATATCTTTAAAGATATGATTATTCTATTTATATAAATAAAATGTATCGCAAAACCGCCTTTATCATATTCAATGTTACTTACGGTCTTTTGTCATTAGCACAACGCACTCCACATGCTTTGTGTGGGGGAACATATCGACAGGAACCGCTTTGCGCACCTTATATCCGCCGGAGGCGAAAAATCGAAGATCTCTCGCGAGCGTTTCGGGGTTGCATGAAACATAAACCACTTTTTTAGGTGAGAGCGTGAGCACAGACTTGATAAAATTCCTGTCCGAGCCTGCCCGCGGCGGATCCATAATCACGACATCCGCCTTTTCGCCGCCGGCGGCCATATCAACCATAAAGCGACCTGCGTCGGCATTGAAAAACGATATATTATCGGCATTGTTAAGCCGTGCGTTTGTTTTGGCATCCCTTACGGCATCGGAATTAAGCTCGACACCGATTACTCTTTTTGCGTTTTTTGAGGCGATTAATCCGATTGTGCCCGTGCCGCAATACGCATCAATCACGGTTTCGTTTCCGCCAAGCCCCATAAAATCGACGGCGGTATTATACAAAACTTCCGTTTGCTGCGGATTTATTTGATAAAACGATGCAGGCGAAATTTTAAAGGTGCAACCGCAAAGGTTGTCGTATATATAACCTCTGCCGTAAAGAGTGATAAACTCCTTGCCGAGAACAAGAGTTGTGAATTTGTTGTTTACGCTTTGAACAACGGTTGTGATTTCGGGATGAATTTCAAGCAGTCTTTTGATAAAATCGCGTTTTTTGGGAAATTCCTTTGTGCCGGTCACCATAACAACCATAATTTCGTTTGTATAATAGCCGACTCTGACGAGGACATGGCGCAAAAAACCTTTAAGCGTTTTTTCGTTAAACACGCCGAGTTTAAACTCTTTCAAAAGGTGACGGATTGTTACGATTATTCTGTCAGCCTGCTTATTTTCGATTAAGCAATTATCGACCTTGACTATTCTGTGAGTTGAGGACTGATAAACGCCCGAAACAATATTTGAATTGATTTTGCCGAACGCCGCCTGAACCTTATGGCGGTAATGATACGGCTCGCTCATTCCTATTATATCATCTACCCTGCAATATTTGCCAATCAGCTTGACAACGGTTGCCTGCTTAAACCTGAGCTGGCGCTGATAATCCATATTTTGGAGCTGACAGCCGCCGCATTTTTTATACAGCGTACAGCCGTTGCCGATTGCCTTTTTAGGTTTCGTTCCGTTCAATTTGATACTTAACCTTTCTTTGTCAATAAGCACACGCACTCCACATGAGGGGTGCGCGGAAACATATCAACAGGTGTGATTTGATTTGCTTTATACCCGTATTCGTCAAGAATTGCCAAATCGCGGGCAAGCGTTGCGCTGTCGCACGAAACATAAACTATCTTTTCGGGCGACATTGAATTTATAACGCCGAGAAGTTCCTTTTGACAGCCCTTTCGCGGAGGGTCGAGAACAATAACATCGGGCTTAATATGCCTGCGTTTCAACTCGTCTGCGGCAAAATAAGCGTCGCCGCAAAGGAACTCGGCATTTTCAATATTATTGATTTTTGCGTTAATTTTGGCATTTTCAATAGCCTGCGGGACTATTTCGACGCCGATAATTTGCTTTGCTTTATCAGCCATTGTGATGCCGATTGTGCCGACGCCGCAGTACAAATCAAGCACCGTTTCACTGCCGTTGAGCGAGGCATACTCCGCCGCCTTGGAATAAAGTTTTTCACATTGGGCGCGGTTGACCTGATAAAACGAATTCGGCGATATAACAAACTTTTTGCCGAGCAGTTCATCAGTAACGGTATCACTGCCCCAAACTGTTTTTGTTTTTTCGCCCAAAATCACATTTGAATTTTTCTTGTTGACATTGACGCAAATGCTTTTAACGCCGCGAACAGCTTTTAACTGCTCGACAAGATAATCCGAATCGGGCAAGGAATCGGCATTGATTACGGCGCAAGCCATAATTTCGCCTGTGGCGCACGCCTCACGCAAATAAATATGGCGCAAAATGCCCCTGCCGCTGTTTTCGTTATACGAAGTAACGCCGCTGTGCTCAACCCATTTGGCAAAGGCGTCAAGGCAAGGCTTAAAATTTTTGCTTTGCAATCTGCAATCATCGCACGATATTATGCGATGGCTTTTGTAGGCGTAAAAGCCGGCAAAAAGCTCGCCGTCGCAAATCGAAACGGGATACTGCGCCTTGTTTCTGTAATTATAAACTGTATCGGCGGCTGTTACATCGGTAATTTCGGTTTGAATATGACCGATACGCTCAACAGCGTCAACAACACGTGAACGCTTGTATTTTAGTTCTTCGTCATATGTCATATTGCGGAATGAGCATCCGCCGCACTTGTCCGACACCGGGCAATCGCTTTTAATCCTGCTCGGCGAAGCGGTTATAATATCCTTGATTATGCCGATTGCATATTTTTTTGATGTTTTGATGATATGCGCAACGATAATATCGCCGGGAACGGCACCGCGAACAAAAACGGCAATGCCGTTGTAATGACCGACCGCCGAGCCTTCGGAAGTTACGGACTCGATATTCAGTTTTATATCGTCGTTCTTTTTAATATCCATGGCTACACTCGTTATACACATAAAAATACATTATAATAATATCATAATTTATAATTAAATACAAGCACAAAAAAGGGCCGAAGCGATACACTTCGGCTCTTTATAAACTTTATCAGCCCTTGAGTTCGATTCCGTTTGCCTTAAGCTCGGCAACTATGGAATCCGAAACACCCTGCACTTCTTCTCTTGTGAGAGTTTTTTCAGGGTCGGCAAATGTTATGCGGGTTGTGATTGATTTTGAGTTTTCGTCCTCATAAACATCTGTAACCTCAACATTTTTGATAAGCTTGCACTTTGCATTTTCAATAGCCTTTGCAATCGGTGCAAATTTGTCGGAGACAAACGAAAGGTCAATATCAATTGATGGGAACTTTGACGGCTCCTCATACTGAATTGACGCATTTTCGATTGCGGCAAATGCTTCAACATCAATTTCGGCATATACGATTGACGCTTTCTTGTCGATTTTCTTTGAAACTACGGGATGAGCAATACCGATTTCGCCGATTTCGACACCGTCGCAATAAACGGTGTTGAGATTTCTCGGATGCTGATAAGAATGAGTTGCCTCTTTCTTTGCGAAGGTGAGCTTTTTATGCTTCAAATCGTCTGCCATAACTTCGAGAATATCTCTCAAATCAAAATAGAGCATCGGCATTGGGCGCGATCTTGAATAAAGCGTAATTGCAAGCTTTTTCTTTTCAACGCAAAGGTTGTTGTCATCAACGCCCTCAACAACTCTGCCGATTTCAAAAATGCCGAAATCGGGAGCAAACGAGGTGTTTTGCTTAACCTGACAAAACTGTGTCGGAATGATTGATTTACGGATAGTTTCGATATTCGGGTTTGTTGCGTTTGAAAGTTTGATTTCGCCCTCAACATCAATACCGAGAGCCTTAAGCTCGTCATAATAAGCCCAAACATATGAATGAAGCTCGTGAAGCGAATATCTTTTAACGAGGAGGTCCTTAATCTTGTCCTCAACTGTTTTTTCAACCGCAGGACGAACAGGATAGAGCGGACTTCTTGTTGTGTGAATATCAAAGTTGTCATAGCCGTAAATACGCGTGATTTCTTCGATAATATCGGCTTTGATTGTGACATCCTTTGTTGCACGCCAAGACGGAACGGAAACATCAAAGTTATCGTTATCAACGGTTGCGGAAAAGCCGAGCGAATTGAGTGTATTGATAATGGTTTCGTTCGGGATTTCAATGCCTGTATATTTATCGACAAACGCCTTGTCGAATTTAAGTTCTACTTTATCATAACGGAAAGCATATTCATCTGTAAGAGCCGAAACAACCTTTGACTCCGGGTCGATGCTTTGAAGAAGATTGATAAATCTTGCAATTGCAACGGTTGTCATCTCGGGGTCAAGGCACTTTTCATAGCGCATCGAAGCGTCTGTTCTGTGAGAAAGACGAACGGTTGATTTACGGATTGAAGCGGCGTCAAATGTTGCCGATTCAAGGGTAAGTGTTGTTGTATCGTCAACAATTTCGCTGTCGAGTCCGCCCATAATACCTGCGATTGCAACTGGAGTGTTGTCATTGCAAATCATAAGTGTATTTTCGTCGATATTTCTGTCTACGCCGTCAAGCGTTTGGAATGTAAACGGCTTGTCAAAGCGTTTGATTCTGATTTTTTCAACCTTTCTGCTGTCGAATGCGTGCATGGGCTGACCCATTTCAAGCATAAGGTAGTTTGTGAGGTCTGTAAGGAAATTGATTGCTCTCATTCCGCAATAGAAAAGGCGGATACGCATATTGACAGGAGAAACGGTTTTTGTGATATTTTCAACCTGCATACACGAATATCTTTGGCAAAGCGGGTCCTCAATCTTCATATCAACCTTTGGAAGCGAATTGTACTGCTCAAGGTCAACAGTCGGAAGCGACTTAAGCTCTCTGCCCGAAAGAGCGGCAAACTCTCTTGCGATGCCGTAATGTCCCCACAAATCGGGGCGGTTTGTAAGCGATTTATTATCAACCTCAAAAATAATATCGTCAACGGCATAGGCGTCCTTAATATCGGTGCCGTTTGGAAGATCGTCTGTGATTTCCATAATGCCGCTGTTATCGTCCGAAATGCCGATTTCCTTTTCACTGCAACACATACCGTTTGAGGTATAGCCTGCGAGTTTTCTCGGGGCAATTTCAATCTCGCCGATCTTTGCACCGACTTTTGCAAAAGCTGTTTTCAAGCCAACCCTTACATTAGGTGCGCCGCAGACAACATCAACAAGCTCATCTGCGCCGATGTCAACTTTCAAGAGGTGAAGTTTTTTGGAATCGGGATGATTTTCAACAGATTTGATTTCTGCGACAACAACGCCCGAAAGGTCTGCACCCTTGAAGAAAATTTCGTTTTCAACCTCTGCGGTAGAGAGTGAAAACTGATTGATTAATTTAACTAAATCAAGACCTGACAAATCAACGAAGTCCTGAATCCAATTCATTGATAAAAACATTTATTTCACTCTCCTTTCTTACTCGTCATCGGTGAACTGGCTCATTGCCTTGAGGCTGCCGCCGTTCAAATCACGAATATCTTTAATGCCGTATTTCATCATAACAAGTCTTGTAAGGCCTAAGCCGAACGCAAAGCCTGTGTATTTTTCGGGATCGATTCCGCCCATTTTAAGAACCTCGGGGTGAATCATACCGCACGGGCAAAGCTCAAGCCAGCCGCTGTGCTTACAGCTCGGGCAGCCCTCGCCGCCGCAGATAAGACAGCTTATATCAAGCTCAAATCCCGGCTCAACGAATGGGAAAAAGCCCGGGCGAAGTCTAACCTTAATGTCCTTTTGGAACACCTCGGAAAGCATTGTTTTCATGAAATAAATAAGGTTTGAGATAGAAATATCCTTGTCAACCATCATACCTTCCATTTGGAAGAAAGTATTTTCGTGGCAAGCGTCGGTAGCCTCGTTTCTGAAGCATCTGCCGGGGAAAATAGCCTTAATCGGAATTCCCTGCTCCTCAAGCGGCTTTTTGTATTTTCTCAAAATAGCGTTTTGAGCGGCAGAGGTTTGCGATTTGAGAAGCTGACCGTTTTCAAGATAATAAGTATCCTGCATATCACGCGCCGGGTGGTTTTTGGGAACATTAACCGCCTCAAAGCACTCGTAGTCTGTAACTACCTCTGCATAGTCCTCAACGGTAAAGCCCATTGATTCAAAAATCTGTTCGCACTGACGCTGAACAAGAGTAATCGGATGATATGAGCCTCTGGAGAGATTTGCCGGCATTGAAAGGTCAAACTCCGGCATAAGTGCAATTTCTTTTTCGATTTCTTTTTCCTTAAGCTCTGCTGTTTTTTGTGAAATTCTTTCTGCAACTGTGCCCTTAAGCTCGTTGATTTTTTGACCGAAAGCCTTTTTATCCTCGTTTGACAGCTCGCGCATACCCTTTAAAAGGTCTGTTACAGAGCCTTTTTTACCGAGATATGAAACTCTGATATTTTCAAGCTCGGAAAGGTCCTTGATTGCGGAAAGCTCATTTTCAAACTGAGCCTTCAGCTCTTTGATTTTGTTTTCCATAAGTCCTCCAAAATAGAATTAATATTCGGCAATAATGCAAAAATAAAAACCGCCTCAAAAATATGAGGCGGAATAATCCGTGGTACCACTCAAATTGCAATTATAAAAATTGCCGCTCGACTGCCTTAACGCGGCACGACGCTTTGCTTAGTTTCTCGCAAAGAGCTCCATGGCTGAAATTCGACAAAACCGCATGTGTGCTTGCACCCACCGCACACTCTCTGAAAACGCAAATACTGCCTACTTACACCATATCAACGCTTATTTCATTATGGTTAAATTATACCCCCATAAAGTTGCAAAGTCAAGTTTTTTAGGGCTTTTAACGCAAATTTGCACAAAAAGTATTGTAATTTGAACAAAAAATGTTATAATGAATAGGTAATTAAACTTATATTGGATTAATATATTTTAATATAAGGACTAATAATTTCGACCGGTGGTGATTTTACTATGACAGATAAAACTATGACCTTTAAGATTGGCAACGAAAATGATGACATTATGAAGGAAACTTTGACTCAGGTTTTCGACGCCCTTCAGGAAAAAGGCTATAACCCTATCAACCAAATAGTAGGATATATTTTGTCTGAGGACCCGACTTACATTACAACTCACAACAACGCGAGAAGCTTAATCCGCAGAATCGACAGAGATGAGCTGCTTGCCGAGATGGTAAAATCATACCTCAGCTAAAACAAATATAAAACAAAGGAGGGTTTTCTTTGCCACAGGAAAACAAAACTGCACCTAAGCAGCAAACAAAGAAGCCTGCAAACGACAAGAAGCAAGGCGGCAACAAAAAGCCGGCTGTGCAGCAAAACAATAAGCCAAAGAAAAGCAACGCAATTCTCGAATACAAGGGCAAGCCGCTTGTTAGGAGCGGAAACACTATTTATTACGGTGATATTAACGATGCATATGTTGTTTGCATAAACATCAAAAATTCAAGCAAACTGAAGGACATCAAACTCGCAGAGGATGTAACAATTCAGCTTCTCTCAACTGATGATTCGCTTTCACCGAAGGACAAAATCATCAAAAAGAGCGAGAAAAAGGGCCTTTTCAACGCACTTGATTTAGGCAGTGCATGGCTTGAAAGACAGCTTAAAAAGGGCTAATAGTTGATACAATCAATATGTATAAAAATAAACGGACCAAACGGTCCGTTTATTTTTTGCTTGTTACGGTGGTTGATAATTTATAATTATTTAATCTATTCACAATGCTTGTTGTATTTTCCTAAATACAAGTCAATGGTATCATATATTGTTATAAGATTACCGTTTTTACTAATAAGTTCATATACTTCATTTTCAAAACTTTCTTTTATACTGTTAGGTAATAATCTATGGTCCGAATAAGTATTTAGCAACCCGATATAATCCTTTGCTGTCATTTTGCGCTCACTGTAGTATAGTTTTGAAACAACATTATTAAATCCATGCTTATTCAACAAATCCAGATATTTTTTTGTCGCATTTTCATCGAATTCTTTTGGTGATTTGTCGGCAGGTCTGTATTTATTATAAATTTTTCTGAGTTCAACATGTAATTTATCATTATCCCTGTTTACAAAAGGATGATTCCAAAACAGCGCAAAAGTTCCATTGGGTTTTAACAACTCTTTGATTTTTTCCAATGCAAAATCCTCGTCAAGCCAATGGAATGCAGTGGCAGAATATACTAAATCTAACAAGTTATTTTCTGTTTTATAGTTTTCAAATGAACAGTTTTTAATAACAACATTCGGAGTATTATAAAACTTTTTTTGCAGGTATTGCGTCATATTTTCGCCTATGTCAATTGCAGTCAAATGAACATTTTGCGAAACAAACCACTCCGTTGCTTGACCGGTACCGGCACCTATTTCTAAAACTCGACTTTTATCATCCATATTGGAATATTTTGCTATATCGTAATATAATTGCGGAACATATCTTGGTCTATATTTTTCATAGATTTCGACATTCTCATTGAAAATCATTTTTTTATCCATGGTATAAACTTTCTCCGTAATTTTTGATGGATATATTATATCATCTTTATTCTGTAATTGCAAAGAATAGTAAAAGCTCCCCGATATATCGGGGAGCTTGCATCATTTGATATTTAATTATAAAAGCTCAATGATACACATTTCAGCGCCGTCGCCGCGACGAGGGCCTGTTTTAACAATACGAGTGTAACCACCGTTTTTATCTGAATACTTAGGAGCAATCTCGTCAAAAAGTTTTTTAACAACATCTTCCTTAGTAACATAAGCGAGAACATATCTCTTTGATGCGAGGTCATCAGTTTTAGCCTTGGTGATCATGCGCTCTACCATTGGCTGAACTTCCTTCGCTCTTGTAACGGTTGTTTCAATTTTGCCGTTTTGTAAAAGGTGAGTAACTAATCCTCTGAGCATTGCCCTTCTTTGATCGGTTGGGCGACCCAGTTTTCTGCTACCTGGCATTGAAATTCCCTCCTTATTAGTCTTCGTCCTTGGAAAGTTTAAAACCGAGTGAAGCAATCTTGTTTACTACTTCATCGAGTGATTTACGACCAAGGTTTCTAACTTTCATCATATCTTCTTCGGATTTGCCGATCAAATCCTCAACTGTATTAATACCTGCTCTCTTCAAGCAATTGAATGAACGAACAGAAAGGTCAAGTTCTTCAATAGTCATTTCAAGAACCTTTTCTTTGCCGTCGTCATCCTTTTCAACCATAATTTCAGCGTTGCCCATTTCTTCTGAAAGGTCAACGAAGAGGTTGAGATGCTCGTTAAGAATTTTAGCAGCAAGAGAAGCTGCCTCATCAGCCGGAATAGTACCGTCTGTCTCGACATCGAGAATGAGCTTGTCAAGGTCGGTTTGTTGTCCTACACGAGTATTTTCAACAGTGTAATTAACCTTGAGGACAGGTGTATAGATAGAGTCGATAGCGATTGTACCGATAGGAAGCTCCATAAGCTGCTTGTTTCTGTCGCAAGGAACATATCCTCTACCGTTATCTGCCGTAAGTTCCATATTAACGCTTGCGCCCTCATCGAGGTAAGCGATATGAAGTTCAGGGTTAAGGATTTCAACATCGGCGTCATGCTTAATGTCGCCGGCAGTGATTTCGCCCTCGCCTGATGCTTCGATATATAAAGTTTTCGGATTTTCGTCGTGAATCTTAAGAATGACATTTTTAAGATTTAAAACGATTTCGGTTACATCCTCTTTAACATGAGGAATGGTTGAAAATTCGTGTAATACACCGTCAATCTTAACGGAAGTGATTGCATAACCCGGAAGTGATGAGAGGAGAACTCTTCTCATTGAATTGCCGAGTGTTGTGCCGAAACCTCTTTCAAGGGGCTCAACAACAAATTTGCCTACGCTTCTGCTTCCCTGAGTAGATAAATCTACTATTTCGATATTAGGCTTATCAATTTCGATCATTTAAAAGCCTCCTAAACTTTGTTTTGTTTTACCAATTAATAGTTGTTTAATGGCTATTACTTAGAGTAGAACTCAACGATTAAATGCTCTTCAACAGGATAATCGATGTCATCACGCTCAGGCATTGCTACAACCTTTGCAGTAAGCTCTGATGCATTTGATTCAAGCCATTTTGGTGAGTTTGCATAAGCGCCCTCTTCTTTAACAAGTTTGAATCTGCCGTTATCCTTGCTGTTTTCAGCAACAGCGATAACATCTCCAACCTTTACAAGATAAGACGGAATATTTACTCTTTTGCCGTTTACTGTGAAGTGACCGTGTGTAACAGCCTGTCTTGCTTCACGGCGAGTCTTACAAAAGCCTGTTCTGAAAGCAACATTGTCAAGGCGTGTTTCGATCATTGTAAGAAGTACAATACCGGTTTGACCTTCCATTTTAGCTGCCTTCTCATAATAGGTGTGAAATTGCTTTTCAAGAATACCGTAGATGAACTTAACTTTTTGCTTTTCGTTAAGTTGCATAGCATACTCGCTCTTTTTACGGCGGTTTTTATTGTAGGAATTTCTGAATGTTTCCTTATTTGTATAACCCATAACTGCCGGTGAAATACCGAGAGCCTTGCAGCGCTTTGCAATGGGTTCCATATTCTTTGCCATATACTACACCTCCGTTAAATTATACACGACGTCTCTTAGGCGGACGACATCCGTTATGTGGGATAGGAGTAACATCTTTAATAAGACTTACATCAAGTCCGGCAGACTGAAGTGCTCTGATAGCAGCCTCACGACCTGCGCCCGGTCCCTTAACATAAACTTCTACTGTTTTCATACCGTGCTCTGTTGCAATTTTAGCAGCTGTTTCTGCTGCGGTTTGTGCTGCAAACGGAGTAGATTTCTTTGAACCACGGAAGCCCATTTCTCCGGCTGAAGCCCAAGAAACAGCGTTTCCCTGTGTATCAGTAATAGTAACTATTGTATTGTTGAAGGTTGACTGAATATGAGCAACGCCGCGCTCAATATTCTTTTTCTCGCGTCTTTTACCGCGAGTGGCAGTCTTCTTTGTAGCCATACTGATTTCCTCCTACTTTACTTTTTCTTGTTTGCTATTGTCTTTTTAGGACCTTTGCGTGTTCTTGCGTTATTCTTTGAAGTCTGTCCTCTTACCGGAAGGCCTTTGATATGACGCATACCGCGATAGCAACCGATTTCTTTAAGTCTCTTAATGTCAAATGCTGTGTTTCTGCGAAGGTCACCTTCAACAACAATGTTGTGAGTGATATAATCGCTGAGTTTCTTGACATCGTCTTCTGTTAAATCTCTGCAACGGGTATCCGGATTGATTCCTGTTGCTTCGATAATCATGTCAGCAGTTGTACGGCCGATACCGTAAATATAAGTAAGACCGATTTCAACTCTTTTGTCATTAGGTAAGTCAACACCTGAAATACGTGCCATTTTACAGTTTACCTCCGATTATTAGTTCAGGATTAGCCCTGACGCTGTTTATGCTTTGGATTTTCACAGATAACCATTACTTTTCCATTTCTTTTGATAACTTTGCATTTATCGCAAATTTTCTTTACAGAAGGTCTAACTTTCATTTGAATATCCTCCTTGAATTTACTTAGAACGCCAAATTATACGACCTTTTGTCAGATCGTATGGTGACATTTCCATTGTTACCTTATCACCGGGGAGAATACGAATGTTGTTCATTCTGAGCTTCCCGCTGATATGAGCTGTAATAATGTGGTCATTTTGAAGCGCTACTTTAAAAGTTGTGTTTGGCAACGCCTCTACCACAGTACCTTCAACTTCTATCATATCTGACTTAGACATCTAATACCTCGCTTAAATTAATAATAACGATTGATGTTTATTAACTGGAATCACATTACGGCGTAATCGCCTGCAATTGCAATTAATGCAAGCCATGCTTGCTTTTAAGCTTTCGTCAGAATTACCGGACCGTTGTTTGTGATGGCGATGGTGTTCTCAAAATGAGCCGAAGCCTTGCCGTCAGCAGTTTTAACAGTCCATCCGTCAGAAAGTTGTTTAACCTTATAGGTTCCCAGATTAATCATCGGTTCAATTGCCAATGTCATTCCGGGTAATAGTCGGATACCGCGTCCTGCGTGTCCGAAGTTCGGTACACTGGGTTCTTCATGAAGTTTTGTTCCTACGCCGTGACCGACAAAGTCTCTTACTACGGAAAATCCTCTTTCCTCGCAATAAGTTTGCACAGCGTTGCCTATATCGCCGATTCTGTTGCCTGGCACTGCTGCCTCGATGCCCTTTGCAAGAGCCTCGCGAGTAGTGTCTATCAGCCGCTTTACCTCGGGAGAGCAAGTTCCGCAGATAAATGTTGCAGCATTGTCGCCGTTATAGCCGTTTTTTGCAGCACCCAAATCAATACTTACGATGTCACCCTCTTTGATAACACGCTTTTTGCTTGGAATGCCGTGGATAACTTCATCATTTATAGATATACATGCGGTAGCAGGAAATCCACCGTAGTTGAGAAAGTTTGGTGTAGCACCTTGCTTTTTAATAAAATCGTAAGCGATTTTGTCAATTTCATAAGTGGTAATGCCGGGTTTTACAGCCTCACCTGCCACCTGTAATGCCTGAGCCGAAATAACACATGCTTCTTTCATGAGTTCTAATTCACGGCTGCTTTTAAGCACTATCATGTTAATCCTCCAATGCAGCGAAAACGAGCTTTGTTGTGTCCTCAACTTCCTCTTGACCTTCAACAATCTTGAGCTTGCCAAGATTCTCGTAGAAGCCTTTGAGCGGCTCTGTCATCTCGTGATATTCCACAAGGCGAGCCTTTACAGTTTCGGGTGCATCGTCTTTACGCTGAATTAATTCGCCGCCGCAAGCGTCGCAAACGCCCTCAACCTTTGGTTGTTTATAAACCAAGTGATATGAGTTTGCGCATTTTGCACATACGCGACGACCTGACATTCTTTCGGTAATCTTTTCGTCCGGAACTTCAATGTCGAGAACGACATCAATATCAATTCCGTTATCCACAAGAGCCTGAGCCTGCGGAATTGTGCGCGGAAAACCGTCAAGAATGAAGCCTTTTTCACAATCTTTTTCTTTAAGACGATCCTTGATAATACCGATTACAACCTCATCGGGAACGAGTTGACCCGCATCCATAAAGGATTTAGCTTTCAAGCCCATCTCCGTGCCGTCTTTTACAGCGGCACGAAGAATATTTCCGGTTGAAATTGCAGGGATATTATACTTATCACAAATTTTTTCTGCCTGAGTGCCTTTGCCGGCGCCCGGGGCACCTAAAAGAATAAGTTTCATAAATATCTCCTTATATTAGTCAAGGAATCCCTTATAATGACGCATCATCATTTGTGATTCAAGCTGACGAACGGTTTCAAGTGCAACACCGACCAAGATGATGAGTGATGTACCGCCGAGTGTAATCGACATTCCGCCGTCCTTGCCGCTATCCGTCAACGGAGGGATGGCAGCGTCACAAATAAGCGACCAGATAATCGGGAACAAAGCAACTACGGAAATCATAAGAGCACCGATAAGAGTTAATCTTGAGATAATCTTAAAGATGTAATCCGAAGTAGGTCTGCCCGGTCTGTATCCGGGGATTACGCCATTGTTTTTACGAAGATTATTTGCCATTTCAATTGGGTTGTACTGAATTGTACTGTAGAAATAAGCAAAGAAGATGATAAGAAGGAAGTACATTCCTGCGTACCACCATGAATCACTTTGGAATGCATTAAAGAATTTTTCCCAACCTGTGCCCTTGTACTTGCTTTCTGTAAGGAACATTTGAACAGTACCCGGGAGTGAAAGGATGGATGATGCGAAGATGATTGGGAGAACGCCGCTCATATTAACCTTAATCGGCATATGAGTATTTTGTCCGCCGTACATCTTTCTGCCCTTAACACGCTTTGCGTATTGGATAGGAAGTCTTCTTTCTGCATTGTCGAGCAAAACGATGTATGCCATCATAAGCAAGAAGCATACACAAACTACCGGAACAAGTACATAATATACTTTTCTCTCTGTATCGAGATAGCCAAAGAGCTGTCTGATAATGGTTGGGAAACGAGATACGATACCTGCAAAGAGGATGATTGAGATACCGTTGCCGATACCGTCAATTGTAATCTGCTCACCGAGCCACATAATTACTGCTGTACCTGCTGTGAGAACGGCAATAATAACAACTGCTTGGAATACCAAATCGAAAGTCGAAGCATTCGGGAATGTTTCAAGGTAGTTGTTTGCACGAAGGAAGAAGAAATATGCCAACGATTGAAGCAAACCGAGAACGATTGTAACGATTCTTGTAATTGTTGAGATTTTCTTCTTACCCTCCTCGCCCTCTTTTTGAAGATTTTCAAGGGCGGGGATTGCAACTGCAAGAAGTTGCATAATGATTGACGAGTTGATGTACGGTGTAATTGACATAGCGAAAATAGTTCCGTATGTGAATGCGCTACCGGTCATCAAACTCAAATAAGTTAAAATTGTGTTGCCCTTACCAACGCTGATTTCGTCTGTAATGTTAAGAAACGGAACAGGAATAACCGAGCCGATTCTGAAAATCAAGATGATAAAAGCAGTAAAGAGAAGTTTTTTTCTGATGTCGGGAAGTTTGAATGCGTTAATGATAGTTTTAATCACTTAAAGCACCTCCACCTTGCCACCAGCTGCTTCAATCTTTGCCTTTGCGGATTCACTGACAGCGTTAACCTTAACAGTCAAAGCTTTAGTAATCTCGCCTTTGCCGAGAACCTTGATACCGTCAAGTGTCTTCTTAACAAGACCGCAAGCTGCAAGGCTTTCTGCGTCTACGGTTGCACCGTCTTCAAATCTGTCGTTAAGAGCAGAAACATTTACGGTTGCATACTCAGTAGCAAAGATGTTGTTAAATCCTCTCTTCGGAATTCTTCTTTGAAGCGGCATCTGACCGCCTTCAAAACCCGGGCGTCTGCTATAGCCGGAACGAGCCTTTTGACCCTTATGGCCTTTGCCTGCTGTTTTACCCTGGCCTGAGCCTGCGCCTCTGCCAATTCTCTTAACAGCTTTTTTAGAGCCCTCTGCAGGAGAAAGTTCGTGTAATTTCATCAGTGCACCTCCCCTTATTCTTCTACGATTGTTACAAGGTGAGAAATCTTTTTGATTTTACCCTGTGTCTGTGCGTTATCAGGCTGTACTGTTACATTGCCGATTTTACGGAGACCAAGTGAGTTGGCGGTGGCGATTTGGTCTTTTTTGCTACCGATTAAACTCTTTGTGAGTTTGATTTTAATATCTGCCATGCTAACCCCTCCTTAACCTACTATTTCCTTAACAGTCTTGCCGCGAACAGCAGCAACCTCTTCGGCAGTGCGAAGCTGGCTTAAGCCGTTGATTGTTGCTCTTACAACATTGCAAGGATTGTTAGAACGAATTGCCTTTGTACGGATGTCCTTGATACCTACTGTTTCAACAACAGCACGAACAGGGCCGCCGGCAATAACACCGGTACCTTTCGGAGCCGGCATAAGAAGAACTTCGCCTGCGCCGAATTTGCCGGTAATCTCATGAGGAATTGTTGTGCCTCTGAGTGAAACCTTAATAACATTTTTCTTTGCATCCTCGATACCCTTACGGATAGCATCAGGAACTTCGCCTGACTTACCGATACCGAAGCCTACAAGTCCGTTACCGTCGCCTACAACAACAAGTGCAGAGAACTTAAAAATTCTACCGCCCTTAACCGTCTTTGAAACACGGTTGATGGTAACTACTCTTTCTTCAAGTTCCATTGAAGATACGTCAATCTTATTATTCATAATAAATTACTCCCTTCTTTAGAACTCAAGTCCGCCTTCACGAGCGCCGTCAGCAACAGCTGCAACACGACCGTGATATACGTAACCGCCACGGTCAAATACACATTCTTTGATGCCCTTTGCTGTGGCTCTTTCTGCTAATTTTTTACCTACAGCTTTCGCTGCTTCAACGTTTCCGCCGTACTGAGCAAAATCTTTTTCAACTGTTGATGCCTGAGCAAGTGTTACACCTGCAACGTCATCAATAAGCTGAGCGTAGATATTGCTGAGGGAGCGATATACGTTGAGTCTTGGACAATCAGCTGTGCCGCTGATCTTACCGCGTACACGAGTGTGACGCTTTTGTCTTGCTTTGTTAGAATCTTGTCTTGAAACCATTGTATTTCACTCCTTTCTTTATTTCTTACCTGCTTTGCCTTCCTTACGGCGAATATGCTCTTCAGCATATTTGATGCCCTTGCCCTTATACGGCTCCGGCGGTCTCTTTTCGCGAATTTGAGCTGCGAACTGACCAACCTTTTGCTTATCTGCACCGCTGATAACGATTGCATTTGCGCTTGGGCATTCAATTTTGATTCCTTCAGGTGCATCCATCTTAACCTGGTGTGAGAAACCGAGGTTCATTACAAGGGTGTTGCCCTGCATCTGAACTCTGTAACCTACGCCGTTAACCTCAAGGTCCTTTTTGAAACCTTCTGTTACACCTTTAACCATGTTTGCAATAAGAGCTCTGTAAAGACCGTGAAGTGCTCTGTGCTCCTTATCGTCTGATGGTCTTGATACTTTAACTTCGCTGCCGTCGACAGTAACTGTGATGTCTTTGTTAACATCCTGAGTAAGAGTACCGTTTGGTCCCTTAACGGTTACAGTATTTTCGCCGTTTACTGATACTTCAACGCCGGCAGGAATTACGATTGGCTTTAAACCTATACGTGACATCCTAACTGCACCTCCTTACCAAACAAATGCTAATACTTCGCCGCCAACATTTTGCTTGCGAGCTTCTCTGTCTGTCATTATACCTTTTGAAGTTGATACGATAGCGATACCGAGTCCCTTCATAACCTTAGGCATATCCTCAACATTTGAGTAAATTCTAAGGCCCGGCTTTGAAACTCTTCTGAGGCCTGTAATAACCTGAGATTTGTTTTCACCGTACTTGAGTGTTACACGGATAACACCTTGTTTATCATCTTCAATTACTTTATATGATGCGATATAACCTTCATCAAGAAGAATCTGAGCGATTGCCTTCTTCATATTTGATGCAGGAATATCTACTGTTTCGTGTTTTGCTGAATTGGCGTTACGAATTCTTGTAAGCATATCAGCAATTGGGTCTGTAATATGCATGATATTTCCTCCTTATAAAATTAGCAATTCTCAGTATCTTACCAAGATGACTTTTTAACTCCGGGGATTTCGCCCTTGTGAGCGAGCTCTCTGAAGCAGATACGGCATACGCCATACTTACGAAGATAAGCATGAGGTCTACCGCAGATTTTGCATCTGTTATATGCTCTTGTTGAGTATTTAGCAGGCTTTTGCTGCTTAACTTTCATAGATGTTTTAGCCACGATAATCCCTCCTTACTCTGCAAACGGAGCGCCCATCAATTTGAGGAGCTCTCTTGCTTCTTCGTCAGTGTTTGCGGTTGTAACCATAATGATGTCCATACCGCGTACCTTATCAATCTTATCATAATCGATTTCAGGGAAAATCAACTGCTCTTTGATGCCTAATGCATAGTTGCCGCGGCCGTCAAATGAGTTTGGATTAATACCTCTGAAGTCACGAACTCTGGGAAGTGCGAGATTGAAGAATCTGTCAAGAAATTCATACATTCTGTCACCGCGAAGAGTAACTTTAACACCGATCGGCATGCCCTCACGGAGTTTGAAGTTAGCTACTGATTTCTTTGCCTTACATACAACAGGCTTTTGACCTGAAATTTGAGTAAGGTCTGAAACGATAGCGTCAATTACCTTTGAATTTTCACGAGCTTCGCCGGCACCGACATTGATAACAATCTTGTCAAGCTTTGGGATTTGCATAACAGACTTGTATTCGAATTTCTTCATCAATGCAGGAGCAACTTCACTCTTATATGTTTCTTTTAAGCGTGCTGCCATTTGTTATGTCCTCCCTTTCTTAAAACTCGTGTCCGCATTCTTTATTCTTGCAAACGCGGATGCCGCCCTTTTTGTGACCAACTCTTGTAGGTTGCTTACATTTTGGGCAAACTAATTGAACTTTTGAAGCGTAGAGTGCAGATTCAACCTCTACAAGTCCGCCCTGCTCACCCATCTTTGACGGTTTAACATGCTTTGTAACAACGTTAACATTTTTAACGATAACCTTGTTCTCTTTAGGACTTACAGCGATTACTTCGCCCTGAACGCCTTTTGATTTACCTGACAATACCTGAACGGTATCGCCTGTTTTAACGAACATTTTACTCATCTTGCGCACCTCCATTAAAGTACTTCCGGAGCGAGAGAAAGAATCTTCATGTAATCTTTTTCACGAAGCTCTCTTGCTACGGGACCAAAAATACGGGTGCCTTTAGGGGTTTTATCATCCCTAATAATTACGGCAGCATTTTCGTCAAAACGAATATACTGACCATCATCACGACGTACACCTTTAGTTGTACGAACGATGACTGCTTTAACAACTTCGCCCTTCTTAACGATACCACCCGGTGCTGCCTTCTTAACTGAAGCAACGATAACATCGCCAATGTTGGCATATTTTCTTCCTGAGCCGCCGAGAACACGAATGCAAAGCAATTCTTTAGCACCTGTGTTGTCTGCAACTTTAAGACGACTTTCTTGTTGTATCACAGCGTTTTCCTCCTTCGTACTGCAAAATAACACTTTGCTAAGTTGCAGTTATTATTTTCTGTTTGACTAAATTAATAGCACTAAACTTTTTTATTCTCAAAAGCGCAAATCGTAATGATTATTTAGCCTTTTCGATGATTTTAACTACACGCCAATTTTTGTCCTTGCTGAGTGGGCGGCATTCCATAATCTGAACTTTGTCGCCGATTCCGCATTCGTTATTCTCGTCGTGTGCTTTGTATTTTACAGAGCGGTCAACAATCTTGCTGTAAAGAGGGTGCTTAACTCTGTCTTGAATTGTAACAACAACGGTTTTATCCATTTTGTCTGATGTTACAATACCGATTCTGGTTTTTCTGAGGTTTCTTTCCATAATCAGTTACCTCCTTAGGAATTAGCTTGCTCAAGTTCGATAGCTCTCTCAACAGTTTTGATACGAGCAATATCTTTCTTGACAGCTTTAATTCTCATAGGGTTGTCGAGCTGATTGATAGCCTGCTGAAAATGAAGGTTGAAAAGTTCTTCCTTAAGCTCTGCAAGTTTCTTTGATCTTTCCTCTGCAGATAAGCTTCTGATTTCTGATGCTTTCATTATTGCTCGCCTCCCTCTTCTTTTTTAACGAATTTGCATTTTACAGGAAGTTTGTTAGCTGCAAGACGCATAGCCTCGCGAGCAACCTCCTCGCTTACGCCGCCGAGCTCAAACATAACTCTACCCGGCTTAACTACTGCTACCCAGTAGTCTACATTACCTTTACCTTTACCCATACGAGTATCGGCAGGTCTTGCAGTGATCGGCTTGTCAGGGAAAATTTTAATCCAAACACGGCCGCCACGCTTTGTGTAACGAGTCATAGCGATACGGGCTGCCTCAATTTGAGCTGCTGTGATCCATGCAGGCTCTGTTGTAGCAAGACCGAACTCACCGTATGATACTTTATTACCTCTTGTAGCAACACCTGTCATACGACCTCTGTGTTGTTTTCTGTGTTTTACACGCTTAGGTAAGAGCATTATTTATTTCCCCCTTCCTTGCGATTTGATCTTCTTCTCTTATTGCGAGATTCTCTGAGAACTTCGCCTTGATAGATCCAAACTTTAACACCGATTCTACCGTATGTTGTAGCAGCTTCTGCTGTTCCGTAATCGATGTCGGCACGGATTGTTTGAAGAGGAATAGTACCCTCTTTGTATGTTTCCGAACGAGCGATTTCTGCGCCGCCGATACGGCCTGAAACCTGAACCTTGATACCGCGAGCACCAAGTCTCATTGTATTTCTGATAGCGCCTTTAACTGCTCTTCTGAATGCTACACGACGCTCAAGCTGTTGAGCGATTGACTGTGCAACAAGGATTGCGTCGAGGTCGGGTTGTTTGATTTCAACGATGTTGATGAAAACTTCGTTTGCTTCCTTGCCCAACTTCTTTGCACAAATTGCCTTGAGCTTTTCGATTTCAGCACCCTGCTTACCGATAACCATGCCCGGCTTTGCGCAGTGGATGTTGATTCTTACTCTCTTAGCGTCTCTTTCGATTTCTACTTTAGGAACACCTGCGCTGTAAAGGGTCTTAAGAAGATACTTACGAAGATTGTAATCTTCAACGAGTGTATCTGCGAATTCGCCTTTCTTAGCATACCAGCGAGAGTCCCAGTTTTTGATAACGCCGATTCTTAAACCGGTTGGATTACATTTCTGTCCCATTTAACTTTTCCTCCTCGCTTAGTCTTCCATTTCCTTGAGAACAAGGGTAATGTGTGATGTTCTTTTGTTGATTCTGTATGCTCTGCCCTGTGCTCTCGGCTGGATTCTCTTAAGAATCGGACCCGGTGCTACATGAGCTTCGCTTACTACCAATCTTGATACGTCCATATTATAATTATTCTCTGCGTTTGCCATTGCTGATTTGAGAACCTTTGATACAGGCTCGCAAGCAGCTTTATGAGTAAACTTGAGAATAGCCATAGCCTTGTCGGCAGGTTGATTTCTGATTAAATCAAGAACAATCTGAACCTTTCTCGGAGAAATACGAACATATGTTGCTTTTGCTTTTGCTTCCATCATAAATCTCCTTTCAATTACTTACCGGTCTTAGTGCCGGCATGGCCTCTGAATGTTCTGGTCGGAGCAAACTCACCGAGCTTGTGACCAACCATATCCTCTGTTACATAAACAGGAACATGCTTTCTTCCATCGTGTACGGCAAATGTATGACCAACGAACTCAGGGAAGATTGTTGAACTTCTTGACCAAGTTTTGATAACTTGCTTGTCGCCCTTTGCGTTAAGTGCTTCTACCTTCTTGAAGAGGCTTTCTTCAACGAATGGGCCTTTTTTAGTACTTCTACTCATTTAAAATCTTCTCCTTTCCGTTTATTTACCGTTGCGACGGCGAACGATCATCTTATTAGATGCCTTCTTCTTGCTGCGTGTCTTATAACCAAGAGCAGGTTTGCCCCATGGTGTGCAAGGACCGGGACGGCCGACAGGTGACTTACCTTCACCACCACCGTGAGGGTGGTCATTCGGGTTCATAACAGAACCACGAACCGTAGGTCTCCAACCCATGTTGCGCTTTCTGCCTGCTTTACCGATTTTAACATTTGCATGTTCTGAGTTACCTACAACACCGACTGTTGCGATGCATTCCTTAGGAACATTTCTCAACTCGCCCGAAGGAAGTCTGAGAAGTGCATAAGGTCCTTCAAGAGCCATAAGCTGTGCGCTGTTGCCTGCTGATCTTGCAAGCTGTGCGCCGTTGCCCGGATAAAGCTCAACATTGTGTACGATTGTACCAACCGGCATATTCTCTAAAGGAAGAGCGTTGCCGACAACAATGTCAACGCCTGTGCCTGCTACAACGGTGTCGCCCACTTTGAGGCCTTCCGGAGCAGTGATGTAGCTCTTAACACCGTCTTCATATTGAATAAGAGCAATATGAGCTGAACGGTTTGGATCGTATTCGATAGTTTTAACAGTAGCCGGTACATCGAACTTGTTTCTCTTAAAGTCGATTACACGGTACTTTCTTCTGTTTCCGCCGCCTCTGTGGCGAACAGTGATTCTTCCGTATGAGTTACGACCTGACTTCTTGTTAAGCGGTTCAAGAAGTGATTTCTCAGGAGCAACTTTTGATAAAGAAGAATAATCGATAACCGACATATTTCTTCTTGAAGGTGTAGTCGGCTTATAATTCTTAACTGCCATTATTAATCTCCTTATTGCGAATAACTTTGCGAAGGGATGGCACCCTTAATACCTCGTCATCCGCGATTGTTGTTGCTTTCTATATAATGTATATATTATATAGTGATTACATCATATCATTGAAGAATTCAATTTCCTTTGAATCCTCTGTAAGAGTAACAATTGCTTTTTTCCATGAAGGAGTGTAGCCTACATTGTAACCCTGACGACGCTTGCGGCCTCTTACATTGATTGTGTTTACCTTTGCAACCTTTGTGCCCGGGAAAACTGCCTCAACAGCCTTTGCGATTTCAATCTTGTTAGCGTCTTTTGCAACCTTGAAGGTATATTTTTTAGCCATAATACCCATCATTGATTCCTCAGTGATGACAGGCTTGAGAATAATGTCTTGCGCTGCTTTCATTATGCATATACCTCCTCAATTTTCTTAACAGCATCCTTGAGAACGATGAATGAATCGCAGTTGATGATGTCATATACACAAAGTGTATTAACACTTGCAACCTTAACGCCCTCAATATTGCGTGCTGATTTGTAAATCTTCTCGTCTGCTTCAGCAGTTACGATAAGAACTTTCTTTGCTGCCTTAAGCTTTGTGAGCATTTCAACAATCTCTTTTGTTTTGATTGCTTCAAGCTCAACCTTGCTGACAACTTTCATTTCGTTTTCTGCAACCTTTGTTGAAAGAGCAGACTTCATAGCAAGTCTTTTAACTTTCTTGTTAAGGTTTACTTTATATGTTCTTGGCTTAGGACCAAGAGCGATACCGCCGTGTGTCCACTGTGGGCTTCTGATTGAACCCTGACGGGCACGACCTGTACCCTTTTGTCTCCAAGGCTTTGCACCGCCGCCACGCACTTCCGAACGAGTGAGAGTTGACTGTGTGCCTTGACGCTGGTTAGCAAGATAACTAACAACTGCAAGGTGAATTGCGTTTGCATTTGGCTCAATGCCGAATACTGAATCTGCAATCTCTAAATCTGAAGTTTTTCTGCCTTTTTGGCTGTAAACTGCAACTGTTGCCATTTCAATCTCTCCTTTCGTTAAGCTTTAACTGCGTCTTTGATAACAACAACGCTTCCCTTAGCGCCCGGGATTGCACCCTTGATTGCGATGAGATTGTTCTCAGCGTCAACCTTTACGACTTTAAGGTTTTGAACTGTTACTGTTTCGTGACCGTAGTGACCTGCCATCTTCTTGCCCTTGAATACTCTTGAAGGGCTTGAACAAGCACCGAGTGAACCTGCATGGCGGGCATTAGGACCTGTACCATGAGACATTCTGAGTCTTGAGAAGTTCCAACGCTTGATTGCGCCGGCAGTTCCGTGACCTTTGCTTGTTCCCTGAACATCAACTACATCGCCTGCTGCAAAGACATCAGCTTTGATGATTCCTGCAACCTCGTATGATGAGATGTCGTCGAGACGGAATTCTTTGAGTGTTCTTTTCGGAGCGGCGTTTGCCTTGTCGAAGTGACCCTTCATAGGTTTGTTGACTCTGTTAACTTTAACATCGCCGAAACCAACTTGGATTGCTTCGTAGCCGTCGTTCTCGATTGTCTTGATTTGGGTAACTACGCATGGACCTGCTTCAACTACTGTTACAGGAACAGCATTTCCTGCTTCGTCGAAGATCTGTGTCATGCCGATTTTCTTACCGATAAGACCTTTCTTCATTTGTATTTCCTCCTTTGGTTATTGGTTGGGGTTTACACCCAACATGACCTCAGCCGTTGTTGATCAGCGATTATAATTTGATTTCGATGTCAACGCCTGCCGGGAGCTCAAGACTTGTCAGAGCCTCAACAGTTTTGTTTGAAGGTCTGAGAATGTCGATGAGTCTTTTGTGAGTTCTCTGCTCAAACTGCTCACGGCTGTCCTTATACTTGTGAACAGCGCGAAGGATTGTAACCTTCTCTACCTCTGTCGGGAGCGGAATCGGACCGCTTACCTGAGCGCCGGTTCTCTTTGCAGTTTCAACAATTTTCTCTGCAGCCTGATCAACGAGTGAATGATCGTAGCCTTTGAGACGAATTCTGATTTTAACTTTACTTGCTGCCATTTTAATTTCCTCCATGAAAATTTTGTGGTGCGAGTTTCCGAACTTTCTACCACGAAGCCGTGTGTTTCATCAGCCCTCATTAATTAAACCGAATGAAGAATATCATTCGGGTGGCAGAATTATCCTTAATCGGCAAGCGTTCGCAAGTCACCTGCACGAAAAAAAGCAGTTCAGATTAATGTCGCCCGGTTTTAAATCGGACATACTCCGTCGAAATTACCGCTGGGTTAAGCGCAACCTCCGACATCAACGCATATCTTGTTGTGTGAAAATGTATATATAATATATTATATTAAAGACTTTTCACACGCTCGGCTATTATATTATATTAATA
>ERZ1034844.36-NODE-36-length-78358-cov-23.796955_pt1 | contig 78358 bp, 65 predicted proteins | sample MGYA00520594_ERZ1034844 | MGnify/ENA primary metagenome ERZ1034844 (study PRJEB33766, sample SAMN09781733) | gut metagenome | biome: gut microbiome | host: Homo sapiens | place: Madagascar | study: EMG produced TPA metagenomics assembly of the PRJNA485056 data set... | reverse complement strand
TAAAAAATATGATATAAAAAGTATTTCAACAGACAAAATAGCTGAATTTATGAATATTCATAAATTATCTGTAAAAGACATATTATCGAATTATACAGTAGATGTTGAAAAGTAAAAAGAAAGGCATATTATCCGTTTGGCATAAGGACTATTTGTTGTCTCTCATTGAACACTAAAAAGCCATCCGTAAAAAATGAACAATAGAAAAAAGAGCCCTCTTGATGTGGAATAGACATCAGGAGGGCTTTTTAATGCCAAGAAAATATCCTTTATTACCAACCAAACATCTGTATATAGTTAAAAGCCTGTCGGTTAAAATCGGCAGGCTTTTTTGTATATATAGAACTGAAACGGAGGTGTTTTTAACGAAACAAACAAAAGTAATTGCAATATGCAATCAAAAAGGCGGTGTAGGTAAAACTACAACCGCCTTAAATTTTGGAGTCGGTCTTGCAAATGAGGGAAAGAAGGTCTTGCTTATCGACTGTGATCCACAAGGTGATTTGACAACAGCTTTGGGGTGGAGAGATACAGACGAACTTTCGGTTACTCTTGCAGACAAACTCGTCGAGTATATCGAAGAAAGAAACAAGAACCCAACAAACGGTATTCTTCACCATAAAGAGAATATTGATTTGCTTCCGGCTAACCTTGATTTGTCGGCACTTGAACTTAGTTTGGTCAACACAATGAGCCGTGAAACCGTGCTGAAAGGTTATGTAAATTCAATCAAAACTGCGTATGATTATGCGGTTATTGACTGTATGCCGTCTTTGAGCGTGCTTACGGTTAATGCATTGGTTGCAGCCGATTCGGTTATCATTCCTGTGCAGTCGCAATTTCTTGCAGCTAAAGGTATGACGCAACTTGTTAAAACCATAGACAAGGTTAAAAGACAAATTAACCCGTCGCTTAAAATCGACGGTATTTTGCTTACACTTGTAGATGGCAGAACTAACCTTTCCAAAAGTACAAAGGAAGCTATCGTAAATGACTACGGCAAATATCTTAAAATCTTTGATACGCAGATACCTATGGGTATTAAAGCGGCTGAAACTGCCATAAGCGGTAAATCAATATTTGCTTATGATAAAAGAAGTAAGGTCGCAAAGGCGTATGAGGACTTTACAAAGGAGGTATTGAAACTTGAGCGAAAAGAGAAAAACAGACTTCAGTCTGAACAGGCTCGATGATTTATTTCACATCACAAAGCGAGCGAGAAACCGGACTTACTCCGACTATAAAAGATATTCCGCTTGAAAAACTTGTACCGTTTCCTAATCATCCGTTTAAAGTGCGTGATGACGAAGAAATGAATAAACTTGTTGAAAGCGTTTCTGAAAACGGAGTGTTGGTTCCTGCTATTGTTCGTGAGAAAGATAACGGTGATTATGAAATTATCTCAGGACACAGACGAAAATTTGCAAGTGAGATAGCCGGTAAAAGCACATTGCGTTGTATAGTTTCAAATTTGGACGATGACGCCGCAACCGTTATTATGGTTGACAGCAATATCCAAAGAGAAAACATTTTACCGAGTGAAAAGGCATTTGCATACAAAATGAAATTGGATGCGATGAAACATCAAGGAAAGCGAACGGATTTAACTTCCAACCAACTTGGTCGGAAGTTGGACAATGCAGAAACAGCACAAATTATTGGTGATGAAAACGGTGATAGTCAGTCACAGGTTAGGAGGTATATTCGCCTAACATATCTTATCACTGAACTGTTACTAATGGTTGACGATGGTAAAATGAAAATGTTGCCGGCTGTTGAAATATCATTTCTTGATAAGGAATGTCAGCAAGATTTGTTGGAAGCAATAGAAAGCGAGTGTTGTACTCCGTCTCATGCACAGGCTATTCGTATGCACAAGATGTTTAATGACGGAGAGCTCAACAACGATACGATCCTTGATGTTATGTGCGAATTGAAACCTAACCAACAGGAAAGGCTCATAATTCCACATAAAACGCTTGAAAAGTATATCCCGAAATCTGTTGCACCTGAAAAAAGGCAAGATTATGTGTGCAAGGCTTTGGAGCATTACAACAAGTTTTTGAAAAGCAGAACCGAAAGGGACAGCAGATAGCAGGAGTATATTTTTTCTATCCCCCCTCTTTTCAATATACCCCCCTAATAAACATACAAACTTGCAGAAAAGAAAGAGCCTTATAAATCAAATAAAGGAATGATGTGTATGATTTAATAAACGCACCTTTGCCTAAATTACTAAAATATGTTAAATTTGGGGTGAAAGCAAAGGAGGAATGTTTAATGAAAAAGTCAGTGATTTTGTGTATGGTTGCAGTTGTGTTAGTCAGCGTATTAGTAGGTTGTTCGGTTAAAAACAGCGAAGTAAATGAAAATGCAGAAACAAGTTCTTTTTCTGCAAGTAAAGAAACAAGAAAAATCCTGTGCTTAATAAGAAAGAAACAGCTATTAAATTCAAAACAAAAAAGAGTGATGAAGTTAAAACTTCACCACTCACTAAAAAATCAAATGCTGTTGCTAAGGTAATTATGTTTTTTACAACGCTTATTGCAACAATGTTCTGCTTTGCCGTTACTGCTTTTGCAGACGATGACCCACTTACGGTTGTAAACAATCTTTCAACCTTTATTTTCGGACTTATCCGAGCAGTAGGACTTATTATTCTTGCTTGGGGCATTGTTCAGGTAGGTTTGTCATTTCAAACCCACGACCCCTCACAGCGCTCTATCGGATTTCTCACCATTGCCGGAGGTGTTGTAATCACATTTACAAAGGAAATTCTTAATCTTATTACGGGATAAATTAGTTCAATATGATATCAACGAAGGCGTTTTTCACATAAACACAGGCAGTAAAAGCGTTTATTTATATTTCTCATTTCCGGCAACGGCTGTGCGTTGATGACTTCTTAATTCCTTTTCGTTTATTCTATACTTTAACGAAAAATCTTCAAAAATTCAAAAAACTCGTTCGAAAAAGTTATGCTTTTTGGTAAAACTCCCTTGAAAAAGTTTGGTTTTATTGTATAATAAGAGTGTATAAAGCAATAATATAAAGGGTGATGGACTTGCTAAAAAGAAAAATTGAACAGGATTTAATTAAATGGAAAAACACTGAAAATCATAAGCCGTTAATTGTTAAAGGATGCCGTCAGTGCGGCAAAACATACTCTGTAAAGAAATTTGCAGAAGAAAATTATAAATATGTGGTGTATATCAATTTCTTTTCAAATCCTGATTATGTGTCTGTATTTTCCGGCTCATTAGAGGTGGATAATCTCACAATGATGATGTCTGCATTGTTAGGACCTAATGTAATGTTTGTGCCGAATGAAACAGTCATCATTTTGGATGAAATTCAGGAATGTCCTGAGGCAAGAACAGCATTGAAATTTTTCAAAACAGATGGTAGATATGATGTTATCGGCACAGGCTCGCTGCTTGGAGTTAAAGGCTATGGTAAAGAACCTAAGTCAGTGCCTGTCGGATATGAAACCGTAATAACTATGTATCCGTTGGATTTTGAAGAATTCTTATGGGCTAACGGAATTAATGAAATGTTGATTGAAAAATTAAAAGAGCATTTGATTGCAAAAACACCTGTTGAAGAGGCTTTGCATAACAGATATCGCCAATTACTTTTGCAATATGTTGCAGTTGGCGGTATGCCTGATGTTGTTCAGACTTTTGTCGATACAAAGCAGATGAATACTGTTCTTCAAATGCAAAGAGATATTGTCCGTTCTTATGAAGATGATATGGTGAAATACGCAAACTCAAAGGACAAATCATTAATCAAAGAGTGCTTTCAGTCTATACCGAAACAGTTAGCGAAAGAAAATAAAAAATTTCAGTATTCAGTTATTAAAAAGGGATCAACCGCATCCCGATTTGCGGGTAGCCTTCAATGGATTGAAGATGCGGGAATTATTACAAGATGCTATAATCTTTTTGCTACAGAATTGCCGCTTGAAGGTAATGCTAACGAAGACATTTTTAAGGTGTACATGGTGGATACAGGCTTGTTTATCAGTATGCTTGAGGACGGCACTCAGTTTGATGTCTTAAGCGGAAATTTACTGGGATATAAAGGTGCAATTTTTGAAAATCTTATGGCAGACTTTTTTACAAAAATGGGTAGAAAACTTTATTATTTTCATAAAGATTCAGGACTTGAAATTGATTTCTTCATAAGATATAAAGGTAAATGTACGCCTATAGAAGTCAAAGCAACTCAAGGAAATACCAAAAGCCTGAAAACTGTTTTAAAAAACACAGAGGTATATCACCTTGACAGCGCAATAAAACTTGGTGATTATAATATAGGTGAAGAGAATAATATTTTAACCTTACCGCTTTATATGGGATTTTTGCTTAATGATTTTTAGATTAGGTACTGTAAAATCCTCAAATAACCAAATATATTACTACAAACAAATCTCAAACGGAAAATCAATACCGTTTGGGATTTCCTATTTTACAAAAGGAGATGAAATTATGTCAGATAACTGGGTAGTACGCAATCTTGAAAACGCTCTTGAAACTTGGAACGATAAACTAACAGAGATATGGGGATTGCTGACCGCTACACACGAAGAATTCAAAGGCGGTAAAATATGGAATGTAATACTCGATATTAACGGAGCATTGCAGGTAATCGGTACAGCTTTGCTTGTTTTGTTCTTTGTTGTCGGTGTTATGAAAACCTGCGGCTCCTTTGCCGAAGTCAAGAAACCCGAACACGCATTAAGACTGTTTATCCGTTTCGCACTTGCGAAAGGTGCAATAACCTACGGACTTGATTTAATGCTTTCATTGTTCAAAATTGTTCAAGGTACAATATCAACAATAATGGCTTCTGCCGGATTCGGACAAGCAAATGAAACAACCTTGCCGCAAGAAATGATTACGGCTATTGAAATCTGCGATTTCTTTGAAAGTATACCGTTGTGGGCAGTAACACTAATAGGAAGTCTTCTGATAACAGTTTTGTCATTCATTATGATAATGACTGTCTACGGCAGATTTTTTAAGTTGTATATGTATACTGCCATTGTTCCGAATGATGTTTTTGATAAGGTGCAGGAAATGATAGCAGTTAACAAGCGTGCACCGTCAAGACATAAGGCGGTTGATGACTACTTGTTGACAACTAAATTATACTGCGGCAAATGCAAATCGTTTATGGTGGGCGAGCGCAAAAGCGAGCCGAGCGATACCGCCATCTCCACCAGTAAAGAATAATCCGAAACTTGTTATCATCGGTAACAGTTTCGGATTTTCTGTTTATATAGACACAAGGCAGGGCTGATCTCTGCCTTATTTTTCATATTTTATGACGATAAAATCTCTATATCTGAAAAATGAACAATATATGATGCACCCGAAGAAAAATATACTTCGTGCGAAAGGACAAGTAATTCGTTAAGATAATCAATATATAGTTTTTTTATGTATTGCAAAAATATGTAATACATAAATATCTGTTTTTCGTTAGTTTTTGTCATAAAGCATACATGATATTTTGACTTTTAATATACTCCTGTGGGTGTGTCGGCAGAGTTGAAAACCGACACACCTTGTGGGAGATACATTAAAGCGGTTGCGATTTCATTGAGCTTTAATTGGGATAGTTTCTTGAAATCGGATTTACCGCTCTAATAGCGTGTGCCGAATGACTCATTTTGAAACATGTAAACCTCTATATTCAATGTATCATAATCAAATAATGGTTGTAGTTTCCCATTTTTATCCCATTTTGCAAATTCGGCAAAAATGTAGTATTTTCCAGTTTGCGGATCATAAGATGAGTATGCATTGTTATTAGATTCATCAAGTGTTTTTTCTATAAAGTTCAAATAACCATCACTGTCAACATATGAAATTTCAGCTGCATATGTATCCATATAATTTGGATTCAATGATTTGTCTTTGCATACAAACTCTAGACTATTTTCATCAAGTGTAAAAAGGCAGTTATCTTTTGTATAATAAACTACTTCTGAAATATTATTATAAGAATTACCTAATCTATCATAATATGTATGATGAAAAAACGGATAAATAGTCAAAATAGCAGATCCTATAAAAGAAATAACGCAAATTGATATTAACATTATATTTCGCTTTTTGTTATCTCTTTTGGCAACGAGAAATATAATCCCGACGAATGTTATTATTCTTAATAACCATTTTAGAATTTCCATTATGTATCACCATTTGTAATTTTATAAATCAAACTGAAGAAAATGACTGAATGTAACAATAATACCCATATTTTACACTTTCTTTATATCGTCTTAAAGTTTTTTGCTTTTCTTTCAAAATCACTTTGTTTTTTATTGCAAATGATAAGCCGTAGTTAAGAATTGCTCTATAAAAGAAAAATGGTACTGATGCTAACTCCAACATTGCAGACATAAATCCCTTTGTACTTTCTTCTAAACGGCAAAGTGACTGATACTCATTATACCAAGCCTTTTTATCTCCATAAATAAAATTCACGAGGTTAGTTTTTTTGTTTCTAAATCTGTGTTCTGCTTCTAATTCATATAAACCATTTTTGGATTTGTCAAGTGTGTATATACTATACTTAGCACCATAGCAATAACTTTTATAGTAACCCTTCTTTTTCAAATAAGCAATATACTTATTTATAATACTATTTCTTTCCTTTGTGTTTTTTACTCTTTTAATTCCACTAGAATCTTGATAATTCAAAGAGTCATTATTACAATATGTAAATAGATTAATACCCGCATAAACATCTTTTGACTTTTGAGATATTTCAGCAATATCAGCATTAATGAACCTACAAATATCACTATCGTAATATCTTGATTGCAGGTAATAGTAGCCTGTTTCGTTATCGTAGTAGTATCCGCGGTAACGAAGTGGGTTTTGTTTTGCAATGTCGGTATCAGCGGTTAAAACCTTGCCCCAAGCATCATATTCATAATTACCTACAACAGTTCCCTCGGTGTCCGTAATCGCAAGAATGTCACCCATTTGATTGGTGATGTAGAAATACTGAGTGCCGTTGAGTACAAAACCTAATGGTGTGCCGTTGGTGTCATATTGGAAATACCAAGTATTTTCGCCGTCGGTCTGCGAAAGAATAACGCCGTTGTCGGTATTGTAGTATGTTGTAACGCCGTTTACGGTCTTGCTTGTGCGTATTCCGTTTTCATCATAGGTGTAACTGTAAGCATTATCGCCGTCGGTTATACCTGTAAGTGTTCTGCCGTAAGACCAAGTATATTCCTTGTCACCGTAGGTGAGAACATTGCCGTTTGCGTCATAGGTAAGCTCTGTTCCGTCGACAGAAACAAGCAAGTCTTTCCAACCGTCTGTTGAATATGTAAATGCGGTTGTTGTGCCGTTTACGGTTTTGCTTGTAATGTTTCCTCTGCTGTCATAAGCATAGGTGTCATCATTTGCCGAAACAAGCTGACCATTGGAATCATAGGTGTAGTTTGTTGTTTTACCGGCGAATGTGGTTGATGTAATTCTGTCTTTGCTGTCATAGGTGTTGGTTATGGATGTGTTTTCACCATATGACTTAGTAAGCACATTTCCGTTATCATCATATGTATATGACGATGAAAGAATCGACTTGCCGTTGAACGAAATGTTTTCAGACTTTGCCTTTTCGTCATCGTCCGAAATCGGGGTGACGGAATATGCAACAATGCCGCCGTTGCCGGAATATGTTATTGAATTATCCTGCGATGACAAAGTGTAGGACAAGCCAAAATGCGTTTGCTCGACAGTTTCGCCCGAATCGGTCGAATCCGTTTCGTCACTTTCGTCGGTTTCGTCCTCGGTATCATCGGCTGATTTTTTGTAGGACTGAACAACCGTGCCGTCGCTTATTCTTGTGACGGTGACATTATCGCCGTCATACGAATACTTCAAGCCGGTATCGGTGTTTGTCTTTTGTGTCAAATCACCGTCGGAATTGTATTCATAGGTCACATACGGCGCAGATTCGCCGTTTTTTGTTTGCGAGGTTAAATTACCTTCGCTGTTATATGAATAGGCGATTTTGTCGCCGTTGGCGTAGGATTCGAGAATGAGTCTGTTATCGCTGTCATACTCATACGAAACGGTGGTTTTGCCTGCGATTTTAACGCTTTCAAGCTCGCCGTGCGAGGTGTAGGCGAAATCGTAAATATCAAACTTTTCGCGGATTTTAACGCCGACAGAGTTATACTCATACTCGGTTTTTACTCCGAGGCGGTTTGTTTCGCCGACAAGGTTGCCGTTGTCGGCATAGGAATATGTATGACCGGCGGTTGAGTCCGAATATGTATTGTTTTCGGGCAAGCCGTCCTTTGTGCTGTCATAATCCTCGGTTGTGATTTCCTGCACGGTTCTGCCGAGCGAATCATAAATTGTTCTTGTAATTTCGCCGTTTTCGTTTGCAAGGAGCGTTCTGCCTGCCTTGTCATAGAGATAGGTTGATTTTGTGCCGCCCTGATTAACGCAAAGGGTATTGCCTGCGAGGTCATACTCACACTCTGTGATTGAAACGGTTTCTTTATCGCCGTCATACTCGGTTGAGGTTGTGTTTGTGACATTGCCGTAGGAATCATACGCAAAGAGCGTTGATTTTGAAGTTTTGCCTTCTTTTTTCTCGACCGATGAGGTGACAAGACCGAAATCGTTATACACATACTCTGTTGTATCAAACGATGTGCTTGTGCTGTCATAATCTGTTATTTCATCGGCAAGCGACATATCGTTGAGCGATGCGACAAGCGTATTAAGCCCATTTTGATACTGATAGAATGTATATTCGTCATCGCTCTTTTGGCTCAGCAAATTGCCCGAGCTGTCATATTTATATTCAATGACCGATGAATCGCCGCCGTCCTCCGAAAGGTCGGTTGTTGTTTGTTTGACAACATTTCCGTTTGAATCATATTCGTATTCAACGGATTTATCCGACGAGGTTTCGGTTTTTACTCTGTAGCGGCTGTCATAAGTATATTTGGTTGTTTCGCCGTTTTCATCTGTTGACAAAACGGTTTGCATAGCATTATTATACACTATTTCTGTTTTGTTATCAACAGAATTTACGGTAATTATTTTATTTTCTTCGTCATTGTATGAATAGCGAACAAACGCGCCGTTATCGCTTGTGGTTGATGCCACTCTGCCGTCGGCGGTATATTCGATATTTTCGTTTGAACTTTTTGTTACAACGCCGTTTGTGTAGCCGTAACTGCCGATTACAACTCCTGCTTGGTCTGTCACTTTAACGAGGTTGCCGTCGCTGTAGGTATAAACGATGATGTTGCCGCTCGGGTCTGTAATTTTTGTGACATTGCCGTTTTCGTCAAGCGAAACGGTGAAAGCTCTGCCCGTCGGGTCGCTTACGGTTACGGCAGAGTCGGAATATTCAAACGAAACAGAATTGTTATTTTTCAAAACGGCCGATAACTTGCCGTTTGACGAATAGACATAATTTGTATAATCATAATTAATAATATATTTGCCCGACTCGGTTGTAAGTGTATAGCCGTAAATTTCGTCCCTGTATTTATCGGCGGCGGTTTTGACAAAGGTCAGTTCCTCGCCGTCCGGCATAACTGCGCTTATAATACAATCGCTTTGCTTATTGACACGACTTTGAGTAGCAAAAAACCACTTTTTGTCGCCGCTGTTATATTTGCGCACAAAGTCAAACGATACGGTATTATATGCAAACGAGCAGTCGCTTGCCGACTCGGTATATTCACCGAGTGCTTTGGCGTTTGGTGAAAACGATTTTGAAACAACAGCCTGTGATTTATCGCTTTTGGCATAAACAACGGTGCTCTTATTCAAATCGAGCGCAAGCGGTGCATTATATTCCTGCCAATCGCCGTTGTCAAGCTTATACATAATTTTTGCATCCGTATTGCTTGAGGCAATGCCGACAAGACCGTTGCAATCATAAAATTCGGGATAAATATCCGTTTGATTTTGCTTTGCGATATTGCCGACTTTATCCTTGACGCAAACTGCCAAATCATCGGGAAGAGAATCAAAATCCATATAAGCGGACGATGTCCAATCAACGCCGTTGTTAAAACTGTATTCTGCGACGCCGGACTGACTGTCACTTGCATTAACGGTTACGCGGTTTGTGCTTTTGTCAACGCAAATGCTGTTGATTGTCGGCGCAGTTTTATCTATTTTTATTTCAACCTGCTTTGGCTGTGAGATATTGCCGGCATGATCTCTTGCATAGAAATAATATGTTCCGCCGTCTGTTACCTCCATTTCAAGCGCGGCATTGCCGGCAGAATTAAGAGTCCAATTTGTAACAGAGCCTTTGGTTTTTGTAAAGCCGTAATATCTTACGCCCGAAGCGGCAAGTGTAGAAGTTGCCGCGGCGTCTGTTGCCTGAACGGTTACCTTTGCATTTGTGCCGGTCCATGTGTTAGGCACGCCGCTGACATTCGGTGTACCTGGTGCATTTTTATCAAGTGTGTTTATAACAACGGTTGATGCAAGCGCAATATTGTTTACAGCATCACGAACATACACATAAACCGTGGTATTTACTGCAAATGTTTTGGAATTGCTTGCCTGCCACGAATAACTGCCCTTTGTGGTAGAGAACGAATACGGCGTTGACGGTGCGCCTGCGCCGCCCGAATTGTCGGCATATCCGTTAACAGTCAGTGTAATGTTTTGGTTGGTCCATCTTATCGAATTACCCGTTACACTCTTAATTGTTGGGGCTGTTGTGTCGTTTGTGTAGTTGATAACGGTGTATGGGCGCATTGCGGATGAGGAATACGTTCTCGATGTGAAGGCGCGCCAATTGTATGCGCTGTCCTTTTCCTCACTGCTGAGGAACACCATTCCGTTGTTTGCAGTGCCCGACGCCCATTTTTGAACAAGGTTTTTGATATTGAATTTATACCAATACGAATTGCTCGAATCGTCGGTTGATTTGGAGCTGATTGTTCTTGTATTTGACGCTACCGACGAGTTGTAGCCCGGCTTGTTGCTCCAATTTATGCCCGACTCGCTCCACGATGAGTTGGCAAGATAAGCGGTGACTTTGGTGCTTGTTGTTCTGCCGGTTGTTTCTCTTTCCCACTGATATGCGCTGTTGATAACTGCGCCCTTTTTGATTGCCGACGGCATTGTGAATTTGGAATAAACTCTGCCGTAGCCGTATTGCGAAGCCCTGCCGAAGCAACAGGTTTGCTCACTGCCGTAGTTGTTTGAACTGTTTTTTGAATAAACGCCGGCGTCGGCTGAATTGCTGATATTGCTTGTTGTCGGGTCGATTACGACAGGATATTTTGTGGTGTCTGCGCCGAGCCATTCTTTGTCAACGCAAACTGTCATTTTGTATGTATTTTCGCCTGCTTTTTCAAGAGTGTATTTGCAGTCGGAATAATGCTCGTCCTTTTCGCCCTCGACATACTCGCTGTCATACGCAAAGGGGGCAAAAAATGTTTGCACGCTTTTGCCGTCCTTGTTTTTGAGCGAAACGGTGCCGTCATCGTTGAGCACCGCGGTGCAATTGTTTGTTTTCAGCGTAAACGAAAATGCGTTTTGACCTATGTTTTTGTCAAGCACGATTTCATCCTTAACGCCGTTGAGCTGTGGGTAAAATTTGAGGCTTGTCGACTCGCCGTAAATCGACGGATACTCAAAAACCTCAAACTTTTCGTTCAAATATTCCGACTCACTCTTTTTGCCTGCGGCGTCAAGAGTTGATTGCGGAATAATTGTGTATTCGCAGTCGTCGAAGTTGACGCGAACGCCTTTGTTTTTATCCTCGGAGAAGTTTATTCTATAGTCGTTTTGACCGTTGGCATAAGCATATCCGTCGCTTTTCAAATAGCTGTCCTTTTGCTTTTCAACGGATATGTCCTTTGTTTTCAAATCGCCGTTTTCATCGGTGAACGAAATCGGCTCGGAAAACAAATACACCGTGTTGGAGCCGTCACGGTTTTCCAAATCAATGATGTGATTGTCTGCAAGCATTGATTTTTCGTCAACTGCCACGGCGCCTTTTGTATCAACAATTTCCGCCGCATATGCGGAAAGCATCGACCTCACGCCGAGCCAATTTTGAAACCGCGTGTTGCCGAATGTTATTGTGACAAATGTACCGAAGGCAATAATAACGGACAAGAATACACATAAAACCTTTTTCCACGGTTTATGCTTAACTGTGTTCATTTCATAAAATTCTTCCATTTAATTCTCCTTTGTTCGATTTTATTTTATGATTATAAATATTTTTTTATGTTTTATTTATCAACTCCTTATAAAAAGACAAATAATATATAAAAACTTACTATCATAATAACAAATAAGGAAAAACAGTAAATATTGAATGCAAAAAAATAGAAATTACAGATAAAAAAATAGAAGCGGATGCGTTTTTGCATCCACTTCTGTTCTGATACTTTAAGGAAAAATAATTATTACCTGAAATATTTTTTGCTCATCATTATATGTCCATTCAATTTCTCCGTTATATTTTTTTACTGTTTTTTCAATGTTTTTAGTTCCAATTCCATGATATCCTGAATCTTTTTTGGTTGATATTAATTTGTGGTTTTTTACTATTGGTTTTTGTATACAACTATTTTTAATATCAATTATACGACATCCATTATCATTCTTTTTTACTATAAAGTCAATTTCCTTTTTATCACAATTTTCAGCAGCTTCTATAGAATTATCAAAAAGGTTATTTAGAATAGTTGATAAATCCACATCGCTAATAAAGGAAAGATTTTCAGAAAATGTTTCTATATTGAACTGAATGTTTTCGTTTTTACATATTGTTGTATATTTGTTTAAGATTAAATCCAACATTTTATTAGATGTCTTGCCAATATAATTATATTTATCTACTTTCCCATAAACCTCTTTTATATATGAACTTACAACTTCTGATTCAGCAATGCTGTTAATGTTTAACAAATGATTTTTTATATCATGAATTAATTCATCTGAAGAATTATTTTTTTCTTCTAATAATTGTAGATAAGATAAATCAAGGGAATTTTTTTGATTTGCTATTTGTAATTCTAATATTCTCTGATGATTTTTTTGCGTGCTTTCATATATCCAAAATACAATTATGTTAGCAATCAACAGAAAAATTGTTAGAAAGGAGGATACAATACCGACTAAATTAGAAACTTTAATTTGTATAAGTAAATAGTGAATTAGTAATGTGCAACCCATACTGCATATTGGCATTACAGTAAGTATCCAGTATTTACCTGCATTTTCTTTATTTATTTCTTTTGTTGCAAACAAAGAAATTAATTTTGCAATCACAAAATAAAGCGTTTTACAAATAACAGCATCAACAATAAGTAAAAAGAAATCATTTTGATAATGTATAACAGATTTGTTGAATAATGTTGAAATTGTGAAAATAGTTACCATTTCCGTTATATACATTACTAATGATAAAATTAAACTATGAAATATTGCAGATTTTTGATTAGAATTAAATCCAAAGTAAACTGATAAATAATTTGCAATAGCAAATAATAATACATTTAGCCATTCAATATCAGAATTTATTAAATAAAATATAAATATCGCTATGTAATTCAAACTTACGATAGTTATAGATTGTTTGCAAGAATTCTTATAATCAAAAATTTTTTTGAAATAATTAAATGCAATTAAAAATTCTACTAAATAAAGTAAAATACTAAAAATTATTCGTGTCATTTTCAATCCCTACTTTGAAAGTTAAAATATGTTTTTCTGAATTCTGATTGTTTTTTGGCTGCGATAGGTATAGTGTATTCATTTCCTTTATGCCTTAGTTTTAATTCAGATCTTTTATATTCAGCAGAATAATTCATATTTACGATAAAACTTGAATGAGGAATTGCAAAATAAGAAGCTGAAAGAACATCTTTCCAATGCGATATTTTTTTATTAGAAAAATAAATGCCATTTTCTGTTGTGATTTTTGTTTTTCTATTTGAAATTTCCACAGAAATAATTTCTCTTACCGCAATTTTGATTCGGCTATTTGTTTGACATTCAATAAATGTTATAAAAGTATTATTCAACAGTTCAACAGCAGAATCTAATGCAGAATATAATCTTTGCGCTTGTATTGGCTTTGGCAAAAATCGAAATGCTCTTAAATCGAAAGCATCATCTAAATATCTGTTATATGCTGTTACCACAAAAATAATTAAGCGTTCATTCTTAAGTCGTAATTGTTTTCCTGCCTCAATACCATTTTCTTCTCCTAATTCAACATCCAAAAATGCTATATCAAAAATAATATCGCTTTTCAACAGCGTTTCAGTAGTGTCGAAAGTAAAAATGTTTAGTGGTATTTTATTATCATTAAAATAAAATTTAATATGTTTTTTTATGTCTTCCTGACAATTCTTAATATCATCACATATTGCTATATTCATAATTACCTCAAAAAATAAAAAGTATATTAAAGCAGATTAGTACTACTTTAATATACCATACTAAATAAAATGATGCAACTTTTATAATCCTGTTGAATTGTGATTAACAAAACTTTGAACTATGTCTTGAATAATAGGTAGGTCTTCATCTCGGCATAGCTTTAATAGTTCTATAATGTTTTTAGCATCTTTATCTCGAAAAATACCAAGTGTAAAATAGTCGCTTGTGACATTTAGTGCTGAACTAATTTTGAGTAAAGTTGATAAGTTTGGCTTTGAGCGTCCATTTTCAATTGCTGAAATATGTTTGGCTGTTTTGTTAACCTTAACTGCAAGTGCTTCTTGTGTTAGTCCGCATTCTCGCCTTTTTTCGCCTATCCTAAAACCTATCTTATAATAATCAATTACTTCGTCTTTTTCGTCTATCATGACATCACCGCCAATCAACTTAGTAACCATATTTTACCATTATACAGAGGGCGTAAAAACTGGTTGCTGATAGAAAAATCTATTATAAGGTATATTTTTCTGTATAAAAGTAGATTTATAGTCAATACAATAGGAAATGCTATAATTATGCTGTAATTTGCTAGTTAAATGTAAATACTCTTGAAAATCGTGCAGTAATAATATAATATCTTTGTATTAAACAAAGGAGACAAAATATTATGAAAAACTCAAAAAGAATTCAAATGGCTGCATCGTCAGTAGTAAAAAAGTTAGCTAATTCCGAATTAAAACGAAATGCTAATTCTACTACTTGTGGTGCTATTTATCAACCGAAAGCACCCGTAACTTTGAAAAAGTTCAGCAAGGTAGAGAATGATAAGTAAATTATCGACTCATCTTACTGAAAAATTGCTTTCAAATGGAACAATCAGCGATGAAGATAAAGACCTATATATTTATGGTTTGTTTATGCTGTTTTCGCACCTCATGTTTTTTATCATAGCCTGTATCTTTGGTTTGATTTTAGGGTGTATATTTGAAAGTGTTATTTTTTATATTGCATTTCAGTTCATAAGAAGATATGCTGGTGGTTACCATGCCAAGACTGAAACAAGGTGCGAGATATTTTCGAGTTTGTCAATATTGGCTTGCATTGTTGTAATTAAGCTGTTAAAGACTTATGTTTTTCAAACTGTTCTTTTATTAATAACTATACTTTCTGCAGTTTGCATATTTATTTTTTGTCCGCTTGATACCCCGGAAAAGCCTTTAACAGACAAGGAACATAAGTATTTTCGCAAGATATCTTTGATAATTTTATCGTTAATCATTGTTGCGATAATCATATCTTTTATTTTTAAATTTAACATTATTTTTGCACCATGTTGTGTAAGTGTTATTCTTGAAGGTGTATTGATTGGCACAGGTCAAATTAAAAAGGCATACAGCAAAAAAAGAGCAAACTCTCAAGTGTAAAGAGTTTGCTCTTCACCGTTGTAGGGGACATTGTAAGTACAAAAAGGCAATGCGAATAAATAAAATCATTTATTTATCCGGTGCTGATTTGATTTTTTCTGTATGTCCGCAGTGTGGTGGAGCAATTGAAAGGGAGTATATGGAACATTGTTCAAGTTGCGGACAAAAGTTATCGTGGATTGGTTTTAAGCGAGTTAAAATAACATATAGATAATTATTTACGCTTAACGAGTATTAGCAAATATTCGTTAAGCGTATTTTTTTATTCATTTTTAGTTGCATGTGGTTATGTTACATAGCTAAATATCCATAATCTTTGATTTTTGAAAATTCACAAATCAAAAATCAAGGAGAATATAGATGAAAAGGATATGTGAAATATACGATATTTCCAAAGATTATGAACTGCCAACAGGTGCTGTTGCAAAGCAAATCAACGGCTAATGCAATCGCAAATTAAATAAAAAATCATCACTTGAAACTCCCTGTTTTAGGGGCTTTCAGGCGATTTTTTTATGCCTTTTTCCGACAACACAAAAATTGCAAGACTATCATAAAATATCGCAAAATATCACCACTTGTCACCCTAAATAATGGTCAGATTTGTGTCGCAAAAATGGTCACCGGTTTGACTCAAAAATTGGTGCCGCTTTTTATATGTGTCCTGAAAACGGACTATGCTGCTTTAGAATTACTCACTTTAAATTATATTATTAAAATGTGTATGAATTTAGTAACTATATAATTAGTTTTAAATAAAATAATAATTGATTTTGTTGATTAGATGTTTGGCGAGGTTAAAAATGGGTATGGCACCTTTGGTGAACTTAAAAATGCCGGCGCAACATATATAGCTAAAACGGTTGATGAGTTAAAAAATTTACTAAGCTAATTAAACATTCAAGAGCATCTCGAAAGAGGTGCTCATTTTTTATTAAAAGCGTTGCGTAACCGTTTCTTCCTATGTTATAATTATTATACGGATAAAACTCGTAGGAGATAGTATGCATGCCAAAAAGTAAAATACTTAATTCCAATCAACTAAAAATTATTGCCATAATCGCAATGACTGTTGACCATATGGCTTGGGCAATGTTTGACGGCTATCCGACCGACGCCGTGCCTTTGATTATGCATATAATCGGCAGGCTTACTTGCCCCATAATGTGCTATTTTATTGCCGAGGGTTATCATCACACTAAAAATATAAATAAATACACCGTCAGACTGTTCGTTTTTGCGTTCGTTTCGCATTTTGCATATATTTTTGCGTCAAATAATTTTGTCGATATAAAATCGTTTATTCCGTTTTACTACGGCGATTTTCTGAATCAAACAAGCGTTATGTGGTCGCTCGCATGGGGTTTGGTTATGCTCAGAGTTGCCAAAAGCACGAAAATCAAGTCGGCGTGTAAAGTTTTACTCGTGATTTTGATTTGTGTTATAACTCTTCCGAGCGATTGGAGCTGTGTTGCCTCGCTTTGCATTATGGCTGTCGGCACAAACAGAGGCGATTTTAAAAAGCAAATGGCTTGGATGACTTTCTATGTCGCTTTGTATTCGCTCGTCTATTTCTTTGCCTTAAATAAGGTTTACGGCGTTTTGCAAATGGGCGTTGTCCTTTCATTTCCGATTATCGCAATGTATGACGGCAGCAGGGGAAAGAATCCGAAAATTAATAAATTTATGAAATGGTTTTTCTATATCTTTTATCCGGCGCATTTGTTTGTCATCGGCTTGATTAATTACTGCGGCTAAAAAGTCTGAAAACACAGGTGAATTATGAATAAATTGATTCATTTTAATTTAATGCAAAACACTCATTTGTTCCACACAGGTGAAACAAATGAGTGTTTTTTGGATTAATTGATTTTGAATTTATAGCCGCAGTTTTGACAAATGCTGATAAACGCAGTTGTTCCGTGCGGTGCGAATTTCGGCACAGAGCGTTTGTCTGTGCCGTTTTCTTTTTGTGTTTTGTATAATTATGTTGAGCGGCGGTGAAACTGTTAACAGTTTGTTCGGTTGACTTTGTTTTTTTGTTATGATACAATTTAATGAATGATTTATCCGAGTTAGGAGATGCAAAATGAAACTTTCTTTGGTTGTCCCTTGCTATAACGAAGAGGGGAATGTTGAAAGATTTTTCAGCGAAACAAACAGAGTTTTTGCAAATAATGTTGATGATTATGAATTTGTGTTCGTTGATGACGGCAGCACGGATTCAACATATTCAAAATTGGAATCAATCTATGTTTCAAATCCGCAAAGCGATATTCAGGTGCTTTCATTCAGCCGAAATTTCGGCAAGGAGGCGGCGCTTTTTGCAGGAATCAACAACGCAAAGGGCGATTGGGTTTGTCTTATCGACGCCGATTTGCAACAGCGCCCCGAGGTCGTTTTGCAAATGCTTGATGTCATCAAGCTCAACCCTGCCGTTGACTGCGTAACCGCCTATCAGGAGGTCAGAAACGAGGGCAAAATGATGACTGCCTGCAAGTCGCTTTTTTATAAAACTATCAACAAATTATCCGATACAGAGTTTATAAACGGTGCGTCGGATTTTCGCCTGATGAACAGAAAAATGGTCGATGCAATTAAGCAAATCGGCGAGTATCATCGCTTTTCAAAGGGTATTTTCGGCTATGTCGGATTTAACACGGAATACATCCCTTATACTGTTGCCGAGCGCGAAAGCGGCGAAACAAAATGGGGGCTTAAAAAGCTGATGAAATATGCGTTTGACGGCATTTTATCCTTTTCCGCGTTTCCGCTTAAAATCTCCACTTATGTCGGCAGTGTTGCGTCGATAATTTCGGTAATTTATATTATAATTGTGCTTATCGAAAAGCTGTTTTTCGGCATACCGACCCCGGGCTATGCAACCATCGTCATATTGATTTTATTCCTCGGCGGAGTTCAGCTTTTTTGCCTCGGTATGATTGGCGAATATCTTTCAAAAATATATATTCAGGTTAAGAACAGACCTATTTATATCTTAAAAAAGCATCTCAAAAAGGACAAAAAAGATGATTAAAAAACTGCTTTCCAAATATAAGGAAATAATAACATATGTCCTTTTCGGCGTGCTTTCTACAATCGTCAATTTCGGCGCATTTTATATTTTTAATTTGATTTTAGGCTCGTCGTTTTATCTTGCAACAAATATAATTGCGTGGTTTTTTGCCGTTGCGTTTGCTTATGTCACAAATAAACTGTGGGTTTTCGAGTCAAAAAGCTGGGCGGCAAAAGTTGTTGTCAAGGAAATTTTGGGCTTTGCCGCTGCAAGGCTTTTCAGCCTCGGAGTTGAGGAAGTCGGGCTGATTGTTTTTGTCGAACTTCTTAATTTCAAAAGCATTTCGTTCACCGTTTTCGGCTTCGATTTGACAGGCACACTGATTGCAAAGGTCATTTTGGCTGTGATTGTCGTTATTTTAAACTACTTTTTCAGCAAATTTGTCATTTTTAAAAAGAAAAATAAATAGCAAAATGTTTTTATAGAATTTCAGTGTGCAGGCTTCGAGAAAGTGAGATAAATTTTGTATTTTGCGAATGGGTGCTGTACGACGGTACCGCCCCTGAGCAAAAGACAAAAAACGCCAAAAGCGGTTTGAACTCGATGTTCAAGCCGCTTTTCTGTGAGCGTTTCTGTTAAATCTTTTATTAAATACAAGTGTTTGTTATTCAATGCTCCTTTTTGATGGTTAAAAAACAGCGTGTTTTATCCGCTTTATCGACAGTCTGATAGACTTTTTTGTTTTTGTAGTGTATAATGATTTATAGTGTATAGTGTAAAATGAATGTATCGAGGTGATATTTTGGAAACTAAATTGCCTTCTCTCGACTCAATCGGCAAGGCACTCGAGCATGAGCTTGATTTTAATTTCAGCGTCAGTGAAAACAAAATTAATACGCTTGAAGATTTTAATTCGATGCTCAAAGAGCCGTTTTATAATTCAAAACGAAAAATTTTTTATCGAGGCGAGCGTATCAATTCTCCCGAACGCCGCCTTATTCCGACCCTGCTCAGAAAAAGCGACAATATCTTTCGTCAGGGCGAGTCGATAGTTAATATCGACTATGATTTTTTGTTGAATTATTATCGCGAAAAGGGAGCTTATCTTGATTTTTATCGCTATGTTTTCGGCAAAGCGTCAAAGTACAGAATGTTTGAAATTTGTTCATTTTCGCAACATTATCTTGATGAGTCGCCGTTTATTGATTTTACGAAATCGTTGTTTGTTGCGCTTTCGTTTGCGCTCAAGGGCAGGTCTGTTTTTGATGACGATATTGTCATCTATTCCGTCGAAATTGACGATGACGAGAATTATACCGACGATATTGTTACCGCCGAATGTTGGCTCCATGATTATAAGGTAACTGTCATCAATTCGCCTGAAAAAATTATGAAACAGGCGCTCGGCTCTATCAAACCGTTTAAATCAAAGGAATTTTTGGAGGCGGCAAACGAGCGTGCAAAAAGCACATCGCCTATTGCCAAGTTTATTGATATTCCGACAAACGATTTGATAAAATTTCAGCAGGGTGTGTTCCTTTTGCTGACCGATTTTACAATGTTTTACAATTCGTATCTTACAAAAAGTATCCGCGATAATTTCAAAATCGTGAAATATGTTATAAACTGCGATATTTGCCCCGATTTGCTCGATGTCATATCAAATGAGGCGCCGTGGTATCAATACGATTCGATTTATGATATAAATAAGGCTATCACCAAAGTTTCTCAAACAGACAACCATTATTCTATTTTGAAGAAACGGCTTAAAGACAAAAAATATTGATTTTTACCGAGAAGAGGAGTATATATGGATAAAATTGCTGTCCTTGTGCCTTGTTACAACGAGGCGCAGACAATCAAAAAGGTTGTTGAGGACTTTAAAAGGGTTCTGCCACAGGCTGTCATTTATGTTTACAACAACAATTCAACCGACGATACGGCAAAAATCGCCGCCGAGGCAGGCGCAATTGTTCGCAACGAGTATAAGCAGGGCAAGGGCAATGTCATTCGCCGTATGTTCCGCGAGATTGACGCAGAGTGCTATATTATGACAGACGGTGACGATACTTATCCCGCAGAATTTGCGCCGCAAATGGCCGATAAGGTGCTTAATAAAAATTGCGATATGGTTGTCGGAGACAGGCTTTCGTCTACATATTTTCAAGAGAATAAGCGCCCGTTTCACAATTTCGGCAACGATATTGTCAGAAAAAGCATCAACTTCCTTTTTAAAAGCAAAATCAAGGATATTATGACGGGCTTTCGTGCGTTTTCATATCAGTTTGTCAAAACATTCCCGGTGCTTTCAACCGGATTTGAGATTGAAACGGAAATGACAATCCACGCTGTTGACAAAAATATGGCTGTAGGCAATGTCGTTATCGATTACCGCGACAGGCAGGAGGGCAGTGAGTCAAAGCTCAACACTTTCTCTGATGGCTTTAAGGTCATCAAAACGATTATCCGTCTGTTTAAGGCGTATAAGCCGATTTGGTTTTACGGTTTGGTTGCCCTTGTTCTTGCTGTAATTTCAATAGGATTTTTTATCCCGATTCTTGTTATTTATGGCGAAACGGGTCTTGTACCAAAGTTTCCGACCCTCATTATGTGCTGTTTTGTAATGACCGTTGCGATTCTTTCGTTCTTCTCCGGCTCAATTCTCCAATCGCTCCGCCAAAAAGAAAAACAGGATTTTGAGTTGCATCTCAATCAGGTTTATTTCAATTTTATGCAGCTTAAAAATAAATAAAAGCAAACTTAAAACCGCAGTGAAAAAACACTGCGGTTTTGTTTGTGTTGCTTGATTGATTCATTTTGTTAAAACAACCTTTGCGGTATAAATTCCGTTCTCGGCGGTTGCGTCATATGTTCCGTTGTATTTCTTTGCTATTTCGCTTATTATTCCGATTCCGTTGCCGTGTTCTTTTGATTTTCTGCGCTTTTTGCCGTATTCCTCGTTAGGAATTTCGTTTTCGGTTATAACCGAAAAATGTTCCTTGTCAATTTCAATTAATACGCGCGATTTTTTCGCGTTTGTTTCCGCCGCGGCACTGATTGAATTGTCGATAATGTTGCCGAGCAGTCGGCATAAATCATAATCGTCGATTTTAAGCGCAAATGTTTCGTCAACATCAATGTCAAGCGAAACGCCGCTGTTAAGTGCCTGCTTTCGTTTGAGATAAAGCACTGTGTTTATCGTGTCGTTTGAGCACGGACTGTACTGCGATATTCCGCTTATGTCATAGCTTGCCTTTGACAGTATTTCTGCCGATTTTTCCGGCTTGCCTATTTCTATAAAGCCTTTCGCTGTTGTGATAATGTTTGCATAGTCATGCTTAAGTTTGCGAAATTCCTGCTTTTCACTGTTATACATCATAATTTGCTCGTAATCAAGCTTTGCTTTGAGCAAACTCTTTTCGCTTTCAATGTTCTTTTCCTCGCGCTTTTGGTTTTTGTCTATTATAAATATCAAAACAATGTCCGCAATCATGCAAAGCGCTGTGAATGTCAAAAGACTTGCGTCAAGCGGAATGCCTTTTTTGTCCATCGCTCTGTAAACGCTGTCGGGAATGTTTTGCAACAGCGACGCTATAAACATAAAGCAAAAAAGGTGCGTTATCGGATACATAAAATATACTGTGTATTTGAAATTGTAATTAAAGCCGTTCGTTTTTTTGCCGATGAGTTTTATTATAAATACAAATACAAACGAGCTGCAAAACATGAAACCGTTATATGTTAAATACAATTCAAGAGGCATTGTAAGCGTTGTGGCAAATTGCAATGTGTTGTCGGTCAGCGCCGTCAGTATAAGAACAAATACCGTTGCCGACAGCTCCCATGCAATAAGCGGAAGTATTGACGCAAACAGCTTTTTAAAAAGCTTGCCTTCGGTCATAAATATTGAAAATACAAATACAATCACATAATATAAAACCATCAGCAAAAATTCGGATATATGCAGTTTTGAAAATGCTGATGTTATCGATATGTATGAATAAAAGACGGTGATTGCCAAAAACAGCACGCCGCTTAAAAAAGTGTTTTTCTTTTCCTTAACAATTGCGCGCAAAATGTTGTAGGTAAAAAGCGCCCTTACAATATGCATTATCATTGTAAAAGGGAAAAATTGTGTCAAATCTACCTGATGCATCGATTCCTCCTTAAAACCAGAAAAGCCGTAATTTGATTATTGCATAAATCACGCAAAAACGGTTTTTTGCCACGCAGAAAATCAATAATTCTTATTTCATCGCTGTATCGGACCGATTTTGCACGCTTTAAAACACTAATATAACAGAATTTTTTTGCTTTGATTTATATTAGTAAATAACTTTATTTATAATTGAAAATTTTGCCGTGAATTATCGCTCACGCCTTGTATTTGATAAAAAAATATGCTATATTTGTAATATATAATGAAAATTCTGCGATTTTATGTTCGCATTTTGGGTGATATTATGCAAAGAAAGGTTAAAACAAAAAATGTTACACTGAAACGCTTGCTGTCATTTTTCATGAGCCTTGTGCTTATGCTGACGGTGATTTTTTCAGTCGGAGTAAGCCCCGTTTCAGCCGCAACAACGGGTAAGTGGGGCGACGCCACTTGGAAATATGACGCCGCAACATCAACGCTTACCATCAGCGGAACCGGAGCCAGTAAGGATTGCGGTGCGATAATCAACAAAGCTCCGTGGACAAGCTATAAGGATAAAATTACAACTCTTGTTGTTGAGGAGGGCATCACCTCGCTCGGCTATTATTCGTTTTTTAATATGACAAAGCTTACAAAGGTTTCGCTTCCGTCAACGCTTACAAAAATCGGCGGTTTGGGAACTGTTGTCAGTGATGAGGGCAGTTACGGCTGTTTTCAGGATTGCACCGCTCTTGAGGAAATCACACTGCCGAAAAACCTCACAACCATCAACAGCTGTGCGTTCAGAGGATGCACTGCGCTCAAATCAATTACAATTCCAGACAGCGTAACCACTATCGGCAACGGTGCTTTTGCCGGATGCACAAGCCTTGCCGATGTCACATACGGCTCCGGACTTAATGAAACCGGCGACTATGCCTTTTGGAATGCCGGCGTAAAGCGTGTTATTTGGGGCAAAAATATCACAACTCTCACCCAATACACATTCTTCGGCTGTCAAATGACGGAGATTGAAATTCCCGATAGTGTTACTTCAATCGGTTTTCGCTCGCTTGCAAACTGTGATTTTCTTAAAAAAATCACCGTATCAAACGCAAATGCAAAGTTCACCGGCGACCCGTGTGCAGACTCTTCTCAGACGGTTACCGTTTACGGTCACTCTGCATCAACTGCCGAAACATACGCAAAAAATAAAGGTTATCAATTTGTTTCAATCGATTCATGTTCGCATGAGTCTACACATGATGTAATCACAAAGGCTGCCACCTGCACCGAAAAAGGCTCAAAAAATACCGTTTGCGACAACTGCGGTGCCGTAACATCAACAAAAGAAATTTCGGCTCTCGGTCACAATTTTGTTGTAAACGACACTGTCGACAATCATTTGGTTGACGGTCATATTTATACAAGTTATAAATGCTCCCATGAGGGTTGCACGGAAACTAAGGAAACAATCGAACATTATCGCCTCACCGACGGTGAAACAAGGTATCTTTGGTGCAATGGCTTTTACGAGCATACAAATACCGCAACTTGCCAAAAAACAGGAATTGAAACTTTCAAATGTACTGTTGAGGGCTGTAATGTTTCCGAAAGCCATATTTCTCAAAAAACAGGTCACAGCATTCAGGATTACGAGATTGTTACGCCTGCAACCTGCACGACCGACGGCAAGAAAAAGGGCCATTGCTCTATTTGCGACCAGGATGTCGAGGAAACCATTCCCGCAACCGGTCATCAATACAGCAGTGCCGAAGGCTCTCCCGATCTTGTGAAAAAAATCGACAATACGGCAGAGGACGGTCATATTCACGAAATTTATGCCTGCCGTACCTGCGGTGAGCAGATAGATGTCACCGACCATGTCGCTTGGGTTGACGGAGTATATACATCAAATACAATTACTGAGGTTACATGCCGTGTTGACGGTGTGCGTGTTGATACATGTAAGCTTTGCAACAAAAAGCGAACGGTTACAATACCGTCAAACGGCGAGCATAAATATGTCGCAACCGGCAACACCACTGCGGCAACCTGCACAACACGCGGCTCTGTCGAGTATAAGTGCTCCGTTTGCGGCAGAACAAAAACAGAGTATTCAGATGCTCTCGGTCACGATTATGTAAAGTCCGACGCCGACAGCAAAGCTCCCACTTGCACAGAAAACGGCTATGATTATTACAAATGTTCCCGCTGTTCACAAACAAAGCAGGAAACAGTTGTGGCTCTCGGTCACACTGCCGACGAATCGCAGACAACAATTGTTGTAGAGCCGAGTTGTGAGGAAACGGGCAAGGCTGTTTCCGTTTGCACAAGGTGCTCCAAAGAATTTGAACTTACTCTTGCCGCTCTCGGTCACGATTATCAGGATGTCGTAAAAGACCTTACAAGCGAAAATAAGCCCGGACATTCTCTTGTCACACCGACATGCTCGCACTGCGGTCGGACAAAGGCGGCGTCCATTCGTCACGATGAATGGCTTGACGGCTACTATACAAATGCGGATACAATGGCGTCGACATGCACTGTTCAGGGATACACAACCGACACCTGCACAATTTGCAATACCACAAGAAAAAACCTCAAAGATGCGCTCGGTCACAATTTTAATATGACCGGAAATGTCACTTCGGAGGGAATTCAATACAGATGTTCGCATTGCCTGCGCACAACATATATTGCCGGCGAACTTTTGATGAGCTATTGGTCAAACGATTTGCTCAATTCAAAGGATATTCACAGAACAGCTGTTGACAACACAAGCTATCTTGACACAAATGGTGACGGCGTTATCAACGGCAAGGATTTTGCGGCTATTCTTCACTCGTATGCGGTTTATAAGCAAAAAGTGAAGGAGGAACAAAGCTCGTCCGGCAGTGGCTCGGGAACTGATACCGGCACCGGTTCGGGCAGTGATTCGGGTACAGACTCAAAAAATACCGAATCTTCGGATACAAAAGCATAAATAATTTTTACGGCGGCAGGCCCATCGGGTTTGCCGCCTTTTTTGATTTTGCGGTGCAGTTGACAAGCGTTTTCGGCGAATATTTATAAAAGCCGACATTTTGTTTACTGTTTTGTAACAACTTTTTTTGCCGATAATACTTTACTTTGCTCTTATTTTATATTATTATTAATAAAAGATTAATTTACCATTCTCGGAGGTGTATTATGAGCATTGCTTATAAGAGAATTTTGTTAAAACTCAGCGGTGAGGTCCTTGCAGGTGAGGCAGGCAAGGGCATTGATAATGACACCGTGTTAAAAATATGCAAAAGCGTCAAAAAGGTTGCCGATATTGGCGTTGAGGTTGCCATTGTTGTCGGCGGCGGAAACTTTTGGCGCGGCAGAACATCGGAACATATGGACAGAACAAGAGCCGACCACATCGGCATGCTTGCAACTGCCATGAACTCGCTCGCTCTCTGCGACGCGCTCGAACAGCTCGGCGCAAATGTGCGTGTTCAAACCGCTATCGAAATGCGCCAAATCGCAGAGCCTTATATCCGCAACAAGGCTATCCGCCATTTTGAAAAGGGCAGAATCGTTATTTTCGGTTGCGGCACAGGCTCACCGTTTTTCTCAACAGATACTGCGGCTGCTCTTCGCAGTGTCGAAATCAATGCCGACGCTTTGCTTAAGGCAACAAATGTTGACGGTGTTTACGATAAGGACCCGAATAAGTATTCCGACGCCGTTAAGTTTGACACCGTTTCTTTCCAAGAGGTTATCACCCGCGATTTGAAAGTAATGGATTCAACCGCATTTTCACTTTGCAAGGATAACGATATGCCGATTATTGTATTCAATCTTAACGATCCGGAAAATATCGTTAAGGCTGTCAGCGGCGAAAAAATTGGTACAACGGTAACAAATTCATAATCACAGAAATTAAAAGAGAGGTTTAATATATGGACAGAGTATTTGAAAAAACAACCGAAAGAATGGAAAAGGCTCTTGACGCACTTGAGAGAGATTTTTCAACAATCAGAGCAGGCAGAGCAAACCCGAATGTTCTCAACAATGTTGTAGTTGAATATTACGGCACTCCGACACCGCTTAACCAAATGGCGGCTGTTTCGGTTCCCGAGCCGAGGATGCTTGTAATTCAGCCGTGGGACGCTTCAACACTCAAGGATATTGAAAAGGCAATCAATGTTGCCGAAATCGGTATCAACCCTCAAAACGACGGCAAGGTTATCCGTCTCACATTCCCACAGCTCACCGAGGAGCACAGAAAAACTCTTGTTAAGGATGTTTCAAAGCGCGGAGAAGAGGCAAAGGTTGCAATCAGAAATGTACGCCGTGATTCAATGGATGATTTGAAAAAGCTTAAAAAGAATAACGAAATCACTGAGGACGACCAAAAAGACGGTGAAAAGAAACTTCAGGACATTACCGATAAATATATTAAAAATGTTGAAGAAATGACAAAGAAAAAGGAAAACGAAATTCTTTCTATCTGACATTGATTTATTTTTGGGCGTTGCATTTATGCTGCGCCCTAAAACTCTTTTTAAGGAGTAACAAAAATGGCTATTTTTTCAAAGAAAAACACATCAAACGATACCGTCGCTCCCGACAGCTTTGAGGTTTTGCCAAAACACCTCGGCATTATTATGGACGGTAACGGCAGATGGGCAAAAAAGCGTGCGTTGCCTCGCTCGGCAGGGCACAAGGCAGGCGCAGAGGTCTTTCGCTCAATTTCAAAGGAATGTTCGCGCCTCGGCATAGAATATGTCACTTTTTATGCCTTTTCGACAGAGAATTGGAAACGCCCCAAAGAGGAAGTTGACGCCATTATGGCTCTTTTTAAAAGCTATCTTCTGGAGGCAAAGTCGGATATTGAGCAATCAGGCAATATGAGGCTTAAGTTTATCGGCGAGCGTGACGGAATCAGCAAGGATTTGCTCGACCTTATGGACGAGGCGGAGACTGATACCGCGTCACACACCGGCACAACGGTTTATCTTGCGATAAATTACGGCGGCAGGCTCGAAATCACACAGGCTGTCAACAAACTTATCGCCGAGGGCAAAACGAAAATCACCGAGGACGACATTTCAAAAAATATTTATACATATCCCGAGTGTGATTTGATTATTCGACCGTCGGGTGAGCAAAGGCTTTCGAATTTTCTTTTGTGGCAGGCGGCATACAGCGAGTTTTGGTACAGCGATGTTCTTTGGCCCGATTTTAAAAATGAGGATTTGTATCAGGCTCTCCGCGAGTTTGAAAAAAGAAACCGTCGCTTCGGCGGATAAGCAGTTTTGCTTTTTTAATTGAAATTTATTCGGCTGTTTGGACTGAATCAAAAAACCTACAGCCCGAAAGATGAATGGTGGATTATATGAAACAACGAGTTATAACAGCCGTCGTACTGCTTGCGTTGCTTGCAGTCGTTGTATGGCAGATTTATACACCGCTTTTCGTTATCGTTATTGCCTTTTTCTCGGCGGTTGCGGCAAACGAAATTATGAAATGCGCAAAGGTCAGCAACAAATTTATTTTGTGCGCAGGCACTGCATTTGCCTTTTGCGTTCCGTTTTTTGCAAGCGCTCACATTCTCGAGCCGCTTGTTTCAACGCCGCAGTGGGCGCTTGTGATTAATAAAGTGCCGAATATCGTGTTCGTCATTGTGTTGACTCTTGCGTTTTTCCTCGCAATGCTGAAGGAATATTCGCACACAAAGTTTGAAGATGTTGCCGTTTCGTTCATCGCAAGCGTTGTCGTTCCTTACGGTTTTTCGATTTTCGTAAGGCTCCGTGATATTGACGGTTACAAAACGCAAATCGGCGTTTATCTCATTTTCTTCGGTCTTATTTCCGCGTTGGGAACAGATACCGGCGCACAGCTCGGAGGTATGGCGTTCGGCAAGCATAAAATGTCGCCGAATATTTCGCCGAAAAAGACTGTTGAGGGTGCTGTTTGCGGTGTAATTACAGGCTTTGCACTTAATCTTATCGCAATGCTCCTTTACAATCGCTTTGCCGATTCACCGCTTACACAAACTCAGGCAATCGTGCTTATGTGCGTTGAGCCGCTTATCGGAGTAATGAGTATGATGGGTGACTTGAGCGCCTCCGTTCTCAAAAGAAATTTCGGCGTTAAGGATTTCGGCAAGATTTTCCCCGGTCACGGCGGAGTTATGGACAGATTTGATTCTTCACTTTTCACATTGCCGCTTACATATTGCGTCGCAATGATGATTTTATAATTTTCGGAGCTGATAGATATGACAAAAAATATTTCTCTTCTCGGCTCAACCGGCTCAATCGGTACACAGTCGCTTGATGTCGCAAGAATGCAGGGCTACAATATCAAATGCCTTACGGCAAATTCAAATGTTGCCGTTATCGAAAACCAAGTCAGAGAATTTAAGCCCGATATGGTTTGTATGATGCAGGATAGCGCAGCAAAGGAACTTAAAGCAAAAGTCGCCGACACACCAACAAAGGTTGTCAGCGGTATGGACGGACTTATCGAGTGCGCAACATATGACAGTGCAGATACAGTGCTCAATTCCGTTGTCGGTATGGTCGGACTTCAGCCGACGCTCGAGGCTATCAAGGCAAAAAAGACAATTGCCCTTGCGAACAAGGAAACACTTGTCGCAGGCGGTCACCTTGTCACAAACCTTGCAAAACAGGAGGGCGTTTCAATCCTCCCCGTAGACAGCGAGCATTCCGCAATATTCCAAGCAATGCAAGGTTCACCGCGAAAAGAGGCTGTCAAAAGAATCATTTTAACTGCATCGGGCGGTCCTTTCTTCGGCAAAACGCTTGCCGAGCTTGAAAATGTCAAGCCTTCCGACGCATTAAAGCATCCAAATTGGAATATGGGTGCAAAAATCACCATTGATTCTGCTACAATGATGAACAAAGGTCTTGAGTTTATCGAGGCAAAGTGGCTTTTCGATATGCCGAATGACGATATTGAAATCGTCGTTCACAGGGAGTCGGTTGTTCACTCCGCAATTGTTTATCGCGATAATTCAATCATCGCTCAACTCGGTGTGCCCGATATGAGAATACCTATTCAGTATGCGCTCACATATCCCGAAAGAGTGCCAAGTCCCGTTGACGAGCTTTCTCTCACGGATTACGGCAAACTCACTTTTTTTGAGCCTGATTACGATACATTCAAATGCATTAATGTCTGCAAAGACGCAATCGCTCTCGGCGGACTTCATCCGGCAGCCGCAAACGGCGCAAACGAGGAAAGCGTAAAATTATTCTTAAACGGTAAAATTAAATTTACCGACATTGCATATCTTAATAACGAGGCAATGAAAAATGCCCCTGAAATTTCGGATTTCACACTGCAGGATGTGCTCGATGCAGACCGTGCGGCTCGTGATTTCGTTTTGGAGACGGTTAATTGTTAGCAAATATTTGGAATACGGTTTATCCCATATTAATTGCGATTCTGTTTTTTGAACTTATTATCATAATTCACGAAGGCGGTCACTTTGTCGCCGCAAGGCTTATGAAAATCAAGGTCAACGAGTTTTCAATCGGTATGGGACCCAAGCTGATTCAGTTTAAAAAGGGCGACACAAAATACACTCTTCGCCTGATTCTTTTCGGCGGCTATTGCGCCATGGAGGGCGAGAGTGAAGACAGCGACGACGAAAATTCTTTTGCAAAGAAAAAAGTTTGGCAAAGATTTTTTGTTGTTGTCGCAGGCGCTCTTATGAATTTGATTTTGGGCTTTCTCGTCATCGTCATTATGCTTTCAAGCGGAAGCCTCATCGGCACAACCGAGATTGCAAAGTTTGACGATAAGGCGGTCAGCTCTGCAACCTTGAAACAGGGCGATATTATCAAGTCGATTGACGGAATGAGGGTTTATACCTCCACCGATGTCACAACGGGTCTTTCGCGCTCGGGTGACGATACTCTTGATATGACTGTTTTGCGCGACGGCAAAACTCTTGACCTCAAGGTCAAATTCAATATGGAAAAATACGAGGGCAGAAATTTCATTAATATGGATTTTTGGCTCGTCGGAAATAAAAAAACAGTCGGCGGCGTTATCAAAGAATCATTTAAGGAGTGGATTTCGTTTACGCGAATGGTTTTCCTCTCCGTTCACGATATGATTGTCGGCAAATACGGCCTGTCCGACCTTGCCGGTCCTGTCGGAACGGTCAGCGTCGTTTCAACTGCCGTCAAAACAAGTGCCTATTCAATGCTTCGTATAATGGCACTGCTTACCATAAATGTCGGGTTGTTCAATCTGTTCCCGATTCCCGCACTTGACGGCTGGCGACTTTTCCTCCTCATCTTTGAGGGTATATTTAAGAGAAAACTCCCCGATAAATGGGATTGGGCAATCAACGCCGTCGGTCTTGTTTTACTCCTCGGTTTGATGTGCGTCATCACTTTTTCGGATATAACAAAATTATTATAGCGTACGGTCAGAGCGTATTTCACCGCTTTTGAATTTACGCATCAAATGTCGCAATGTTCGGCTACACCTTGCGACGGACTGATTATCGTAGCCGGAAAGAATATGTGGTTTTATGACTCGTAAATCTAAAAAAATCAAAATCGGAAATACCTTTATCGGCGGCGATTCGCCGATACTCGTTCAAAGTATGCTCAATGTCCCGGCAGAGGATATTGAAGGCTCTGTTAAACAGGCTGTCGAGCTTGAAAAGGCAGGCTGTCAAATTATAAGATTTGCAATTCCGAATAAGGACGCCCTTGCACTTATCGAGCCGATTAAAAACGCGGTCAGCGTGCCGCTTGTTGCCGATATTCATTTCGACTACAAACTTGCTCTCGGTGCCGCCGAAAGGGGAATTGACAAAATCCGTATCAACCCCGGCAATATCGGCTCCGAGGACAGAGTTAAAGCCGTTGCCGATATTTGCAACCAAAAGGGCTTGCCTATAAGAATCGGCGTAAATTCCGGCTCGCTTGAAAAACATATTCTCGCAAAATACGGTGCGCCGACACCCGAGGCAATGGTCGAGTCGGCTATGTATCACGCATCGCTTCTTGAAAAATTCGATTTTGACAATATCGTTATTTCAATCAAATCTTCAAATGTCAACACTATGATTAAAGCGTATGAGCTTGCCGCTCAAGAGTGCTCATATCCGTTGCACCTCGGCGTTACCGAGGCAGGTACGGAGCGTATGGGTATCATCAAGTCGGCGGTCGGCATCGGCTCACTTTTGACTCACAATATCGGCGACACAATCCGTGTCAGCCTTACCGACAACCCTGTTAAAGAGGTTTACGCCGCATTTGATATTTTAAAGGCGATCGGATTAAAAACGGATTGCCCTTATCTTATTTCATGCCCAACCTGCGGCAGAACAAAGATTGACCTTGTCGGTCTTGCAAAACAGGTTGAGGAGAGGCTTCGCGACTGCAAAAAGCCGATTAAGGTTGCCGTTATGGGCTGTATAGTCAACGGACCCGGCGAGGCAAAAGAGGCGGATATAGGCATTGCAGGCGGTGACGGTTGCGGCCTCATTTTCAAAAAAGGCGAAATTTTAAGAAAAGTTCCCGAGAATGAACTTTTAAACGAATTGATGAAAGAGATAGATAAATTATAATGCCACAGGTTTACCAATATTTTACAGGCTACATAGATGAGGAGGATTTGGCGTTTGTCGGTTATGCCGAAATATCGTCAATCGTTATCTCGCGCAAAATGCGCTCTATGGAGCTTGGCATCGTGTGCGACAGTGTTCTTGATTATCGCGTTATCGAAAGCACACAAAACTCACTTAAGGAAAAGCTTAATCTCAAAAAGGCAACCCTTTGTCCGCACTATAACAAGGGACTTTTTGAGCTTGATAATATAGAAAAAATTATTTCTCCCATTCGCTTACATAACACCGTTGTCAACGGATTTTTTGAAGGCGTTGAGGCAGAACTTGAGGACGACACTTTGACCCTTTGCCTTAAAAACGGCGGCAAGGATATGCTCGAGGCTCAAAAAATCGACAGCGAAATATCAAAGCTTATTTATGACGAGTTCGGCATTGACCTTGTTGTTTCGTTTATGGAGGTTCAGGCGTTTGATATTGATAAGGCTGTTGCCGAGGCTGTTAAGGTTAAGCAGGAGGAAAAGCAAAAGCAAATCGAGGAGGCGGAGAAAAACACCGTCCACGAAATGCTCGGCGATACACCGCTTTATGCCGATACAAGAAAGATTATCTACGGCAGAGCAATCCGCGAGCTGCCAAAGCCCATTAAGGAAGTTGAAACCGATGACGGCTTTATAACCGTTTGGGGCAAACCGTTCGGTATGGATTGCAGAGATACAAAGAGGGGAGATAAAAAAATATTCTCCTTCAATGTCACCGATTATACCTCGTCTGTCAGTATCAAACTTTTTGAGCCGGCACAGGTTGTCGAGCCGATTATAAAAGCTATTAACGAGGGTGCGCCGCTTATTTTAAACGGCAGCTACGATCGCGATAAATATACAAACGAGTTTGTTCTTTTTCCGCGCAATATCGAGCGCACGAAAATGAAAGAAAAAACAGACGACGCCGAGGAAAAGCGCGTCGAACTTCATATGCATACCTCGATGTCCGAAATGGACGCAATGACCCCTGCCAAGGAGCTTGTTAAGCGTGCCGCAAAATGGGGCCACAGAGCTGTTGCAATCACCGACCACGGCGTTGTTCAGGCACTGCCGGAGGCTTATGCCGCCGCAAAGGCAAACGGCATCAAGCTTATTCTCGGAATGGAGGGCTATTTGGTTGACGACAGCCTTTATCCCGATTTTATGAATATGAAATTAAAGGAATTTCGCCGCCACCACATTATTCTCCTTGTTAAAGAGGACACCTCGCTTGACGAGAGCATTCCGAAAGATGAGCGCAAGTACGGCAGAAAAAATCTTTACGAAATGATTTCGCATTCAAATGTTAAAACATTCAAATCCCGTCCGCTTATTCCGAAATCGTTGCTTGCCGAAAAAAGAGCCGGTATTCTTGTCGGCTCGGCGTGTGAGCAGGGAGAAATTATTCAGGCTATTCTCCGTGGTGAGCCGCAGGAGGAAATCGAGCGCCTTGCCGAATTTTACGATTATCTCGAAATTCAGCCGAACGGCAACAATGCGTTTATGATTCGCTCCGAAAGAGAACTTCACCAAAATATCAATTCCGAGCAGGATCTCATAAATATCAACCGCCGTGTTATCGACATTGCGGACAAACAGGGCAAACTTGTCGTTGCCACCGGCGATGTCCATTTCTTGGATAAAAAGGATGCTCAAATCAGAGCGATTATTATGGCGTCAAAAGGCTTTGACGATGCCGATATGCAACCTCCGCTTTATTTCAAAACAACTGCGGAAATGATGGAGGACTTCGCTTGGGCAGGTGACAGAGCAAAGGAATTTGTTGTTGACAATCCAAACAAAATCGCCGATATGATTCAGGATAACATTCCGCCGATTCCGCCCGGAACTTTCCAGCCGTATATCGAGGGCGCCGATGATGAGCTTACAAACAAATGCTGGACAATGGCAAAAGAGCTTTACGGCGACCCTGTTCCCGAGTATGTGGCAAACCGACTCGAAAGGGAACTTGATTCAATCATTTCAAACGGCTACGGCGTGCTTTATGTTATCGCAAAGCGACTTGTTGAGGAGAGCGAACGCCGCGGCTATCTTGTAGGCTCGCGTGGTTCGGTCGGCTCATCGCTTGCCGCTCATTTCGGCGGTATTTCCGAGGTTAATCCGCTTGCGCCGCACTATTATTGCAAAAAATGCAAGCACAGCGAGTTTATTCTCGACGGCTCGGTAGGTTCGGGCTTTGACCTTCCCGCAAAAGATTGCCCGAATTGCCATATTCCTATGAAGCGTGACGGTCACGAAATTCCGTTTGAAACTTTCCTCGGTTTTGAGGGAGACAAAGAGCCTGATATTGACCTTAACTTCTCGGGCGAAGTACAGGGTCAAATCCACAGATTCACCGAAACTTTGTTCGGTAAGGAATATGTGTTCAAGGCAGGAACAATGGCAACTGTTGCCGAAAAAACGGCTTACGGCTATGTCGCAAAATATCTTGACGAGCGCGGACTTTTTTCAACAACCCCGAGGGCTGAAATCGACCGCCTGACTGAAGAGATATTTAAGTCAAAAATCAAGCGCACAACAGGTCAACACCCCGGCGGTATGGTTGTTGTGCCGGATAAATATACGGTCGAGGATTTCACACCTATTCAATATCCGTCAAACGATGAAAAGAAGGGTACATACACAACTCACTTCGACTTCAAAAATTCACTTCACGATACGTTGCTTAAACTTGACGAGCTTGGACACGATAATCCGACCTTGTATAAGTATCTTGAGGATTCAACCGGCATTCCGGTAATGGATGTCGATTTGAGCGACCCGAAACTTTATGAATTAATTACCTCAACTGCGCCGCTCGGCGTTTCTCCGGAGGATATTGATAACCCGACAGGTACGCTTGCAATCCCCGAAATGGGCACGCCGTTCGTTGTCGGTATGCTTATGGACGCAAAGCCTAAAACATTTGCCGACCTGCTCCAAATTTCCGGTTTGTCGCACGGTACCGATGTTTGGCTCGGCAATGCGCAAGAGCTTATCGAAAACGGAATATGCACAATTTCCGATGTTATCGGCTGTCGTGACGATATTATGACTCACCTTATCCATGTCGCCGAAAATTACGAAAAGCGCACAGGCAAAAAATCGCCGCTTTCAAAAAAGGATTGCTTCAAAATTATGGAATATACCCGTAAGGGTAAGGCTCCCAAAGAGTTGCCGCCGTATGAGGACGCAATGAAAACCATCGGCGTTGAGCAGTGGTATATCGACTCCTGCTATAAAATCAAATACATGTTCCCTAAAGCGCACGCCGCGGCTTATGTTATCGCCGCACTTCGTATCGCTTGGTACAAAATATATTATCCGCTTCAGTTTTACAGTGCGTTCTTCACCGTTCGCGGCGGCGCAATTGATGCCGTTGCCGCTGTTCAGGGCAAAGCCGCCGTAAAAAAGAAAATGAACGAAATCAAACTTAAGGGCAATGATGCCACCGCAAAAGAGGATTCGCAGTACACCGTTTTGCAGATTGTTATTGAAATGCTTGCGCGCGGCTACGAATTTTTGCCCGTCGATTTGATTAAATCCGATTGGCGTATTTATAAAATCGAGGACGGAAAAATCAGACTTCCGTTTTCCGCTATCGACGGTATAGGCGAAACCGCTGCAATCGCAATTGCCGACGCTGTTAAGCGCAATCCGGAGGGCTTCACCGCTGCCGATGATTTGGCAAACGAGCCGGGTGTCGGCAAAAGCGTTGTTGACGCGCTCCGCGAGGCAGGCGCCTTGGGCGATTTGCCCGAAACACGCCAAATTTCACTTTTCGGTTTTTAACATTATATATAATATGCAAGCCTTGATATTGACAAGATTACTTTATTATGGTAGCATATTAGCGCACTAAAGTGAATAAACTACAGAAAAGGATTTTTTCGCGTATATGAAAAGATATTCAAAAATAACCCCCGAAGGTTCAAGAGATTTTCTGTTTGAGGAGTGCGACGACAGACGCAAGGTCGAGCACATACTCGCAGATTTGTTTAAGGAAAACAGTTATCGCAAGGTTATAACACCGGCAATCGAGTTTTTCGATGTTTTCGACAGCGATAATATGGGTATCGAGCCTGAGGAAATGTATAAGCTAAGCGACTCAAAGGGCAGAACAACCGTTCTTCGTCCCGATAACACAATGCCGATTGCGCGTATGGTTGCAACAAGGTTGAGCGAAGAGGATTTTCCCGTTCGCCTTTACTACAGCCAAAATGTTTATGTCCGCTCAAAGGATTTAAACGGCAGAAGTAACGAAATTGCGCAAAGCGGCGTCGAGTTTATAGGCGACGGCTCGACAAAAGCCGATTTGGAGGTTATCTCCATGGCGATTGAGAGCCTTAAGCGATGTGAGCTTAATTCGTTTAAAATAGAAATCGGCAACGCCGCATTCTTTAATTCAATACTCGATAAAATGCAAATTACATCAACCCAAAAGGCTGATATTTGCAAGCTTATCGAGGGCAAAAACTATGCCGCACTCGGCGATTTGCTCGAGCGTATCGGCGACACAAAGGAAACAAGAGTTATAAGAAAACTTCCGCGCCTTTTCGGCGATGTTGAGGTTATTGACGAGGCAAAGGCTATTTATGACGAGCCGAAAGCGCTCGAGGCTCTCGATTATCTTAAAAGCGTTTATTGCGCTCTTTGCGACGCAGGGCTTAAAAAGTATATTATGCTTGATTTGGGCCTTGTCAACAGGAGCAATTATTATACAGGCGTTATCTTCCACGGCTATGCGGAAGGTTCGGGCTTGACTGTCCTTTCAGGCGGCAGATACGATAATCTCCTCGGCGAGTTCGGAATGCCTGCTCCGGCTATCGGCTTCGGCGTTGAGGTCACAGCCGTTTGCGAGGCAATGCGCGAGGTTATTAATGTTGAGCGACCGCTCAGAATTGCTCTTACAAAGGGCAGACTTGAAAAATCGTCGGTTGCTCTTTTCCAAAAAATGGGGCTTGATACAACTCAACTTGAAAATAAAGGCAGACGCCTGATTTTGCCGGTCGATAAATATGAGGCTGTGCTTTCAAAGGCTCCGGATGTTATTACATATGTCGAACACGGCGTTTGTGATATAGGCATCGTCGGCAAGGACACGATTGTTGAGCACGGTTCGTCATTCTACGAGGTGCTCGACCTTAATATCGGCAAATGTAAATTTGCTCTTGCCTGTCCGAAGGATACGAATTTCTTCTCGGGATATAAGCGAAAAACCGTTGCATCAAAATACCCGAAAGTTGCAAAGGAATTTTTTGAATCAAAGGGTATGGATGTCGCTGTGATTAAAATTGAGGGCAGTGTAGAGCTTGCTCCGCTCCTCGGTTTGGCAGACGGTATCGTCGATATTGTCGAAACAGGCTCAACACTTAAGGAAAACGGACTTGAGGTTGTTGAAGAGATATTCCCGATTTCGGCAAGGGTCATTGTCAATATGGCGTCAATGAAATTGAGAAAAGATGAAATAGAGGGCTTCCTTTCCTGCTTGGAAAAGGCTTGCTCGGAATAGGGTGAGAAAAGATGAAAATTACAAAAGCAAACGGCAAGGCTGAATATGCGCTTATCGAAAATCTTAAAAAGCGCGCAGGCGAAACCGATGAAAAGATTGTTGAAATAGTTACCACAATTCTTAGCGAGGTTAAGAAAAACGGTGACGATGCCGTAAGAGAATATACAGTTCGCTTTGACGGCGGTCTGCCGAAAAAATCGGTTATCGAAAAGGACGAGCTTCAGTCGTATCTCGATAAGGTCGATGATGATTTTAAAAACGCAATCGTCAATGCAAAAAACAATATTTATGATTTTCACCTCCGTCAGGCACAACAGTCGTGGATGACTACTAAGGACAGCGGAGTTATTATGGGTCAGCGCATCAGAGGACTCCATAGGGTTGGCATTTATGTTCCGGGCGGAACAGCCGCTTATCCGTCATCTGTTTTGATGAACGCAATCCCGGCAAAAATCGCAGGCGTTAAGGAAATTATTATGGTTACCCCTCCGGGAAAAGACGGAAACCCAAATCCCAATATTATGGCTGCCGCCGCTGTTGCAGGCGTTGACAAGGTGTTCCTTGTAGGCGGCGCACAGGCTGTTGCCGCTCTTGCATACGGCACCGAAAAAATCCCAAAGGTTGATAAAATAGTAGGCCCCGGCAATATTTTTGTCGCAACCGCAAAAAAGCTTCTTTACGGCATTGTCGATATTGATATGGTTGCAGGCCCGTCCGAAATCCTTATCGTTGCCGACAAAACGGCAGACCCGGCATTCCTTGCCGCAGACCTTATGAGCCAGGCAGAACATGATAAAATGGCTTCCGCAATTTTGCTCACAACTTCGCTTGAACTTGCAAAAGCAACTCTTCACGAGATTGATAAACAGCTAAAATACCTTGAAAGACAGGTTATTATCGAAGAATCGCTCGAAAACTACGGCGAAATTATCGTTTGTGAGGATTTGACTCAGGCAATCGACTTTGCAAACGAGCTTGCACCGGAGCATCTCGAGTTATGTGTTGCCGAGCCGCTTAAATATATCGGCAAGGTTGACAACGCAGGCTCTGTTTTCCTCGGAAATTGGTCACCCGAGCCGCTCGGCGATTATTATGCAGGACCAAACCACGTTTTGCCGACATCGGGCACGGCGAAATTTTTCTCACCTCTCTCGGTTGACAGCTTTATCAAAAAATCATCATTCATTTATTACACACCCGATGAATTGCGCAAGGCAAAGGACGATATTATCAAACTTGCCGACACAGAGGGTCTTACCGCTCACGCAAATTCAATCAAGGTTCGTTTTGAATAAAGGATATTTATATGAGAACATCTATTGTTGAAAGAAATACAAAGGAAACACAAATTAAGGTCGAACTTTGCCTTGACGGCGGCGCTGTCGAGGTTTCGACGGGCATCGGCTTTTTTGACCATATGCTCACGGCGTTCGGCGTTCACGGTGGCTTCGGTCTTAAGGTCACCGTTAAGGGTGATTTGGAGGTCGATACTCACCACACCGTTGAGGATACGGGTATCGCGCTCGGTATGGCGTTTAAGCAGGCGCTCGGCGATATGAGCGGCATCGAGAGATACGGCACATTTTTCATTCCTATGGACGAAAGCCTTGCTCAAGCCTCGCTCGACATTTCAAACAGACCGTTTCTTGTTTTCAAGGCTGATTTTAAGCAGGAGAAGTGCGGCGATTATGAAAATTGTTGCACCGAGGAGTTTTGGCGCGCCTTTGCAATGAATGCAGGCATTACGCTCCACATCATTGTCCTTTACGGCGCAAATGCTCACCACGAAATCGAGGGCATTTTCAAATCTGTTGCCCATGCGCTTAAAATCGCAGTCAAAAGAAATGCCGACGGCACCGTTCTTTCCACAAAGGGTGTATTATAATAAAGGATATTAAAATATATGATTATTTTTCCCGCAATTGATATTATAGGCGGCAAACCCGTCAGATTGTTTAAGGGCGATTTTTCAACCGCCGAGCAGGTGGCTGACGATGCGCTTGAAACGGCTGAAAACTTTGTCAAAGCAGGCGCACAATGGATTCATATGGTCGACCTTGACGGCTCGCTCAAAAAGGAGCGTGTCAACAGCGAAACATTTGTTTCCGTCGCAAATCAAACACCGCTTAAAGTCGAAATCGGCGGCGGAATACGCACAATGCAGGATATTGATTATTATGCAAATCACAATATCAGTCGCGTAATTCTCGGCTCCGTTGCTTTGAAAAATCCCGAGCTTGTCCGTCAGGCTGTTAAGGAGTTCGGCTCGCTTATCGCCGTCGGAATAGACGCAAAGCACGGCTTTGTCGCAACAGAGGGCTGGACAGAGGGCAGTGACACCCATTTTATCGACCTCGCAAAACAGATGGAGCAAATGGGCGTTGAAACTGTTATTTATACAGATATTTCAAAAGACGGCACGCTCAGCGGTCCGAATGTTGAACAGCTTGTTGAGCTTAACAATGCTGTTTCGTGCAATATAACTGCCTCCGGAGGAGTTACGAATATCGACGATATTACAACACTTCGCGACAAAGAACTTTACGGCGCAATCTGTGGCAAATCAATATATCAGGGCACATTGAGCCTTAAAGATGCAATTGATGTTTGCAAATAATTTGAAGGAATATTATAATGGATTTAGATAAATATTTTAAAAAAGGCGATTTAATCCCGGCGATTGTTCAGGAGGACTCAACGGGCGAGGTTTTGATGCTCGCTTATATGAATAAGGAGTCTATGCAAAAAACGCTTGAAACGGGATACACCTGGTTTTGGTCGCGCTCACGCAAAGAGCTTTGGAACAAGGGCGCAACTTCGGGTCATCTCCAAAAAATAGTTGATATTAAAGGCGATTGCGACGATGATACATTGCTTATCAGAGTCATTCAAACGGGTGCGGCTTGTCACACAGGCAACCATTCGTGCTTTTTCAATAATATAGATTTTAACAAGGCTAAATAATTTCGGAGAATATTTATGGATTATATCAGAAACGATTATGAAACTATCCTTGCGCGTAAGGACGCCAAGGAGGAAGGCTCATACACCTGCTACCTTTTTGAGCAGGGAATTGACAAAATTTTGAAAAAAGTCGGCGAGGAATCGACCGAAATGGTTATCGCCGCAAAAAACGGAGTTAAGGAAGAAACGGTCGGCGAAATTTGCGATCTTCTTTATCATACGCTTGTTATGATGGTCGATCAGGGGATTTCAATTGAGGATGTTGAGGCGGTGCTCCAAAAGCGCGCCGAAAAGGCAGGCAATTTAAAGAAATTTCATAAGGTAGACAAAAACTCATAATGGCGCACAAAAAATGGATAATCAGGCAGGCTGATAAGGAACGGGCATCTGCCGTGAGCGAAAAATTTAATATTGACGCTTTCGTGGCATTCTTGCTTGTCAGCCGCGGAATAACTGACGATGCGGATATTGCCGCCTTTTTGTCCGACAGCTATATGCTTGCCTCACCGTTTGATTTTGTCGATATGGAGGAGGCGTCGTTCGTTATCGGCGATGCAATTGACAACGGCGACAAAATCTGCATTTACGGCGACTATGATTGCGACGGCGTAACCTCAACAGCACTTTTGTATTCTTATTTAAGAAATGAGGGTGCTGATGTTTGCTATTACATACCAAGCAGGGAATCCGAGGGCTACGGACTTAATAACAGCGCCATAGATAAAATTGCCGCAGACGGTGTAAATCTTATCATCACTGTTGATAACGGCATAAGCGCAATTGAGCAGGCAAATCATATCTATGATTTGGGTATGCAACTTGTTATAACTGACCACCACCAAATCGGCAGCGAGTTGCCGCGTGCGGAGGCGATAGTCAATCCGCACCGCCCCGAAAATAATCTTAAATTCAGAGAATACTGCGGCGTCGGTGTTGCATTCAAACTCGTTTGCGCAATGTATGACGGCGACGCGGAGGATATTTTAAACGAATATGCCGATTTTGCGGCGATAGGCACAATTGCCGATATTATGCCGCTTACAGATGAAAACCGTTCGCTTGTCCGCGCAGGACTTGAAAAAATAAATAACAATCCGCGTCCGTCAATAAAAGCGTTTGCCGAGTCGAATTCAAAGAAAAGCTATACGGCAAACGATATTGCGTTTCAGCTTTGCCCTCGCATCAACGCCATGGGCAGAATGGGCGACGCGTCGAGAGCGGTTGAGTTTTTAATCAGCGAAAATCTTGACGATTGCCGCGAAAAATGCAATCGGCTTAATCTTGAAAATACAAACCGTCAGGAAACAGAAAAAAATATTCTCGACGATATTGAGCAAAAAATCGAGTCAAATCCGTCTCTTGTCAAGGGCAGAGTTATCGTTATCGACGGAGAGGGATACCACCACGGCGTTATCGGCATTGTCGCAAGCCATCTTGTCGATAAATACGGCAAACCGTCATTTGTTATCGGCGTTGATGAAAACGGCATTGCGCGCGGCTCGGCTCGCTCAATAGACGGTTTCAATATTTATGACGCAATCAGTGCCTGCGGCGACGATTTGATTCAGTTCGGCGGCCATCCGCTTGCCGCAGGAATTACTCTCAAGCAGGATAAAATAAACGATTTCAGGGAGCATATCAATGCCTACGCAAAGGAAAAATATCCCACAATGCCCCCGCTTTCGCTTACTCTCGATTATAAAATATCACCCTTTTATTTAACACTTGACCTTGCAAATGCGCTCCAATCGCTCGAGCCGTACGGCGCAGGAAATCCGCAGGCTGTTTTCGGTGTGTTTAATATGAATTTGCGCGCCGTTACTCCGCTTAAAGAGGGCAAGCATATCAAACTCGAACTTGAGAAAAAAGGTAAAAGAATATGGGCAATTAAATTCGGTCAGAATGCGGAGAGTTTTCCCTACAAACCGGGCGATGTTATTGACCTTGCCGTTAAAATTTCGCTTAATCATTACAACGGCAAACTTTATCTTTCAACGCATATTGTCGATGTCAGGCTTTCGACAACCGATGACGATGCCTATTTTAAAGAACTTAACGATTATAATTTGTTTTTACTCAACGGCAAGGGCGACCCCTCGCTTTATCCCGACAGGCAGGTGTGCAAAATCGTCTATTCTTATTTAAAGCAAAACGGCGGCTGGAATTACTCGCTCGACGATTTGTATTTCAGATTGCAGGGCAGGGTAAACTATTCTCAGCTTATGTTTTCACTCAAAGCGTTTATGCAGTCGGGATTGATTACATTCGATTCAAAAATATCATTAAACAATGTTCAAAATAAAGTGAATTTAGAGGATACAAAAATACTAAAAACCATTAAGGAGCGACTTATCAGTGGATAACGGCACAACCGAAAAATATAATGACCATTTTTATGAGTTTTTCGAGCAAATAAAGGCAAATCCCCAATATGACAGCGCAAAAATCGAAAAAGCATATCTCCTCGCACACGATGCGCATAAAAATCAATTCAGGCGTTCCGGCGAGCCGTATATTATGCACCCGGTTGCCGTAGCAAAAATTCTTTTTGAACTCGGTATGGATAACGAAAGCATCATCGGCGCACTGCTTCACGATGTTGTCGAGGACACGGAATACAATCTGGACTATATCCGCAAGGAATTCGGCGACGATGTTGCCCTTCTTGTCGACGGCGTTACAAAACTCGGTCAAATTCCGCTTTCAACAAGGGAAGAGGTGCAGGCAGAGAACATAAGAAAAATGTTCATCGCGATGAATCAGGATGTCAGGGTTATTATCATCAAACTTGCCGACAGACTTCATAATATGCGCACTCTCGAGCATATGCCGCCGTATAAGCAACGCGAAAAATCGCTTGAAACGCTCGAAATTTATGCCCCAATCGCTCACCGTTTAGGTATCCGTGCCTTTAAGGAAGAGCTTGAGGACCTCGCAATCCGCTATCTCGACCCGATTGCCTATAAGGAGATTGAAAACAATCTTTCTATGAAAAAGGAGGAGGGCGAAAAGTTCCTCGAGGATATAAAGTCACAGATTAATGCAAAAATCACGCCGATTATGGCACATTCTCAAATCACTTCGCGTGTAAAATCCGTTCACGGCATTTTCCGCAAGGTTTATATCAAGGGCAAAAATTTTGAGGAAATTTACGATATTTATGCAGTTCGTATAATCGTTGACACGCTTATTGACTGCTACAATGCGCTCGGCATAGTTCACGATATGTTTACTCCGCTCCCCGGCAGATTTAAGGATTATATTTCAACACCGAAGCCCAATATGTATCAGTCGCTTCACACAACACTGCTTTATCACGGTGTTCCGTTTGAGGTGCAAATCCGCACATGGGATATGCATAAAACGGCTGAATTCGGTATCGCCGCACACTGGAAATACAAACTCGGCACGGGCGGCAAAGACAATTTTGATTCCTCGTTGCAATGGATTCATCAGGTGCTTGAAAGCGGCGAAAGTGCCGACAACCCGGAGGAAATGGTTTCTTCAATCAAGGGCGACCTTGCCATTGACGAAATATTTGTTTTCACTCCAAAGGGTGAGGTTAAATCACTGCCAAAAGGCTCAACAGTTATCGACTTTGCCTATGCGATTCACTCCGCAGTCGGCAACCGTATGGTCGGTGCGAAGCTCGACGGCAGAATTGTTCCGCTCGACACCGTAATCAAAACAGGTCAAATTTGCGAAATTATCACATCAAACGCACAGGGCAAGGGTCCGTCGAGGGATTGGCTCAAAATTGTGCGCACGGGTGAGGCAAGAGCAAAAATTCGCTCTTGGTTTAAAAAGGAACGCCGCGACGAAAATATCCTTGAAGGTAAAAATCAACTTGAACACGAATTTAAGCGAAACTACCTCCGTTTCGACGGCGACAAGCTCTCCGAGTTTGTCAAAAAAATTGCCGAGCGTCAGCGTTTTTCAAGCGTGGAGGATTTTTATGCCGCTATCGGCTACGGCGGTGTCCAAATCAGCCGCCTTATGCCCGGTATTAAGGACGAATATAACAGAAATTGGAAAATCAAAGAGGAAACTGCCGCTCCTGTTGTCAATAAGGTTGAGCAGGTTAACCGCGAACCGAAATCCTCGGGCGGTGTTGTCGTCGAGGGCATCGACAATTGCCTTATCAATATGGCGCGCTGCTGCAATCCTCTTCCCGGCGAAAATATTATCGGATTTATCACTCGCGGCCACGGTTTGACAATTCACCGCCGCGACTGCAAAAATGTTCCCGTCGATATTGCATCGTCACCCGAGCCTGAGCGTTGGATTAACGCTCATTGGGATAACAGCATTAAGGTCGAGGCTCGCTCAACTCTCAATGTTTACGCTATCGACCGCGACGGCGTTGTCCTTGATATTACAACGACTATGGCAGGTGCTCATGTCAAAATTCACTCAATCAATGCCCGCCCGATTAATGACGGCAATTGCCTCACAACAATGACAATCAGCGTCAACGGCAAGGAGCATCTTGAGTCTATTATAAAAATGCTCAACAAAATCGACGGCGTTTATTTGATTGAACGAACAGAACTTTAATTTTCGGAGATATTATGAAAGCAGTTATTCAAAGAGTTAAATATTCAAATGTTAAAATAGACGGCGAAGTTGTCGGCAAATGTGAAAACGGATTTATGATTTTGCTCGGCGTTTGGCAGGGCGACACAAAAGCCGATGCCGACAAGCTCGTCAAAAAAATTCCGAATTTGAGAATTTTTGAGGACGAAAACGGCAAAATGAATTTATCCTGCCTTGATATTGACGGCGAAATTCTCGTTATATCACAGTTCACACTCTGTGCCGATTGCTCGCACGGCAGGCGACCGTCTTTTACAAATTCCGCACCGCCCGATGAAGCAAACTCGCTTTATGAATACTTCGTTTCCGAGCTTAAAAACTCGGGTGTTAAAAGCGTTCAAACAGGCAAGTTCGGCGCCGATATGCAGGTTGAGCTTGTCAATGACGGACCCGTTACAATAATTCTCGATTCCAAGGAGCTTCACTGATGATTGTTAAAAATGCCACTTTCGGCAGTATTCAAAACAACTGCTATTTGGTTGTTGACGAAAAAACAAATTGCTCCGCGCTTGTTGATTGCACGGAGTGTTCGCAAAAAATGCTCGATTTTATCGGCGACACCGATTTAAAATACATTTTTCTCACCCACGGTCACTTCGACCATATCACCGGTGTAAAAGGCGTCAAAGAAAAATACGGCGCACGCGTTGTAATTTCGCACGAGGACGCACCTATGCTTTCGTCTGCAAAATTGTCGCTTGCGGCATTCTGCGGCGGCGAGCAAAATGTTGTCGAGCCTGATATTCTTGTGTCAGACGGCGATGTTGTCAAACTCAACGATATTGAGTTCAAGGTTATTTCGACACCCGGTCACACAAAGGGCGGCGTTTGCTATCTTGTCGGCGATTATATATTCACAGGCGACACGCTGTTTTTCTGCTCCTGTGGCAGAACTGATTTCCCGGGCGGCTCGCCACAGGAAATTATTGTGTCACTCAAAAAAATTGCCGCTCTCGACGGCGATTTAAAGGTTATGCCCGGACATGACAGACTTTCAAATCTCAATTTTGAAAGAGAAAACAATCCTTATATGAAAATGTAGCTTATGATTTTAAAAAATATCAACCACGATTACGGCTATCACACCCAAAAAATCGCAACAATGTTTTTTGCTCTCGAAAAAATCAGAGTTGACTGTGACGGCGACGATGATATAGTTGTCGAAACAATAAAAAACGGCGATGAGATAACCGTAAACGCAAAGGTTTATTCCAAATACATATCAAAATCTTCAAATATCGGTGACGACGACTGTGCACACGCGTTGTCACTTTTGCTTTATGATACTCTTTGTGAGGTAACTTGTTTCAATATTCCGTGGGGAATACTCTACGGCGTTCGCCCTGCAAGGCTTATGCACGCCACAGCCGAAAAAATAGGTGACAGCGCGGCTTATCAAAAATTCATTTCCGACAGGGTGGAGCCGTCAAAGGCACAGCTTGCGCTTGATGTTATGCACAGCGAAAACAAAATCATTGCGCTTTCGACGCCGCGTTCTTTTTCGCTTTATGTTTCAATTCCGTTTTGCCCGACAAGGTGCTCATATTGCTCGTTTGTTTCGCACAGCATAGCAAATGCGGCGAACCTTATTTCGCCTTATGTCGACTTGCTTTGTCGCGAGATTGCGGAAAACGGCAAAATCGCCGCTAAACTCGGTTTGCGGCTTGAAACAATCTATTTCGGCGGCGGCACACCGACAACGCTTTCTGCCGAACAGCTCGATAAAATCCTCACTGCAGTTGAAAATGCATTTGATTTGTCAACATTGCGTGAGTACACTGTTGAGGCAGGCAGACCCGATACCGTGACCGAGCAAAAACTCAACACTCTTTTTGCCCACAATGTCGGCAGAATCAGCATCAATCCCCAAACATTTAATGATGCGGTGCGTGCCAATGTCGGCAGACACCATACTACGGAGCAGACAATCGCCGCCTATAATCTTGCGCGCAAGGTCGGCTTTGAAAATATCAATATGGATTTTATAGCAGGGCTCAACGGCGATACGCTCGATTCGTTTAAAAACAGCATCGACACTGCCGTTGATATAGGTGCCGATTCCGTCACCGTTCACAATCTCGCCCTCAAAAGCGGTGCATATCTCGTAACCGAGAAAGAGTATTTTGACCTCTCACAGCGCAACACCGCCTACAATATGATTGATTATTCCGCACAAAAACTTTGGCACAGCGGTTATTATCCTTACTATATGTACCGTCAAAGCAAATCGCTCGGCAATCTTGAAAATGTCGGCTGGTGCAAGAGTAACAAGGACTGCTTATATAATGTTTTTATGATGGATGAAACACATACGGTTCTTGCGGCAGGTGCAGGAGCGGTCACAAAACTGAAAAATCCCCAAACATCGCATATCGAAAGAATATACAATTTTAAATATCCGTATGAATATATCAACGATTTTCAAGTGTTAATAGACAGAAAATCCAAAATAGTCGACTTTTATAATAAATAATCACTTTTAGTATTGCAAAATTGTACTTATTGTAATATAATGAAAGTATAAAAGAGGTGTTAATTATGGGTATTTTTGATGATGTTTTAAACAGTGCAAAAACAGGAAATTTTGAAGAGGTTTTGACTAAAACCAAAACCTATGCAGAGGACGCTGCAAAAAAAAGCGCAGAAAGGCTTGAAATTTCAAAAAAGAAGATTGAACTGCTTGATTCAAAAACAAAGCTTGTCAAAGCTTATGAAAATTACGGCAGATTGCAGTATTCACTTGTCGAAGGCAACGAGGTTTCACCCGAGGAACTTAAGGCAGCAGAGGAGGAAATTCAGCTTCAAAAGAACAGAAGCGAATATCTCGATGCCGAGGTTGAAGAGCTTCGCCAAAAATTCCTTGACAGCCTTTCAAGAAAAGAGCAAAAAATGTATGAGCGTGAAACACGCCGCAGTGAAAAAGAGGCTGTTCGTCAGGCTCGCCGCGACGCAAAGCATCCGTCACCCGACATCAGCGTTGATGCCGAGGAGAATAACGAATAATTTGCCGGTGTAATATTTTTAAAAACCGAATAATATAAATTTAAAGCAATGCATATGCGTTGCTTTATTTTTTTATTTGGTGATTTTGTGAACAATAGGTCAAAATATATTTCCTCAGCATTGCTTCTTGTTATAACCTCGATTTGCATTAAGGTTATCGGCGCAGTCTATAAAATTCCTCTCACTGCCTATATCGGCGCAGTCGGCAGGGGATATTTTGCCGCGGCTTATACAGTTTGTTTGCCTGTTCATGCGCTCACTATGGGATGTCTGCCTGTTGCGCTTTCGCGCCTTGTCAGCAAATATAATGCAAATTCAAATAAAACCGCTATCGCCGGTCTTAAATTCGCCTCGTCAAAGCTTTTTTGCCTTGTCGGCTTTGTCGGTATGTGTGTTGTGCTCATCGTTGCATATCCTTATTCCGTTTTTATCGCCGACGCGCCGAAAAGCGTTTATACAATTGTCGCCCTTGCACCGAGCGTATTTTTTTCATGTCTCGCCGCCTCCTACCGCGGATATTATGAGGGCTTTCAAAATATGGTGCCCACCTCCGTATCGCAGTTTATCGAAGCTGTGTCAAAAATGGTTTTGGGGATTGCGTTTGCAAAACTTTCCGTGCTTTATATGTTTTCGCAGTACAGCCAAACCGGCAAAATCTTTTCCAACGCCGTTTTAAGCGACAGGCAAGCCTTTTCTGTTATCTATCCGTATGCTGCCGCTGCCGCTATGCTCGGTGTAACCATTGGTGCAATTTTAAGCTGGCTTTATACCGCAGTTTATTATGCGATAAACGATAAAAAAAAAATCAAGCCGCAAAAGGCGCAGGTGAAGTATGCAAAAAGCGAGCTGATCTCTTTTGCAATGCCGATTATGATAAGTTGTGCCGTTCAAAGCGTTTTTCAGTTTTTGGATACCGCAACGGTCCAAAAGGCTCTCTCCCTGATTGATAAAGATGCGCTTCGCTTTGCTTATTCCGACGCGCTTTCGCTTGCCGATGTTTCAAACTCCGAACTTTCGACATTTCTTTACGGCGTTTATAATGCCGCTCTCGATTTTAAAAATCTTGTTCCCGGCATAACAATGGCGCTCGGTGTTGCCTCCGTTCCGGCAATAAGTGCCGCGTGCGAAAAGGAGGATAACGCACACCTTTCGTATCTCGTTAATTCGATTTATAAATACTCGTCGCTTGCCTCAATGCTTGGCGGTCTTTTGCTTATTATTTGCGGCGATGACGCGCTGTCTGTTTTCTACTCGTCGTCCTCGCCCGAGCTTGTCACGGCGTGCTCTCCGCTTGTCAAATTGTTTGGCTTGGTTGTGCCCGTTTTCTCACTTGTCGGCACTGTTGTATTTTCAGTGCAGGCTATCGGTTGCCCGGAAAAATCAATTAAATCGTATGTTGTCGCAGGTGTTATTCGCGTTGCGCTCAATATGATTCTTGTTATGAACCGCCATCTTGTTCTTGCCGGCGCAATTCTGTCCGATACGGCAGGTTATACAGTTATGCTGATAATGAACTGCGCCGTTATGAAAAAACAAAGGAATATAAAATTTGATTTTGTAACCGTGATTTTAAAGCCGCTTTTGGCGTTCGGCGTTTCGTATTATCTTTCAATTTATATTATTTCGCATATCAAATATGTGTTTTCTCCGCTGCCCGGTATGATTGTCAAGGCGATAATTCTCATCGCTGTGTTCTGTATATTGTGCTTTTCGTTAAAATTACTAAATTTTAACAATAAAATTTTAACTCGAAAACCTAAAAAAACGGCTTAAATACTTGAATTCTTGGGCAAAATATAGTAATATTATGTTAATCGCGCAAGCGACATTTTATTAAAGGGTATAGGTTATGTCAGCAGAATTTGAAATTAAAGACAAATATACTATTGAAGATTTGGTTTCTATCGTTAAAGTTCTGCGTGCCCCCGGCGGTTGCCCGTGGGACCGTGCCCAAACTCATGACTCAATTAAAAAGAATTTCATTGAGGAAACCTATGAGGTTGTTGAGGCGATAAATAAGCATGATACAGGCGGTTTAAAAGAAGAACTCGGCGATATTTTGCTTCAGGTTGCCCTCCATTCCGAGATGGAAAGCGAAAAGGGAAACTTCGATTTTAACGATGTCGCAAATGATATTGTTAAAAAGCTCGTTTTCAGACACCCACATGTTTTCGGCTCTGTTCAGGCGGACGATGTAGATTCGGCTCTCAACAGCTGGGACAGTGCAAAACAGGTCGAAAAAAGCATCAAATCCCAGACGGACTCAATGCTCCGCGTGCCGAGAGAGCTACCTGCACTTATGCGTGCGCAGAAAGTTCAGCACAAGGCGGCAAAAGTCGGTTTCGATTGGGATGATGTCAGCGGTGCAGTGGACAAACTTTACGAAGAAATTAATGAGTTAAAAACAGCCGTGTCCGATGATGTCAAATCGGAAATTGAGGACGAATTCGGCGATGTTTTGTTCTCCTGTGTTAATATTGCACGCTTTTTGGATGTTGACAGTGAGGAGGCGCTCACAGGCGCCACCGACAAATTTGTTTCAAGGTTTTCAACAGTCGAGCAGCTTGCACGGGAGCGCGGAATTGATATGAATTCAGCCGGTATTGACGAGCTTGACAAGTTATGGGACGAGGCTAAGAAAATAAAAAAAGCCGAATAATCGGCAAACGGAGGAATTTTTTATGAATAAAACAGAACTCGTAGCAGCAGTTGCTGCAAAGGCAGAACTTTCAAAGAAAGATGCAGACGCAGCAGTATCAGCAGTAGTTGACGCTATTACAGAAGCACTTGCAGAGGGCGACAAAGTATCTCTCGTAGGTTTCGGTACATTCGCAGTTAAAGAGCGCGCAGCTCGTACAGGCATCAATCCTCGTACAGGCGAAAGCGTAGAAATCGCTGCATCAAAGGCTCCTGCATTTAAGGCAGGCAAGGCTCTCAAGGACGCTGTAAATAAGTAATCTTTGATCTTTTACCGGAGCTGTCGCAAGATGGCTCCGATTTTTTATTCTCTCTCGGGTGATGAAATATATTGAACAGCATCACTTGTATGCAAACGGCTGTTACCCGACAGATAACATTTAATCGAAAGGCAGTTTTTATGCGACTTGACAAATATTTAAAGGTTTCGCGCATCATCAAGCGTCGCACTGTTGCCAATGAGGCGTGCGACGCCGGCAGGGTAGAGGTCAACGGCAAAGCCGCCAGGGCATCATATGATGTCAAGGTCGGCGATGTTATCAAACTTACTCTCGGTGACAACGAGCGCTCGTTTCGTGTTGAAGAAATCAGCGAGCATGCGCTCAAAGAAGATGCGTCAAAGATGTATAAAATTTTATAATTTCAACTCATAAAAAAGCCTTGCACATTTGATTTGTGCAAGGCTTTTAGTCGTCTTTATTGATGTATTATGTTGTCAAAATCCTGCTTTGCGACAGCCTCAAGATCTTTCGGCGTTTTGATTACCGTCTTGTCATATACATATGACATTGCCTGAACCAAGCCGATAACAATCATCATCATTATTATCTGTTTTGGCGAGTTGAAAATATAGTCGCTCAAGCCGAAAACGAAAAATCCCGCAAAACTTGTCGCAACCGCAAATGTCAGCGTTATTTTGTACTTGCTGTTTGAGTTGATTTCGAGCAGCTTTCCGAGCGTGATTGCAATTATAACAAACAGCAAAATCAAGCCCACAATGCCAAGCTCCATCCAAATTTCAAGCACAAAATTGTGTGCGTGCGGTTTGTTGAGTCCGTATTCGCCGAGCAAGATTTTGCCCGTTTCTTCCATTCCGAAACCGTTACCGACAATCAGCGTATTTATATGGTTTGAAATGTAGTCGATAATGTTTCTCCAAATGTTGAAATGTGCTTCTGACGATTGAAGTGCCTCAACGCCGTTGAGCATTTGATAGTTCTGCCAATATTGCATATTTGCACTCATCAAAACGGTAATTTTGCCGTATCTCGTGAGCAGTGCAAGCACCGTGCATATTCCTGTCGGAATTGCGGACAAAGCAAGTTTTTTGCCGTTCTTTTTGATATGAATAACAAACAAAAATATCCACTCAATCAGCATTATTATACTGCCCGCTCTTGTAAGCGTCGATGCCATACCGGCCGCAATGCAAGTGATAGCCGAGAAATAAATAACACTTGTTCTTTTTGTGCTTGCGTTTAAAAACAGATATATCGCAAGAGGAAATGCAACAACCATCATCGTTGCCAGCAAATTCGGGTTTGAGAAAAATCCGCTCGCCCTTGAACTCCACATATTTGTTGAAATTTCAAACGGAAGAAGGTCATAAATAAATGCGTCGAGATTGCGATAATACGGTGTTGTAAGCACAGCCGATTGGCTGAGTTTGCCGTTTACCCAAAGCGCATACGAGCCAATTTGAATTGCCCCTACAAGACCGTTCAAAGCTGCCGATGCTACAAACGCCGTGATAACTTTTTTGATTCTTTCCTTCGTTCTTGCAAGGTTGTAAACCATGATTTGCATCAGTATCACTGCCCACCACAGCCCTGCACAGCCCAGTGTGTCAAGCTTGTTCGGCGACCATAAAACGCTTATCAGCATATACGCCATAAATATCATTTCAACTTTGCCGACTGTTCCGACTTTGGCAAGCCTGCCCTCGCGTGTCCACTGCCTTTTAAAGATAATGTACGCCGCAAAAAGGATAAACGGGCTTATGTATTCCGGCAAAAGGAAAAACAAAAATACCGTTCCCAAAAGCCAATACCAAGCCGGGTTGTCAAAATATTTAAGCCGTGCTTTTCCGAACAGATAATCTGCGCGGTTAACATACCATTTGAGTCTTTCTTTCATATAAAAATCCCCATAGATTATAATTTATATAACATATCTACTATATACTACAATAATTTGCATCGTTTTGCAAGTAGTATATTTATCCTTTTTGATATTTTATTGCCGATTTGTTTAGAAAAATTTAATTGATTTTTTACCGTTTATAAACAATAACCGCCTTTTGCGGTGTTGCAATATTTTGTTTTATATTGTATAATGGTTGCTATATTATTAATTTAAAATTATGGAAGTGCTTCTTATGAAAGAAAACAACACAAACGAATTTGAAAATAATCAAGACGAAATCAAAGCAGCCGATACTGCCGACACAAACGATTCGGTCGATACTGTCAATGATGACGCAAACGACTCAAACTACGAGCAAAATGACAATTGGGAGTTTGAGGCAGAGGCTCCGACCGTCAGCGGCAGTGTGATTGACGGCGGCGATTTTGAAATCGACCTCCCTGCAGAGAAACCGAAAAAGGTTGAAAAATCGGCAGACAAAAAATCAGCCGAGCCGAAAAAGAAAAAAGACCGCGACAGCGCAAATACAACAAAATTCCTTTTAACCGCAATTTTTCTTGTTATTGTTGCTACCGTTTGCGGCTTCTTCGGCAATCAATATTATAATCAGCCCAATATTTCCGAAAAGAAAAATCCCGGCAACGTTGTAATGAAAATCGGCGACGAGGAAGTCACCGTCGGTATGTATAATTTCTATTATACTCAAATCGTTAATCAGTACACAACATACGCCTCATCATTCGGTCTTGACACCACAAAGGATTATTCAAAGCAAACCGTAACCGATGATGACGGCAAGCAAACCACTTGGGACAAGGTGTTTGTTGACCAAACAGTCAGCCAGCTTCAAAGAACGCTCTCACTTTATCAGGATGCGGTAAAAGCAAATATGACACTCACCTCCGACCAAAAGGATGAGATTAAATCCGAGCTTAAGAATTATTCCGACTCGGCAGAAAAGAGTAACCTCAGCGTTGACGATTATATCAGCCAAACTTGCGGCGATTACTGCGGCTACGAAACACTTAAAGCTGTTTACGAGCAAAGCTATCTTGCCGAGAATTATTATTACAAAACATATGTGAACACAACCGCAACAGATGATGAAATCAACGCTTATTTCAAGAAAAGCGGCAAGGAAAATTGCTACAATACCGGCTTTTCATATGTTACGGTTTCTTACACAACAGACGATACAAGCAATTACTCGCCCGGTGAGGTAAGAACAAAGGACGAGGCTCAAAAACTTGCCAAGGAGTGCCAACACAAAATTGCCTCGGAAAAGAATTTGAAGGCAAAAACAAACCGTGTTCACTCACTTGTCAAAGAGGTTATGAAGGCAGAGGCAAAGAGTTATTTCACCTCCGGCTATTTTGACAGTATAGCTGACGCAACCGATTATCTCGTAAATGCAAGCGACAGAACAGCCACAAGAAGCGACACAACACTTATCGACGATGCAAAGAATTGGCTTTTCAGCGAGAATACCAAGGTTGGCGATAGCAAGGTGTTTGTTGATACGGAAAATTCATTTGCTTATGTTCTCCTCAAAACTTCAAACGAAAAGTTGATGGAAGATGAAGTTTTCAGCGTAAGACATATTCTCATTCAGGCTAAAAACAGTGATTCGTCAAAAGGCAAAATCTCCGACGACGATATTAAAACCGCTAAACAAACCGCAGATAAGGTCCTTAAAATGTATAATTCGGGCGACAAGTCCGAGGTTTCGTTTGCTCTCCTTGCCGAGGATTATTCAAGCGACACTTCTACAACATCAAACGGTCAAAACGGCCTTTTCGGCGGAATTTACGAGGGCTTCAAAGCAGGTTCGTCAACAGGTCCTTTTGATAAATGGGTAACCGATAAATCAAGAAAAACAGGCGATGTCGGCGAGGTTTATGTAAACGATTATTACACCGGATATCACCTCATTTACTACAAGGGTAAGATGCCCGAGTGGAAATATATTTGCAAAAACGCAATCGTTCAGGATAAGCAAAAAACAATTATCGACGATTCTATGAAGAGCAAAACGCTTGTTAAATATGACCGTATTATGAAAAAGACAAAGGTTGCCAAGCCTGAAAAATCATCATCAGACGATTCATCAAGCTCCTCCGAGTCCACAACTGCAGGACAAAATACAACCGAGGCTCAAAGCACAACCGAGGCGACAACCAAATCAAAATCAGAGAGCACAACAAAATAACTTCCCGAAAGGATGGTTATATGCAGGAAAACAACAACACCTCACCCGATCTTGAAATACAGCAGGTGAGCGTTGATGACGGCGATGATATTGTAGCACAGGATATAGCCGGTGAAAAAGCTGATATTCAGCCTAAACCGTTTTATAAAATGCCTAAATTTATTATCGGCGTTGTCATTGCCGTTGCCGTGCTTGCGGCGATAATCGCCTTTGCCGTTTCAAGTTCAAATTCCGACAACGGCAAAAAAGCAACCGCAAATTCGGGTACTGCCGAGGTTGTCACGAATGATGACGGCAAAAATGCCCTTAAAATCGGAAACACGGAAATTTCCGTCGGAATGTATAATTGTTATTACAGTCAGGTTGTCAGCCAATATCTCTATTATGCCGACAAGGGCTATTATACAATAGATACGACAAAGGATTATTCACAGCAAAAAACAACCGATTCAAAAGGCAACGAAACTACTTGGGCTGATTTGTTCGTGCAGGACACAATCACTCAGCTAAAACGCACCGTCGCTCTCTACGAGGCGGCTCAAAAATCGGGGCTGACGATAACAGATTCACAGCAAAAACTTATTGACCAAACGCTTGCCGATATTAAATCCGCGGCTGAGCAGGAGGGCGTTGACCTCTCAACATATATTCAAAACAATTACGGCGAGGGTTGCACCTATTCCGTTTTGAATGAGGTTTATAAGCAAAATTATCTTGCCGAGGCTTATTACGAACGCCTTGTTATAGGCACTTCGTCAACCGATGACGAGATTGAAAAATATTTTTCAAGCCACAAGGACGAATGTACCGGTGTTAATTTAAGCTATATTCAAATAGGTTTTAAAAGCGATTCGACCGATGCAGAAAATTCGGCTCGGCAGTGTGTTGAAAAAATCAATTCTCAAAAATCACTCGATGCAAAAAAGTCAAAGCTTAAATCTCTTATCCCCGATGTGTGCTCCGAAAGCATTAAAAACTATGTTTCGTCGGGCTATTTTAAAACAGAAAAGGACGCCGAGCGGTATATCGTCAATTCTGCCGATACCTCACTTAAAAAGACAGATACAACACTCGTGTCTGACGGTATAAATTGGCTGTTTTCGAGCGATACCGCAGTCGGATCGTGCAAGTATTTTGTCGATAAAGATAATTCTGTCGTGTTCGTTATTTTGAAAACAGGCAAGGCTGAAGTTTTGAACGATACGGTCTATTCCGTTCGCCATATTCTCTTCAAAGCAGAGAGCAAAAGCGGCTCGAATACCGTCACAAAAAAAGCGATTAATGCTGCAGAAAAGCGTGCCGATTCCGTTCTTTCTCAATTTGAGTCAACCGATAAAACCGAGCTTTCATTCGCAATTTTGGCAGATGAAAATTCCGATGATGAAAAAACGATTTCGTCCGGCTCATACGGCGTTTTCGGCGGACTTTTGGGCGGTATCAAAAAGGGTGAATATCCTACCGAGTTTGACGAATGGGTGACAGATTCATCACGCAAAAAAGGCGATGTCGCAAAAGTTTATGTCAAAAATTCCTATACCGGCTATCACCTGATTTATTTTATCGGCTCGCAAAAGGAATATCAATTCATTTGTGCGGACGCCTTGAATAACGAAAAGGTCACCTCAAAAATGAACACTCTCGTTGACGGCACAAAAACGATTAAGTATCAAAACGGTATGAATAATACTCAAACCGCTAAGCCGGAATCAACAACTGCCGCAACGCAGTCAACTACAAATAATAAGGCAAATTAAACAAAATGACACGCCTTGTTTTGTTCAATATTAACACTATTAAAATAATGCTTGTAATATTTACAAAAGTAGTGTAAAATATTAAACAGTTTAAAAACCATTAAAAAGGATGAATAAGATGGCTAAAGATAACGAAAAAGAAATTCTTGAAGAAAATCTTGAGGATAAGGATACCGAAGTATCCCCCAAGGAGGCAAAAAAGCTTGCCAAGTTAGAGGCAAAGCAAAAAAAGGCTGATGACAAAATCGACGAGCTTACAGACCAAATTGACAAGCTCAGAGAGGATATTAAAAATCAGCCCGACCAAAAGGCTAAAAACAAGCTTCGTAAACAGCGCGACGAATTGATTGCTCAGCGCGAGGGCATTTACACAAGCAAGGACGGAATGACAATCCCGATGTCAAAGAAAAACAAAAATATCATCAAATCGGTTATTGCAATCGTTCTTATTGCTGTTCTTCTCTGCGTTTACATAGTAACAGGCGCCGCTCGTCACGGCCTGCTCAGCTATTTCGGAGTGCCGCAGGATACTCTCACCGCTTATACCATCACAGACGGCGATGGCAATTCACACAATATCAAAGTCAGCACATACAACTATTATTTTGCTGTTGAATACAATAACCTTCGCCAAAAGAAATCAACATATTCACAGTACAGCTCACAGTACGGACTTGACCTTTCGTCAATGAAACTTGATGTTGATTTTGACAAAAAGCTTTCAAAGCAAACAACCACTAACGACGACGGCAAAACCGTTACTTGGGCACAGTATATCGACGACGAGGTTAGGGAAAATATCAAATCAACCTACTCATATTACTACGAGGCTGTTAAAGCAAACAACGGTAAAGAGCCTTCAATCAAAGATGACCAAAAGAAAGAACTTCAAGAAACTCTTGATAAATACGAGTCATCGGCTAAAGAGGCAGGCTATGCTCTCGACGGCTATTTAAAGGCTGCAATGGGCAAGGGCGTTGATTCCGCTCTCGTTAAAAGAGAAATGACAATCGCTTACATTTCCGATAACTACAAAAACGGCTTGACCGACGAGTATGCCGAAAAGGGATATTCCGAGGATGTGTATAATACATATAAGAAAGAGCATAAGTCCGACCTTTTGGCTGTCGATGTAAAATATTTTGAGTGCTCATCTGCCGACGATGCCAAAAAATTCAAAAAGGCATTAAAAGCTGACGGCTCAAACTTTGCAGAGCTTGCAGCAAAGTATTCATCATCCGATTGGGATAAAACAGCAAACAAGGATGCTGTCGAAACAACATATTACGATATGACACAGGCTACATTCAAGGGCTTGAGCGCAGGCATCGCTTCTGCCGATACCGAAAAGGATAAGGACGGAAACGAAACTTATTCAAACCTTGATTGGCTCTATTCAAGCGACAGAAAAGCAGGCGATGTAAACACAAATCAGGATATTACCTCTGTTGTTTATATCATCAAGCCGGCTCACTATCCTACAACAAACACAGTAAATATTCGTCACATTCTCGTAACTCCTTATTATACCGAAAAGGACAGTGAAAAGTCTTCATCGTCAAGCAAGGATGCTACCAAGGCTACCGACGATCAGTGGAAGGCTGCATATAAGCAGGCTCAAACTATCCTTAAGGAATATCAAAAAGGCAAAAAGACTGCCGATTCTTTCGGGGAACTTGCTAAAAAATACAGCGAGGACAACAATGCAAGCGACGGCGGTGTTTATGAAAATGTCACACCAAATCAAATGGTTTCAACATTTGACGCATGGTGCTTTGATTCTGCAAGAAAAGCAGGCGATGTCGGAATTGTTAAAACAAAGTACGGCTACCATGTAATGTATTTTGAAAAGAAAAACGATATGCCGACCTGGAAGTATAATGCACAGCAGGCTATGGCAAAGGAGGACAGTAAGTCCGCTTCTGACAAGATTGATTCAAAATACACATCAAAAACAAACTCATTCGGTAAATATTTCTTCGAGATTGATACCGATATTGATTCATAATTGTTCTAAATTTCACAGAGGCTGCATTGTTGCAGCCTCGCGGTTTTTCTAAATGTAAAGGTGAATATATGCCGATTATTCAAAAAAACAACGAAATTCAGCAAGAGATTGAAAAGCTAAAAAAAGAAAATGCACGCCTTAAAGCCGCACTCTCCGAGTCGGAATTTGAGTGTCAGCGCCTTGTTATCATCAATTCAAACCTTGAAACACAGCTTAACGAGGCAAATCGCGAGCTTGGCAAAAACATTCAGGTTTTGCAAAGCCTTAAGGGCGAGATTGAAGAGCTTGTAGACAATCTCAAAAATACAAAGCAATAAAGTTATAAATCCCTCTGTTCGGTCATAAGCTATACAGAGGGATTTTATTATGAACGAAACTATTTCAAAAAAACAACACACTTTGTCGCTCCAAAACAGAGAAAAACTCGATATAACCGGCGTCAGCGATGTCCCTGCCTTTAATTCGGACGAAATCACAGCGCGTTGCGATTGGGGCACGCTTATTATCAAAGGCTCGAATCTCCATATGGAAACGCTCGAGCTTGAAAGCGGAGTTTTAAAGGTTTCCGGCCGCATCGTCGCCTTGATTTATAACGAAAATTCACCCCAAAAAGGATTTTTCAAGAGGGTGTTTTCATAGCCTCGGGATTGATTGCTTTTGCGCTTCTCGGTTTTGTATTCGGCGCGTTGTTCGATTTGACGGAGTTTTTGAACGCACTTTTAAATATTAAATTCGTTTTGGATTTTTTGATGATGTGCGTTTTCGGCGTTGCTTTTTTCGCTTTTCTGCTTGCCTACAACAACGGCGAAATCCGCTGGTATTATTTTGCCGTCAATCTGGCCGCATTTTTACTTTATTATTACACCTTGCATAACCTTTTTGGCAAAAGATTGTGCGCTCTTGCCAAAAAAATCAACAATTCGGTTAAAAACAGTGCAAAAAAATTAAAAATCGGTAAAAAAAGTTTCAAAAAACTATTGCATTTACATAAATAACTATATTATAATGTATATATCTTGCAGAAAGGCAGTGCATTATGAAAAAGTTATTTAAAAAGCAGTTTGATAAAAAAACTATCATAAAAGCAGTCGGCACATTTGCGTTTGTCGCTTTGATTGTTTATTGCTCGATTGCGTTTCTTAATAACACGGCCGATATAAGCCGCCTTAATGCAAAAGCCGCCGAGTGCGACGCTCAGTATCAACAACAGATTAAAGAAAATGACGAGATTAAGGCAATCGTCAATTCCGATAACAAGGATGATTATATTGAGCAAAAGGCACGCGAAAAAGGCTATGTTAAAGAGGGAGAAACCGTTTATTACGATATTTCCTCAAGCAAATAAATTTTGAGTGTTATGGGTTGCCGCTCGGCAACCCTTATTTTTTGAAAAGGATTTTTAGTTTATGAATATGCAAATGGTTGCAACCTGCCTGCTCGGTGTTGAGGGGCTTGTTGCGGACGAGCTTCGCAATATGAATGCCGAAAATGTCAGCGCCCAAAACGGCAGAGTGTTTTTTGAGGGCGACGAAACAATACTTGCACGCGCCAATATCTGGTCACGCTTCAGCGAAAGAATTTTGATTGTTGTCGATACTTTCAGGGCTTATACTTTCGATGATTTGTTTGAGCGTGTCAAAACACTCCCTTGGGCAGAGTTTATCGGCAGTACAGATACTTTCCCGGTCAAGGGCTATTCAATCGCGTCTGTTTTGCACTCCGTTCCCGATTGCCAAAGCATCATCAAAAAGGCGATTGTCGAAAGCCTTAAGGAAGATTATAATATCTCTTGGTTTGAGGAGAGCGGACCTGTTCATCAGGTGCAGTTTTCCATTATGAAAGACGAGGTCACAATTATGCTTGACACCTCGGGCAAAGGCTTGCACAAAAGGGGATACCGCCCGGTCGGCAACGATGCACCTATCCGCGAAACGCTTGCCGCCGCTATGTGCAGTTTGTCAAGACTTCGCCATTACCATACTATGTATGACCCCTGTTGCGGCAGCGGTACGGTCTTGATTGAGGGCGCGTTGCTTGCAAACAATATCGCCCCGGGAATCAATCGGAATTTCGATGTCGACAGATGGGGCTTCATTCCCGAAAGCGTTTGGATGAGCGAGCGCGAGAGATGCCGCGACCTTATCAAAACCGATACCGATTTTGTGGCATTCGGCACAGATATTGACCCCAAAGCAATTGAACTTACGCTTAAAAATGCCAAAAATATCGACGTTGACAAGTTTATCCGCGCTTCGGTTGCCGATATTAAAAATTTCGACCCGACTACCGAGCGAGGCACACTTATCACAAATCCGCCGTACGGCGAGCGTATGCTCGATGTCCGCGAGGCTGAAAAGATTTATCGCATTATGGGCGAAAAGTTCGTTGCCAAACACGGTTGGAGCTATGGCATCATTTCACCCGATGAGGAGTTTGAAAAATGCTTCGGCAGAAAGGCTGACAAGCGCCGCAAACTTTACAACGGCATGATAAAATGCCAATATTATATGTATTTTAAATAAAATAATTTCAAATGCCATTGCATATAAAATGTATGTAATGGCATTTTTTATCTATATTTTGTGAAATATTTGTAAACGCTATTGACAAATGAAAAAAAGATGCTAAAATATAGTTAGCACTCGAGATAAGAGAGTGCTAATAAACAGAAAATTAATTCAGAGGTGACATACAATGACAATCAAACCACTTGCAGACAGAGTTTTATTAAAATCTGTCGAGGCAGAGGAAACAACACAATCAGGAATCATCCTTGCGGCTTCCGCACAGGAAAAACCAGAAATGTCAGAAGTAGTAGCAGTAGGACCCGGCACAGACGAGCATCCTATGACTGTTTCTGTCGGTGATAAAGTTATTATCAGCAAATACTCGGGCACTCAGGTTAAACTTGACGGCACCGAATACACAATCAGCGAGGTTAAGGATATTCTCGCAGTAGTAGAATAATTTTGAGGTGATTTATAATGGCTAAGGATATTATTTACGGCGAAGACGCAAGAAAAGCGCTTCAGGCAGGTATTGATAAGCTTGCAAACACAGTTAAAATTACATTGGGCCCAAAGGGCAGAAATGTTGTTCTTGACAAAAAATACGGCTCACCGCTCATCACTAACGACGGCGTAACAATCGCAAAGGAAATCGAACTTGAGGATTCATTCGAGAATATGGGTGCTCAGCTTGTTAAAGAGGTTTCGTCAAAGACAAACGATGACGCAGGCGACGGCACAACAACAGCAACACTTCTTGCACAGGCACTCGTTCGCGAGGGTATGAAAAATGTTGCCGCAGGCGCAAACCCGATGACAGTTAAAAACGGTATCAAGAGCGCAGTTGATGTTGCAGTTAAATCAGTTAAAGCTAATTCCGTTGCAGTTAAGGACAACGACGATATTGCCCGTGTTGCAACTGTTTCGGCAGCCGATGAGTATGTCGGCAAGCTTATTGCCGAGGCTATGGAAAAAGTTTCTGCCGACGGCGTTATCACAATCGAGGAGTCAAAAACAGCCGACACAACTTGCGAGGTTGTAGAGGGCATGCAGTTTGACCGCGGCTATATCTCACCTTATATGGTAACCGATACAGACAAAATGGAGGCTGTTATCGACGATGCAATGCTCCTTATCACAGATAAGAAAATCAGCACCGTTCAAGATATTCTTCCTCTTCTTGAGTCTGTTCTCAAAGCAGGCAAAAAGCTTGTTATCGTTGCCGAGGATGTCGAGGGCGAGGCTCTTCAAACAATCCTCCTCAATAAACTTCGCGGCACATTCACATGTGTTTGCGTAAAGGCTCCGGGCTTCGGCGACAGAAGAAAAGATATGCTTCAGGACATCGCAACACTTACCGGCGGTCAGGTTATCACTTCCGACCTCGGACTCGAGCTTAAAGACACAACAATGGATATGCTCGGTCAGGCTCGCCAGGTTAAGGTTACTAAGGAAAATACAATCATCGTTGACGGCGCAGGCGACAGCGACGCTATCAAGGCTCGTGTAGGTCAAATCAAGTCTGCTATCGAGGCTTCAACATCGGATTTCGACAGAGAAAAGCTCCACGAAAGACTTGCCAAAATGGCAGGCGGCGTAGCAGTTGTTAAAGTAGGTGCCGCAACCGAAACAGAAATGAAAGAAAAGAAGCTCCGCATCGAGGACGCTCTCGCAGCTACAAAGGCAGCAGTAGAGGAGGGCATCGTTGCAGGCGGCGGCGTTGCTCTTATCAACGCTATTCCCGAGGTTGAAAAGCTCCTTGACACAGAGGATGCCGATTTCAAGACCGGTGTTAAAATCGTTCTTAAAGCTCTTGAGGAGCCTGTTCGCCAAATCGCAGCAAATGCAGGCCTCGAAGGCTCTGTTATCGTTGACAAAATCAAGAACAGCGAAGACGGCTACGGCCTTAACTTCGCTACAAACGAGTATGTCGATATGATTAAGGCAGGCATCGTTGACCCGGCAAAGGTTACCCGTTCGGCTCTCCAAAATGCCGCATCTGTTGCCGCAATGGTTCTCACAACAGAATCACTCGTAACAGATATTAAAGACCCACAGGCAGATGCCGCACAAGCAGCCGCAATGGCAGCCGCATCTCAGGGCGGAATGTACTAATTTAATGCATTAATGCAAATAAACTAAACTAAAGCCGCACGCTTTTGCGTGCGACTTTTTTCTGTCTGCTTTGTTTTTTCTATTTGTTCGGCTTCTTTTTGTCGCTTATTCCCAAAATATAATCGGTGCTCACATCATAATATTTCGCAAGCTTAATCAATATCTCCGTCGGAATATCAAGGTCGCCGCGCTCATAATTGCTGTAAACCCGCTGTGAGCAGTTCAGAATTTTTGCAATCTCGCGTTGCTTTAAATCATTGTCCTCTCTTAATTCATAAATTCTTTTATACATTTGTACCACTCCGATTTGTTCAGTATGGTATTAGTATATTATAGCGGATATTCCGCTATTGACATTTAGCGAAAAATCCGCTAAAATATTTATAAAAATAAAATTGAAGAGGGTTACTAACAATGAAAAAATCTAAAAAGGTTATAAAAGTTTTGGCGATTGTTATTGCAGTTGTGATTTTAGGATGGCTGATTTATGGTTGTGGATTTATGTTACATCAAGAAATCTCCCGTCGTAAAGTTTTAGACGAGTGTACTTCAAGCGGTACCACAACTACGGTTGATGATACAACGAACGAAAATTACGGCACTATTACATTGCCTGAGATTACCGAATCTGAAACTGACGAATCCGAGGAATTCGGGTTTGAAAATATCAATGATTATGACTCCGATAAAAGACTCTGGGTCAGAGTGGATTCAGTAAGCGACGGATATGTATACACAAGTTACCACGAAGATGATGGAATTGAATTCTATAAGGGAATGTTGTTTGAAGATGATAATGTTGTAACATTGATTCATCATATCAAATCTTCGGAGAACTATCAGTCAGGCAGCAGTTTAAGATACAGATTAACTGATAATAACCAAATAACTTACTTAGGATTAGATGAATATAATAATGACTTGATTATTGTAAAAAGATTATCAATGAAAACCAAATCAGGTGGCGGAGCTTTGTTGCTTGAATGTACAGATTGCGGAGATGAACTGGCATATATGTTAGCATCATCCATAGACTGGTCAAGCGGAAAGGTTGTAACTGAAGACGGCAGAAAACGAGTAAGGTATACTTTGCTTTAAATAATTTTTTGTGCATAAAAAACACCTCGGATTTTTCCGAGGTCGGTTTGCAAAAAAAGTTCAAGAAAGAGCACATTGCAAAAAGGGATAATCGGTTTAAGCTTTCTGAGTTTTGTCCGGAGGACTATTAAAAAATATGCCAATACGCAAGTATTGGCATATTTTTGTTAATGAACAAAATCAATTTGTTAAATCTCGCTCACAATATCAAAAAACTCATTCTTACTCATCATATTGTTGATGCAGGAGAGGAGGGAGGAGGTTGAGAGAAATTCGGGCAGGTCGAGCTTTTTGAGCAGTGCTTTTTTTCTTTCCTTTGCGTTCGGCGTGCCGGATAAGCCTGCCTCGTACAAATCAAAATTTGTCAGCGGGTCGGGATTTGCCTTTGCCTCACAGGCAATGCCTGCCTTTTTAAAAGCGGCGAGCAAAACCTCCTTGCTCATACCCTCAACGCCGAGCTTGCCCTCTTTTGAGGCGTGCTCCTTGCGGCGTTCCTTGCCCAAAATGTCGGGAATGTAAACATTCGTTATTCTGTCTTTCGGCACTCCCGACGAAATATAATTTCTTATCATAAATCCTGCGTGGTCGGAGTCGGTCAAAACGATGATTCCGCGCTCCTTTGCGAGCTTTTTGATAAATTTCAGCTTTTCCTTGTCCTTGAACACGCCAAAGCCGTTCGTTTCGATTATAAATGCGTCAACAATGTTTGAAAGCTTGATTTTGTCATACTTGCCCTCAACAATTATTGCCTGCGTGATTTTCAGCCTTTCGTTCATCATTTGTTCCTCAGCATAAACAGCTTTGCGACAGCCTCTTCAAGCAAAATTTTGCCGTCAACCGATGTCGACTTGAGCATTTCGTCAGTTTTTGACAGTGCGTCAATCGACTCCCTCAAACTTTCGGTGCTTATGTTTCTGCAATTTCGCGCCGCATTTGAAATCAAAAATTCGCGACCCTTGTAGTTGAAATATTTAGCAATGTCGCTCTCGCTTTCACCTGCCGATTTTGCGCACTTTGCACGGTACATATCAATGTAGCATGACGAAAGCACCGCGAGTATTCCGACCGGCTCCTCCTTGTTGGCAAAAAGCGCGTTTAAAACGCCGTATGCGCCGTCGCTGTTGCCGGCAAGGATAAACTTCGATAAATCGTAAACACGCGCCTGCAGGCTTTTTACCGCGATTTCGTCAATATGCTCTTTTTTTATTTCGCCCTCGCCGATATAAAAGCAAAGTTTTTCCGTTTCGTTGAAAACTGTTTTTAAATCACTGCCTACAACGGAAATCAAATATCTTGCGTTTTTCGAGTCAATTGTGCATCCGCGCTTTTTTGCCGATGCCGTAATCAGCTTTGCAATGTCGCCCTCGGTGCGCTTGTTCAGCTCTGCAACACTGCCTGCCTTTGCAAACGCCGTTATAAGCGACTTGAATTTGTCATTCTTTTTTGTGTCGATCGCGAGTGAGTCATACCAGAATACAAGTATGCAGGTGTCGGGCACATCCTTCAAAAATTCTTTAATTTCCTTGCAGTCGCTTGCCGATTTGTCAAACGGATAATCGCGAACAAGAATAAACGAGTATTCCGCCATCATAGGCACGGTTTCTGCGTCCTGTAAAATGTCTGAAATCGAAATGTCCTTGCCGTCATATCTGTGATAGTTAAAATCGGCAAACGCCGGGTCAACTACCGCGCTTGTGAGTTTGTTTACATAATGCTCTTTAAGATAAGATTCCTCGCCGTAAATAAAATAGACATTTGAAAACTGCCTGCTTTTAATTTGCACTTTAAGCTCCGCCTCATCTATTTTTGCCATGTGCCGATCCCCCTAACCTTGTAGCTTTTACCGTAAAATGTGTATATCGCCTTTGTGTCCGAACTTATTTCACCGTTGGCGTCGGTTATTTTGCCGTCGGTGATTTTTATATCGCAGTCCCTGTCATTTTGACCGCTGTAAATTTTAATGCCGTTGATTTGAATTTCAAACTCGGTTGAATTTTCTTCATCAAGATTATACTTTATATTGACGCCGCTGGCAAGAGTGTTTTTATATTCACTGCAAACGGTTATGTCCTTGATTTGCCCATCCTCAAGCAGACTCGCGTCAAATGACGGCGTAATGTATGTGTTACAGCCGTATGCATCTGCGATTTTCTTTGCGTATTTGCAACCGTCGGAGTCAATCAAAATGTCAATATCGCCGCGGCACATATTCAAAAATCCGCTCGCTGCAGAATATGCGCCCTTGCTGTCAACGCCGAAAAGCACCGTCGTGTCATCGCATTTCAAAACGGTCGCACCGCTTCCGATATACATTTGCGGCAACTTTTGATTATAAAATGTGTTTACGCATCCGCAAACGATCAACAATGCTGTATTGATAACGGCGGCTGCTTTGATTAGTCCTTTCCTGCCGAGAATAAACGGAATTGCAAAAATTATCAGAATTGCGGCAATAATCAGCCCGAAATATTCGCCGAAATTGAGCGTTGCCGCGTTAAAAGACGCAAACCACGCCGTTATTTTTAAAATGACAAAATTGAGACCGCGGATTATGAATACCGCCACACCCGAAAAAATGTTTATCTTTATTAAAAAACACACTGCGAGCGACAGAATTACCGATAGGCTTCCGAGCGGAACAAGCACAATATTGCACAAAATTCCCGAAAGGCTTGCATAGCCGAAAAATGCGTAGCATACCGGCAGGGAATAAACCATTACGCTTGCGCCCACAAGTGCCGACGACATTATTCTTGCAAACGGCGTTGCAACAACGGTTACAACAAGTCCGTCACACTCGCTTGTTGCATCTTTGTCAATCAACTTTATCAAATACGGATACAGCGTAATCAGCGAAAGCACTGCAAGAACGCTCAACATTGCGCTCAAATCATACACAGCAAACGGATTTATGCATATCAGAAATACCGCAAATCCAAGCGAGTTGAGCGCGTCGGCACGCCTCTTTATAATCCTGCCGCCGAGCATTACAAGAAGCATTATTCCTGCACGGATTACAGATTTGGAAAATCCTGCCACGCCTATATAGACGAGTGCACAAATTGCCAAAATGAGTGCGCTTGCCTTGTCGTTTACTTTTACTCTTTTTAAAATCCATGCGAATGCCGCTGTTATTACAGTAAGATGCAAGCCGCTGACAGCCATGAGGTGCGTTGCGCCGGCAAATACAAAGTCGGTGTATGCCTTGTCAGACAGCAGACTATTTTCACCGGTTAAAAATGCGGCAGAAAGCGCACCCTCATCGCCGCCGATTTGTGCGGACAGCGTGTTGATTATGTCTTCGTGCAGTAAAAGTGTGTATTTCCACGGCGAATTTATTTTGTTTCCCGTGGCAGTAAATTTTGAGCCTTTAGCGCTCAAAAATGTCTTTTCTCCCCAATAACCGTATGATGACGGCGCATTGTCGGCAATAGAATAAAATTTTAACTTGCCTTTGACTGTTTCGTAATAATCGGCATTGATTTTGCGTGTGGATTTTACACGAAGCTTTATGTTTTGCGGTGCTCCGTCACAATCTATTTTGGTTGTTTTGGCGGTATAAATATAATTTCCGTCACCGTCGATTTTTGCAATGTCGGTTATATAAAACTCGGTGTCTGCCTCGGCGGAATCAAGCGAAAGTTGCGGCGCAACCGTTGCGTTGTATGTGCAAAGAAACACTCCGCATGCAAAAACGCCGGATATAAGACATACAAATACAGCTTTTTCCTTGCCTTTAAAAATTACAAGGCTTGCCGCTGACAAAACGGCAAGCCCTAACATAATTAGGCTGATTGAATTTACGGGGAGTAGGTTTATCACAAGCAGTGTAACCGCTGTGCTGAAACCTATGTGCGTAAAAATTCGCTTCATTGATTATTCAATCGGCTCAACAAGAAATGACACACTGAGCTTTTCACCCGATTTGAGTTTGTATTGCTCTCTTACATATGCTTGACCCGGCATATCGCCGCCGATGCCTTGCTGTGTTGCGTCAACTGTTACGCAAATATTTCCGCTTCTGTCGACTTCATTCATGTGCTGGAATGAGTCAAGCTGTTGCGGCGTGTACGGAAGTGCCGAGAACATAATCGGCTTGTCGTAATAAGCTGTAACCTTGATTCCGCAATTCTTTTTGTTTGTAAGTGCAAATTCTCTTACATCGGCTCTCGTACTGCTTTCCTGCGGCCTCATATATGTGTATTCAAATTCGGATAACGGCATTTTGTATTTTCCGATTTTATAGCCTTTTTTTCTGTCTGTGTATGACGGAGCAGGACCTCTGCCGTACCATGACACATTGTTAAATTCGTTGCTCACGCCGAACATACAGCCGAATCTGATAGGTGTTGCCGTCGGAATGCCGCTGTGATATACGGCGATTTTTCCGTCACCGTAAACCGTGTATGAAATGTATGCGCTTTTCATCATCGGGATGCTGAGCGCGCATTTGACTTTAACTGCACCGTTTTCGGTTGAAACCGTTGTTTTAAGAGCCTTTGCTTTTGTTGCTGCATTCTTCCATCTGTAGTAAGGATGGAGCTTGATAACCGGCGGAACAAAGTTGAACGCGTCAATATCGTTATCGGTCAGCGCTCTGAAATAGTTTGGAGCGATTTTGTCGGTCAAAAGCTCCTTGCCGTTTGCAACAAAGCTTTCGATTGCGCCGTTGTTCACAACAACGCTGAAACCCTCGCCGTTTACGATTACACAGCCGCCCTTTTGGTCAAATTCAATGTGCTTTTCACTCGGTTTGATAGTCGGCTTTGTTTCCTCAATAAGTACAAATTGGTCCCACGCAATCTCTGTGTTTGATTTAATATATCCGTTTTTGCGCTTTGTCACAAATGAAACTGTGAGTATGCATTCCTTGTCCTGCGGCAGTGCGCTGTAATCATAAGGAATGTCGATGTATTCCTCCTGCATCGGTGCAACGCTGAATTTCTCAAGCTCGCCGCTTGCGATTTCTTCACCGCGGCACTCGATTTTCCACTTGCACTTGTATTTGTTTACATCTGTAAAGCGAAGTCTTGAGCGGACATTAAATCTGCCCTTTGTTATGTCAAACGCCGTTGTCACAATCGGTCTGTATCCGTGCTGAACCTCGAAATACTGCGGATGCGGATTTCTGTCTGCCGAGATAAGTCCGTTTGCGCAAAAATATGTGTTGCTGCCAGTCATTGCGGTTGTGTTAATCGGGCTGTACCAATGCCTCGGCTCGTCCTTTTCAAAGTCGGTGCCGTAAAGCAGGTTGAAACCGTCGTAATCCTTGTTTACTCTCTTTTCGTCAATCGCTTGGTCAACCCAATCCCAAATAAAGCCGCCGCACATATTGTCATACTTCTCAAAATCGGCAATGTACTCCTCAAAGTTGCCGAGGGAGTTTTCCATGCTGTGTGCGTATTCACAAAGCAAAACCGGCTTTGTATACATTTCTGCAGCAATCGGCTTGCTGTCTGCGGCAAGCTGATTTGCAATGTTGTCATAAAGCGAAATCGTTATAGGTTCTTTTTCACCGAGTTTTCTCATCGTTTCCGCAACAGGGTACATTCTCGATATAACATCGCTCTTTGTCAAATCAAAGTCGCCCTCGTAGTGGAACGGCCTTGTATCGTCAAGTTTAAGCGCTGCCTTTTTCATTTCGGCAAAGTTTGAGCCGTCGCCTGCTTCGTTTCCGAGCGACCACATGAATATGCTCGGTCTGTTCCTGTCACGGAGCACCATTCGCTCCATTTTGTCAACAGCCGCACCGGTCCAAAGCGGATTGTTGCCCGGCACGCCTTTGCGCCTTACACCGTGGCTCTCAAGGTCGCATTCGTCCATTACATAAAATCCGAGTTTGTCGGTGTAATCGTAAAAAATCTCGTCATCGGGGTAGTGCGATGTCCTGATTGCATTTATGTTTGCGTTTTGAAGAAGCTCGAAATCTCTTTCATAGCTTTCCTTAGGCACAGCCCAGCCGTAGCGATAGTCAAAATCATGTCTGTTGACGCCGAAAAGCATCAAATCCATTCCGTTGAGCAAAAGTTTTTCACCTTTGATTTCAACCTTCTTAAAACCTATATCGTATGTCTTTGCCGCAAGAGTCTCGTGGCCCGAGCTGACAGCCATAACAAGTTTGTAAAGATTCGGCTGTTCTGCCGACCATTTCTTTGGATTTTTGATAAATTGCGAAAGCTTGATTGTTGCCGTTTCGCCCGGTGCAACTTCCGCCTCGCCCTCGCCGATAGGCGTCTCCTTGCCCGTGTCGGAAAGAATAGAAGCCTGAAATCTTACGACCTTTTTCTCACTGTTATAGTTTTTTATGTATCCGTCAAGCGAAAGTTCGCTGTCTTTGTATTCTTCGTCCAAATCGGTCTTTACATAAAAATCGCGGAGGCAGGTTTTCGGCTCGGCATAGAGAAATACCTCTCTGTAAATGCCGCAAAGCCACCACATATCCTGATCTTCGAGATAGCTTGTTGCCGCAAAGCGGTAAACCTTTGCACAAACAAGGTTTTCGCCCGATTTGAGATATTTTGTAACATCAAATTCGTGCGGAGTCATCGAGCCGGTCGAAAAGCCGACATATTCGCCGTTTACCCAAACTTCAAGCGCGGCTTTGCAAGCCGAAAAGGTCAGAAAAATTTCTCTGCCGTCCCATGTTTCCGGCAGAGTGAAACTCCTGCGATAAAATCCGATTTCCTGCATCGTCGAGTCAATTTTCGGAATTTGCGATTTAACTCTGCTGAGTGCTCTCGGAAATGTGCTTGCATAATAATAAGGCACGCTGTACCCCTCTGTCTGCCAAACAGACGGAACTTTGATTTCGTCCCACTCCGAATCGTCGAAGTTCGGATTTTGAAAATCGCTCGGCTGGTTTTCCATACCGCGCTGCCAATAAAATTTCCATTGACCGTTCAGGCTTTGCTTATATTGCGATTCTTCGCCGCTCATTGCCTGCTCAATGCTGTCAAACGGCATTGTAAAGGTGTGCCCGTCCTCTTTGTTTACCTTAAAGGTGCGCGGGTCCTCCCAAATGTATTTGTAAGCCATAATTTTACCCCTTTGCTTTACATAAATTTACAATTTAATAATATAGTAAAGTTGCCCAAAAGTCAACCGATATTGTGTTTATTTAATACTTTCTCGTTTTAATATTGCGGCAGTAAATAAATTGTGATATAATACCAACAATAATACGGAATTGCCGAAATTCCGAGCTTTAGGAGATATTGTAATGATTGAAAGAGTTAACGAAAGCAATCTTCAAGAATATGAAAACTTTATAAAATCACATCCAAAGGGACTTTTTCAGCATTCCTCCAAGTGGGCAAAAGTTAAGTCCGCCTGGAAATGGGAGGCCGTAATGCTTAAGGAGGACGGTGAAATCAAGGGCGCAGCGGCTGCTCTTATCCGTTCAATCCCTGTTATAAAAAATTCGCTTATGTATGTTTGCCGCGGCTTTACCGCAGACGAAAACGATTTCGACACATTCGACAAACTTTTTGACGCATTAAAGCAAATCGGCAAGGAGTACAAGGCTTATTGCATCAAAATCGACCCCGAAATACTCATTTCAAATACTGCATACAAACAGCATTTGCTCGACAAGGGTTTTGTTGAGCTTAATCCCGGTTGCATGGATTTTGAAAATGTTCAGCCGCGTTTCGTTTATTGTTTTGATTACAACGGTATGAACGAGGACGAGCTTATGCTCACCTTTAAAAGCGACTACAGAAACAGAATTCGCAAATCATACCGCAAGGGTGTAGAAGTTAAAATCTGCGGCAAAGAGGCTCTTGACGATTTTGTTAGGATTATGGGCGAAACAGGGGAGAGAGATAATTTTTCAACAAGACCCAAATGGTATTTTGAAAAAATTCTCGACTGTATGACAGATGATGCAAGGCTCTATATGGCTTATTACGAGGGCAAGGCTATCGCCGGCACAATCGCCATCAAATGGGGTCAAAATGTTATGAAATATCAATACGGCGCCTCGTCAAACGCCCACCGCAATGTTTACCCAAACTATGCTCTCCAGTGGGAGATGATTAAGTGGGGCCTTGAATGCGGCTCAAAAACATACGACTTCGGCGGAATCAGCGGCGACTGCCAAAATCCCGAAAATTCACACTACGGCTTGTGGAGATTTAAGCACGGCTTCGGCGGCGAAATGAGAGAGTTTGTCGGCGAGTTTGACTATGTAATTAATAAACCGGTTTATAATTTGTATAATTTTGCGTTAAAGGTATTGAAAAAAATCAGATAATGAGCAGATATGTTATAAATAGAAAAGACCTCGATGAAAATATCGAGATAATCAAGAAAAAAGCAGGCGTGCCGCTCATCGGCGTTGTCAAGGGCAACGGCTACGGATTCGGAATAAAGGAGCTTACCTCCGTTCTTCTCCGGCACGGTATTAAAACCTTTGCTGTTACCGAGGTTACGGATATTCCGGAGCTTAAGGAGCTTTTGCTCGATGAGGATATCCTCGTTATGCGCTCTACCTGCCTTGAAAACGAGGCTGAAATTATCGCCGAAAACGGTGCGATTGCCACTATCGGCTCACTGCGCGCCGCACAGGTGATGAATGCCGTTTCCGAGAAACTCGGAGTTGTCACAAAATGCCATCTCAAAATTGATACCGGTATGGGCAGATACGGTTTTATGCCATCGCAGGTTGCCGACGCCGTTAAATGTTATTCGCTCCCGAATTTGAAATTTATCGGCGCGTATACTCATTTTTCGTCGGCGTTTCGCAATAAGGAGCTTACAAAGGCACAGCTTGTAATGTTTAAGGATACTATGGCTCAAATTCAAAAAGAGGTCGGCGATGTCGGCGTTCTTCACTGCGCAAATTCACCGGCGCTTTTGAATGTCGACAATGTTTCACTCGATACTGTCAGAATCGGCTCGGCTTTCACCGGAAGGGTTATCACGCGCAGTAAAAGCGGTCTGCACCGCCTCGGCTTGCTTCAGGCAGAGGTTGTCGAAACAAAAACCGTCCCCAAGGGATATTCAATCGGATATAACGGATTGTATAAAACCAAGCACGAAACAGAGGTTGCCATCGTTCCAATCGGTCACTATGACGGCTTCGGACTCACAAAAGAAAAGGAATTTTACGATTTCCGTTATGTATTAAGTGTGTTTAAACGCTTTTTGAAAAAACAGCAAATGTATGTCAAAATCAACGGCAGAATGTATCATGTCATCGGCGAAATCGGCTTGAGCCACTGCGCTGTCGATGTCACCGGCGGCGGAGTTAAGGTCGGCGATACTGCAAGTGTAGATATTTCACCCCTTATGGTCAATCCCCGCCTTGAACGAGTATTTGAATAATCGCCGTATAAATTCTAAAATCAAATAATAATTAAAAGCCTCCCGTTGGTGCACACTGAACAAAATCAGTTTGCCCGATGGGAGGCTTTTTTGCCGCTATATCTTGCTTTGCTGCAATTTTTTGTTGCGATATATTGTCCTGTTTATTTAACTTTCAGCCACATTGCAAGCACGCCGAAAACCTCTCTTGCGTAAAACGGCGGTTTGGTGTAGTCTACCGTTTTTGACGGCACTGCCTTTGCGCTCAGTCCGTGGCGTTTGCATATCATCAGCGCACGCCTTATATGATATTCCGATGTTGCAATTGCGATACTGTTTGAAAGCCCGTTTTTTTCAATTATTTTTTTGCAAAATTCAATGTTTTCGTCGGTCGAGGTCGATTTATTTTCGATAAAAAGTCTGCTTTTATCAACACCGAATGATTGCATCAAATCATACATACATTCCGCCTCACTTATATTTTCATCTGCGCCCTGACCGCCGGAGAGAATCGCAACGGCGCTCTCGTTTTTCTTCATATATTTCGCTGCGGCACGGCATCTTTCAACAAGTGCAAGGCTCGGCTTATCCCATTTCACTCTGCACCCCAAAACAATCAGCGTCGATTCGCTTTTTGCCGTCATTTTTGCGCCGCCGACAACATAAATCATCACCGCCGTAAATATGATTATTCCGATTAAAAATAACGCATTTATAACGATTGCCGCCGTGTGATTTGCCTTGTTGTAAAGCGCTCCGTCAAGTATGACGAAAATGCCGACCGCCGCACCGAACACATTGCCGATATTCGGCTTTGTTTCCCTAAGCGGCAGTGTATATTCAATTATTGTTAAAGCGCCGATTATTGCGGATAATATTGTTATTTCCATAGAATTCTCCTTTGTGTTGATAATATTTTACCATAAATCATAAAATAATAAAACATCAAAGTTAAAATATTGAACAATTTTACTATCGACTTGAACTCACTTTTATGATATAATAAATTTCGATTTTTAAAATCAAAAATCGAAAAAGAGAGGAAAAAAGTTATGTCTTATGTTGACGAAGTATTAGAGTATGTAAACAAAAAAGACTACAACGAAAAAGAATTTTTGCAGGCAGTCGGTGAGGTTTTGAACTCACTCAGACCGGTAATCGACGCTAACGAGGAAAAATTCCGCAAGGTTGCTCTTCTTGAAAGATTGATTGAGCCGGAAAGAATTCTTCGCTTCCGTGTTCCGTGGATTGACGATAAGGGTCAGGTTCATGTAAACAGAGGCTACCGTGTTCAGTTCAACTCGGCAATCGGTCCTTACAAGGGCGGATTGAGGCTTCACCCAAGCGTAAACCTCGGTATTGTTAAATTCCTCGGTTTTGAGCAAATTTTCAAAAACTCACTTACAGGACTTCCTATCGGCGGCGGTAAAGGCGGTTCGGATTTCGATCCCAAGGGCAAAAGCGACAGAGAAATTATGATGTTCTGTCAAAGCTTTATGACCGAGCTTTGCAAGGTAATCGGTGCCGACACCGATGTTCCGGCAGGTGATATTGGCACAGGTGCAAGAGAAATCGGCTATATGTTCGGCCAATACAAGAGAATCCAGGGCACATACGAGGGCGTTCTTACAGGTAAGGGCCTTTCGTTCGGCGGTTCGCTTGCAAGAACAGAAGCAACCGGCTACGGCCTCCTTTATTTCACAGAGGAAATGCTTAAATGTAACGGCATCGATATTAAGGGCAAAACAGTTTGTGTTTCAGGCTCCGGTAATGTTGCTATCTATGCTGTTGAAAAGGCACAAATGCTCGGCGCAAAGGTTGTTACCGTTTCCGATTCAACAGGTTGGATTTATGATAAGGACGGCATCGATGTTGCTCTCCTTAAGGAAATCAAAGAGGTCAAGAGAGCAAGACTTACAGAGTATGCAGCTGCCCGTCCGTCTGCCGAATATCATGAGGGCAGAGGAGTATGGCAGATCAAGTGCGACATTGCTCTTCCTTGCGCAACTCAAAACGAACTCCTTCTTGATGATGCAAAAATGCTCGTTGAAAACGGCTGCATTGCCGTTGCAGAGGGTGCAAATATGCCTACAACACTTGAGGCTACAAAGTATCTTCAGCAGAATGGCGTGATGTTCGCTCCCGGTAAGGCTGCAAACGCAGGCGGTGTTGCTACATCGGCACTCGAAATGAGCCAAAACAGCGAAAGAATTTCTTGGACATTTGAAAAGGTTGACAAAAAGCTTAAAGATATTATGGTTAATATTTATCATAATGTTGACGATGCCGCAAAGAAATACAACCTTGACGGCGACTATGTATCAGGTGCAAACATTGCCGGCTTTGAAAAGGTTGCAGATGCTATGATGGCACAGGGTATTGTTTGATTTGAGCCTTTAATCAAATTCGCAAAAATTAAACGCATCGCGGTATAACCGTGATGCGTCAGACTGTCGATAAAGCCCCTGAACCACGCCAAGATAATAGTTTAAGCGGTTAATGCTTCTCTATTTTTGTGTGACTTAATAAAGGTTCAATTTATCGCGTTCATAAGGAATGAAAAATGCGCAGTAAACATCGAGTTTACTGCGCTTTTGGCGTTTTTTGTTTTTTGCTCACAAGCGGTACCATCGTACAGCAAAGTTCGCAAGAAAACAAAATTCAGAATCTTTCTCAACAGCCTGCATTATGTGTTTGCATTATTGCATAATATCACATTGTTATTATCTTACTGCGCTGTTCCTCGCCGCATTTTCTCGGCGGTGCAAAACCAAGACTGTAAATGTCCGTCATTTCACATTCCTTTTCAAATGCGCGTTTAACTTCGCCGCTTTTGTCTGCAATATCGCCGTATTTGGCTATAATGGGCAAATTTGCGGCTTTTTTTATTTGCGGCAATAATAACTTGCCTCGCTCGCTAAAACCCAAAATATGCAAATATTGCGGCTCTTTGCCGTCGCTCTTGCTTATTCCGAGATATGCACGCAATATAACTCGCCTTATTCTTGCCATCGTGTAGCGCTTCGTTTTGACTTTTCCGTATATTTCATCAAGCGTTGTCGAACTTCTGACTGCCTCAACGATTCTGTTTTCAAGTCCCTCCGACACATCGTCGATTTGCGCAAAATCAGCCGCCGTCATTGTTCGCAGTTTGTAAAGCACTGCGCTTTCACAATTCTTCAATGTGCAGATTTCATTTTGCGGCAACCGCTTGCGTATCTCACTTGCGCTGTATTCCTCATCGTCGCTGTCATGTCCCTTGCCGATTCGCTTTATCACCGTCGGCTTAAGGCTCGTGTATGTCAAATATTCGATTGCCAAAATGTTGTTCGGGCTGTCGAGAACAGGGGAGCCTACGGCGTTTCTGCGCGCCGTCGGGTACGATATTCCTTTTGCAAGCTCCGCCTTGATTTGGGTGTCTTTTTTCTTGATTATGTCGGCAACAGCTCTCAACTCGTCAACATTTTCGCATTCCGCGCCGAAAGCAATTGAATCGCAAATGCCCGTGCCCTCAAGAATTTTCACTCCTGCCTTGGCGTATCCCTGAGCCGACAGCGTGGAGCATACACCCGGTATCTCAATCACAATATCCGCGCCGTTTTCAACAGCCGTTTTTGTGCGAGTGTATTTGTCATACACCGCAAACTCACCGCGCTGAACAAAATTTCCGCTCATGGCGCATATTACAAAATCGTTTTCCTTTTTTACCGATTCTATCAAATATCGGTGTCCCTTGTGAAAAGGGTTGAATTCGCAAATTATACCGAAAATCATAAAAATATCCTTATTTTGCAGTTTTTCTCTTGACATTTGTATATTATATAC
>ERZ1034844.29-NODE-29-length-81598-cov-15.479256_pt1 | contig 81598 bp, 58 predicted proteins | sample MGYA00520594_ERZ1034844 | MGnify/ENA primary metagenome ERZ1034844 (study PRJEB33766, sample SAMN09781733) | gut metagenome | biome: gut microbiome | host: Homo sapiens | place: Madagascar | study: EMG produced TPA metagenomics assembly of the PRJNA485056 data set... | reverse complement strand
TTTTTTGGTTTTTTAATAAATATGGTGAGTTAAAATATACGTAAACGTTTTCAATGTTTGCGTAAAAAAGGTGTTTTTTAACGTAAAAAGAGGTGCAACACCCACGCATGGGGTTGCACCTCTTTGTTAAATATTCAGATATTTTATTACTTCAGTACCACTTTGCTGGTCTTTTTGCTACCATCGGCAAATGTCTTGACGATGATGTTGATGCCACGCTGCAACTTGCTTACCTGCATGCCGTCGGTGGTGTAGATAGCAGTAGCTACTACCTGACTCTCAGTAGCGATGTTCTCAATGCCAGTGCCAGTGCTTGCTACGGTAGCTTCGCCCAAACCACCCATCTCGTTGGCAGCACGGACACTCCATGTAGCAGAAGCATCGTCAACGTTGTAGGTAGGCTCAACGGTGAAGTCAACCACCTTGCCGTTCTTGCATACAGCCCAGAGCAGAGCGTAGTTGCTGTTGTCCCATGACAGGTTGTTACCAGCAATCTTCACATTGGTAGGAGCAGAAGCCTGCTCGGTGGCAGCTGTAGGATCCCAATCGTCATCGCCACCCATCACTTTCTCGATGGTGTAGAATGCAGCTTCCTCTGCTGTGAGGACAGGGTTTTCTGCTGTCTCGTTGCGACGGTTGGTATAGTTGTTTCCATCCTTAGCATCGTAAGCATCATAAACCTGCTTTCTTCCGCTCAGATCTACTGCAGTACCTGTAGCTGTGGTAGAGTTGTATTCAGCAAATCGCTTAGGATAACCACCGCTCATCTCGTCCCAACCTGCTGCTGTAGGAATCACTTCCATCTTGGTGTCGATGAAGAGCGCGATAGGAGTGCCCTTGCCCCAAGGACGACCGAGCTTGTACTTACCGTTGATACCTGTGCTTGATCCGTCCTTGATGGTACAATCCTTGAAGATGTAGCCATACTGGGTAGGCTGTGAAGGTACGGCAAGATAGCCGGTGCCACACATCCAGAGGTCCACATTATTATAATATACGTCACCCTTACCGCAGAGGTAGTCGGTGTTGCCACGCAGGATACCGCCCTCGAAGTAGAAGCGACCTCTCTGGTTGTTGGATACGTAGGTGTCCTGATAAGCCCAGAGGTTGACGTTCTTACAGATAGTCTTGTTACTTTTATCGTTGAGTACGATGTCACGACCCTTGCCGTCGCCCATGCTGCTGTACATCTTGATGTCCTGGAAGTAAGTGTTGACAGCGCTACTTTCCAAACTCAATACATCGCCATGTCCGATACCTTCCAGTACGTTTGCCATGCCGAAACCGTTGTCGCACTCCACTGCAGGTACTGTATTGGTGATAGAGGTGTTCTCGTTGCTTTCACCGATGATAGAAACGTTAGGAGTGTTCAGATAAGTGGTAGCACTTGGATACTGCTTGCCGTCGTTACCTGTTACCATGCTGTTCTCATTGGCAGGAATCTTATAGTTGCCCTGCTTGATGAAGATGCGGAAACGCTTGCTGCTATCACTGCGCTTGGCAGCTGCAGCAAGAGCGTCGGTGAATGAACCATCTGTTGGTACGATGAAGTCATAGAGAGCCTTGGTCACTGCAGGCTTCTCCTTGGTGGTGAAGCTGAAGGTGATGTCGCTCTGGATAGCATTGTCTGTCAAGTCGGCTACTGAACCAGCTACTAATGTGAAGGTATAGGCGGTGGCATAGCTCAGACCCTTGTATGCGAATGTAATGGTCTTACCCGATACGGCACCTGTCAGTTCCTGACCGTTGAGAGTAGCCTTAGCACTTGCTGTCAGTTTCACCTTCTCATCGAAGGTCAACACAATCTTACCATTGGCTGAAGCATTGGTTGCACCTGCTGCAGGTACCTGGCTCTGGAGAACAGGAGCTGTGCCGTCATCGAAGAGCTTGGCTGTACCTGTGATATAGATCTGAGCGAGAGCGATACCGTCGTTGGTACCTGTTGCTCCCTTGACAGATGAAGTCTTGTCGGCAATCCAGCGAACAAATACTGCTGCCTGGTTGTTGGCTTCGGCAGGGAGAGTGAACTCGCCTGCTGTCCAAGCCTTGGCTCCTGGCATAGCGATGGCGCCAACCTTGGTCCATTTCTCGCCATCAAGAGAGTACTCTACGTTGTAGGTCTCGTAAGCATTATAGTTGTAGAGCATACTGCTCTTTACCTTGATGTCGGTGAATGCTGTGGCGTTGAACTTGGTCTGCCAGTAGGTTTCACCCAGAGCCTTTGTTGAAGTCTTGGTCCAGTTGACAGCTGCATTCTTGCCTTCATAGCCACCAGCCGTGTTGCTCTTGTCGAGCCAGCCGTATGAGTTGCCTTCTGCATCACGGAGTACGAGCTGTACAGCGTCATTGTCGGCTGCAGCAAAGTCGGCAGTGCGACCTTCCTTGCCTTCCTGATAGAAGTCCCATGCCACGATATAGTCCTTGGCAGAGAATGTGGCAGTGAATGCTTGGTCAGCATTCATGGTAGTTTTGATTTCTGCAGTAGTCTCACCATTGCTCCAGTTGTTGAAGTCGATGATGTCGTTTCCTGTTGCGGTAAGAGTTACCTCTGTACCTTCCTCATACATCTTCTTTCCGTCTACCATCTCTGGGGCAGGAGAGAGAGTCACCATATAGTCCTTGGCTCCACCTTCTACGTTTACGTCGAGTGCATAGGTGTTTACCTTCTTGTAGTTGGCAGTGAGAGTCTGGTCTTCTGTTACAGTGTATTTGAATTTGCTTTCAGTAGAAAGTTCTGTGCCGTTCTTGTCAGTCCAGTTGACAAAGTTATATCCGAACTTGTCGGCTGCTGTCAGGGTAACTACATCGTTCTCTTGATATTCGTCAGACTTAGGATAGACAGTAACGTCTGCGATGCCTTCTGGTTTGGTTACGACAGAGAGTTTGTATTTGTTTACTGCAACGAGTGTTCCGTTGACGGTGCCTTCGATAGTAACAGGACCGAAAACCGCCTGCTTGTTAGAAGCTACACCGATAGTAGATGTCAGGTAGAAGCCATCTGTACCAGCCAAGGCTGCCTGCTGCTCTTCTGTTAGTGTGATTTCAAACTGATGGATAGCGGTGTCATCGTAAGTTTGATCTGATGTAGCCTTGCCTTGACGCCAAGCGGTATAGGTACCCAGTGCTACTACTTCTCCGTTTGCCTTATGAGCGCTGATAACGATTCCGTTTTTAACATTCGTACCACAGCGGTTTACATAACCGCTCACCTTGGTTGGGGTGAAAGTAAGTCCTGCAGCAGGACGAACAAACCAGTTGATTTCTGTTTCCTTCTTTCCTGAGTCATTATTAATTTGGAGACCTTTGATACCTGATGCGGTACCATCCGCCTTGGTAATTTCGAGAATTCCTTTCAAAGATAAGTTTGCTCCGTAATCAAATGCAATGGTGCTGAAAGCATCTGTAGGAGCTGTTGTGTGGGCACTTGCATTGCTGAGGTCGTTCATTGCAAATACGACACTGGCAGCCTCGTTGTTGAAAGTCTTGCCTACAGGTTCGCTTGCAATGACAGGAAGGGTGATCTTCAAATAACTATAATATGAACCATCGCCAATGACGATGTTCACTGTTTCTGCACTTGAAGCGATGGTCTGGCTGATGACTTTATCTGATGTGTATTCAGCCTGTCCATCAATAGTTGTCGTTGTGATGTTGTTGTATGCAGCCATTTCGATGGTTGCACCCTTGCATGAAGGAACAGTGATGATTCCGTTTGCATTCATCTGTGCCCATTCGTCTGCACGACCTGCATTGTTGAACTTAGCTCCGCTTGGTGTTCCATCAAGGTCAATCTTTACATCAATGGTTTCTCCATCGACAGTAGCCTGGGTTACTAAAATGCCTTTCTTTCCTTGATAGTTGATATCCTGGGCACCATTTTTGTGACCGAAGTAATAGGTGAGGGTAGTTGCCTCTGTGCGGTCGGCAAGCGACTTGGTGTTGGCTGTAAAGACTGGAATCAACGTAGCGCTTGCGCTCGGGGCAGTGATGGTTTCACCTGGCTTGTAGGTGTTGGTGCCATCTGTCCAACCAGTCAGCGTACTGCCTGCAACGTAGAGTGTGGTATTGACAGGAAGCGTATAGTTGCTTCCCACTTCTACCTTTGCGCTTGCAGGAAGAGTTCCTTCTGCTGTTGTCGTTCCTAAAGAGTAAGTGAGGGTAATGTCACTTGCCTTTGTAACGACTGAAACGAGTAGGACTAAGCATAGTAGTCCGAATCTTAGTAGATTTCTGTTCATTTGTTTGTTACTTTTTTAGGTTATATATACTTTATATTGTTTCCAGTAAATAAGAGTAGGAGTTAAGGCTACTGCTTTTGGTCACAAAGTTAATGTAAAAAACTGATACTTGCGACACCTTATTATAATTAAAAGCACGTAAACGTTTACGGCTTTTTCTGACTTGCCAGTCTTGCAAGTTATGCTTTTATGTTGTACTTTTGCAACGAAGTCATAACTTAAAGACTAATTTCTTAAACATAAAACAAACAATAACAAACTAAAAACAAACGATTATGAAGAAATTCTTTACTCTTATTGCAGCTGTCGCTATGGCAGCAAGTGTGAATGCACAAGGTACTTACGCAGTAGCGGTAGGTGATGCGGTGAATGCTGGTGATCAGATTACAACAGTAAATAATGTAACTTTGACTTATTGCGAGAATGCTGGTACTGCTTTTGCGGTAGGTAAGAAGACTACTAACTGGGCTGATGCTGATTTCGGTGCTTACGTTTGTGGTAAGAACAGTGGTAAGTTGGTTTCTGGAGCTGCTCCAACAGGTTGTGTCTATAAGTTTGATACAAAAGTAGCGGGTACTCTTACTGTTGCTGTTCAGTTGAATGCTACTAAGGGTTTCCATATCCTGGATGCTGATTTTGCTGAGATGGCTCCTGCTTATTATAATTTGCCTGCTGCCAAGGATGGTACTTCTCAGGAGTTCACACAGAATGAAAAGGGTGAAAATATTGTTGCCGTTAAATCAAATGGCACTGTTACTGTCAATGCTGTAGCAGGTGGTACCTATTATGTTTTGGCAGCTGGTACAAAGCTTGGCTTCTACGGCTTTAAGTTTACTGCAGGCACTTCTGGCATTTCAAACATCAATGCTTCTGAGGCTGCTAACGAGGGGGCTACATTCAACCTCTTGGGTCAGAAGGTAGCAAGCAATGCTAAGGGTCTCGTTATCAAGAACGGCAGAAAGTTCATCAACAAGTAATATCGTTTATCTCTTGCCAAGTGATTCATTTGGCAAAACACAAGAATAAAGGTCTTCTGTTTCGACAGGAGACCTTTTTTCATTTCTGATGTACTGGAGGGAGCGATCAAACCTTCATCTTTCTTGTTTTGGGGCAAGAATGTACTGGGAGGGCGTGGCATCCCCCAGCAGCATGAGATGGTCAACAGGACTCGTTAATAATTTATAAACTTAATTTTGGTAACAGCTCAGTACCTCAATGGGCATGGGTAGTTACAATAAAGACCTTTAACGTTAAAATAATGCAAGAAGTTTGGCGGTGTGAGGTGAAAAATGTATTTTTGTAACCTAATTCTGTTAAACGTTTTAAAAAGAGTAGATTATGAAAGCAAGAGCGATAGAATTAAAAGAACCACAGTTAGTGGTTTCAATATCAGACCCATCTTTGGTCAATAAACTTAAAAGTGCCATTCAAATGCTCAATGGAGTAAGTTCCATTTCGGTTTTGAAACCCAAGAAAACAGAATTGGAACTTGCTGAAGAGGATGTTGCTAAAGGTAGAGTTACACAATGGAACTCTGTTGATGAAATGTTTGACACGATTCTTGGTAAGTGATGTATAAATTAGGAACAACTAAAAGATTCGACAAAGCGTTGAAACTTTGTCAGAAGCGTGGCTATCCAATAGAGAAATTACAAAATGCGATTTCCCTGTTGGTAGAAAATGGTATGTTACCTTCAGAATACAAACCTCATATACTTCATGGTAATCATGAAGGTGAGTGGGAAGCTCATATTGAATCAGATTGGCTTTTGATATGGGAACAGAATGATACGGAATTGACACTATTGATGTTAACTACTGGTACTCATTCTGATTTGTTTGGCAAAACGAAAAGATAAAATTCTTAAAAAATGAAAGTACTTGCAAGTGCCAATGAAAGTACTTTCAATAGCCAACGCAAGTACTTGCGATGGCGATCGTAAGTACTTGCGTTTTTTGGGGTACTTATCATCAAAAATACAATAGGGATTGATGAAATAAAAAAAGGTTCTCTACACAACGCAGAGAACCTTGCTATTTTTTTTCTCTCACTAAGGAGAGGAATGATTACTTCTGAATGAACTTCTTGCCAGCCTTGATGACTACACCCTTGTAAGCCTTACCTACCTTCTGACCTGCGAGGTTGAATACAGGAGCATTGGCGTTAGCAGCATCAGTTGTGATGTTGTTGATACCTGAGGTTTCTGCTACCTTCTTGGTCATCAAAATCTCAGGTACATTGTTGAAGATTTGACCGAAGAGTCCCTGAACGGTATAGGTTTGTCCATCTGTCAGTGTAGCAAGGTCGCTTACCTGGAACTTGTCGTAGAGCTGAACCTTTTGCTCACCATCATAAATAAAGTAATTGGTGTATGTGCCAGAAACTTCCTTCTTTAAGGTAACATCCTTGATGATAACGAGGTCATTGATATACTTTTTAGCAACAATGTCTGCAACTGTTGCAACGATAGGCTGTGCTTCCTCTGTACTTGTTGTTATTGTGAGAGCCTCTGCCTTTGTAGCATCGTTGGCTTTGAGGTATGGGATACCTTTGTTTACTGCATAGTCAACCTTTACTGTACCACTGATAGTGCTGTTTACTGGCATATCGAATCCCAAAGTTCTCAATTCAATAGCAGCATCACCTTCACGAACGTATGTGTTGACGGTGCCTTTGAATTCATTTACATAAATAACTTTAGCGTTTGTCAACTTGAGGTTCAAGTTAGGAGTATCTTTAGTATAATTAGTCAACAAGTCTTTTACGCTTGGAACATCAGTGTAGGTAATGACTGTTCCTGCTAAAGTTACAGTCATAGTCTTTATTGTAGTGCTCTTTTTGATAGTAAAAACAACTTTGTTTGCATCTCCTGTCCATAGATTTTGGGTTAATTTTCCCACATCAGCTGTATTTGTTGCTCCCCACGCTTTTGTGCTAAATGCAATTTTACTTATCTTTTTACCTTCTGGGGCTTCAACGGTGATTGTACCAGAATATACTCGAAGACGAGGTGATGATTCCCAAATACGATTTTCGTTGTTACCTGATGCCTTATTAGAAATTGTTATCTTAATGCCATCAACAATACAGGTTGTTGCTTTTTTGATATCTCCATCTTTAGAATTGGAAGATGAAACTCCTGGCAGATCAGGGAACAAAGTCTTGTAATCATTATCGAAATTGAAAATGGTTTGTCCAAAGCTGACATTAGCAATAAATGCCAATACAGCGATCATAGAAATGCGTAAAATTTTATTCATAAACGTAAGATTTAAAAGATTATAAATGTGTGTAATTTAACTCTTTTGCAAATATAGTAAAAAAACGAATAGGTTGTTCTAAAAAAGTGATTAAATTTCGATTAAAATGTAAAAAGGTCGAAAAAAGGACATAAAACATCCCTTTTTCGACCATGAAGGATAGGCAATTCTTTATTTTATCACTTTATCTGTAGCGGTTTTGCCATTGCTGTAGGTTATCTTTCTGATACTGACACCCTTAGCAGGGGCATTGAGGTGAGAACCGTTGAGGGCATAATAAGCGATGGAAGCAACTTCGCCCTTGTCGAGAGTTGTCTGGCTGATACCTGTAGAGGTAGAAGTTGGATAATACTCATCGACCGCATTGATGGCATCAGCATTTTCTGACTTCATGATGTTTTCAACCAACGAGTTGGCATATACCTCTATGTTGGTATAGTAACTCTTAGCGTCGAGCGAGTAGGTGAGGGCATCACTTGCATCGTTAGGATTCAGACCGTTGGCCTTTTCCCATTCATCAGGAATGCCATCCCCATCGCTATCGAAACCAGCAGGACGAGAGCCAGTGCCGAAGTTAGCTTCTGTATAGCCCTTCACGTCTGATACCTTGTCGATAATACCTGGCGAGTTGGTGATGCTTCCCTTATAGGTGGCAGTACCCGTCTTGGCCTCTTCCATGTATCGCGCATCTATTTCGTCGCGGTAGAGGGATGCTCCTACATAGGCTAAAACTTTTTCGTATGCTTCGGCAGCAGAGTGGGTGGTTACTTGTCCTGTTGGAGCTGGTTCATCCATCTTAATCTTGACACACGACTTGCCACTGATAGTGGTATGAGCCACAGCATCGCCATAGAAGTTCTTGGCATCGGGACTGTAGTATTCACCATTAAGGCTTGGAATGCCTTTGTCATAGCTGACACCTTTCCAGTCTTTGTTCTCCGTTTTCTGACCTTTGGTGTTTTCTGTCGTATTACCTTGGATATAGTAACGGCTGGTCATATCGTAGAACTCAGGATGATTTTTGTCGGAGTTGCTCTGTGTAGAAAGCGTTACCAGTGTGATGCGGTCTTGGCTTCCTCGCTCCTTACCTGTGCTCACGTCTACTTTGAGACCATTCAGGGTCGTACTTTGGAGAGACTTGCTGGGTCCTGCCTTATAGTAGTTGTTGACAATATTGATTTGTCCGCCACCAGGACCGCCATAGCAGGTGCCTTGAGCGTTATACATCACGCAGTTGCGGAAGTCTACGTTCTCAGCCTGTACGGTGTTCTTCCATTGGTAGGTGTCGTATTCTTTGTTGCTGGTATAGCCTGTCCATCCATATCGTGCACCATTGAATCGAGGACCACGGTTCATGAGATGAGCTACGAAGTTGTGGTGGAAACTTGCCAACTTACCGCCCCAGATACCGCCATAGCCATGAGCGCCCTTAGAGTGACCAGGGTTGGTGAGGCTCTCTGCCACGGTGCACCATTGCATGGTGAAGTTGTTGTTGTCGTAGAACGAAGCCACCTCGTCAATACTCCAACTGAAAGAGCAGTGGTCGAAGATGATGCCCGTCTTGTTGCGCTGCCATGTGGCATCAGCACCGTCGTTGATGTTCTTCTCCTGTCCACGGCGGATGCGAATGAAACGGATGATGTTGTTGCTGCCTGGTTGAACCGTATAATAGCGCAGGGTGATGCCTGGCGAAGGGGCTGTCTGTCCGAGGATAGTGATGTTATCAGCTATCTTCAGATCGGACTTCAAGGCGATGACGCCAGCCACATCGAAGACGATGATTCTTTTGCCTGACTTGACTGCCTCTCTGAACGAACCTGTTCCGCTGTCGTTGAGATTCGTTACGTGATAGATTTTACCGCCTCTACCTCCAGTAACATATCTACCATGACCTTCGGCTCCTGGAAAAGCAGGAGCCTGTGCCATGGTAGATATGCTGATGAGTGAGGCTGCAATGATAGATAATGATTTCTTCATTTGTTAGCCTGATTTTATAATTATAGAACTTTTGCAAGTTCAGAAGTTAAAGGAGTTATCGCTCCCTACGGTCGCTGAGGAGTTAAGACAATAGTCTTTTTGGCGTAGTTTTTAAGCAGCAAGACATACGTCTTAACTCCTTAACTTCCTTAACTCCTTTAACTTCCTGATATGCGAAATTCAGTTACTTTTTTTACTTGATAAGACCTTGTTGTTCCATTTCGAGACTTGCCCAGATGAAAGGACCTACGCCCTTGGCATCGTTGTTGCGGATAGGTTCGCTCATATAATATTCGAAGCTACCATCACGCTTGTAGTTGGGCTTCTTGACGTATGGACCAGGACCAGGGCCTAAGCCACTTACTGCACAGCAGCGTGTCAGACTGATGGTCTTGTCGGGGTTTACCTTGATAAACTGTTTCAAGATTCCGTTGTATGCCTTCACGCCAGCCTTAAGATAATCCTCAGAGAGGTAGCCCTTGCGATAGCCCTTGAGCAACACATAGGCAAACATGGAGGAGGCTGTACTCTCCAGATAGTTCTTGTCGCTCTTCACATCGAGCACGTCATACCATACACCCGTCTTCTTGTCCTGATACTTCACGACGCTTCGCATGGCTTTGTTCAGTAGGTCGATGACTTCTTGGCGACGGGCATAGTTCTCTGGCATGGCATCGAGACACTCGGTCATTGCCATCACATACCATCCCAAAGCTCTTGCCCAACAGTGCTGGCTCTTACCGTCTTCCTTGTTCGCCCAGAACTGCTGATGGGTCTCGTCCCAAGCATGCTTCCAGAGCTGAGTCTTCTCATCATAGGTGCGATAGTCGGTCTTCACCATCTGGTCGACAGCATCGTTGAGATACTTCTCTGCCTTCTTGGGCTTCATGGTCTGTACGGCATAGTTGCAGTAGAAAGGCAGTCCCATGAAGATACCGTCGAGCCATACCTGGTTGGCGTAGATAGCCTTGTGCCAGTAAACGCCTTCCTTGGTGCGAGGCTGGTTCTGCAACTGTTTGAAGAGAGTCTTCAGTGCCTTCTCTGTGCCCTGGGTAGGGAAGAGGTTGTGCATGCGCAGGATGAACTTGGCTGTGCGCACATTGTCGAGGTTGAAGTCTTCGTATTTGTAGCCGGTGATGTTGCCTTGCTCGTCGATCATCTTGGCAGGATATTCCTTTAGGTAGTCGAGGATGGCGCTGTTGCCTTCCTTGTATTGTTCGTAGGTGTCGAGCATACCTTCCATCTCGATGCCCATCACATAGCTCCACTTGGGTTTCTTGCTGAAGTCGAGAAGGTAAGAGTGGGGTACGCGCTTCATCTCACTGTAGGTAAGCCATTCGCTATAGTTCTTGTAGGGTTGGTCCTCCTTGTTGAGTACGAGGGAGCCATTGATGACGAGGTTGTCGAACTTCACGTTGCGGGTCTTGCCAGTAATCTTGACAGGTTCTTTCACCACACCGTCGAACTTACAGTTCTTGATGTTGATATCGTATACATTCTCCAAAGAGTCGCGGCCTATAATCAGCACGCCGTAGTCGCTCTTCTGACAGGTCACGTTCTCTACATTCACATTGTTCACGATAGGTTCAAAACCACGATAGCATATCTCTTTTCTCTCGTAGTCGAGGTTGATCTTCACCACAGCCTCCTTGCACTGACCTACGACGACATTGCGCATATTGATGTTCTGTACCTGTCCGCCACGGCAGTTGTTGGTCTTGATACGCAGGATGCGCTCCAAGTGTGGAGAGTCCATGACGCAGTTTTCGGCATATACGTTCTCGCAGCCACCCGAAATCTCAGAACCGATAACCACACCGCCATGACCGTCTTCCATCTTGCAGTTGCGGATGATGATGTTCTTGGAAGGCTGATTCCAGAGACGACCGTCGTTGTTGCGGCCACTCTTGATGGCGATACAGTCGTCGCCAGTATGGAAGATACAGTTCTGGATGAGTACGTTCTCGCAAGCCTCTGGGTCGCAACCGTCGCCATTAGGACCTTCGTTCCATACGTATACGCCATCAACCGTGATGTTCTTGGAGAGCAGTGGATGGATGACCCAGAAAGGAGAGTTGATCATCTTGACATCCTTGATGAGGATGCGTTCGCAGCGTACCATGTTGACCAACTGAGGACGTAAGCCATAGCCCATGCCGAACTTACGCTCGTCGAAAGGTACACCATCTTCTGCCATCTTCAGCAGTTTGCTGCGTGAACCCAACTTCTGACTCTCTTTGGTCACACCCTCCTTGTAACCGAAACGAGGGCTGCCATTCCACTGCCAGAAGGTATCGTTGTTGCCACCTCCATCGATGGTGCCTTTACCCGTGATGGCTATGTCGGTAGCTTTGTAGGCGTAGATGCAGGGAGAGTAGTTCCAGCAAGCTAAGCCTTCCCAAGAGGTGCGTACCAAGGGATAGAGCTTAGGCTCGAAGGCGAAGTGCAGTGTGGCACCTTCTTCGAGAACGAGGTTGACATGGCTTTTCAACTCAATGGCTCCTGTGTTCCAGGTTCCCTTGGGGATGATCACCTTGCCTCCACCTTTCTTAGAAACAAGAGAGATGACACGATTGATGGCCTTTTGGTTTTGTGCAGCCGTGGCTGTAGTCTTTGCACCAAAAGATGTGATAAGGAACTGGCGTTCGGCAATTTTTGGCAACTGGATGCTTTGCTCGATACGCTTGTACTCATTGTCGTCCCATCCTGCAGCAGAGGCGCAAGCTGGCAATAGGATAGCGAGCAATAATGTCTTTAAGTATCTCATAATTTGCTTTAAAATAGATAATGATTAATACTGTAGTTGTTATTTCGCTACAAAGATAGTGATATTATTTTATAATGTAAACGTACACAATGTTAAAAAAAGAATTTTCATCTCAAAAAACTTGCATTTGTCAAGAATAAAGTTTAAATTTGCTGCCAGTTATATTTAGATTTCAATTTTCTTATTGAAATCGTTTATGAGGTTGGTGCATCCTGCATCAACCTCTTTTTGCTTTTCATATATGTTATTCAAGTTTCGCAAGTTAAAGGAGTTCAGTTCAGGAGTTAAAGGAGTTAAGGAGTTCATTTCAGGAGTTAAAGGAGTTAAGGAGTTATCGCTCCCTATGGTCGCTGAGGAGTTAAGACAATAGTCTTTTTGGCGTAGTTTTTGAGCAGCAAGACATACGTCTTAACTCCTTAACTTCTTAAACTCCTTAAACTTCCTGATATACGAAAGTTCTGTATATGATTATAAGGAGATTATTCACCCATCCCAGTGCAATATTCCTCTTAAGCAAACATCTAATTGTTAAAAAAATGTGTGTAAGAAGATAAAAAAGGCATCTTATTTGGTGGTTTTTGAAAAAAAAACTATCTTTGCAGTGATTTTTAACATTCCTAACACAATAAACGCAGAATAGCCTATAGAAGAGATTTCTACTTTAAGAAACTAAATAAGGTTAGAAAAATGAGTAAACTCGAAACAATGACCGACGAACAGCTTGCCTTAGCTTATGTTGAGGGAGATAATCGGGCTTTTGATTTATTGCTATCTCGTAATGAACTCAAATTGTTTTCCTACATCATGTTTGTGGTGCGTGACCAAGAGAAGGCAAATGATGTCTTCCAAGAAACCTTTGTCAAGGTTATCAGCACACTACAGCATCGCAAGTATGTTACCAATGGTAAGTTTTTATCTTGGTGTATGCGCATTGCCCATAATGTGATGATGGATATGTATCGTGACAACAAGTTGCAGAACATAGTTGAGACTCCCGATGATAATGACTTGTCGAAAATGAGAGATGAATATATCGTTTTCGACAATGCAGAGAGTAGTATTGTACGTGGACAGGTGTTGTCGGATGTTAAGAAGATGGTAAACCTACTTCCTCCTACACAGAGAGAGGTGGTGTTTATGCGTTTTTACCAAAAACTCTCTTTTAAAGAAATCGCAGAACTTACCAATGTAAGCATCAATACCAGCCTTGGTAGGATGCGCTATGCGCTCCTTAACCTACGTCGTATGGCTAAGGAGCATGATGTTTTGGCTAATATTACAATGCTTTAAGTCCATGAATGGTGGCCAATGGGTCAGCACTCTTGAACACATAGCTTCCGCTTACCAAGATATCGGCACCCGCCTTGACAAGTCTGGGCGCGGTTTCGGCTTGCACACCACCATCGATTTCTATGAGGGCTTTAGAGCCTGATACCTTGATGAGCTGGCGGAGGCGTGCCAACTTGTTGATGGTATTCTCGATGAATTTCTGTCCACCAAAGCCTGGGTTGACACTCATCAGTAGCACCATGTCTACATCGCAGATAATGTCTTCGAGCACGCTGACGGGAGTAGAGGGATTGAGGGTTACGCCTGCCTTCATGCCTGCATCGTGTATCTGCTGAATGGTGCGGTGCAGATGGGTACATGCTTCGTAGTGTACATTCATCATCATGGCACCCGCTTGGGCTGTCTGTTCGATATATTGTTCGGGGTGAACAATCATGAAATGCACGTCAAGGGGCTTGGTGCAAATCTTTGACACGGCTTCGATGACAGGGAAGCCAAAAGAAATGTTAGGAACGAACACTCCGTCCATAATGTCGAGATGAAGCCAGTCGGCTTCGCTCTTATTGATCATCTCTATGTCGCTCTTCAGGTCGATGAAGTTGGCTGACAATAGAGAAGGTGATATGATTGGTTTCATTCTTTATTTTTTTGTTTTAGTTGAGGCAGAAAGCCTCATAACGTCCGTTCATTTTGATAGCGCGATAGGTATAAGCTATCTGCTTAATCATATTGATGGTCTTTTTAGACGGTCTCTGTTCTTCAGAAGTAGAATATTGCTTCATAGGCGTTTTTATATAAAATATAGGGTTTTGTTCTTGTTACTGATAATATAACGCAACCTCTGTCTTTTTATTATATATCCATCGAAGAATAATCATAAAAAAAACGCAAGTACTTCCTCTTCCCTCGAAGCTACCCCCCCGTTTTTATGGGGGCATTGCAGATGATGATGCAACAGGTTTTAACAATGCTGTTTCCATGATGATTATTGGTCATCATTTTGTCTTCTCTTTCGTTTTGCTAATTTGCCCAACTCATTGATAGAATCCAGATAATCTTTCTCTACTTGAGTCAGTGTCTTTACCTGATATTTTCTATATTCAGCCAAAGCCTTATCCATAGCTTTCTGATGACTGATACTTCCCGAACCTTTCAGCAAGGGTCGCCCAGTAGAGATTATAGTATTTCACCTCTTTACTCTGTGTTTTTCCCTCTAAAACACCATGTTGAGTGGTTGTTCGGAATTTCCGAACAACCACTTCTTCCTGACTTCGTCATTGCGTACCCCAAGAAATATAAATCATCCATTTTTTCTCGGCAATAAAGCATAAAAACGAGCTATTTCTCGTATAGGAGGTCGAGCTTGCTATTTTACCCGCCTTTTTGCGCGTCACCCAAAGCGACGAGAGCGACCTTTGATTATCAAGCACTTACAAACATGTCTTAAAAAAGTGACGAAGTCAGGAGAGATTATAGTATTTCACCTCTTTACTCTGTGTTTTTCCCTCTAAAGCACCATGTTGAGTGGTTGTTCGGAATTTCCGAACAACCACTTCTTTATTGACGATGCTTATGATGATGCAACGGTATAAAAAAACATTTACAGACGCTTGCTTTCTTGCGTCTGTGAATGTCATTGTGATAGTTTACTCCATGTAGGAGAGGAGATAGTTTTATTTACTTACCTTTCGGGTCTGCCCGTTGGCATACTTGACGATGTAGATTTTTCCGCGTTGCATCTCCTTACTGTTGACGAGATGGCCCAGACAGTCGTAAACTCCAGTTACTTGAAGGTCATCAGTAGTTGGAGTTGTGATGCCTGTTGATGTAAACTGCAACTCAACACTATTGGATGGACTGCTTTCCCCAAAGCTTCCTGTGGCGCTTACCGCATAGGTGTTGGTGCCATCCAATGGAGCAGGGTCAACATAGTCGGTCGTTGTACTGGTGGCAATCTTGATGCCGTTTCGATACACGTTGTATCCTGTAATATTGTTGGAACTACTGCCCAAGATTTCGAGGTTGTCAATCTGCCAGTAGTAGTTCAACCCCGTGTTGTCGGTATCATAGCAGTGGAATCGGATCTGCATTTCTGAAGACTGATACTCTGACAGGTCGAGGGTAACCTTGGTGTACTTGCCTGCCACCGATGCGGCTAAATCAGTACAAGCATTGAAGATGGGTGTCCACGACTTTCCGTTGTCTTTGCTTACCTCTACATTATAATACGGTGGGTTTCTGGGTGTCTTTCCCGCAGCCGTTGTACGAGAATAGAAGCTCAGCGTCTTGCCGTAAGCGAAGGTCTTTGAAGTGAAATATTCATCTTGGTGAATATCCTCCCATGCGGAATACATTGTAGCAGCATAGCTTCCCTCGTATGGTCGGTAAAAGCCCTTGTTGGGGTCGCCTTTCTCCCATCTCCATCCACGATCGCCCGAAGTGGTGACAACCCAGCCATTGGGGTTTGCTGTATTCTCAAAGTCATCGTAGAGGAGAGTCTCACCAGCAGAAGCTGCAGTCCATGACAAATGGATGCCGTCGTCCAGTATGCTTCCTGTCAGTTGTGATGGAGCCGTTACGATGTTTGACAACTGGGTGATGGGCAGTGTTGCCTCCGTGCTGGCAGTCTTCACCATGATGGTAGCCGTTCTGTTTTGTGGCTTATCGTTGTCACTGTTTGTCGTGAAGGTGACTTCTGCATTTCCAGTTCCCTCGGTCTGGCTCACAGTGATCCATGCAGGAAGGTTCTCTAAAGTCCAATCCTCGTCAGAGGAGATGGTTACTGTAGCCGAACTCTGTGCGCCTCCAGCCAAGGTAATCTCTTTCTTGTTTAGAGAAAGGTGGTTGGTAGATTCGTGCAGATAGAACGAGATGGTGCTTCCGCAAGTAGAAATGTTGCTGATGGCAAAAGGTGCCTCCTTTCCATTGCTATAGAAGGGCTTGGCTGTAGCCTCGCCACCAAAAGCAGTTCTTCCACTCTCGGCACTGAAGAAAGCCTTTGTGATATCGCCATCCGATGTGGTGGTTCCGTTAGGACGGAAGATGTACTGTTCGTCGAGTCGGGTAGTGCCATTATAGTTGACGTTGCCTCCAGTGTAGGCAGGGTTGATTCTGTAAATAAGCAGACCCGAACCAGGAAGACTCTTGTCGAAACCTTCCTTTTTGCGATATTCCACTACGAAGTATTCATCGCTTCCTACTGGTTTGATTTTATAAGCAATGTTTTCTTTGCTGCTGCCACCTATGGGATTCAAGGTGTAGGTACCAGCTTCGGAAATCTCTGGTATCTCGTCAATCCATTTACAGTAGCGATACTTGGTGTAGGCTGTCATGTTTTGTGCTACGAGCTGATTGTCTGACATCAAGTCCCATATTCCTACAGGGTTGAGGCTTCCGGAAGCATGATACAGATCGTAGGTACCCAATGAGTGAGACATCTCATGGCAAAGGACTCCGGTGTTGAGGGCGATGCCTTCGAAGTTTTCATAACCATTAGCCTCGTCGAAAACCATGATGTAGCCCACCAACTTCTTACCTTTTATATATATAGCCTTTTCATCGGGCAAAGCCAAGTCCTTGCGTTGTGGCCAGAGGATGCCTCGCTTGTTGCTCAGTTCTGATTGTCCGCTGAAGATGATGCACAGGTTATCTATGTAGCCATCGTCGTTCTTGTCGATGTCGTTAGCGTCTGTCACATCGTCATTTATATAGTTAGCTATTTCTCTTACCAAAGCCTGCATGCGTGCTTCACCCTCGGTTTCTGAGTTGTAGCCAGAGGGACGCAATGTGGCATCATACTTCTGGTAATATGCTCTTTCGTAACGTGTCTTGTAAGACACAATCTTGGTGTCAGTAGTAACAGGATAGAAGGAACTCTTCCATTCCAACTGGTTGTAGGAAGCCTGACGGAAATAATTGTATACCGAGTTATCGGTGGCATTGTTGCCGTTGAACAGGTTCTGATAGGTGTCTATCGTATGTTCAAAAATGTTGGCATCCTCATCGGCAAAGCGTACAAAGCATACGGTGTTGCCTACGGTTCCTGTGTTTTTGTTGAAAGCTCCTGTCTGAAAGGCAAAGAGGAGACAAAGAATGGTTAATGCTAAAGACTTCTTCATAGTCGTACTTGTTGGATTGAAAAAAAGTGCCATATCCCATGAGACGCTTTGCCCATGCGATGTGGCACTTTATGAAATAAAATCATTAGATGGCTACCTTGATAGCCTTGCCATTGATGCTGACGATGTACAGACCCTTTGCAGCCTGAACATGAGCATTGGCAGAGTTGGCATGGAAGTTAGCTACCACAGCACCACCCAAGTTGGCTACTGTTACAGCGTCGCCCTGTGAAAGTCCAGAGATAGAAATCTCATTACCTGCTGTGCTTACCTTCACACTCTGAGCTGTTACAGCATTGATGCCTGTAGAACCTTCTACCTTTGTGACGGTAGTCTTGTAGATGTTAGTGCCTGTAAACTTAGGATACAAAGTCGAAGTCATGTTGATATATACGGCATCCTGTGTAGTGAGGAAGGTAATTTTACCATCAGCAATTGTGTAGTCAGTGCCTTCTGTCAAAGGAGTTTTGTCTGACTTCATTACTTGAAACTGTGTATTCAGCGTAGCATTTGTCAATGATGAAAGGTCAAGAACATCCCCCACCTTGTAAGTTTCGGCAATGGCATAATCTGCCTGTGGCGCATAGGTGAGTGTCTTAGCTACGGTTGTAGCAGGAAGTGTAGCTATCGTGAAGTTGTTCTTAGAGATGTTTATACTCTTCATCTTCGTGCTTGGCAGTGTGATTTCTGTTAGCTGGTTGCTTATCAAGAACAGAGTTGCATTACCAGCATCTTTAATACCTGAAGCATCAAAGGAGGTGAGCTTATTCTCGTTAAAGCTGAAGGTTGGTTTAGATGCGGTGTTATTACCTATCTTAACCGAGGTTAATTCATTTTTTAGTGCATATACAGACATGATGGTTGGATTGGTGGATAAATCCAATTCTCCAGCAAGTTTGTTTTGGCCGATTCTGAGAGTCTGTAATGCCTGATTTTTGGTGATGTCTATTGCTGTCAAGAGATTATTGGTAATGTCCAAAGTTGTCAATTGGGTACACTTGCTGATATCAATATTAGTCAACTGATTGTTGTTGATGGTCAGCTTAGTCAACTCTGTGTTCTTGGTCAAGTCGATCGATGTCAACTTGTTGGTATTGGCAGTCAAGTCTTTCAATGCTGTTGCCTTCGTAACATCCAATGACAATACTTGGGCACCATCTACTCTTGATGAACATTCGAAATAAACGATGTTGTCGCCATAGATTTTTACCTTTCCATCACCTGATACGGTACCAGAGACGTTCACCTGGTTCCAACCATCGTATACTGGAATGTTTTCTGATGTGACTTTCTCTCCATTACCCCAGTCTATCTGTACTGTTCCTTCTACCCCCAGTCCGATAGTAAGAGTTCTGGTATTACCATCTACCTCTGCTTGCAATTCAATGGCAGGTTCTGTCTGTGCGAAGGTTGTCATTGTGCTGATGACAGCCAACAAAAGTGTAAAGAATTTCTTCATACTTGTGGTGCTTTATGTTGATAAATATAAAAGTTTGCGGTCATTTATTTAATGACCTTCTTGATGTTGTTACCCTGCTTGACAATGTACAAGCCCTGCTTCTGACCCTTCAGGGTGTTGCCTACCTTGACGCCATCAATAGTATATACCTCCTGTGCGGTTGTACCCTGTGTCTGTATGTTGGCAATACCCGTAGTTTCCTGCTTAGGAGTGGTCACCTTGATACCGTGGATGTAGACTTCATGGGTGGTTGTATTTTGGAAATAAACGTAAACAGGTTTATCTGACTTGATGGTAATGTTGTCGTTATTAGCTGTTTTTGATTCCAGTCCTTTTACTGTCGTATTGCCCGCCCCTGCAAATTTTTTAAATCCAATTATGTAAACTTGTCGTACGCCATAATTAGTAAAATTAATCTCAGGATTATCGGTACTTAAAAGACGGCATGCTACTTGATTATCGCATGAAACATTCATGCTGAATGTAGAGCAAGAAGGCAGGCAAAGTGCTATGCCACCACCATTGGCTTGACCCGCAGCACTTGCAGGAGGTAAGATGATAGCTCCTTTCTTGTAACCATCTGCACCCAACTCGCCGCCTTTTCCGAATCCAATCGCATCTGGATCAACTGTAGTCGGAGGATATGTTGGCACTTGGTCTGCATAAACCATCTGAATAATTTTGCCATTGGGGTCTACTTTGTAGTCTTCTTCATTGCAGACACCGATATACCTGTCAACAATCTCCTGGCTATTGAACCACAACCAGCCATCTGCGTCAACTGCTGAAGCTGGGAAAAGATTGTACTCCTGTGCTTGAACTCCGATAGCGCTGAGTAATAGCGCCCATGCTAAGTAAAGTTTTCTCATATAGGTATGTTTTATGTTGTTGTTATTTTATCTTTCGTCAGCAAACTGCTGACGAAAGACGTTTAAAATATTGAATTCGATAATGATTAAAAAGATTTTACTGCTCTGTCCAGTCTGGGTTCTGGGTAATCTCGTGATATTTGATCTCACTCCAAGGAATGGGCAGATAGTATTGTTTCTTGTCGAAGACTCTCACACGTTTAGGGAAGCGGTTGACATTGCTGATGGTGTACTTGGTGCTTATCACCTCGTTGTTTACCACAGTCTTGTCTACGCGCATCGCTTTCAGAGGATTGGTCTCGCCGTTCATCTTCTGCTCTGCCACGCCCCATCTGAAGAGATCCCAGTAGGTGGTTTCCTCGAAAGCCATTTCCACACGGCGCTCGTTCTTGATGTCGTCGAGTGTAGGATTATCTATGTCGGGCATGTGAACACGCTGACGGGTCTTGTTGACATACACCTTTGCCAAGTCTGTATCTCCTAAGTTGTAGCAAACCTCAGCATAGTCGAGCAGTGCCTCTGCATATCGCCAGATGATGTAGTTCTGCTTGCTGGCATAAGTATCATTGTTGTCGATGGACTGGCTGGGGTCAACAAACTTGCCCATGTAATAACCAGTCAAGGTTACGGCAGCCGACGTAGAAGTACCATAAGGTGTAAGGTCGACACCAGCTGTACGGTTTGTATAATGAATGTCCATCACGTGGTTGCGGTAGGTACATCCATCATACAGGATGTTGGCATAGAAACGATAGTCTCTGTTGTCGTATGGATGCTGTGCATCGTAGGTCTTGCCAGGCTGCATGCCATATTCGTCCACATGGTTCTGGGTAGGAGTGTAGGCTGCAGTAACGCCTGTGAAGAAAGGTGATGCCGCATCTCTGTCGAGCTTATGACCGAACTTGGTAGCGAAGTCTCCGTCGTCAGAGTGTTGTACCTCGAAGATGGACTCCTGAGAGTTCTTGGTGAGGAATATCCTGCGATAGGCATCGCGAATATCGTCCTGTGTGGTGGCAGAGATAGGGATGAGGCTATACTGGTTCAGAGCGAAGAGGTCTTCGTAAGCCTTCTTGGCCTTCTCCAGCATGACGTGTGACTGGTCGTCGGAAAAACCTAAGTAGGTCAGTTCCTCACCCTTGTTCTGGAATACCTTACTGGCAGCCCAGAGGTAAGTCTTCGCCTTGAGCATGAGGGCAGCACCCTTGGTGGCACGTCCTGTCTCGGTAGTAGCATGAGCCTGGGGAAGATACTTGGCAGCTTCATCGGCCTCAGCCACGATGAAGTCTACCATCTGCTGATAGCTTGCACGTGGGAACTTCTCTTCTTTGATGAGTGGATTATAAGTGTGGTCGATGAGGGTTACACCACCAAACATTCTCCACAGCATATAATAGTAATAGCCTCGCATGAAGTGCGCCTCACCGATGATGCGGTTCTTCCGGTCGCCATTGCTGATATTACCTAAATTTTCCAGCAAGGTGTTGATAGACTGAATCTGAGTGAAGTAGTTGCTCCATACATTGGCAGCCCATTTGGTAATCTCCTGGCTGTTGCCTTTCAGTAAGTCGCCATAGCCGGCGTTGTAGTAAGAGCTTTTACCCACGCTAATCTGGTCGCCAAACCAAGGCATATAATATCTTGATTTGCTCTTTACCAATGAAATGCTGGGAACATAAGTGCTGAAGCCATTACTCATGCATCTATACCAGGAGCTCTCGTACTCGTCGAGGAGCTGAGGATTGCCCCATACCGACTTTTCGGAAATCTCGTTGAGAGGAGCATCCCTGAACAGGCTGTCGCAACTCGTCAGCACACCGGTGGTGGCTGCGAGTGTAATGATGGTTATGATTCTATTGAATTGTATTTTCATACTTTCTGTGTTCTATATATATTATAATGTGGGCTCGTTAGAAACCTAAGTTGAGAGTTACACCGTAAGAACGCTGGATAGGGTAGCCACGGAGTGACTCCGGGTCCATGCTCTTCAGACTGCTGATGGTGAAGAGGTTGCTTCCTTGCAAAGCGATGCTGAGAGAAGAGAGGCTCATCTTCTTGACGATGCTGCCCGGGAAGTTGTAACCGAGGTTCAGCAACTTGAGGCGCACGAAATTACAGTCCTCAATCCAGAATGTAGACTTCTTGCGGTTGTTGTCGTTGGATGTGGCAATCTTCACGCGTGGATATTTGCCAGAAGGATTGCTCTCTGACCAACTGTCGGTAAGGTGATACTTCTGATACTTAGGCAGGGTACCGTTCTCCAATGTATAGTAGTCGGTAATGTTCTGCTTGTATCCAGACTCGCCCTGGAAGATGGCATTGAGGAAGAAACCCTTGTATTGCATTCCGAAACGGAAGCTGAAGTCCATGTCGGGTTGTGAAGAGTTCTTGACGTAAATATAGTCATGAGAGTCGAGAACACCATCCTCGTTCTGGTCGATGTATTTGATGTCACCAGGAGCGAGGGTTGCATTACCCTGTCCGTCCTGGTCGAGTGGCCAGTTGTCGATTTCTTCCTGACTCTGGAACAGACCTGCTGCCTGATACATCTGCCATACCATGCTGCTGGTTCCCTTACGGCGAAGGTTAGGCAACTGGCTGCTCTCGTCGCCGAAGTCGAGGTATTTGTCGTTACTCTTTGACAGGTTGATTGACATGTTGTACTTGAACTTGCCGATGGTGTTCTTGTGGCTGATGGTGAAGTCCCAGCCCCATGCCTTCAACTTGCTGAAGTTCTCTGAAGGATAAGCACCGTCGGTACCTGTCGAAGGAGGGAAGAGATAATCGGGTGCCGATGTAATCTTGTCGGTCTCGTAACGTACGAAGTAATCGAAAGACACACCGATGCGTCCGTTCCAGAAGCCCATGTCCAAACCGAAGTTATAGTCGTGGGTCTTTCCCCATGACAGATCGGTGTTAGGATAGCTCATGAGGGTGAATCCTGGACGGTAAACGCTTGAGGCAGAACCCTTGCTGCCGAAGCTGTAACCATAGTTGGCAGACTCGGTGTAGTTCTTCAGATATGAGTATGCACCCACCAAACCGTCATTACCCAACCATCCAGTAGAGGCTCTCAGCTTGAGGTTGGAGATAACGCCCTGCTTCCAGGCTTTGAAGAATTCCTCATTAGAGACAACCCATGAACCAGAGAATGATGGGAAGAAACCCCATCGGTTGGAGGGTGAGAAGTTGGTAGAACCGTCGACACGGAAACTGAACTCAGCAAAGTACTTGTTGGCGTAGCTGTAGTTGAGACGGCCGATGGTAGAGGCACGCTCGTTGATCGTCTCGTTACCAGAGAGAGTTGAGCTCTTGGCCACACCCATGGTCTCGGGCACAGAAGTCTTGTCGAGGTTCTTGCCTATCATATACTGATTGTTGAGTCGCTGATAGTTCATGACCAGAGTGGCACCTACGGTATGCTTTGCCGCAAAGGTGTTGTTGTAGTTGATACCAGCCTCATAGAGCTGACTCTTATAGAAACGGTCGGTCTGCTCTAAGGTTGTCTTAGCCTTAGGATAAACCGTATTCTGGTCGATGGCAAATTCTTCTGTAGTGGCATCGTAGGTGTAGAGAGTTACAGGAGTGCTGTATCTCTTTTCTATACGATGGTTGTCATCGAAGGTTCCACGTACATAGGCATTCAGACCCTTTACCCAAGGGATGTCCCATCGCAGGTTGACATTCACAGTACCCATTCTTGACAGATCTTTGATGTATCCGCCCAAGCCACGAAGGTTGATGAGTGGGTTGCTACCATCGATACTTGCCAACTCGCCATTGGTAAACTCGTATACCTGGAGGGGAGAATAGCTGTATGCAGCATCGAGGGTTGTATAGCTGCTGTTCTTGGCGTTAGAGTTGGCGCCCGTATAGTCGACAGACAAAACGAGCCCCTTGGTGAGGGTGGCATCCAACTTCATGGAGTAGTTGATACGGTCGCGGCCTACACCACTATAGAGACCCTTGGAGTTGGCATAGCCCAAAGAGAGATAATATCTTACGTAAGAGTTGCCACCACTTGCAGATACAGCATGAGTGGTAGAGTAGCCCGTCTTGTCGAGATAGTCTAAGAGGTTGCTGTCGCCATAGACGTTGGGGTTGGAGTGAGTGCGGATCTCTTCCAACTGCTCCTCAGTATAAGGAGCCAGGGTGCTGGAAGGTGAATTGGCAATAGCCTGGTTGCGAAGCTTGGCAAACTCGTAGGCATCGAGGAATTCAGGCAGTTTGGTAGCTTCCTGGAGGTTGTACTGGCCACGGTAGTTGATGCGCAACTTCTGGTTGCTCTCAGCACGCTTGGTCTGTACGAGAATTACGCCATTGGCAGCACGTGCACCATATACGGCAGCAGCTGCAGCGTCTTTCAATACGGTGATGCTCTCGATGTCATCGGGGTTGAGGTCAGAAAGACGAGTCTCACCATCAGAAGTGGTCGTACCGAATCTTGGCACACCATCGATAACGAGCAAAGGTGCTGAGTTAATACCACGGATATGAAGGGCAGCTTCCTTGGCAGTACTTGGGTCACCCGTAGAAGCCATGACCTGCAGACCAGCCACCTGTCCGGTAAGGGCATTGTCGAGGTTGGCGGTAGGCATCATGAGTAGGTCGTCAGCCTTGATGGTCTCAATAGAACCTGTGATAGATGATTTCTTCTGAAGACCATAACCTATTACGACAAACTCGTCGAGATGCTGGGCGTCTTCTTCCAGTTTCACTTCTATCTGTTTGCCAGACTGAGCGCTTACCTCCTTGGTCTTGTAGCCAAGGAAAGAAATGACCAACTTACCCTGATGGGCAGGGATGGAGAAGTTGCCATCCACATCGGTGCTGGCACCTATCTTGGTGTCTTTCCACCTTACATAGGCACCAGTGACAGGCTCACCAGCCTGGTCGATCACCTTACCCTTGACGAAGTCCTGGGCATTTGCAAATTGGCATACCCACATAAAAGTAAGCATGAGTGCCCACTTCATGTAGTTGTGCAGTGTTTTGTTCTCTCTCATAAAAATATTTATTTTCAAAAATATAACTTGTTCTGGGGAGAATTCGGGGAGAATTCTTTTTGAGGAATTCGGGGAGTTAAAGGAGTTAAGGAGTTAAAGGAGTTAAGGAGTTAAAGGAGTTAAGACAACAGCTTTACTGCTGAGTATGCTTCCAAAAAGACTGTTGGCTTTAACTTCTGAGCGAAGCGGTATCTTCTTTAACCCCTTAACTCCTTTAAACTTCTGAACTTGCGAAAGTAGTGTTACTTATTGTTCAGCAACTTCTCCATGAGAAGAATCTGATAAGAGTAGAAGTCGCGGGTGCTGCCAGTAGCGGTAGCACGATAAGCACGATACTTGTTGAGTACACGCTGCAGGCTTCCTGTCATCAGGGCACCAGTCTCAGCATCGCTGAGCATGCTTCCACCATAATTGATACGTACGAAGCTGTCGGTCATGTCGTTGGCATTGCAAATCTGCTGCGACATCTCGAGGTCGTTCTGCCACAACTGGTCGTCGGTGAAGCCCTTGGTCTTCTTGCCAGTCTCGGGCTGCAAGCCTGTGCGCTGCATCATCAGGCTGATGGCATTAGACTGCAGAGCCTGCTCGGCATAAGAAAGTTTACCTCCCACAGGTGCCTTGAAGAGCATGTTGGTCAGGTCGTTCATATAACCTTCGATGGTGTAGTTGGCGTTGGCATTAACCATTCCACCTTCCTTGATGCGATAGAGTGCTGTGGGGTTGAACAGCGAAGAAATGGTACGCTTGCAGATGTTCTTGTTGGCATCGAGGCTTAGTTCCAATTTGTTCAGCAGGGCATGAGGTGTGAGCCAACTGTCGTAGCTGCGCATCTGTGCAAGGAGCCATGTGAGGGCTTCCTTCTGACGTGCCTTGTTGATGTAGTTCATGCTCTGAGCCTGACCGTCGCCCTGTCTGATCTCAGTATATTCGATACCACCGATATAAGATGCTACATGGTTGATGTAGCGGGTGTACTGCTTGGTAACCTCACGATAGAGTTTCGCCAAGTCGTCGTATCTCTCGCCCTTCTCCATGGTCCAGTTCTCGAAGTTCTTCATCAGAATCTTCATGTTGCTGATACCATAGTTGCTGGCTTTGATATGGTCGTTTCCAAGGTCCTCGGTCAGGTCGGTTGGGTCTACAGTACCTAAAACCTGTTGAGCACCAAACTGGAATTTCTTATCGTTGGCTTTTTCGGCAATCCATTTGTTAAGAGTAGCCACTTCCTCCTCAGGAGTATTGGCGCCCTTGATGATTCTGTAACCCCAGTTGATGGCATACTTGTCGTATACACCGATAACAGGAGGAGTAAGACGCACACCCTTCTCTAAGTCGCCTGGTTGGGCGATGTAGTTGTTGCGGGCATAGTCCATGATACTTGGTGTGGTGCCATACTGCTGTGTGAACTTAGGATCTCTCAGCTGCTCAACGTCGAAAGCATAGCTGGCACCCATGTTGTGCATCAGACCCAGGGTATGACCAATCTCGTGGGCTGCTGCATAACGGATAGACTCGCGCATCACATCATCATCGAAGATGTTCTTACGAACTCGCTTGTCTACAGCTGCGGTCTGGATGAATCGCCAGTTGTGCAACAGTGATACGATGTTGTGATACCAGATGACATCGGCAGTAAGAATCTCGCCTGTACGAGGGTCTTTATGACTTGGACCCATGGCATTGGCTGTAGATGTAACTGCATACTTGAAGCAGTTGTAGCGCATATCGTCTGGATCGAAGTCGGGGTCGTTTTTTGGATAGTCCTTAGCAATGATGGCATTCTTGAAGCCAGCCTGCTCGAAGGCCTGGTTCCAGTCCTCGATACCCGTCTTGATGGTTGCTCTCCACTTCTCAGGGAAGGCAGAGTCGACATAGAATACGATAGGTTTCTGTGGCTCTACCAGTTCGCCGGCAAAGTACTTGTCCATATCCTCGGGTTTGGGTTGCAGGCGCCTTCTGTTGATGTAGATTTTGCTCTCCACTTTGTCCTTAGAAGAACTATATATGTTCTTGTTGTTATTGAAGAAACCTACTCGGTTGTCTTGGTATCTCATAGGCATAGGATCCTCGGGCAGGACGAAGAGTGAGCGGTGAACCTTCACAGAGTAAGGCTTTTTGACCATTCCTGTGGTGTTGAATGACAGGGTGCTCTCTATTTCAATATTCTTAGGGAAGGTCTTCACGAAGTCGATGCTGGAGGCATCGGCAGAGAAAGTACCCTTGATGGCATTGGCATCGCCGAAGAGTTTGGAAAAAATAGACACTTCCTTCAGTGGCGAGATATAAGCCTCGTTGGTACCGAAGAAAGAAGTCACGTCAATAACGACATTGTCATTATTGCGTGCAGCAATCTTGAAACCTTTCATACGAGGGTTCAAGAAATTCTTGTCGAAAGAAGCAGCGATAGGGTCGTTCTTGTCAACGACATTATTACTTTGTATGAGATTGATATATACGTTTCGTTCATCCTTTGAGAACTGTATGAGCAAAGGAGTGTTGATCATCTGTCCAGCCACAAAATCCTGTGTGTCGCTGGTGGCTGCCATTCTGTTGGCTAAGATGTACTGGCGGTGGAAGGCTGAGTCGGGCAACTCAAAGTATAGTTTACCACTTTTGTTGTTGTAGATGACAGTAAACAAACCTGTATCTTTCTTTCCGCCTTTGGTGACTTTAGCATAGTCATTCTTTGTTGAATCTGCCTTTGCTGTCAGCAAGTTAAGGCTCTTTTTCTTACTCTTGGCTTGGGTGTTCAGTGATGGGGGGGGCAAAGCATATACTTACTGCCAACACAAATGTTGATAATCTCATAATAATTTTTTTTCTTGTCGTTATGTTCTGTACGTTATTGTTTTGTGCGCAAAGTTACGTATAAAAAATGAAAAAACAACCATATTATAGGAAAAAATGTCGATTTGTTGCATAATAAGTGTAAAAAGTGTACGAATTGATAGACAATGTGACTCAACTTTCGCAAATGGAGAAGTTGTGGAGTTAAAGGAGTTAAAGGAGTTAAGACGTATGTCTTGCTGCTTAAAAAATCTACGCCAAAAAGACTATTGTCTTAACTCCTCAGCGACCGTATGGAGCGATAACTCCTTTAACTCCTTAACTCCTTTAATTTCTTTAACTCCTTTAACTTCTAAACTTGCAATTATATATATAATAAGGTGTAGCCATTTTGTGAAGACGAATAATGAAGTAAAAGTGATAAAAAATAACGAAAAAGCAATTTTTTTCGACAAAAAGTTTGTAAATTGAAATTAAAAGTGTAAATTTGCAATCAGAAATAAGGAGTAATCCTTAGAATAGATTAGAATAGAATTGATAGACCAAAGAATCAATATAAAAATATAAGATTATGATGACATTCGTATCTACAACAGCATGGTGGTGGCGTATCTCAAGATTGAAACAGTCGTGAGTCGAACAGCCGTATGTGGATATGAAGTTCCATAGAGAGACAATAAAGGCCTGCCGTAACTTGCGACAGGTCTTTTTTCTTTAAGGTCTGTGCAGGTAAAAGGAGGTAAAACCGAAAGATAACAACCCAAAAAATAGGAGACAAAACTTATGGAAATGAAGAACATTTTGAACAGAATGTTGAATCATGAGGAACTTTCCCGCGAAGAGACCAAGGACATCATCGTAGGTATTACGAAGAGCGAGTTCCCCGAAGAACAAATAACAGCCCTGCTCACTGGTCTGCAGATGCGCGGTGTTACAGTTGATGAGCTGTTGGGATTTCGTGATGGTATCTTGGCGACAGGAGTTCCTGCCATCCTCGATTGCGATCGTTACATTGATGTAGTGGGAACGGGTGGTGATCGTAAGAATACGTTTAATATCTCTACTACTTCCTGTTTTGTCATTGCTGGCGCGGGTTATAAGGTGGCCAAGCATGGCAACTATGCTGCCACCTCAGTGAGCGGAGCCTCTAATGTCATCAAAAATCATGGAGTGCAGTTTACTGATGACCTCGACAAGCTCAACCGCTCCATCAACGAGGCCGGCATCGTTTATCTTCATGCTCAGTTGTTTGCCAAGGCTATGAAGTTTGTTGGTCCCATCCGCAAAGCCTTACAGTTTCCTACCGTTTTCAATCTCTTAGGTCCGCTTGTTAACCCCAGCCAGCCCAAGTGCCAGCTGTTGGGAGTGGCTAACCTCGACCAGATGCGTCTCTACAACCAAGTGTATCAGAAGATAGGTATCGATTTTGGTATTGTGAATAGCATCGATGGTTATGATGAGATATCGCTTACCAGTGATTTTAAGGTAACAACCAACAACTACGAACGTATATTCAGGCCACAAGACTTAGGATTTGATATAGCCAAACCCGAGGAAGTGAGAGGAGGAGCCACAGAGGAAGAGGCTAAGGAAATCTTTGATGCCGTATTGGAAAACCGCACCCTTCCTGCACAGAAGAACATCGTTCTTGCCAATGCCGCCTTCGGTATCCAGGTGATGGAGAAGGGTAAGAAGACGATTGAGGAATGTGTGGAGATTGCTCGTGAAAGTATTGACTCGGGTAAGGCACTTGCTACCTTCCGTAAATTCGTGGAACTGAATAGTTAAAGGTAAAAAGGTAAAAAGGTAAAAAAGTAAAAAATGGCTGATATATTAGAAGAAATCGTAGCTCACAAACGTATAGAGATAGAGCAACGCAAGCGCTTCATCGCTCCTCGCCAGATGATTACGCTGATGGAGCAAAAGATGAAAGACGATGATGGACATACGCCTGGTGGAAGTATGCGCGAGGCTTTGATGACCTCGTCGACTGGTATCATTGCTGAGTTTAAGCGCAAGTCGCCCAGCAAGGGATGGATCAAGGAAGAAGGCAAGGCCAGCATCATCCCCCTAAGTTATCAGCAGCATGGAGCCTCGGCACTGAGCATCCTTACCGATACCGACTATTTCGGAGGCTATGATGAGTATATTCAGGAGGCACGTCACGTGGGCGTCGACTTGCCCATCCTGTATAAGAACTTTGTCATCGATGAATATCAACTTCTGCAAGCTCGATACTGTGGTGCCTCGGCAGTACTCCTCATCGCAGCCTGTCTTACCAAAGAAGAGTGTCGCCAACTCTTGCGTATGTCCCATCAATTAGGACTGGAGGTGCTGTTGGAAATGCACAACGACAGAGATTTTGAATATGCTGAGTTGGAGCCTGATATGTACGGTATCAACAATCGCAACCTGGGTACCTTTATCACCGATGTGGAGAATAGTTTCCGACTGGCAGAACAGTTGCCTACCGATGTCTGCCGAGTGAGTGAGAGTGGTATCTCGCATCCCGATGTAGTGAAACGACTTCGACAGGAAGCTGCTTTCCGCGGATTCCTGATGGGAGAGCAGTTTATGAAGCAAGCTGATCCTGGCAAAGCTCTGGGTGAGTTTATTGCTAATTTGTAATTTTAAAAGTATAACCGTCTTTAAAGAGAATCATGATCATAAAGGTATGTGGCATGCGCGATGCCGACAACATTCGCGACATTTCAGCACTGGGAGTAGACATGATAGGACTCATCTTTTATCCTCAGTCTCCGCGTTACGTGCAGATGCTTAGCAGTGGGGCTGGCATTATTCCCGACTATGCACCCGATATGGGAAAGACATCACTCAGGGTGGGTGTCTTCGTCGATGATATGCCTCAGAACATAGTGACAAGAGTCTATAATTACAAACTCGACTATATTCAGTTGCACGGCAATGAGCCTCGCGAGACTTTGGAGAATCTGCGTGCCACAATAGTCCCAGATATCAACCCCAATATCAAGATTATTAAGGCCATCAGCGTAAGCTCGGCCGAGGACATCAAAAAATATAAGGAATACGTAGGAGCTGCCGACCTCTTCCTCTTCGACACCAAATGCAAGACTGTAGGTGGAAGTGGTGAGCAGTTTGATTGGCAGGTGCTGCAGGCTTATGATGGCGATGTGCCATTCCTCCTGAGCGGTGGCATCGGACCCGATGATGCTGAGCGGATCAAGAACTTTCATCATCCCAAGTGTATAGGTATTGATCTCAACTCGAAGTTTGAAATCGAGCCAGCACTCAAAGATGTGGAGAAACTCAAGCAATTCCTTGTAAAGGTAAAAAGGCTTTTTAAAGGTAAAAAGGTAAAAAGGTAAAAAAGTAAAAAGGTAAAAAAAGCAAACAATGAACAAGATAAATCAACTATTTGAAAATAGTAAAGACCGCAAGCTGCTGAGCTTGTATTTCTGTGCCGGTTGTCCCACCCTCGAAGGCACGGGCGATGTCATCAAGGCGATGGAACGCCATGGCATCGACATGATAGAAGTGGGAATTCCTTTCAGTGACCCTTTGGCCGATGGGCCTGTCATTCAGAGTGCTGGAACTCGGGCTCTGAAGAATGGTATGACGGTGAAGACTCTTTTCAATCAGTTGAAAGCCATCAAGGATGATGTGAAACTTCCTCTCGTTCTTATGGGTTATCTCAACCCCATAATGCACTTTGGCATAGAGAACTTCTTCCAGCATTGTGTGGAAGCAGGAGTTAGTGGAACGATCATTCCTGACCTTCCTTTCGACGATTATCTCAAAGTGGTGAAGCCTATAGCCGACAAGTATGACATTCGTGTCATCATGATGATAACTCCCGAAACCAGTGAGGAGCGAATTCGCTTTATAGACGAGCATACTGATGGTTTTATCTATATGGTTAGTTCGGCAAGTATCACTGGTGCGCAAAGTAGTTTTGGAGATGCCAAACTCGCTTATTTCAATCATATCAACAGTATGCAGCTTCGCAATCCACGTATGATAGGCTTTGGTATCAGCAACCATCAAACTCTCTCCAGTGCTCAGGACCATGCAGCAGGAGCCATCATAGGAAGCAAGTTTGTAACACTGCTCAATGAGACGCTTGACCCAGATAAGGCACTCGATCAGCTCTTTGAGGCGCTGAAGAAGTAATGTTTAGTGTGTAATATTCAGTGTTTCATGTTTAGTTTGGACATACGCCTTATGTACAATAGACATTAGTAGTAGCATTATCACTAAAAATAAAGTAAACATTATAAATTAACTCAACTTTCGTATATCTGGATGTTGAGGGAGTTAAAGCAGTTAAGGAGTTAAGACGTATGCCTTGCTGCTTAAAAACTACGCCAAAAAGACTATTGTCTTAACTCCTCAGCGACCGTAGGGAGCGATAACTCCTTTAACTTCTTTAACTTCTGAACTTGTGAAACTTGAGTAAATTAAACATTAGATTGCGATGTATCAAGTTGACGATAAAGGATTTTTCGGAAAATTCGGTGGCGCATACGTGCCCGAGATATTATATAAATGTGTAACAGAACTCCAGGATGCTTATAAGCCCATCATTGAGAGTGAGGAGTTTAAGAAAGAATACTATCAGTTACTGAAAGATTATGTGGGTCGTCCTTCACCCCTCTATTATGCAAAGCGCATGAGCGAGAAATATGGTTGCCAACTCTATCTGAAACGAGAGGACCTCAACCATACGGGTGCCCACAAGATTAACAATACCATCGGACAGATTCTGATGGCCAAGAAGATGGGCAAGACACGTATCATCGCTGAGACAGGAGCTGGTCAGCATGGTGTGGCAACAGCCACCGTTTGTGCGCTTATGGATATGAAGTGCGAAATCTTTATGGGAGCTACGGATGTGGAGCGTCAGCACACCAATGTGGAGCGTATGAAGATGTTGGGTGCCAAGGTGAATCCTGTTCGCACGGGCAATATGACCCTCAGTGATGCTTGCTCGGAAGCCATCCGCGACTGGTGTTGTCATCCGCAAGACACCTTTTATATCGTAGGTTCCACTATGGGGCCACATCCTTATCCCGACATTGTGGTAAAGATGCAGAGTGTCATCTCTGAAGAACTGAAATGGCAGTTGCAGGAGAAAGTAGAACGCGACTATCCCGACTATCTCATAGCCTGTGTGGGAGGTGGTAGCAATGCGGCTGGTACTATCTATCATTATATCGATGACGAGCGTGTACAGATCTACTTGGCTGAGGCTGCAGGTCATGGTATCGATACCAACTACACCGCTGCCACGATGCACTGTGGAACAGAAGGTATCATACATGGAGCAAGAACACTCGTGATGCAGACCGAAGACGGACAGATAGAGGAGGCATTCACCATCAGTGCCGGTCTCGATTATCCAGGCATCGGACCGATGCATGCCGACCTTGCCACCCGTGGACGTAGCCATGTCCTTGCTATCAAGGACGATGAAGCCATCTATGCTGGCTATGAACTGACTCGCATGGAGGGCATTATCCCCGCCATCGAGAGTGCTCATGCTGTGGCAGCACTGAAAAAGATGCAGTTTAAGAAAGACGACATCGTGGTCCTCACCGTGTCTGGACGTGGTGACAAGGACGTAGAAACCTATTTGTCTCATAAAGAAATGGCTGGAGAATATGGCAACTTTTAATTACACTACCCACACACGTACGATTCTTGCCGACCTCTATACACCGGTAGGAGTCTATATGCGACTAAGAGATATCTATCCTCAGTCAGCCCTCTTGGAGAGTTCCGACTATCATGGTACGGATAACTCACGTTCCTTCATTGGTGTACATCCTGTCGCCAGCATCGCCGTGGCTCATGGCGTCGTGACGGCTACCTACCCCGATGGACGAGAAGAGCAACAGCAATTGCCTGCCTTCGGAGATGGCAAAGGCGAAGCTTGTAAAATCGCTATCTCGCAAGCCATTAACCACTTTATTCAAAATTTCCATGTAGAGGGTGAGGGAAATGGTTATTGCGGATTGTATGGTTTTACCACCTTTAATGCCGTGCGCTATTTCGAGAATATCCCTGTCAAGGATACGACCATGGAGAAGAATGATGCCCCAGACATCTATTACATCCTGTATAAGGACATCATTGTCTTCGACCACTATAACAATACGATGCAGCTCATCACCTTAGGGGAGGAGGCTGAACTTGACGATATGATGAAAGCCATCAACAAGTCGAATGTGAAGCCCTATGACTTCCATCCTGTAGGTGAAACTACCTCAACGCTCACCGATGAAGAGCATAAAGCCAATATACGTCGCTGTATACAGCATTGTCTTAGAGGTGATGTGTTCCAAATAGTGGTAAGCCGCAGGTTTGTGCAGAAGTATGAGGGTGACGATTTCAAACTCTATAGAGCCTTGCGTAGCATTAATCCGTCGCCTTATCTCTTCTATTTCGACTTTGGTGGATTCCGTATCTTCGGTTCTTCTCCTGAGACTCATAACCGCATCGTTGGCGATAAGACCTATATTGACCCAATAGCAGGTACTACCAAGCGTACGGGTAACATGGAGCAAGACCGACAGGCTGCTGAGTTTCTGCGCAACGACCCCAAGGAGAACGCAGAACACGTGATGCTTGTCGACTTGGCACGCAACGACCTCAGTCGTAACAGCCACGATGTACAGGTAGACTTCTATAAAGACATGCAGTTTTACAGTCATGTCATCCACTTGGTGAGTCGTGTGAGTGGAACACTGGATCCAAAAGCCGATCGTATCAAGGCGTTTATCGACACCTTCCCTGCAGGTACGTTGAGTGGTGCTCCCAAGGTGCGTGCCATGCAGATTATCTCAGAACTGGAGCCTCATAATCGTGGCGCTTATGGTGGCTGTATTGGATTCATAGGGCTTAATGGCGACCTCAACCAGGCCATTGTCATCCGCACCTTCATCAGTAGAAATGGCGAACTATGGTTCCAGGCTGGTAGTGGAGTTGTGGCTAAGAGCAATGATCAGTATGAGTTGGAAGAGTGCAATAATAAGTTAGGTGCACTGACCAAGGCGATACATATTGCAGAGAAACTGTAGGAAGAGCAGAGAAAGTTGAGTAAATATTAAAAAAAGGCATTAAACAATAAAAATGAAAATCGTTATCATAGACAATTATGACTCCTTTACCTACAACCTTGCACATCTTGTGAAGGCTTTAGGTGCAGAAGTCACCGTATACAGAAATGATCAGTTTCAGCTGCGCGAACTCAATCATTTCGATAAGATTATCTTAAGCCCCGGACCTGGTGTACCCTCTGAGGCAGGTCTACTGATGAGTGTCATCAAGACCTATGCGGGCAGAAAACCTATGTTGGGCGTCTGTTTGGGACATCAGGCTATAGGTGAGGCTTTTGGTGCTAAGCTTACCAACCTCTCTGAGGTGTATCATGGTGTGGCTACACCCTGCACACAGTTTGGCAACGACCCTATCTTTGCAGGTATGCCCAAGCGTATCGAGATAGGTCGATATCATTCTTGGGTCGTAGACCGCACGGGTTTTCCTGACTGTCTGGATGTGACAGCAGTGAGCGATGATGGTTGTATCATGGGCTTATGTCATAAGAACTACGACATTCATGGTATACAATTTCATCCAGAGAGTGTGTTGACACCAGAGGGAAAAACTATCATCAAGAACTGGTTGGAAATGTAAATGCTCATACCATACCTATATAAGAAGGGTGCCAAACGTGTTGATATAAGCACGTAATGGCACCCCTCTTATGTTGTCTTTATAGTCTTTTCTTTTATTCCTTTTTGCTGATATTGACATTTTTGCAGATGGTGTTTTCTATCACATCCGTTCTGAATGCCATCTTCTTATCATTGCAGGTAATGTTCTCGAAGGTGAAGTGGGTGAGGCGATATTTGTCGCTGGTGCCTACATCGAAGAAGTTGTCGCAATCCATACGGATGTTTCGCATCGTGATGTTGTTGCACTGGCTCTGTGGCATGTCTGCTCTTTCGCCAGGTTTGAAGAACTGAGTCCAAGGGCGAATGGTGAGGAAACTTCCTGTCGTTCCAGTGATATTATCGACCGTGACATACTCGTAATGTTGAGGTGTGTCGGGACGCAGTTTGAGCCATAACACACGTTTGGCATTCTTGACGGTGATGTTGCGAAGTATAATGTTGCGGTCGTTCACACTCTCGCTGCCCAATGTGAGGCATCCATGTACTTTGCCGTATACACAGTTTTGTATTAACACATTATATACAGGACCATTATCAGCAAGTTGGTCAGCCCAGGTTCCCTTACCGCCCTTGATAGCGATGGCATCGTCGTTGACATGCATATAGCAACCATCTACCAAGATGTCGTGGCAGACGTCGATATCGATGGCGTCGCTACTTGGTGCTTTCACCCCCTGAGTAGGTGCATAGATAGAGCAATCGAGGAATCGCACATAGTCGCAGCGGTAGATGTGGTTAGTCCAGAATGGACTATTCTGTAGGTGCACATCTTGCAGTGTGACATGAGAAGAGTTGCTGATGTATACCAGTCGTGGGCGTTGAGCATCCTTGTTGGTACACTGGCTGTTCCACTGTCGTCGTATCCAGAACTCTTCCCAGTAGTGGCGTCCATTGCCATCGATGATGCCTTTGCCTGCTATGGTGAAGCCATCGCAGCGGTCGGCATTGATGAAGGCAGAGAAGTATTTGCAAGTCTCTCCCTCCATGCGTGTTAGAAGGATGGGGAAGTGAGCTATGCGATCGCTTGCCTTCAACTTGCCTCCTTCAGCGATGAGCAAGTGAGTCTTGGGGCGAAAGAAGAGGGCACCGCTGAGATAGGTTCCTTTAGGAACGACGATAACACCTCCACCTTGTTGGGCTGCGAGGTCGATGACCCCTTGGATGGCTGTGGTCTGCAGTAACGTGCTGTCTGTCTTTACCCCATAATCGGTGATGACATACTGTTTGCCCAATGAGTCAACATTCACCTTTTGTGCCTGTAGGAACCAAGTGTCCATCTTAGTGCCGTCGGGCCATAGCTCTGTCTTAGCCTTCTTGGGGTGTTTCTGCTTCTTGGCTGCCGAGGTGCTTAGTGGCATGAGTGCCACCAAGCAGATGCATACATATAGAGATATTCTCATGTATTTTACCTTTTTACTTTTTTACCTTTTTACTTTTTAAGAAGCTTATAGTATTCAGTAGCTCCCAAGAGTAAGCATCCAGTGCCATAGTCTTCGAAGTCAGGAACAGAAGTATAGGTTACAGGCTGGCCAGCAGAAGGCTCTTTGCCAGTGCCCTGGTTGTAGCCGATGAAACCATCTTCGTGAACCGATGCTGCCAAGGCTTTCCATGCTTTGTCCATGGCTTTTTGATAGGTGGCAGCAGGCAGAATGCCGTGTCGCACGCCCCATGCCATGCCATAGAGGAAGAGTCCTGTGCCTGTCATCTCTGGGCCACCATAGTTGGCTGGGCATACAAGGCTCACGTTCCAGTAGCCATCCTCGCGTTGGCATTTCAGCAGTGCCTTGCTCATGTTGATGAAATCTTTCTTCAGATACTGGTAATTCTTGTCGTTGGTGGGTAACGTCTCCATCACGCGAACCAGGGCAGCATATACCCATCCATTGCCACGGCTCCAATAGCAGTTGCTGCCGTCTTTCTCCTTGTAGGGAGGAACATAGTCTTTGTCTCTCCACCACAAACCTTCCTTTTCGTTGAACAAACCTCCTGCCAGCGTGTCGCGTGTCCACTTGTAGGAGTTCATGGCATAGTCGAGATATTTTTTCTCACCACTCACCTTGGCATATTTGGCGTATACAGGCATTGCCATCTGAATGGCGTCGATCCAGGTCCAGTAAGAAAAGCGGTTGGATGCCATCTGATGATCGAGGTTTGTCTTTACATGACTCAAGTCTTTCTTTCCTCCGCTCTGTACGTAGCGGTCGATGTAAATCTGTAGGCAGCACTGGTTGTCGGCATTGTCGTTAGTCTCTCCGCTGCGAGCTTGCCATTTGTGATGGTTGGCCCAGCGGTCTGTATAATCGGCATATAGCTGTTGTGGGTCAATCTCGTAGAGTGCCATCAGTCCTTCGTAGTATACGGCGCGTGTCCAGAGGTTGCTGGTACGTACTCGTTTCACAAAAGTATCGAGTGTAGGGTCGCTGTACTTTGCCATGAAATAGTTGTTGGTGCGATGAGCCACTTCCATGATTTCCTTTTGCAGGGCTGTTTCGTTTTGGAGTGCATTCTGTGCTGAGGCAAGGTTTATGCCTAAGAGCATGCAGAGTGATGTTAAGATCAGTTTTTTCATTTGTTGAGTTGTTTATTTGTTTTGTTATTGTTTCTATAATAAAGAAGTTATCTTAATTTTGAAGTTAAAAAAGTTGTCTTAATTTGGAAGTTAAAGAAGTTATCACTCTCATCGGTCGTTATAAGTTAAAGCCAATAGCTTTTTTGTATATATTCAGCAGTAAAGCATATGTCTTAACTCCTTAACTCCTTAACTTCTTAACTCCTTAACTCCTTAACTCTCTTTATCCTTACCAGTTTATTTTACTTCCACTAACCTAACCGTACTGTTGAGACCGCTGGGCATGGGTAGCCACTTATCGTAGGTGGTTTTCTTATAGTTGATGTCAACGATATTGATTTCCTTCATCTTGCGCCATTTTATGCCCTGTCGGTCGAGCTCTGCTATGCGGTTGGCAGGTAGGTTGGTTACCTCTATGCGAATGGTGTTCTTACCCTTCGAGAGAGCATCTTGGCAGTGGAGGATGTAAGGCACAGCCCATGCACAACCGATATAACGACCATTGATATAAACGCGGGCACTTTCGCGCACGTCGCCTAAGTCGATATTCCATTGTTTCTTGGCTTCTTCCTTCGACAGCTTGAAGGTTGTTTCGTAGACACCCGTTCCCATGGTCGCCTTTGTCTTATCGCTGAGATTCTCCCAGGTTTTGAGACCCTGCAAGCTGAAGGTTTCTTCTACTTTGGGAGCTTCTTCAATGAACGAGAGCTTCCATGTGTTGGCAGTGAGGTCGATAGATGCACCCTGGTTTACAACTTGAGGTTCAGCCTTTGCTTGATGCAGCTTTTTGTCGTGCTGCCATGGAGCCGACTCTTTTTGTGCACAGAGGAGGATCCTGCTCTCTCCACTCTTCAGATGTATGTCCAGTACATTGTCGCTGAGCTTAGCAGCATGATAAGTGCCCGCCATCGGATTGTACCACAAGGCAGCGTCCTCGCCTGTAGCCAACGGCACTTGTGCCTTGATGTCGTGGTCGGTAAGGTTGGCGATGAAGTAATGATGTCCAAATGGGTTGTTGCGTCTTATCAGTTTCAGTCCGTACTGACTTCTCATCAGTTCTGGGGTGGCGGCCTGTGTCATAGCCGCAGTGTTGTCGCCTTTGATAATCTTGGCTCCTTGCGCCTTCAGTTGAGAGATGTGCTGTATCACATCACTGGGCATAATATTATTGCCAGGGATGACGAGAGCCTTATATCGCGTACCCGCAGCTGTTTCTATCATACCATTCTTATAAGTACATGTGCGTAGGTATTGGTCGCTGATGTAGTCGCAGTCGAATCCAGCCTTGTCGATGTCGAGGATGCACTTGATAAACTCGGGTGCCTTCTTTGCCATACCATGAATATCAAACATCATCAGCCATTTCTTGGTGTTGGTGCGCCACATATCTCGCACGGGCAGATATACTAAGAAGTCGTTGTCGGGTTGTCCCCACTGCAGGTAGGTCTGGCAGTTGGTGATATATTTCATCAACTCAGGAGCATCTCGCCAGATACTGTTGGTGGGGCTCATGTCAATAGACGCATAGAATTTCCATCCTGGCCATGGGTCGTTCTTGGGTGAATAGGCTGTACCATGGAAGAACATGCGGTTGACACCTGCGCAGAACATCAAGTCCATGTCGGGTTTCATCTGACTCAGAGACGTGCGAAAATGTTCTGTTAGCCAGGTAAAAGTTTCGCTCGATGTATATTTCTTGCCGGTGATGTGGGCAGCAGAAGGCGCATATTTCAGCATACTGAGGTCGCTGAAGTTGGGACGCGTCTTTCCTGGGTCCTTTCTCAATCCCTTGATACCGAAGTCGGTAAGTCCGAAGCCTTCTATCTCAGGGATGTCGACGGCAGCATAGCAGTCGATGAGGTTGGCTGGTGATCCATGCGCCTGATTGCGTGTGATGGCTCCGTGCCGATGTGCCCATGCTGTCCACTGCTCAGTGAAGTTGTGTAGCAGCATGTCGCCTAAGGTCTCTCGGTAGTCGCTTACCACGATGGCATCTCCATCGAGAAATTCAGGAAACTTGTCTTGCAGTTTATAGCCGTGCAACTTCTCAAACACGCTGAGAAGTGAAGGAGTCCAGTTGGCGCTATACACCTCATAACTATCATTAAAGAAGGTGTGAGGAAAAGGAGTTCCCGAGGCAGTGAAGGCACTGTCGATATGTGCCAGATAGTGAGCCACGGCAGTAGAGTCAAAATGGTCGATGACATAGCCCTCTCCACCAGGTGCAGCTCGTTTCACCCTCTGTCGTGTGCGGCTCTCATAGAGTGCGATGACCCGTTTCTTCCTGTTTGTGCCAGCCACAGGGTATGCCTTGATGACTTTCAGTTTGGCGACGTCGCGTTCTTTCTCGGGTATAGCGAAGTTGATGTCCATGAGTTTCTTCTTGACATCTACGATGGTATCTACGAAGACAGCTTTACAGGCAGCTTCGTTGATAGGAACCCAAGGTCCACCAAAAGGCCAGCCTGTGCCAGTAGCCATATCCGTCTCTATTCCGAGTTGCTCATTCTTCTTTTCTACAAACTGGAGCATATCCATCCATTTGGGTGAGAGATAAGGTATGTCGTTCTTATCATTACCCTGTACGCCATAGAGAGGAGTGATTTCTACAGCCCCAATGCCAGCTTTGGCATATTGGTGAAGGTTCCAATTGAGGTTTTCTTTGTCAACAGCAGAACCCATCCACCACCACCTGATGCCAGGTCGTGCCTGCTGTGTGGGGGTTGGTAGGAACTGAGCCTGCATGTTAGCTACTGTGAACCATGTGCATGTGAGGCATGCAAAGAAAATCTTTTTTCGTTGTTGTCTGTTCATGATGTTTATAATAGCTTTAAGTTTTGTCAAATATCAAGTGATGGTCAAACAATGAGCATACAATGATAATGCAAAGATAGGGATAATTGTGGAACAAAAGCATAAAGTATTGTTCATAATGCGGTAAAATTGTACAAATGAGCTGTTGGCATGCAGGAAGAATCGATTTTTTTATATATCTTTGTACACCATGTTTTGGAGATGATGAAGCGTATCTACTCTGGAAACATGAATCTATCTCTTGTAGTAAAACAAATCATCAACCCATCATTCGAATGATAAAGAAACCATTAACCTATATGAAACAAACTCAATTAAAAACCATCGTAATTGTATCGGCTTGTCTGATGGCAAGCCTTACTGCCTCGGCGCAGGGAATCCTACAGCGTCGTGCCAACTATCAGCCCGACGGGAGAGGCTTTGTCTGTGTGAATGGCAACAATCGTTACACCCGTGCGCTGTATGGAAGTGTGGATGAGTGGCGCCTGGAGACCAGTGACCGACCTATATTCGCTATCTATAAAAAGAATTCACATCGCAACATACGATTTAAAGTGAACTGGGACGGGCAGGAGTTTCAGCTCGACTCGGCAGAATACTGTAAGGCACGCTATGAGGCGGGACGCCGCGACTATCTCTTGAAAGATAAGCGATGGGGCAAAGGGGTATTGCATCTCTCTGTCTTGGCTTATCCCGAACGGGAAGGTGCAATATGGAAATTCACTGTTGAGAATCGAGGAACGTCGAAGATTCGTGTCGAGGGAATGATTTGCGAAACCAAGGTGAGCAAGTTTAAGAGAAATGGTGACATCGGTAAATTTGATGGACCTGAGGCTTTCGATGCGCCTACCCATCCACAGATGCTTACGTCCGTTGTTGGAAGTATGCCCCAGAAAGGAACTGCAGAACTGTATTTCTCTGTAGACAACACCGTCTTGTCGACAGGCAAAAACTTGGAGATGGTAAAGCGCTATCAGGCTGCAGAACAGTGGCGTTCTGAGTTGGCTTCTTCTGTCATCTTCAATACCCCCGATGCTTATCTGAATCCGATAGGAGGAACCATGGTTATGGCAGCTGATGGTGCTTGGAACGGACAGGTGTGGGCGCATGGTGCTGTGGGATGGAGAATGCCTTTGCCTGGTTGGAGAGCAGCTTATATGGGTGATTTCTTAGGTATGCCAGATCGTCAGCGCATCCATTTTGACGCCTATGCGAAAAGCCAGGTCACCGATGTGCCCGTGACTCGTCCTCATCTCATGGATGAGAAACACAATCTCTCGCGTGGTACTTACGAATGGGGAACACCGATGTACAGCAATGGATACATCTGTCGTAATCCTGAGAACAACAAACAGTTCCATCATTATGACATGAACTTGGTGTATATCGACGAACTGCTGTGGCATTTCCAGTTTGATGCCGATACCCTCTATATGCGCAAGATGTGGCCTGTCATCAAGAGCCACCTTGCCTGGGAGAAGAATACCTGGGATCCAGATGGTGATGGGCTTTATGATGCCTATTGCTGTATTTGGGCCAGCGACGCATTGCAGTATAACAGCGGTGGGGTAACCCATTCTTCTGCCTACAACTATAGGGCTAATCTCTTAGCGGCACGCATCGCTGAAATCATCGGTGAAGATGCTGTACCCTATCGTGAAGAGGCCGACAAGATACTGAAAGCCATGAACAGCCGACTGTGGCTGAAAGATTATGGTCACTGGGCTGAATACCAGGACTTCATGGGATTGAAACGCGTACACAAGGATGCTGCGTTATGGAGTGTCTATACACCGATAGACTGTGGCGTGGGAACGGGTGTGCAGAACTATTTAGCCACCCAGTATGTGGATAGACATATTCCACATATACCTTATATATATAATGGAAAGGAATATCAAACCGTGAGTACATCCGACTGGTCGCCTTACGAATGGAGCATTAACAATGTGGCGATGGCAGAGGTGATGCATACTGTGCTGGCTTATTATCAGGCAGGAAGAGTGGAGGAGGCTTACCATCTGTTGAAGGCCAATGTGCTCGACTTTATGTATTTAGGTAGTAGTCCAGGCAACTTTGGACAACTCTCAATGATGGACCGTGCCACTGGCGAGGGCTATCGCGACTTCTCTGATGTGACGGGCATCTCGTCGCGTGTGTTTATCGAGGGACTTTACGGTATTACACCTCAAGCTCTGGAAGGCAAGTGCATCATTCGACCAGGCTTTCCTGCTGCCTGGGATAGTGCTTCGGTGCATACGCCTTATCTGGATTACTCGTTCAGGAGAGTGGGTGATAAGGAAGTCTATGATATCCGACAAAACTTCGCACGTCCGCTGCAGATTGTGATACGTCAGAATGTGGGTGGAGGAAAATATAAAGACACCCTACTGACTGTCGCTAAGCATCAGCATGTGGAGTTGGTAAGTGTCAAGCCTGTAGCTGAAGCTGAGGCTGAGGCAGATGTAAACTATACCTTAGCAGATGCCGTGGCAGAACAGTCTGCTGACAGATGGGGAACGATGACGGGTGTAGGCAATGACTTCGATCAGCTGAACGCGGGACAGCGAAGAATGGTGAATATGGATGCTGCCTTCAATGCAGATGTCACCGACATCTTTAAGAACCAATACCTCACACCACGCTCGCCTTACACCACGCTCTGTGTGCCTACGCAGGGAATGGGCGACTGGTGTTCTACGAAGAAACTCGCCAAGATAGATGATACGAAGATGCGCAGTATGGTAAAGAACGGAACTTTCGAGGCATTGCCTGGCTTGTCGTTCCGCACACCTGCTGAGGGTAAGAATATAGCCTACACCAGTTTGTGGGACAATTATCCTGACAGCATCACCATTCCTCTGAAAGGTAAGGCTGCGCATGCTTATCTGCTGATGGCGGGCTCTACCAACCCCATGCAGTTTGCCATAGAGAATGCTGTCGTGAGAGTGGAGTATGCTGATGGAACGTCAGATGAATTGATGTTGGTGCCTCCTGTCAACTGGTGTCCTATAGAGCAAGACTTTGTGGAGAACGCTAAGGCTTTTGCCATGCCTGCCGTTCGACCATATCGCATAGGACTGAATACAGGTATTGTGAGCCGTCATCTTTTCCGCGACTCTCACTATCAAGAGGTTGCCACTGCTGGCGATCTTCCCGATATGAAGTTGGCGATGTGTGCCTTGCCAGGTGGCGCTGCCACAATGCTCGACATGCCTCTCAATGCTCAAAAGAAACTCCGTAAACTCACGCTTCGTACTTTGAGCAACGAGGTGGTAATCGGATTGATGGGTGTTACACTGCAGAAGTAAACCAGCGTAAAGAAATCATTTGAATATTCAATAGGTTTATATATATGTAGAACTTCTATAAACTGTGAAGTTAAGGAAGTTTGCTTTTAGTATGATAAAAGGGCTGTGTCTATGGGAATTCCCGTCGACACAGCCCTATGACTTTGTTATGTTGTGTAGTAGAAGATTACTTAACCATCACCTTTTTGATAGAACCATCGCTCATCTTCACGATGTTTAAGCCCTTGCTGAGGCGAGCATTGCGAACACCATTCACGCTGTAAATAGCTTCAGCCTTGGTGTTTGTGTTGTTGTAGATGTCTTCAATACCAGTAGGAGTAGTTTTCTCCAAGTAAACCTTAATAGTATTGATAATGTTTTCAAGCGAATTCTTGTCAGTTTCGTATGTACTATAGTTAGCTGCCGCTGTTTCAGTCAATATTTCTTTCAACAGATCGAGTAAGTTGTTAGAGACCTTCTTGTTGTTTGTGAAAGTGTTGGCTTCGTTGTAAAGTTTCGTGTAAGCGCTATAAACTTCTTTCTGTTTTGGAGAAATGAAGAGGAAGTCGCTGTTAGTTACAGAAGCAGTATATTTTCCATTATTAACGCTGAAATATTGTGTTACCAAACCGTCCTTCTTAGATAACTTATACGAATAGCCTTTGTTATCTGTACTTCCTGCTATTATTTTGTAGGTTGTGGCTGCGTCCTTGTTAACTCCTGCATGCCATGTAGCTCCCCAATTCAAAAAACTCCAAAGATTAATATGAAAATCACCGCAGCTGAACTGATTCTTAGAAAGTGTCCAGAGTGCAGCGTTGTCGATATTTTTCTCAGTAGGTGTGTTGTCGGTTGTTACGAAAATGCCTGCACCTACATTATACACATAAATTTGCTGTTCTTCGCCTGTTACTTCTTCGCCTCTCCACCAGCTATTGGCTTCTGCTGGAGCATAGGTGGTGTTGTCTGCTTCTTGTGCGTTTACTACTGTTACTCCTACTGTCAAAACAGCTGCGAGCATCATGCTTTTGGCGTATTTAGCCATAGTGTAAATTTGTTTCATTTCTTAAATTATGTATTATGATTCTTATTTTAAATGATGATAAATATTTTTTTAAAATAGGAAGATAAACATGGATGTGTATGATTACCTTGTATACAATCTTGTTTTCACCTTTTATTTACGGTTTGCAAAGTTACGAAAAAAACGCTAATTAAGGGAAAAGTTTTGGAGAAAAGAGAAAAAATGGTGTGCAAAATTGATATGAATCATGAAAAAAGGCTTCCGAAGAAACCTTCGAAAGCCTTTGAATACATAGGAAGAACCTATGTTTATGCTGTAAAACAAGAGTTTATCTTATAAATCCCAACCTACAGCGCTGGCACCTAAAACGGCTGCAGAACTACCATCGAGGGTAGAAACGAGGAACTTAGCCTTGCCCTTGAAGATAGACAGAACTGAGTTGTCGTAAGACTCCTTGAGAGGTTTCATCAGCAAGTCGCCAGCCTTGGTAAGACCACCGAAGAAAACGAAAGCCTCAGGAGAAGCGAATGCTGCGAAGTCGGCACAAGCCTCACCCAACATCTTGCCAGTGAAGTCGTATACGCGCTTAGCCAAAGCGTCGCCCTTGCTGGCAGCAACGCTCACCTCGTAAGAAGTGATGTCCTCAGGTTTCAACTCACGGAGCAATGATGGCTCGTCGCTCTTCTCAAGGAATTCACGAGCAGTGCGAGCTACACCCGTAGCAGAGCAGTAAGCCTCGAGGCAACCAGTACGGCCACAACCGCATGGGCGACCTTCCTTGCCACGTACCATGATAACATGGCCCAACTCGCCAGCGAAACCATCGCTACCATATACCATCTTACCATCAATAACGATACCAGAGCCTACGCCTGTACCCAATGTGATGTCGATGAAATTCTTCATACCACGTGCTGCACCATAAGTCATCTCGCCCAATGCTGCAGCATTGGCATCATTGGTGAGAGCAACGGGCAGACCACCGAGAGCCTTGCTGAAGAGGTCAGCCAAAGGAACAACACAGGTGTGAGCCCAAGGCAGGTTAGGAGCAAACTCGATAGTGCCTTTGTAGAAGTTACCATTAGGAGCACCGATACCCATCGCTTTGATTTTGTCAATGCCACCTACAGTGTCAATAATAGGTTGTAATGCTTCGACTGCAGCTTTTACATAGTCTTCTACATTGTCAAAACCGCCAGTCTTGATGGCTGTCGTTGCTTTAATCTCACCACGTGCATCCACGATGCCGAAAACAGAGTTGGTTCCACCAAGGTCTAAGCCAATTACATATGGCTTTAAAGTATTTTCTGTCATGTTGTTGTGTTTTTTAATAAGTTAGAATTTTTTATTTTGATGGCAAAGATAAGAAAAAAAAAGTACAGAACAAAGTTTTAGAGAGAAAAATTACGTTGTATGCTTAAAAAATTGTATCTTTGCACCTTGTATGAATTCATTGTTTCCGATAGAGATAAACATCCTTGATTTTATTTTCAAGGGTATTATCATAGGTATTATTGCCTCAGCCCCGATGGGGCCTGTTGGCATCTTGTGTATTCAGCGTACTTTGAACAAAGGACGCTGGTTTGGTTTTGTGACGGGCATAGGTGCAGCAGTCAGTGATATAGTGTATGCTATGTTTACGGGTTTAGGTATGAGCTTTGTGATGGATTTTGTCAACAATGCACAAAACAAATTCTATCTCCAGCTATTTGGAAGTTTGCTTCTCCTGATCTTTGGAGTGTATTGCTTCAAGAGTAATCCAACGAGGAATATGCATCAGAGTAGTAACAAGCAGGGTACTTTGTTTCATAATGCCTTTACGGCTTTCTTGGTAACCCTCTCTAATCCGCTAATCGTGTTTCTCTTTATGGCTACCTTTGCACAGTTTGCCTTTGTCGTTCCCGATATGCCTATAGAGATGGGAGTTGGCTATCTCAGCATTGTCTTTGGTGCTTTGTTGTGGTGGTTTGGACTCACATGGTTGATTGATAAGATAAGAGGTAAGTTTGATACCAACGGCATCCTTATTATTAATAGGGTGATAGGTAGTGTGGTGATTATCTTCTCAGTGATAGCATTGATAGGTACCATGTTCAACCTTTACCACTTGCCTGAGTTTTAGACAGAGAGGTGCAGCGCCCTCTTGAATTTCAATAGTTCTATTTTCACCAATTTATGTTTATAGCACAAGAGTTAAGAAAGAAGAGCATAGCAGAGTACCTGCTATATATGTGGCAGGTGGAGGATATCATCCGCGCCTATGGATGCTCGTTGCCTGTCATTCGCAAGCAATATATCGACCGTTTCGATTATACCGATGATCAGAAAGCAGAAGAATTAGACTGGTTTGGTAATCTTATCAGAATGATCAACGAGGAAGGCAAGCGTGAGTCTGGTCATCTTGATATCAACCGCGTATTGCTGAAAGATGTCATCGATTTGCATCATATGCTTCTGCAGAGTAGTAAGTTCCCTATCTATAATGCCGAATATTATAAGGTGTTGCCTTATATTGTAGAATTGCGTAATAAGGGTGACAAAGAGGTGAACGAGATAGAGACTTGTCTGGATGCCCTTTATGGTGTGATGATGTTGCGATTGCAGAAGAAAGAGATAACCCCCGAAACTGCTCGCGCCGTACAAGAAATCAGTGTCTTTATCGGCTTATTGAGTGATTATTATATCAAAGACCGTACTGAGGGTCTGAAATTTGAAGACGATTAATATTTAGGACAACCATTATGAAAGAGATTGAAAGAAGAAGAACCTTTGCCATTATCTCTCACCCTGATGCAGGTAAAACAACCCTTACTGAGAAGTTCCTTCTCTTTGGTGGACAGATACAGGTGGCAGGTGCCGTAAAAAATAATAAGATTCGTAAGACGGCCACTTCCGACTGGATGGATATAGAGAAGCAGCGTGGTATCTCTGTTTCTACATCTGTGATGGAGTTTGACTACTTGCCTGATGGCGAGCAGGGCGATCCTTACAAGGTAAATATCCTTGATACTCCTGGTCACCAGGACTTTGCTGAGGATACTTATCGCACCTTGACTGCTGTCGATTCTGCCATTATCGTGGTCGACTCTGCCAAGGGTGTAGAGGCACAGACGCGTAAGTTGATGGAAGTTTGTCGCATGCGCAACACCCCCGTGATCATCTTTATTAATAAGATGGACCGCGAAGGTCGTGATGCCTTTGATGTGCTCGATGAACTTGAGGAAGAGCTCAAAATCAAGGTTCGCCCATTGAGTTGGCCTATCGGTCAGGGTGCTCGCTTCAAAGGTGTATATAATATCTATGAACAGCAGCTCAACCTCTTCACGCCTAACAAACAGCGCGTAACAGAGAAGGTAGAGGTGGATGTCAACTCCGATGCTCTCGACCAGCATGTGGGCGAGCGTGAGGCGCAGCAGTTGCGTGAAGACTTGGAGTTGGTGGATGGTGTATATCCTGAGTTTGACGTAGAGACTTATCGTTCAGCAGAGGTAGCTCCTGTGTTCTTTGGTTCTGCGCTCAACAACTTTGGTGTACAGGAACTCCTCGACTGCTTTGTCAAGATAGCTCCTTCTCCAAAGCCTACACAGGCAGAAGAGCGACTGGTAAAGCCTGAGGAAAACAAGTTTACAGGCTTCATTTTCAAGATTACCGCTAATATTGACCCTAACCACCGCTCTTGTATTGCATTCTGCAAGATCTGTTCAGGCAAGTTTGTTCGTAATCAGCCTTATCTGCATATCCGATTAGGTAAAACCGTGCGCTTCTCTTCGCCAACCCAGTTTATGGCGCAGCGTAAGAGCACCATCGATGAAGCTTATCCTGGCGATATTGTAGGTCTGCCCGACAATGGAATCTTTAAAATTGGTGATACGTTGACAGAAGGCGAGCAACTTCATTTCCGCGGCTTGCCATCATTCTCACCATTGCTGTTTAAGTATATTGAGAACGATGACCCTATGAAGAGCAAGCAGTTCCAGAAAGGATTGGAACAGTTGATGAACGAAGGTGTGGCTCAGTTGTTTGTCAATCAGTTTAATGGTCGTCGCATTGTAGGAACCGTAGGACAGTTGCAATTTGAAGTTATCCAATATCGTTTGGAGAACGAGTACAACGCCAAGTGTCGTTGGGAGCCCGTGCATCTGCATAAAGCCTGCTGGATAGAGGCAGACGATGCAAAAGAACTCGAAAATTTCAAGAAGCGCAAGTATCAGTATATGGCTAAGGACATAGAGGGTAGGGATGTATTCCTTGCCGACTCAGGCTATGTGCTGAGTATGGCACAGCAGGACTTTGAGCATATTAAGTTCCACTTTACATCCGAGTTTTAAGACACTCATTTTAAACTATCAGTAGTAGGACACTTTTATCAAACAGTAATAAGACACGATGGATGAATTGACAGAACATCAGGGTATGATGACAAAGATTGTCGCCTGGCAGAAGGAGCATATCTCCGACCGCCAGATGACCTTGATATTGGCTTTCGTCATAGGCTTGTTAGCATCATTGGCAGGTTATTTTCTGCATGGAATCGTACATGAGATACAAGTACTGCTTACAGCGGGCTTTGTGAAGAACACGTACAACCTGCTCTTCCTGCTCTTCCCGATTGTGGGTATCTATCTCACATCACTCTTTATCAAGTATGTGGTGCGCGACAATATCTCGCATGGTATTACACGCGTGCTCTATGCCATCTCTACCAAGAACTCCAAGTTGCGTGGTCATAACTGTTGGTCGTCGGTGGTAGCTTCGGGTATCACTATTGGCTTTGGAGGTTCGGTAGGAGCCGAGGCTCCTATTGTGCTTACAGGTTCAGCCATCGGTTCCAACTTGGGACAGATATTCCGGATGGACAAGAAGACGATGATACTATTGGTGGGATGTGGAGCCAGTGCTGCTATTGCAGGAATCTTTAAGGCACCGATAGCCGGACTCGTCTTTACGCTCGAGGTGCTGATGGTCGACCTGTCTATGGCTTCGCTCTTACCCATCCTTATCTCATGTGTCACAGCTACCTGTTTCACCTATATCTTGATGGGTGATAAGTCGCTCTTCGACTTTACGCTTACATCACCTTGGGTGCTCGACCGTGCTCCCGTGTGTATCCTCTTGGGTATCTTCTGCGGTTTTGTTAGTCTTTATTTTATGCGTACCATGTCGGCTTGCGAGGGTATGTTTGCTCGACTGAGCCATCGTCCTTATGTCAAACTTTTATTGGGTGGACTCATTCTTAGTAGTCTGATATTCCTCTTTCCTTCACTCTATGGAGAAGGATATTCGGCAGTAAACATCCTGTTGAAGGGTAGGACAGAGGCCGACTGGGGACAGGTGATGAGTAATTCGCTCTTCTATGGGCATAGTCATCTGCTCATCGTTTATATCGCACTCGTAACCTTTACCAAGGTGTTTGCTACTTCAGCAACCAATGGCAGTGGTGGATGTGGTGGAACCTTTGCGCCTTCGCTCTTTATCGGTGGCTTTGCAGGTTTCTTCTTCTCCCGCTTCTGGAATGTCAATGAGATAGGTGTTTATGTGCCAGAGCAGAACTTTACGCTCATGGGTATGGCGGGAGTGATGACGGGTGTTATGCACGCTCCCCTTACTGGTATCTTTCTTATTGCAGAGCTCACTGGTGGTTATCAGCTCTTTATGCCCTTGATGATAGTTTGTATCTCGTCTTATCTCACCATCAGCATCTTTGAGGGGCACAGTATTTATGCTTTGCGATTGGCCAGAGAGGGCAAGCTCTTAACTCATCACATAGACCGTGCTGCTCTCACACTGATGAGTATGCAGAGCGTTATCGAGAAGGATTATCATCCAGTGCAACCTGATTTACCCATGGGTAAACTCGTGGCAGAGATTAGTCGAAGCAACAATAATTTCTTGCCCGTTGTGGATAAGGGAGGTGTTCTGTTGGGAGTGATAGACATCACGCGCATACGACATATCATTTTCCGTTCAGAGCTTTATAGTCGTTTTACGGTCAGACAACTGATGTTACAGCCCTCGGCTGTATTTACCGACCATGAACCTATGGATGAGGTGATGAAGAAGTTTGATCAGACGGATGCTGCGCAGTTGCCTGTAGTAGATACAAGTGGAGTACTTATTGGTTATATCAGCCGTACCAAAATGTATGGTGTGTATCGCCAGATTATTGCAGATATGTCGGCAGAGTAACCGTTTCACAGGAAATAAGAGAAAGAAAAATGATGGAGAAGAAAGATTTAAGAATTATCTTTATGGGAACCCCTGAATTTGCAGTGGAATCCCTCAAAAGCCTTGTGGAAGGCGGATATCATGTCGTGGCTGTCGTCACCCAACCCGACAAACCCGTAGGTCGTCATCAAGACACGTTGCAGGCTCCTCCTGTGAAGCAGTATGCTTTATCACAGGGATTGCCCGTCTTGCAGCCTGTCAAGATGAAAGATCCCGACTTTATAGAAGCCTTGCGTAGTTATGAGGCGGATCTTCAAGTAGTTGTGGCCTTCCGTATGTTGCCTGAAATCGTTTGGGCTATGCCTCGTTTTGGAACATTCAATGTGCATGCTGCCCTGTTACCACAATATCGTGGTGCTGCCCCTATCAACTGGGCTGTCATCAATGGAGAGACACAGACAGGTGTTACCACCTTCTTCCTCGATCATGATATAGATACAGGGCGTATCATCATGCAGGAACCTTTTACCATTCCAGATGAGGCTGATGTAGAGTATGTTTACGACGGATTGATGCATCTGGGTGCAGGTATTGCTATCAAGACAATAGACCTATTGTTGGCATCAGATGGAAACATTGCTTCTATAGCACAGGAAGACTTAGAGGCACAGCATGGTGTGTTGCATCATGCTCCTAAGATATTCAAGGAGACTTGCCGCATCGTTGTAGGGCAGCCTGTTAAGAAGGTTTACGACTTTGTTCGTGGTCTATCTCCCTATCCAGGGGCTTGGACAGAGATACAGAAAGCAGAAGGAAAGCTACAAGTGCTGAAGGTATTTAAGAGCACGAAGACGGGAAAGGCTATTCCCGCTGGGACAACTCCTGGAACACTTCGGGTGGAAGGTAAGTCACTACTTTTGGCGTGTGCTGATGAGTGGTTGCAGCTCGATGTTATCCAGATAAGTGGCAAGAAGAGAATGGAAGCCAAAGATTTCCTTAATGGTGTACGCGATATCGAATCTTATCATGTAATATAGAAAACAACATAATCTTATTAGGTATTATGACACAGCAAGAAGACATTAAAAATGCAGTGGAATGTATGCGCAAAGGTGGAATAATCCTCTATCCCACTGATACAGTATGGGGTATAGGTTGTGATGCTACCAATGCAGAGGCAGTGGCAAAAGTCTATCAAATCAAGCATCGTGAAGACTCTAAGGCTCTTATTTGTTTGGTGGACAGTGCTGACAGAATGGCTCGTTATTTCCGCAATGTGCCTCAGGTGGCATGGGATTTTATCGATGCAGCTATGCCTGTAAAGCCTACAACCGTTATTCTCGACGATGCAACAGGTGTTGCAAATAATCTTGTGGCAGAGGATGGTAGTTTGGCTATGCGAGTAACTTATGAGCCTTTTAGTAAAGAACTTTGCTATCGTTTTCAGAAACCATTGGTAAGCACCAGTGCGAATGTGAGCGGTGAGCCTGCTGCTCAGAATTATCGTGATATAGTTCCTGAGATATTAGAGGCTGTAGATTATGTCTGCTGGACTCGTCGACAGGAACACAAACCTCACACCCCATCAAGTATTGTTAAGTTGAGCAAGAATGGTGAGGTGAAGGTGATTAGATAAGAATGAAAAGCAAAAAGTGATTAATAAAAAGGAAAGCCATATATTACCTGTAAGTGACGCAGGATAATATATGGCTTTTGTTTATTTTTCCAATTATGGAGATGGTGTGGATGCATGTCTTATACTTCGTTATAGCATACTTGAAGCAATCTTCAATTCTGATACTTCATTTACTGATATATGAAGTAGTTTCCACCATCACTGTTAGCATATTTTCTTAGAAGCTCTTGTATGAATTTGGCATTGGCTTTTACTTGTTCTTCGTTGCCGTCATAGCCATTGATTAATACAACTAAGTGAGAGGTGTTTAAACTAATTTTTGTGCGTTCGTTGTCACTGGTGGGAGTTCCTACGCCACCTTGGTTGTCTCGGTATACAGGCAATCCTTCTATGTTGATGTTACCCCTTCCTATGCCTTCATAGGGCTCGCCTGCTTTACCAACGCCCAAGGTCAGTGTGTCGCCAACAAATTTGTCTGCATCAAAACCACCGATGCTATAGCCAAAGGCAATGCTTGCTAAGTTGACCAAATCGACTAACGTGTCTCTTTGATACAGTTCTTTGCCTTGCAACATTCTGCGAATGAGAGCTTCTGATGCAGGGCGATAGCGAGAAGGATCTTTGCCACAGGCGCGGTATACTTTACGTGTAGCTGCGATACCGCTCATGGTTTTCAATGATTCGGTAGTGAGTTGTTCTCTGTATTTCTCACCTAATTGATGAATCTCATTCCATAATTCCTCGCAGTAAGGAGTGTTTACAACGTATGCTTCTACGCAAGCGCCAACAAATTGGGGGCATACAGTTTCTATTTCTTGTGATACGATGATATTCATACGTTCTTTTTTATATATGTAGATGATTGATTTGGTTTGCAAAAATACAAAATCTTTTTGTAGTAGGGAAGAATAGATAATACAAAAACAAGAAACCCCGTAAAACTTTCGTTTTACAGGGTTTATCCTGGGTGGAAGGTGGGACTCGAACCCACGACATTCAGAACCACAATCTGACGCTCTAACCAACTGAACTACGTCCACCATGTTGCTTTATTAGGAGTTGTTCCTTTTAAGCGAGTGCAAAGGTACGGAATTTATTTGGATTGACCAAACAAATTCCGTATTTTTTTAAAAAAAATTACTTTGCAGGGGTTGCAGGGGTTGCAGGAGCCGCTTTTTCTGCTGCATTTGGTGTTGCTGGAACAGCCTTCTTGGCAGCATCGCTGTTAGCACCAGGCATAGCAGGAAGAGCTGTTTGCTCTTGTGTTGCACCTTCCATAACGCTGCCCTCTCCCATAGCCTGAGGAGCAACATATGCGCATGCTACGCTGAGGATTACCATCGCAGCAGCAAGTCCCCATGTCAGTTTTTCTACTAAATCGGTAGTCTTACGAACTCCCATGATAGAGTTAGTTGATGAGAAGTTGGAAGCAAGTCCACCACCTTTAGATTCCTGGATAAGTACGATGAAGACCATCAGAATAGATGCCAGGATAATTAAAATTACAAATAATGTGTAAGCCATTTTTGATTTTTGTTATTTATTATTTTTACTATTTATTATCAGTTTCTCTAAGAATCGCATTTGGTCTGTATAGTATACGCTTTTTTGTGGGTGTTTGTTATAGAGTCGCTCAATGATTTCGTGCGCTCGTTCATATTTACCCTGTTTGATGTAGATGCGTGCAAGCGTCTCCGTGAAGATGCCGCTGTTCTCGCTATTATCACTTTCCTTACTCTCTTCTTCAATAGCAGGCTTATATTCCAGCTCTGCATCGTTGGAAGCGTCGAGTTTAGGAAGTTGGAAGCCTCCATCGTCCATAAAGTCGTCTATCAGTGCCAAGGTGCGTGAGGAGTTGTTGTCCTCTTTGCTCTCTGTATCTTCTGTCTCAATGAGATAAGCTACATAGTCGACCGCAGCATCTGCAGGTGTTGGCTTTCGCTTCCCCTTTTGAGCAGTATCCTTTTCCTCATTGGCGTCGTTGGGGATAGATTCGAGGAAGTTGTCTATCAAGTCAGAGGTTCGGTCGGAAGCTTGCTTCTTTGTGTTGATGCTTTCTTCTCGTTTGTTCTCTTTCTTTATCTGATAGTGAGCAGCTTCTACCATTCGGAAGATGACCTTTCGGTCGGTGATGTAGATGGCTGCCTTTCTAAGTTCCTCATCGAAGCCAGGGTCGTGGAGCAGGTAGAGGTTTTGTAGCATCAAAAGGCGCGCTGTCTGATAGTACGGATAGAGTGCTAACAGAGCTCGGAGATCGTATAGTGTCTCCTTGTTCATCTCCTCAGGATGTTGTATCAGTCTACTTAATTCCACGTTATAATTTCACCTTTGGGGGTCCTTATTTCAATTCTTTTGTATTTCACTTTCACTTAACGTACATCATGCTCCTTACCAGTTGGCGACGGTAGCGTTGAATATTTGCTCTACCAAGTCTTTCACCATTTGAGTGACGAGCTCCTCCTGTACGGCATTAAGACTCTGTGTCGTGTCATAACTCTTAGAAGAGGTGAACTGTCTTTCAAAGTCTTCGGCGTGGTTCTTGTTGTTGGTGAAACGAACATTTACCGTCATAGAGAGTTCGGTCTGTGCGGAGTATCCTTCGCTTGATACCGACTTATTGCGCTGGCTGTATTGCGTAATCTCTCCCTCTATCTTGAGATCGCCGTTACGTTTTACCTGTATCAGGCGTGTGTGGCTTGCAAACTCATCCTTCAGCTGGTTGTTGAACATAGGTCCCATCGGTCCCCAGACATACGAGCTACGTATGGGGAACTCGGCAATTTCTATGGTCTTGGTTTTAGTGTAGTCGATGCTTGCGCCGTTGAAAGCATACTTCACAGAGCATGCTGTCGTGGCAGTCAGTGCAAGGATTACACCTATTATATATATATGCTTGAAGAGTTGCTTCATTTTTCTTTATAGTATTTGCTTCTTTTATTCCTTCGCATCGTTGTATGTGTCTTCGTCGTTGTCTCCGAGTTTGTATGACTTGATACGTCTGTACAGCGTGCGGTCGGAGATGCCCAACTCCTTGGCAGCTTTCTTGCGATTGCCGTTGTTGCGTTCCAGGGCTTTCTCTACCATTTGTTTTCCGAGATCGTTGAGGTTGAGCGTCTCAGCCTCGTGGATTTCTTCCACTTCAGCGTCTTCGGTAATAGGGCGATTATCGTTGCTATGCGTTATGGGCGCGGGGTAGCTTGCTTGCTGGATGTGCGACAAGGGTTGTGTTGTAGCAAAACCACTGGCACCATTGAGTTGTCGAGCTTCGTCAAGTTGTTTGCGCAGTGAACTCATGTCACGGCGTAAATCGCTGACGTTACCTCTCAGTTCGTAGAGTATCTTATAGAGCAGTTCGCGCTCGTTCTCATAGCTGTGTGTGCCTCCCTGATTGGTAGTGATGGTAGCCAACTGTGTAGATTCTTCGTCTTGCGGAATGAATCTAAGGAGTGTCTGTGCATCGATCTCCCTTTCTTCGCTCAGCACCGACATCTGTTCGGTGATGTTTTTGAGCTGTCTTACATTGCCCGGCCATTTGTATTTCAGCAAGATGCTCTTGGCGTCCTCTGTTAGAGAAATTTTTGGCAAATTATACTTTTCGGCCATCTGCATGGCAAATAGTCGGAACAGCAGTATGATGTCGTTGCCGCGTTCTCTCAGAGGAGGCATCATGATAGGGATGGTGTTGAGGCGATAGTAAAGGTCTTCGCGGAAGCGCCCCTCACTAACGGCTTTTCTCATATTGACATTGGTGGCAGCAACGATACGAACATCAGTCTTGCGCACTTCTTGTCCACCCACTCTGATGTATTCGCCAGTCTCAAGCACTCTAAGAAGGCGTGCCTGGGTGGCAATAGGCAGTTCGCCAACCTCATCGAGGAAGATTGTTCCCTTGTTGGCAATCCCGAAATAGCCTTCGCTCTCACCGATGGCTCCAGTGAATGAACCTTTCTCATGTCCGAAGAGTTCGCTGTCGATAGTTCCTTCAGGGATGCTTCCACAGTTGATGGCAAAATACTTTCCTTTTCGGCGAGGTGAGTTGTCGTGAATCACCTTGGGGATGATTTCCTTTCCTACGCCACTCTCACCGATGATGAGCACAGAAAGATCTGTTGGTGCCACCTGTAGGGCGACATCAAGCGCATGGTTCAATTCGTCGCTATTGCCTACGATATTGTACCTCAATTTGATCTTCTGAAGTTCAGATGTATTCATTTAGCTGCCAAAATTACACATTTTTTTTGAAATATCTGCAAGGTTGACTTGAAAATAGTCGTTTTTTAACGTTTAGGCTCTGGCGAGTCAGTTTTCTTCTTAGGAATAGAGAATCTTACCTTCTCGCTGTCGTCTCTTTTCTCGTGGTAGAGCTTAGGAAGTGGGTTCTCGCAAGCCTCGTCGTAATTGATGCGATTGCGGTAGGTATCGATGGCCAAATAGACAGCGTTTCTAAAAGAAGATTCATCGGCAGAATTGGTGCCTGCTATCTCATATCCAGGTGCGATATCTGCGCTTGTTCTGATGATAGGCATTCCTGCTGTGTAGATGACTCCTCTACCATCGTTGATAGACTTGAAAGGGGCTGTGGCTTGATCGTGATACATAGCCATGACTCCATCAAACTCATGGAAGTCGCCATTGCCAAAGAAATCGTCGGCAGCATATGGGCCGAAGGCCTGTATACCCTTGTTTGCCAGAGTGTCGATGGCTGGTATGATGATGTCTTTCTCTTCATTACCGCAACTGGTTTCCTCGTTGTTCTTAGGGTTGAGGGCCAGGATGGCGATGCGTGGGTTGCTGATATTAAAGTCTCTTTTGATCGTTTGTTGTAAGAGAGTAGCCTTTTCTACGATGCGTTCTGAAGAAATCTGAGAAACCACCTCTTTGAGAGGCATCTTCTCTGTGACAGAAGCAATGCGCAAAGATTGTCCAACCAGAATACTGAGACCTTTCTTACCTTCACCGAGGCAAGTCTCGATGTAGTGCTTATGACCCTTGAAAGAGTATCCATCCATGAGAGCGTTCTGGCTGTTGATTGGTGCCGTGACCAACACGTCGTAGAGGTTGTTGCGGAAGTCGGTCATGGCTCTGTCGAGTGCTTTGACAGCAGCTTTACCCGATTCGTCTGTGGGCACACCCATATCTACCTTTATTTCTTCTTCTATGGCTGCCAGTAGGTTGATGCGTCCCTCCTCTGCATCTTCTGCCTTTTGGATGATGGAGAACTGTGCAGGTAGGTTCATGGCCTTGCGATAGTAGGCAGCCACCTTGGGAGAGCCATAGACGATAGGGGTGCATAGTTCCAGCATCTCGGGCTCTGCAAATGTTTTAAAGATCAGTTCGTATCCGATACCATTGGTATCTCCGTGGGTGATAGCCACCCTGATTTTCTTGTTGTCCATGTTGTTTATTTTATTGTGGAAAGTGCAGCTTCAAGCTGCTTGATTAGTATTCTTTTTTTCTTTTCTGGTGCATAGACGAAACCGATGATGACCACGTTGTCTTTCTTTTTCATGACATAAGGACCACCCATGTCGTCGCCATGCATCTGCCATAGTCCATGAAAAGTACCTCGTTGGTCGGTCGATAGGTCTACGAGTTGCATATACATACTATCGGTCTCTCCCAGCATGTTTCTTCTGAGGGCGCTGTCCACCTGTTCTTGAAGTGGTGTATGACTCTTGACTCTGAAGGCAATGAGGCTTTGCATGCCTGTATTGGCGTTGTTAGAGAGCCAAGTGAAGTCTTTGTCGTGCTTACTGGCAATCATCGAGGCGGGTATCTTCATGTGGATGCCAAAACGTTGGTACAGCTCCTTTTGTTTCTCAGGATTTTGCTGGATAACCAGCGAGAGATGTTTGAGTTCGGCCTGATCTAAAAGATCTCTTAAGCGATAGCCGTCCAAATGTTTGCGAAGCTGTTCGGCTGATTGCGCTTGGATGTAGATGATGGTTTGTGGTGACGCATTTTCGTCTTTCATCATCTTTACGGCATATCCTGTATGCTTGGCATTGATGTCGACAACGATGCGATTTCTTACCAGCAGATAACTTCCTTGAGTCATTCCTCTTTTCACCTGTATGATACTGAACATGGGTTCAGGTTGCGGAAGGTGAGGCGTGTAGCCCGAAAGTATGTGGGTGATGATGCTATCGCTGTCGCCTTCTACCACCACCTCGTAGGGCAGTCCGGTGCTGGTGGGTTTGCGGTGCTTTCCCCCTTGGCAACAAACAAAGGTTAGTAGCCAACAGCATAATATGAGTTGCCAGTGAAGAATATGTATTCTTCTGCCTATGAAACTATCTTCTTTGCGCTTTCTATGTATATTCATGTTGTCGCTATGCCTTTTCGTCTTCATGCTGCCTGATTTCTCCGATTTTCTTGGAGGTGCTCAGCAGACCACAGGCGGCATAGATGTCTTGTCCGCGACTGGCTCTGATGGTGGTAAATACCCCATGCTGTGTGAGGTAATCGCGGAATTGTTCCATTTTCTCGTCGTTGACACCTTGTAATGGGATGTCGGGAATCTGGTGGAAGCGAATGAGGTTAAAGCGGCAGTCGAGCCCTTTTACCAACTTGATGATGGCCTTGGCGTGCTGCATGCTGTCGTTGACACCCTTGAAGACGATGTATTCGAACGACAGACGGCGCTGATGAGAGAAGTCGTAGTTCTTGAGTAGTTCTACCACTTGTTCGATGCCCATACCTCGTTCTGCAGGCATCAGCTGAGCGCGTTCCTCGGGTATGGGGTCGTGCATGGAGATGGCTACATGGCACTCGCTCTCTTCAAGGAAGCGTTTTAACTTGTTTTTTACTCCCACTGAGCTGACAGTGATGCGTTTAGGGCTCCAAGCCCAACCATAAGGGGCTGTGAGAATCTCTGTAGCACGCAACACATTGTCGAGGTTGTCCATGGGTTCGCCTTGACCCATAAACACGATGTTGGTGAGTTTGTCTACTTCGGGGAGTGAGTAAATTTGGTTGAGAATGTCGCCTGCAGGCAGACTGCCCTCAAAGCCCTGCTTGCCCGTCTGGCAGAAAAGGCAGTTCATCTTGCAGCCGACCTGTGAAGAGACACAGAGCGTGGCTCTGTCTTTGTCAGGGATGTAAACCGTTTCTACAAACTTACCGCTACGAGTAGGGAAGAGGTACTTGATGGTACCATCTATAGAGTGTTGTGCATCAGAGAAGTCGAAGCATCCTATTTCGTATTCTTCGGCCAGCTTGGCACGATTGGCTTTCGAGATGTTTGTCATCTCGTCGATGCTCTTTACATGCCGTTCGTAGAGCCATTTAGCCATCTGCCCACCGGTGAAGGCAGGCATACCCAAGTCTTTGGCAACCTGTTTCAGTTCGGTTAAGGTGAGACCGAGAAGATATTTTTTTTCGTTATTCATAGTGCAAAGATACGCTTTTTTGCTGAAAAATTGTTATCTTTGCCACATATTTTAAGATAATAAGCAAAAATGAGAGAAAAAATAGACCTATTCTTGCCTTTTGAAGCTTTAGAAAAGGGACAGGAAACCTTGCTCGAACTTCATGAAAACAAGACGGTTCAACATATCAATCTGCTGGTAAGTAGCGAGTTTGCTGCTCAGCACCAGGTGCCAGAAGGTTGCACCTTTGTAGTTATCGACAGGATGGAGTCGACCAACACGGTAGAGAGTATTGCCGAAAATACGGATGCCGACTATTTGTTGTTGTGTACTAAGATGACCTCTGTCAAGTGGGGACTTTATGCTCTGGAACGTTTCCTTCGTACAGCCGATGATACGGGGGCTGTCATGGTGTATAGCGACCATTATGCTCTGGAGGCGGGAGTCTTGCAGAAACATCCCGTTATCGACTATCAGCAAGGAAGTCTTCGCGATGACTTCGATTTTGGTAGTATGTGGCTTATCAAGTCGCAGGCACTTCTCGACTACATAGCTCAGGGCGATAGGGTGGACTATCAGTATGCTGGTCTCTATGATTTGCGACTATATCTCAGTAGAGTAGGTGATATCTTTCATCTCAACGAATATCTCTACACCGAAGAGGAACTCGATACTCGTAAAAGTGGTGAAAAGCAGTTTGACTATGTCAATCCACGCAATCGTGAGGTGCAAATCGAGATGGAGCGAGCTTGTACGGCTCATCTCGACAAGGAGGGTGCCCTCGTTGACACGAACTTCTATCGTCAGCCCGACTTCGAAGAACAAGACTTTGCTTGTGAGGCCTCTGTGGTGATTCCTGTATTCAATCGTGAGAAGACGATTGCAGATGCTGTGAAGAGTGCTTTGTCTCAGAAGACCAATTTCCCCTTTAATGTCATTGTCGTAAATAATCATTCTACTGACAGGACGGGAGAAATACTGGATGAAATAGTTGATAGTAGGCTTGTGCAAATCGTACCAGAACGTCATGATTTAGGAATCGGTGGTTGCTGGAATGTGGCAGTGAACAGTGATAGCTGTGGTAAGTTTGCTTGTCAGCTTGATAGCGACGACCTTTATTCATCGCCAAAGACCCTGCAGAAGATAGTTGATGCTTTTCATGCTCAACAGGCAGCAATGATTATTGGCTCTTATCGCATGTGCGACTTCGACCTCAATACCCTGCCTCCTGGACTCATAGATCATAAGGAGTGGACGGAAGATAATGGATGCAACAATGCCTTGCGTATCAATGGCTTGGGTGCTCCACGTGCTTTCTTTACCCCTCTGGTGAGACAGATACAGTTCCCCAATACATCCTATGGTGAAGACTATGCCTTGGGTTTGGCTTTCTCACGCCGTTATCGCATCGGTCGTATTTATGAAGAATTATATCTATGTCGTCGTTGGGGAGGCAATAGCGATGCTGCTCTTAGTATCGATCGTGTAAATGCCAATAACCTGTATAAAGACCGTCTGCGAACGATGGAGTTGAAGGCTCGTCAGCGGATGCTGCAGGGCAAGGTCGATATTATGGAGGATAGTAGTATCTCTCGTTTTTTCAATCGTCAGTTGGAAATGTGGGAGGATGCACGTCATCGCTTCCGCGACTTAAAACATGTGGAGGTAAGTCAGCTTTCCGATCAACTGCAACTGCAATTTAATCCTGCTCGTATTGTCAGCACAGGAGCCAAGATAGATAAGCGTACATTGGGAGAACGCCCCTGTTTTCTCTGCGATAGAAATCGTCCTAAGGAGCAGATGACATCTTTGATAGATGATCATTTCCAGTTGCTTGTAAATCCTTTCCCCATCCTGCCAGTTCACTTCACGATACCAGCCCGTAAGCATTTGCCTCAGTCTATCTATCGCCATTATGGTGAGATGCATAGGATTTTGTCATTGCATAGTGACTTGATGGTGTTTTATAACGGACCTAAGTGTGGTGCTTCTGCTCCCGACCATTTGCATTTCCAGGCAGGCACCAGTGGTGTGTTGCCACTGCAGGTCAATTGGCAGCGCCTTTCGCGTAGTCTTGTTGACGTTATATCGCTCAACGATGAAGAGAAGATAGCCGTGTTGCGCGACTTCCTTGTTCCCGCTTTTGTCATCATCTCGAAGAGTGAGGACAGCGATGAGGAACTCTTCCATCGTCTCTATCGCTCTATGCCGATGCGAGGAGATGAGAGTGAACCTATGATGAATATCATTGCTTGGCGCAAGGGTGATGATTTTATCAGTGTTGTCATCCCCAGAGAGAAGCATCGCCCTGCTGCGTATTTTGCCGAAGGCGACTCGCAGATTATGGTTTCGCCAGGAGCCCTCGATATGGCAGGACTCATGATTACACCTCGTGAAGAAGACTTCCGTAAGTTAAATCTCGAAAAGGCCACGGCGCTCATACAAGAATGTGGTGTGTCGACCTGTAAGATGGAAGCTATCGTCAGTAAGTTGAAGGCTGCGACAGCAGTAGAGAATGAGCATCCGCTCCAAAAACTCGCAGAAAAAGGCAAACAGCCCAACGTAAACGTGGGTATCGTGAGTGGACAAAAGATACACTTCTCACTCAATAAGCCTTATTTGGCAAAGGGTGAAGTGGTGACAGGAGAGCAAGAAGTGGCATTCTCGGAAGGTGGAATCCTTTGGAATGGCAATCAGTATAGTTCGCTAACCTTTCATCCACAAAGTGCTGATGCCTCTTTCTCGTTGAGTGATGTGACCATAGGTGTAAACTTCCACTGGGAGCGCAAGGAGACACAGACCTTCCTGGGTACGCTAAGCTTTGTGGTGGAGTCTGACAAAATATGTGCTATCAATGAACTGCCAGTTGAGCAATACTTAGAGAGTGTCATCTCCAGTGAGATGAGTGCCACGTCGAGTCTTGAACTTCTGAAGGCTCATGCTGTTATCTCGCGTTCGTGGCTCTTAGCACAGATGAAGAAACGACGTATGGTAGCGGAGTCGGGTAACAACTTCTTCTCCTTTGTAAAGAAAGACGATATGCTGGTGCGCTGGTATGATCGTGAAGACCACACCATCTTTGATGTTTGTGCCGACGACCATTGTCAGCGTTATCAGGGCATCACTAAGAAAACCTCAGAACACGTGGCTGAGGCTATCCGACAGACCAAGGGACAGATCTTGATGGAGGGTGATGACATCTGTGATGCTCGTTTCTCGAAGTGTTGCGGTGGAGTTACTGAAGAGTTCCAATACTGTTGGGAAGATACGCCAAAGAAATATCTCACCAGTGTGAGAGACTTGGTGTTGGGTGTGGAAGATGCTTCACCTATTCCTAATCTTTCTGATGAGGCTGAGGCAGAGAAGTGGATTCGTTTCAATCCGCCTGCATTCTGTAATACGACAGACAAGAAAATCCTTTCGCAGGTGCTCAACGATTATGACCAGGAAACTGCTGATTTCTATCGCTGGAAGGTGATGCTCACCCAGGAACAGCTACAACAGTTGTTTGATGAAAAGTTGAAGATGAACTTTGGTGATATCCTCGACCTTCAAGCAGTGGAGCGAGGGAAGAGTGGACGTATCAGTAAACTCCGTATTGTGGGAAGCGAGAAGACCTTTATCATAGGAAAAGAGTTGGAGATACGTCGTGCTTTGAGTGATACCCATCTCTACAGCTCGGCTTTTGTTGTAGATAAATATGATATTGATGAGCAGGGCGTACCGCAGCGTTTCGAGATTATTGGAGCAGGATGGGGACATGGTGTAGGACTCTGCCAGATCGGTGCTGCCGTGATGGGTGAGGAAGGCTACGACTACGATGCCATCTTGCTGCACTATTATCAAGGTGCAGAAATCAAAAAACTCTATAAGTAGTGTTTTTTTTACTGTAGCCCCCCTAACTCGAGAAAATACCAAACATAAAAAATATGACAAAATATGGTTACTAAGAAGAATAGTAGGAGTCCGTGGGCTTGGATTCCTACCTTATATTTTGCAGAAGGACTACCTAACATCATTGTAACAGGACTATCCGTGGTGATGTATATGCAGATGGGACTTACCGACTCTGAAGTAGGCCTCTACACTGGTTGGTTAGCGTTGCCTTGGGTTATCAAACCTTTATGGAGTCCTTTTATAGACCTCCTGAAGACCAAAAGATGGTGGGTACTCACCATGCAGGCGCTTATCGGCGCAGCTTTGGCTGGTATAGCCTTCTCTATCCCTACTGCTTTCTGGTTTCAGGCCACGATGTGCTTCTTCTTTCTGATTGCTTTTTGTAGTGCCACGCATGATATATCAGCTGATGGCTTCTATATGATAGAACTCGATGAGCACAACCAAACCAAGTATGTAGGTCTGCGCAACACCTTCTATCGACTTGCCATCATCTTTGTTAATGGTGTCTTGGTATCGTTGGCTGGTGTATTGCAGGTTGTCTTCCGCAATCAGATACGTTTCTCCTGGGCTTTGATTTTCTATGGATTGTCAGGTATCTTTATAGGCTTATGGTTGTATCATAGTCGTTTCATGCCTCGTCCTCAAGATGATGTGCAGACGGAACGAAGTGTGGGTGAGGTGGCTCATGAACTGAAGAATATGTTTGCCACATTCTTTCAGAAGTTTCCTGTCAAGGAGACGATATGCGTTATGCTTTTCCTCTTGTTCTATCGTTTTCCTGAGGCCTTGCTCAACACGATGACTAAGACTTTTATTCTTCGACCTAACTCGCAGGGTGGTTTGGGACTTTCACCTCAGGAATATGGCTTTGCCAATGGTACGGTGGGTCTCATCGGACTGCTTTTAGGCGGCATCATCGGTGGTATCTTGGTAAGTCGAGATGGTATGAAGAAGTGGTTGTGGCCCATGGTGATGGCGATTACGTTGCCTGATGTGGTTTACATCTTTTTGAGCTATTCGCTCAACTCTAATTTGATCGTGGTTTCTTCTTGCCTCTTTGTAGAGCAGTTTGGTTATGGTTTAGGCTTTACAGTTCTTACGCTCTACATGCTTTTCTATAGCCAAGGTAAGTTTAAAACCTCGCATTATTCCATCTGTACGGGTATTTCTTATCTTGGACTGATGCTTCCTGGTATGCTTTCTGGCTATATCAAGGATATGGTGGGATATCGCATGTTTTTCATTATCGTCATGGCGTGTTGTACAATCACTTTCTTGGTGACGGCTTTTCTTAAAATCGACCCTAATTTTGGCAAGAAAGAAGACTCCGAGTTGCAATAAAAATAATATTTTGCTGTTAAGTAACACGATTATAAACAAACTTATCGGGGCTGATACTTTCCTATGAATGTATCAGCCCTGATTGCTTTCGTTAAGCTAAGAAGTTTCATTTGTTTTTTTACTCAACTTTCGCAAATGAGGAAGTTAAAGAATTTAAAGAAGTTAAAGCCATATGCTTTATAGCTAAATATACAACCAAAAAGGCTATTGTCTATAACTTCCAACGACCGAAGGGAGTGATAACTTCTTTAACTATTATCACTTCCGTATATGCGAAACTTTTGTTTTTAGCCTCCTTTAAAAAGACTTTTAGTTTCATCGTTTGTGTCAATAAGGTAGTACTGCTATTTCAGCTAAGTGAAACTCCAGTACCAGACGGGTGAAACTCCAGTACCACTTGACTGATATAGAAAACGGTACTGGGAAACTTGTTTTAATAACTCAACTTCCCCATTTGCGAAAGTTGAGTTTTTTTATATGAAGATGTACTTCAAGACAAAGAGAATGGCTAATACCCACATCGTGATGCTCAGCTTCTTAAAGTTTCCACAGAGCGCATTGATAACTACATAGGCTATCATACCACAGAGAATACCATCAGAAATGCTGTAAGTGAGTGGCATCATCACGATGGTGATAAAGGCTGGAATAGACTCGGCATAGTCGTTCATGTTGATATCCTTGATGGGAGACATCATAAACAGACCAACAATGACTAATACAGGAGTTGTTGCTGCCGATGGGACGGCTAAGAATAAGGGCGCAAAGAACAATGCTATCAGGAAGCAAACAGCGGTGATAAAGGCTGTAAGACCTGTTCGACCACCTTGAGCTACACCTGATGCACTCTCCACATAAGTAGTTGTCGTGCTGGTGCCAAAGCATGCGCCAGCTACTGTAGCAATAGCGTCTGCCATGAAAGCTTTGTTAAGACCTGGTATTCTACCATCGGGGCGCATCATTCCTGCTTTTGTACAAACTCCAACCAAAGTTCCCATAGTGTCGAACATATCGATGAAGAGAAAGGTCAGTACGATAATCACCATGTCGATAGAGAAAATACGTGAGAAGTCGAACTGGCAGAAAATAGGGGTTATCGAAGGCGGAACGTCTATCAATCCCGTAATCTTGGTAATGCCCATAGGAATGCCGATGAGTGTTGTGGCGATGATGCCAATAAGCAAGCTACCTGGCACCTTTTTGATGACCAGTACACTGGTGATGATGATACCGATCGAACCTAAGAGTGCAGAACCTTCGGTTATCTTTCCGATGGTTACTAAGGTGGCATCATTGGCTGCCACGATGCCAGCGTTCTTCAGACCAATGAAAGCAATGAAAAGTCCAATACCCGCACCAATAGCGCATTTCAGTGACAGCGGTATGGCGTCCACCATCAGGGCGCGGATGCCTGTAGCTGATAGGATAATAAAGATTAAGCCTTCGATAAGGACGGCTGTGAGAGCCATCTGCCAGGGATATCCCATGGTAAGGCAAACGGTGAAAACAAAGAAAGCATTAAGTCCCATACCAGGAGCCAGTCCGAATGGTTTCTTGGCGTATACCGCCATGATGAGTGTTCCCACAACAGCAGCTAACACTGTAGCAGTGAAGACGGCATGTGTGTCCATACCTTGTGGTGCTAAACTACTAAAGATGTTAGGGTTTACGGCCAGGATATAGGCCATGGTGAGGAAGGTTGTTATACCTGCCGCAATCTCTGTTTTCAACTTGTTTTGAGCTGGGTCAAAACCAAATAATTTTTTCAACATGTTGTTTTCTGTATGAAGTAATTTTAAATTTTTCCGCAAAATTACAAGATTACTCTGAATTTTCCAAACGATTATTTCTTTAAATGCATTTTCTGTATCCCTTTTTATTACTCCGAGGTACTTTTGTTAGGATAGATATGCAATGATGCTCATGTGTTATTTGATGATTAGCCGATAATGGTAGCGATAAGTTTGCGACTTCCGCCTCCTTCTCTAAACTCGCATAAGTAAATACCTTGCCAGGTACCGAGGTTCAGTCTTCCGTTGGTTATAGGAATGGTGAGCGAAACACCTACCATACTCGATTTGGCATGCGCCGACATATCTGTAGGTCCTTCATCCTGGTGCAGATATCTTGGGTCACCATCAGGAACCAGTCTTTCGAAGATGCCTTTCAGGTCGTAGCGAACATCAGGGTCGTAGTTCTCGTTTAGCGAAAGACCGCAGCTTGTATGTCTTACGAAGAGATTTAATATTCCCGTTTTAGGGAGTTCTGGCAAGTTACGCATCACCTCGTTAGTTACGAGATGAAATCCTCGTGGAAATGGGCGCAATGAAAATTCTATTTGTTGTATCATCATTTGAAATAGGTCTGTTGGAATGTCAAATGTCTATATGAATAATATGAAGCGACTTACTTTTTTGTTTATGGTAAAAATTTTTGTTTGTGGTAAAAGGGTTGTTACTTAAAAAACACAAGGCAATGTGCTTAACTGATACATCATGGTTCTTGCCATTCGTTCATGTCCGAGGTCGTTGGGGTGCAGACGATCAGTGTCGGGCTTGTTGAAAAGTTGGGCACCAGTATCGTAGAGTGGAAAGAGGCCAGAGAGGGCATTGAGGTCAATCACAGGAACAGCCCATACATTGCCAACTTCCTTAATAGCCTTGACGTACTCATCGAAGAAGATTCCACGAGCATTTTCGTACATTTCGTCGGGCTGGATGTTTTTCTCGCCAGAGCAGAAAAAAGCACGGTGTACTGGTGTCATCACTACGATTTGCTTGGTGGGGTACATCTGTTTAAGTTTTGACATGGCGATGTTGATGCGGCCCTTGAGTGTGCTCTTGTCCATAACAAAGTGGCGATGGCGACGCTGTACCATTTCACCTGGTTTGTGACGTGCCACTTTCACGCTATCGAAAGTCTCTGTATACCATTCTCCAACTGGCACACCATTGTTAAAATCGTTGGTGCCCATAAAGATGAGTATGGCGTCGAAGTCATCGCCATGCTCAGTTTTGAGTTTGTCGGCCTGTCGGGGAATGTCGTTCCACTGTCGTCCGCTCACACCATATACATAAGGTGTGATGCCGAGCCACTGCTGAAGAAATCCCCAGTATTTTACCTTTGAAGCCTTGATGTTGGGGTCGGTAATAGAGTCACCGAAGTAGGCTACTCGTTTTCCCTTCCAAGGGTGCTGAGCGTTCTGTTCCTGTGGAGTATTTTTTTGTTTTTTCTCTGCATAGGCAGAGAGAGATAGGGTGAAGAGCAGCAAGATAGCTGCAAGGATTTGTTTTTTCATATTCTATTTTTTAGTTTGTTGATTGTAAATCTGATGGCAAAGTTACATTTATTTTTTGATAAAGGCTTATTTTTTTATGATAAAACGAAGTTGGATTCTGCTTTTTTTCGTAATTTTGCAGCCTCAATACTCTATATGATTTTAAGGATGACATTACTTTTGAATGATTTGAGCGATTTGGCTCGTAAGCGAGTTGCTGTAGCAGCTTTTTATTTTGTTCCAGGCTTGGTGTTTGCCAGTTGGGCAAGTCGCATTCCCGATGTAAAGCAGTTTCTACATCTCAACAATGGTCAGTTGGGTAGCATCTTACTTGCCATTCCTATGGGACAGGTACTGATGATGGGTTTCTCTGGGTTGCTGGTAAGCAAGTTGGGTAGTAAGAAGATGCTGGTTCTTTCAGAGCTTCTTTATGCTTCAGTACTCTTTGCTTTAGGCTGTAGCAGTACGGTTTCTCATCTGATTCTCAGTTTGGTGGCTTTCGGTATGATGGCTAATCTGATGAATATTGCTACCAACACACAGGCGTGTTTGGTAGAGAAGTTGTATGGTCGCAACATTATGTCTTCGTTTCACGGATTATGGAGTTTAGGTGGTTTTGCTGGCGGCATCGTCGGAGCTCTCTTTGCTAATTTATTATTGCCGATAGAGGTGCATTTTACTGCCATCTTGTTGTTAGGCATACTTATCATTGTTTGCGCTTTCCGTTTTTTAGTCAACGATGATCAGGCTAAGGCAGAGGAAGATGATGTTCCTAAGTTTTCGTTTAGAACGCTCGACCCAGTGCTTTTTCTCTTGGGACTGATGGGCTTCGCAGGTATGTTTTGTGAAGGTACTGTATATGACTGGAGTGGTGTATACTTTTCTACCGTAGTGAAGCCCGATGATGCTTTTATTCGAGCAGGCTATGTGGCAGGTATGGGAGCTATGACGTTGGGGCGCTTCCTTGCCGATGGTTTTGTGACGAAGTATGGAGCATCTAAGGTTCTCAAGATGTGTGGTCTACTCATCTTAGGGGGATTGTTGTTGGCTGTGATATTCCCTTACCTTATTACAGCAACTTTGGGATTCCTCTTAGTTGGTTTTGGTATTTCTTCATCGGTGCCTATCTGTTATAGCATTGCTGGAAAATTGGGTACTATCAAAGCAAGCATAGCTATCACAATCGTGTCGAGTATCAGTTTCTTTGGTTTTCTTATTGGTCCGCCAGTGATAGGATGGCTTTCTGAGGCTACCAACCTCCGTGTGGCTCTCGGTATGGCGGCTTGCCTTGGATTGATGATTGCTTATATAGCAAAAAAAAGTGGTAAGTTGAACCTATCAACTTACCACTTTTTAATTCTTACTATTCTTACTTGCCTGAAGTTAAACGCAGCGGAATAGAGGTTTCAAAAGAAACATTATCTTATATAAACAAGTTTCCAATTTGGAATACTAACGCAGAGACACCCCATGCCAATAGAGTCGTATAGACTGCGGTAAATCCAGCCCATTTCCAACTGCCTGTTTCGCCCTTAATAGCGGCAATGGTGGCAATGCAAGGGAAGTAGATGAGAACGAAAAGGAGGAAGCAATAAGCGGTAAGGCTTGCTTTGCGGGCTGCCTCTGCATCGCTATAGCCATAGGTCTTCTGTAGGTCGGCAGTCATCTGCTTCTTCAATACTTCATATTTGCCGCCCTCGTCATTATAATCGCTGTCATCGCCAAAACTGTCGTTGTTACTATAGAGTACTCCCATGGTGGAGGCAACAATCTCTTTGGCTCCCACGCCAGAGATGAGTCCTACATCGAGTTTCCAGTCAAAGCCTTGTGGCGCAAAGAGAGGCTCGATGGTTTTACCTATTTTTCCTATATAGCTCTGTTCCTGTTGTTGCTGCTGTCCCAACTCGTCATTGTGGGGGAAATATCCCAATGCCCAAACGATAATGCTGGCAACGAGGATAATACCTCCCATCTTCTTCAAGTACTGCTTACCTTTCTCCCAGGTGTGTCGACCAATGGCTTTCCAGGTGGGGAAGCGATAGGGTGGTAGTTCCATCACAAAAGGTGTGTCTTCGCCTTTGATGACAAAGCTTGCGAAGATGCGACTCAGTATCACAGCAAGGAAGATGCCTATGAGATAGAGCGACACCATGATGAGCGAGCGATATTGCAGGGCAAAGAAAGTGCCTATTACCATGATGTAGATAGGCAGACGTGCCGAACAACTCATGAGTGGCAGTATGAGCATGGTGATGAGTCGTGAGCGATGACTCTCTATGGTGCGCGTTGCCATGACTGCAGGTACGTTGCAACCGAAGCCCATGATAAGTGGGATGAACGACTTGCCATGTAGTCCCATCTTGTGCATCAGTTTGTCCATGATGAAGGCAGCTCGTGCCATATAGCCAGAATCTTCCATGTAGGAGATGAAGAAGTAGAGGATGAGAATCTGTGGCAGGAAGACGATGACGGCTCCTACACCTCCAATGACTCCGTCTACCAGCATGTCTTTCACTGGTCCGGCGGGCATACTGGTGCTGATGATATTGCCCAACCAAGCCACTCCGTCCTCGATCCATCCCTTAGGAATCTCACCCAGCACAAAGGTGGCAGAAAACATGATGAAGAGCAACAAAACGAAGATAGGGAAACCTACGTATTTGTTGGTGAGGATGCTGTCGATGAGGTGAGTTATCTGATAAGTGTCTTTGGCCTTTCCTGGTTCATAGCCTGCCTCTTGTAAAGCACCATGGATAAATCCGTATTTGGCATCCATGATGGCTGTTTCGCTATCTTCCAGAGTTTCTTCTTTTACTCGTTTGGCCGCTTCGTCGCGAGCAGCAAAGATGTCTTTGGCCGAGTTGAGCTGGCTCACGTATTCTTCAGCATGCTTGTCGTTCTCTAATAGTTTGATAGATAGGTAACGGGTGGAGTAGCGTTGGCGGATGCTGTCATCTGCTTTTAAGTATTTCTGTATGTGTTCGATGCCGTATTCTATCTCGTGTCCGTGATTAATGTGGATGTGGCGATAATGAGCACTGCTACCTTCTTTGCCCTCATAGAGTTCTATGATTGTATCGAGTAGTTTGTCTACGCCCCTTCCATTGGTGAAAACAGTAGGAATCATGGGAATTCCGAAGAGTTCTCCCAACTTGTCATAGTCGATGTTATCACCGCGCTTTTCTGTCTCGTCAAACATATTGAGAGCGCACACCATGCGGATATGCATATCTATCAACTGTGTGGTGAGATAGAGGTTACGCTCCAGATTACTGGTGTCAATGACATTGATGACTATATCGGGGGTATGCTCAATGAGTTGTTTACGTACGTAGAGCTCTTCGGGCGAATAGGCAGAGAGAGAATAAGTGCCAGGGAGGTCGACGAGATGGAAATGATAACCATTGTGTTCGGCTTCTCCCACTTTAGCATCTACTGTCACTCCGCTGTAATTACCCACACGCTCATGTGCTCCAGAAGCAAAGTTGAAAAGTGATGTCTTGCCGCAGTTGGGATTGCCTACTAAAGCCACGTTGATGACATGATGCAAGCGGTCGGCTTCTTGTTCGGCAACAAGCATCTTATCACCAAGCGCCAGCTCGTCTGCTTCCTGTGAGTCGACAACTTGTGAGTTGATGACTTGTTCGCGTTCTTCTTCGTTGGCTCGGTTCAGAAGATCATCTTTCTTTGCATCCTTGACAGAAACCACCTCGATATGGTCGGCTTCACTATGGCGAAGTGACACTTCGTAGCCCATAATTTTGTATTTGACAGGGTCTTGGAAAGGAGCATTCAGTAGTACTTCTACCTTTTTGCCCTTGATGAATCCCATTTCGATGATTCTTTTGCGAAAACCCCCATGGCCAGAAACCTTGACGATAACTCCGCTTTCACCTGTGTTTAAATCAGATAGTCTCATATCATTATTCTCCTATATTCTTTTGCTTTATGTCATGCCTTCTTAGTTATCTTGCAGGCATACATGATTTGTTGTCTGTTGGCATGCATGAAGCATGCCATGAGGCGGTTTGTTGTTTTGCTGTTGCAAAAGTACAAAATATTCTTTGCAACTGTGTTGCGTTGGAGGAATAATACAAAAAAATACCTATAAATGATGATATAAACATCAGATATAGGTATTTTCTCATGATTTATGATGGTAGTTATAGATTTCTACCATGACAGTTCTTAAATTTCTTGCCACTTCCGCAGGGGCATGGGTCGTTAGGACGAGGCATGCGCTCGGCACGATATGGAGTGTGGTTTATCTGCTGTGCTCCCTCACGTGTGTCATGGTGAGCTGCAGCCTGCTGCGCTGCACGTTCTGCACGCTCGCGCTCTGCATCGATGTCAACCTTCTGCTCTACGTAGTTCTGCTGTGAACGTTGCTCGGGTGCTGCTTCCTGTACGGGCTGTTCTTGTTCCATGACAGGAATCTGTCCACGCATCAAGATGCTGGCGATGCGATCGTTCATCTCGTTAATCATAGAATCCCAGAGCTTAACACTCTCAAGCTTGAAGATGAGCAATGGATCTTTCTGCTCGTAGCTGGCGTTCTGTACAGAGTGGCGCAACTCGTCGAGTTGGCGCAAGTTCTCCTTCCAGTCGTCGTCGATGATGTGGAGCATGATGACTTTTTCCCACTGTTTTACCACGCTCTTGGCCTCAGTGTCGTAAGCCTCCTTGAGGTTGCAAGGAATGTTGTACATACGCTTTCCGTCAGTGATAGGTACCATGATGCGCTCGTACATAGCGCCTTGGTTCTCGTACACCTGCTGAATGATAGGCCATGCTGTAGCTTGGATGCGCTCAGTCTTGCGCTTGAAGCTTGCCATAGCCTCTTGGAAGGCACGCTCGCAAAGTTCCTCACGCTGTACACCCTCATATTCCTCGGCTGTGAATGGAATCTCCATGGCTAATATCTTGAGGAATTCTTCCTTGGCATCCTCGTAGTCATTATTGTTGATGATGTAGAGTACACGGTCCCAGATGACGTTGGTGATGTCCATGCCGATACGTTCGCCCATCAAGGCGTGGCGGCGTTTCTCGTAGATTACGGTACGCTGCTTGTTCATCACGTCGTCGTACTCTAAGAGGTGCTTACGAATACCGAAGTTATTCTCCTCCACCTTGCGCTGTGCACGCTCAATGCTCTTGCTGATCATAGGACTCTCGATGCGCTCACCATCCTCGAAGCCCAAGCGGTCCATCACTTTGGCAATACGCTCAGAGGCGAAGAGGCGCATCAACTTGTCTTCCAAAGAAACATAGAAAACAGAAGAACCAGGGTCACCCTGACGACCGGCACGACCACGCAACTGGCGGTCTACACGGCGACTCTCATGACGCTCGGTACCAATGATGGCGAGACCACCTGCAGCCTTTACCTCAGGTGTAAGCTTGATATCGGTACCACGACCAGCCATGTTGGTAGCGATGGTGACAGCACCCTTACCGTTGGTAGAGCGTCCTGCCTCTGCTACAATCTGAGCCTCCTGCTGGTGGAGCTTGGCGTTGAGCACATTGTGAGGAATATTGCGCATCTTGAGCATCTTGCTCAGCAATTCTGAAATCTCTACAGAAGTAGTACCAACCAAGACTGGACGACCTGCATTGCGCATCTCCTCAATCTCGTCGATAACGGCACGATACTTCTCGCGTGCAGTCTTGTATACACGGTCATCAAGGTCGTGGCGTGCGATAGGACGGTTGGTAGGAATCTCTACCACGTCGAGTTTATAGATGTCCCAGAACTCACCTGCCTCGGTGCTGGCAGTACCAGTCATACCCGAAAGTTTGTGGTACATACGGAAGTAGTTCTGCAGCGTGATGGTAGCGAAGGTCTGTGTGGCAGCCTCTACCTTGACATGCTCCTTGGCCTCGATAGCTTGATGCAAGCCATCGCTCCAGCGACGTCCTTCCATGATACGACCTGTCTGCTCATCAACAATCTTTACCTCACCATCCATTACGACGTACTCGTCATCCTTATTAAACATAGTGTAGGCTTTTAAGAGCTGCTGCAAGGTGTGTACACGCTCGCTCTGTACACCGTAGTGAGCCATCATCTCGTCCTTGATGTCAAGACGCTCTTGGTCGCTAATATCGGTGCGTGCTTCGAGTTGGCTCATCTCTGTGGCGATGTCGGGTAGTACGAAGAGCTCACGATCGTTCACTTGCTTGGCAAGCCATTCGGTTCCCTTATCTGTGAGGTCGGCAGAGTTGAGCTTCTCGTCTACAACGAAGTAGAGAGGAGCCACGGCCTTAGGCATCTCGCGGTTGTTGTTAGCCATATAATATTCCTCGGTCTTCAGCATGCCAGCCTTGATACCTTCTTCAGAGAGGTACTTGATGAGAGGCTTGTTCTTTGGCAGAGCCTTATAAGAACGATAGAGTGCGAGGAATCCGTCCTCGAGCATCTTTGTGTCTTTGTTCTTGGTACCCTCATTAATCTTCTGTTTTGCTTCTGCGAGCAGTTCGGTAGCTTGCTTGCGTTGTACCTCATAGAGACGCTCTACCAGTGGCTGATACTGCTCGAACATCTGGTCGTCACCCTTAGGAATAGGACCAGAGATAATAAGTGGTGTACGAGCGTCGTCGATCAATACGGAGTCTACCTCATCGACGATGGCATAGTTGTGCTGACGCTGAACGAGGTCGGCAGGGCTTGTAGCCATGTTGTCGCGCAAGTAGTCGAAACCAAACTCGTTGTTTGTACCAAAGGTGATGTCAGCCATGTATGCCTTGCGGCGAGCATCAGAGTTAGGACGATGCTTGTCGATGCAGTCTACAGAGAGTCCGTTGAACATATAAAGAGGTCCCATCCATTCGGAGTCACGCTTAGCCAGATAGTCGTTCACTGTAACGACATGTACACCATTACCAGTCAAGGCGTTGAGGAATACAGGCAGTGTAGCTACGAGGGTTTTACCCTCACCAGTGGCCATCTCGGCTATCTTACCCTGGTGCAATACTGTACCACCAAAGAGCTGTACATCGTAGTGTACCATTTCCCACTTCAGGTCGTTACCGCCTGCTGTCCAGTGGTTGTGGTAGATGGCATTGTCGCCCTCGATGGTGATGAAGTCATTGGCTGGATTGGCTGCCAACTCACGGTCAAACTCTGTGGCTGTTACTACGGTTTCCTCGTTCTCTGCAAATCGACGTGCTGTATCTTTTACGATACTGAAAGCAGTAGGAAGAATTTCATTGAGAGCTACTTCGTAATTATCGAGAGCCTCTTTTTCCAGTTTGTCAATCTGGTTGAAGATGTCTTCACGTTCATCAATAGGAGTATCTTCGATAGTAGCTTTCAGCTCTGCTATCTTTTCTCTTTGTACTTTTCCTGCATTCTGTACATACTGCTGTATTTCCTTGGTTTTAGCACGGAGCTCGTCATTGCTCAAGGCTTTAATGTTTGGATATTCTGCCTTCACTTTCTCTACGATAGGCTGTATGAGCTTCATATCGCGTGATGACTTGTTGCCGAACAATGACTGTAGAAATTTGTTAAAGTTCATTTTATATTTTGTTTTTTATTGTTATTCGTTGTTTTTTATTGTTTTTAGGGTTGCAAAGATACAAATAATATCTGTAAATCAGCAACGATTTGAGGGATAAATGTTAAAAATTAGGTCCGCGAATAACAATACTTCCGTATGGAGCTTGATATTTAGGCTCTGTAGGGGGAGTAAAACAAATATAAGGATTAGAATCTGTCAGATTGGCAGAAGTATCGGCTTTTAGTAAGGCCAACGTCAAATGATGTTGGGTAGGCTGATGGTCTTTTGCTGCTTCCTTGATGGCTCTGATGACAGTCAAAATGTCTTCTTCGAACGCTTTGGCTTCAGGTTGCTGAATGAACTCATCGTAGGATATATCGTTGAGCGCAAACCTCAGTGCCTGCTGATAGGTTTGCGCTTCCATGCCAGTTGCCGCAAGGACAACCAAAAGGGCGGTGATATATCTGTTTACCATACTTCTGATTGTTGTTTTTTTTATTTTCTTAAGTCGATTCGTGTCGACTTAACTGCGTATCTAATTAGCAAAGACAATGCCAAAATAATCATGCCTTCTGCGTATTCTTGCCATACTTGTAGGAAAAGGGAAACAACCACCAGTATAGCCCAAACATTGTAGTACCAATGTATCTTTCCCTGTCGCATTTTTTTTGATACACTCCAAGCAAAGATGAGGTTGAGAGGGTTCAGGATGAACATTTGAAAGTTGATTTGTACAGTGGGATGTAAGGAGAAAACCATAGCGACAAGTATCAACCCTGGTAGTCCTGTCAATACAAGTAGTGTCGTGTCGAGCCACCAAAAATTCTTTTTCGTAAAGAGTTCCATCACGCTGAGTAACACCACCATGATCATGATGCATAGTGCGATTGTTCGTGGTGTGATACTTTCAGATTCTATTACTTGAGCCTGTGGTGGAATGAGGTAAAAGGTGCTATCTACCAACTTGATATAGCTTGTCTCGGGGACGTATGCTTCAGTTATGGATTTCTGCATTAGAATAGCTGTATCCTTGCGAGCTTCCACTTCGAAGTCTTTGGAAAGATTTTCGGGTAGAAATTCCCATTCTTGTTTATTGATGGGGAGGTCAGCTTTGAATCCCAAAAGTAGGTCATTGCCAAAACGTGCCCAACGGTGCTGCGTGTTCAGACGATGTATTTCATCGCGGTAGGTCGATGGTGTTTCTTTTATCTCAAAATCGGTGCAGTCGGTAGCTAAATGGTTGATAACCATATTGCGTGCACGAGTTGTACAGTTGTCGTAGAAGAAGTTGTAGCGATAGGTGCGGTTTTCTTCCTGATTGTTTTTCTCAATGGCTGTGAGTATTTGTATTTTCTCGGAGCGTGTTAGGGCGAGACGCTGTTGTTTCACCCATCTGCCTTCCATGGAATATTCCATCAGAAAACGCTCCATGGGGATGATGCCTATTTGATAATCCGTCAGTCCGAAGACAAATCGTAGCACAAAGTAGTCTTGGTCGAAGGAGAACATGCCCCAGTTTACAGCCACATCGTTGCCGTGGGCATGGTCTTCTATGCGAAGCGCCGTATGTCCATAATACGACCACACCTCTTGTCCTGGTCCGCAGGTCAAGAGGGAGATATCTACTGAGTCAGCCCATTCGTTGGCTTTTGACTCTTGCGCCGATGCCTTAGTCGTTAAAATGATTAACAAAAAGGGCAAAATGCTTCGAAAAATATATTTAAAACGTTTCACGATGCAAAAATACCTTATTATTTTGGATTTTCCTTCTTTTATCTCAAAAATTTTCAATACTTTTGCACTCTGAATATAATTTTGAACAATTATCATAGGATGAAAAAACTTTTTTTTGCAGCTCTCATGATGAGCTTGGCTTTGGCAGTGAATGCTCAGAGCGGCATGAATTCTCCATACAGTCAGTGGGGGTTGGGCGTATTGTCCGACAAGACATCTGGTTTTAATGCTGGTATGAATGGAGTGGGAATTGGCTTTCATGAGCACAATCAAGTAAACTATATCAACCCTGCGTCTTATTCATCGGTCGATTCGCTGACTTTCCTTTTTGATGCTGGTATCTCTGGACAGATAACCAATTTCAGTGAGAATGGAATTAAGAAGAATGCTAAGAATGCCAATTTAGAATACGTGGTTGCTGCTTTCCGAGCTTTTCGTCATTTGGGAGTTAGCTTTGGTATTATTCCTTTCTCGAGTGTAGGTTACAACTATTCCGTTTCAGGATGGGTGAACGAAGAGACAAAGGAAGATTATTACACCAATACCTATGAGGGTAGCGAGGGCTTTCATCAGGCTTATGTCGGTTTGGGATATATGCCTATAAAGGGCTTGTCGGTAGGTGCTAATATTTCCTATCTTTGGGGTAAGTATGATAGAACTATCACCAATAGTTACAGCAATTCTTATATTAATTCTCTTTCTCGTAACTATTCTACACGAGTAGGAAGTTATCAACTTGACTTAGGTGTGCAATATACACAGCGTGTTTCTAAGAACGACTGGGTTACGGTGGGTCTTACCTATTCTCCTAAACATAATTTAGGTGCCAGTGCTGATATGTATCAGGTGAAGACCAATGCTATGGATGCTTCGCTTGATACGACTGCGTTCTCTATAGATAAAGCTTTTGAATTACCTCACATGATTGGTGCTGGTTTGATGTGGAATCATGCAGCACAATGGAAGGTAGGACTTGATTACACACTCCAGATGTGGGGCGACCTAAAGGCTCCTATGTTTGATGGTCGTGACTATGTGCTTGCCGATGGTTGCTATTCAGATCGTCACAAAATCAATTTGGGTGCGCAGTATTGTTATGGCGAGTATAGCCGCAGATTCTTGCAGCGCGTACAGTATCGTGCAGGTGTAAGTTATAGTACACCTTATGTGAAGGTGAATGGTCAGGATGGTCCAAAGGAAATTTCAGTAAGTGCAGGTTTTGGTATTCCTATTGTCAACTCTTACAATAGTCGTTCATTCCTCAATATCAGTGGTCAGTGGGTTAAGAGTTCAGCTAAGGACTTGATAAACTCGAATACCTTCCGTATCAACATTGGCTTCACCTTTAACGAGGATTGGTTTAAGAAGTGGAAGATGCAATAATCTTGGTTTCGTATATACATAATGGGGCTGTAATACGAGGCTGATATGTGCATCGATATATTTGGATATTTATATATTATTAATGTATAGAACAAGACATTTTATATATGGACTCCTCATGCTCCTGTTTGTGGCTGCTTGTCAAGAACAGGTGGAACACACTGCTCCTGCTATTAGGGCGCGTGACTCTGTAGCCATGATGACGTCTTATGGTGTAAATACCCTCATCAGTGACTCTGGTGTGATCAAGTATCGCATTGTGACCGAGCGATGGGAGGTAAATACCAATCGTAACCCTTCAAGATGGATTTTTGACAAGGGCATGCTCTTGGAGCAGTTTGATGATAAGTTTCACATCAACAGTTATATACAGTGTGATACGGCTTATTATTTTGATCAGCTTAGAGTTTGGAAACTCTATGGACGAGTGCGCATCCTTACCAAGGATGGTTTGCGCTTTGCGAGCGAACAGCTTACGTGGGATGAAAATAAGCACGAACTCTCCAGTAATGTATTTAGTAAGCTCATCACTCCTGAACGCACTTTACAAGGAACTCATTTCTGGAGTGACGAAAAGATGACGCGCTACTTTGTAAGTAATTCCAAAGGTAGTTTTGAAAAGAATGATGTGGCTGGTTCTGGAGGTAGTGACACCTTGCGCTCTCAGCCCGACTCGGTGAAGAGTAATCTTCGTCAGCGTGCTACTCCACAGCGTGCTACAACCATTCCTCTGATGCACTAATGTCATGACAGAAACCTTAAAAAAATATGGAAGTAGGATTTAATCTTATTATAGGCATACTGGTTACACTCCTGTTCTCTGGCTTTTTCAGTGGCATGGAGATAGCTTTTGTGTCTTCCAATCGAATGCTTGCCGAGATGGACAAGGATAAGAATAAGAATGGTGTGAGTCAACGTTTAGTATCGCTCTTTTATTCTCATCCCAACGGCTTTGTAAGCACCATGCTCGTGGGTAATAATATTGCGCTCGTAGTCTATGGCATATTGATAGCTCGTCTTTTTGATAATACGATCTTTAGGGGCATGGATGCGGCTTTCACCGTTCCTGCTGATACGATATTATCAACGATTATCGTGCTCTTTACTGGCGAGTTTTTGCCCAAAACCCTTTTTAAGTCCCACCCCAACCGACTGTTGTCTATCTTCAGTCCATTGGCTTATGTATGTTATGTCGTACTTTGGCCCATCAGTAAGTTTAGTACTTTCTTGAGTAAAATATTACTCCGTATTGTGGGAGTAAAGATGGATGTAGAGGCTGAAGATGAGGGTTTCTCTAAAGTTGATTTGGATTATTTGGTGCAGTCGAGTATTGACAATGCTGAGAAAGATTCGGATATAGACGATGAAGTGAAGATATTTCAGAATGCACTCGACTTCTCAGATACGAAAGTGCGCGATTGTATGGTACCACGCACCGAGATACAGGCTGTTGCGACAGATGCTTCATTGGATGAACTGCGACAAAAGTTTATTGAGAGTGGCAATTCCAAGATTATTGTCTATGAGGAAGATATCGATCATATCGTAGGATATATTCATAGTTCCGAACTATTTCATAATCCTGTGAAGTGGCAAGATCATGTGCGCAAGATGCCTTTTGTGCCCGAAACGATGCAAGCTCAGAAGCTGATGCAGATATTCTTGCAACAGAAGAAATCATTGGGGGTTGTCGTAGATGAGTTTGGAGGAACCAGTGGCTTGGTAAGCCTTGAAGACATCGTAGAAGAAATCTTTGGTGATATAGAAGACGAACACGACTCTTCTAAGTATGTCGCCAAACAGACAGAAGATGGTGACTATTTATTGTCTGCTCGATTGGAAATTGATAAGGTAAACGATCTCTTTGATCTTGACCTTCCGGAGAGCGATGAGTATATGACAGTAGGTGGATTGATTCTGCATGAATATCAGAGCTTCCCGAAGCTGAATGAGGTTATAAAGTTTGACAAATATGAGTTCAAAATCATCAAATCTACCTCCCGTAAGATAGAGCTGGTGCGGTTGCACCTATTGCGATGAAACCCTATAGATGTTTACAAATATAGACTAAAAAGCACTTGTACGACGATGCGAGTGCTTTTTTTG
>ERZ1034844.26-NODE-26-length-84812-cov-26.443586_pt1 | contig 84812 bp, 74 predicted proteins | sample MGYA00520594_ERZ1034844 | MGnify/ENA primary metagenome ERZ1034844 (study PRJEB33766, sample SAMN09781733) | gut metagenome | biome: gut microbiome | host: Homo sapiens | place: Madagascar | study: EMG produced TPA metagenomics assembly of the PRJNA485056 data set... | reverse complement strand
TTAAAAATAAATCTTTACAAATCCTTGTTAATATGCTATAATCTTTTCGCTGTGACGGATTACTCGGTTACGGGGGTATGCCCTTTTGGGAGTCACCTATCCCGCTACTGTGTTTTTCGCAATGCAAATATTTTAATGAGGTGAGTCAAAATGACAAAAGAAGAAAAACAAGCAATAATCAAAGAATATGCCGTTCACGAGGGTGACACAGGTTCTGCACAGGTACAGGTTGCTGTTCTCACAAAGAGAATCAACGAGCTTACAGAGCACCTTAAGGTTCATAAGAAGGACCACCACTCACGCCGCGGTCTTCTTAAGATGGTAGGTCACAGAAGAAACCTTCTTGCTTACATCTACAAAAACGATGTTCACGAGTATCGTGACCTTATCGCTAAGCTCGGTATCCGTAATACTATCGAGCGTAACTTGGCTGACAACGAAGCTCAAGACTAATTAAAATACGGCAGGTGATGTTGCTATCACCTGCCTTGTTTACATTTTTAAGGTATCCCGAGGAGGAGTTGACAATAGTAGTAAGCTGAGCCGATAAACGATTGTCGGTTGACCTTATTACTATTCTCCTCCTTCGATATAAAAATATTAAGAAAGAGGTAATTTAAAATGTTTTTCAAGAATTTTAAAGTATGGGAAACAGAACTTGCAGGCAGAAAGCTTACACTTGAAACCGGCAAGATGGCAGGCCTTGCAAATGCATCCGTTATGGCTCGCTACGGCGAAACAAATGTGCTTTGCACAGTAACGGCATCGGCAAAGCCGAGAGAGGGCGTTGACTTTTTCCCTCTCAGCGTTGACTATGAAGAGAAAATGTATTCGGTAGGTAAAATCCCCGGATCATTCCAAAGAAGAGAGGGCAGAGCTTCCGAAAAGGCAATCCTCACTTCTCGTTGCATCGACCGTCCTATCCGTCCTTTGTTCCCAAAGGATTTGAGAAACGATTGCTCGGTTGTAGCAACAGTTATGTCGGTTGACCCCGACTGCTCACCCGAAATCACCGCTATGATCGGTGTTTCTGCGGCTATCGCAATTTCGGATATTCCGTGGGACGGACCGATTTCAGGCGTTAATGTAGGACTTGTTGACGGTCAAATCGTTATCAACCCGACTCTTGAGCAAAGAGCAAAGAGCGACCTTGTTCTCACCGTTGCATCAACGGCAGACCTCGTAGCAATGATCGAGGCAGGCGGTAACGAAATCGACGACGATACAATGTTTGACGCTATCATGGCAGGTCATGAGGAAAACAAAAAAATCGTTAGATTTATCCAAGGTATTGTTGATGAAATCGGCAAGCCTAAATTTGAATATGAGTCATCAAATCCCGATCCCGAGATTATGGCTCAAATCGAAGACTTCTGCATCGAGGATGTCAAGAAAGCTCTTGATACAGACGACAAACTCGTTCGTGACGAGGCTCTTCTTCCTATCTATGCCGCTGTTCACGAAAAATTCGACGAGCAGTTTGAGGGCAACGAGGCAAAGATTGACGAGATTATGTATCTTGTTCAAAAGCATGTTGTTCGTTCATGGCTCAAGGACGAGCATAAGCGTGTTGACGGCAGAGGCATTGATGAAATCCGTCCGCTTAACGCAGAGGTCGACCTCCTTGCAAGAGCACACGGCTCAGGTCTTTTCACAAGAGGACAAACACAGGTTCTTTCTGTTACAACACTCGGTCCTATGAGCGACGCTCAGCAGCTTGACGGACTTGACGAGCAAACAGAAAAGAGATATATCCACCACTACAACTTCCCGTCATACTCTGTAGGCGAAACAAAGCCGTCAAGAGGACCGGGCAGAAGAGAAATCGGCCACGGTGCACTGGCAGAAAAGGCACTTGTTCCTGTTCTTCCGTCTGTTGACGAGTTCCCGTATGCAATTCGTGTTGTATCGGAAGTTCTTTCGTCAAACGGTTCAACATCACAAGGCTCAATCTGCGGCTCAACTCTTTCTCTTATGGCAGCAGGCGTTCCGATTAAGGCACCGGTTGCAGGTATTTCCTGCGGTCTTATCACCGGCGACGAGGGCGTTTACGGCGACTTTATGACAATGGTTGATATTCAGGGTCTTGAAGATTTCTACGGCGATATGGATTTTAAGGTTGCAGGTACAAAGAATGGTATCACAGCAATTCAGATGGACCTTAAGGTACACGGTCTCACTCCTGAAATCATCAAAGAGGCTTTTGCAAAGACACACAAGGCAAGAAATTATATTCTTGATGAAATTATGCTCCCTGTTATCAGCGAGCCGAGAAAAGAGCTTTCAAAATACGCTCCGAAGATGTTTACCGTTTCAATCAATCCCGATAAAATCGGCGATGTTATCGGCAAGGGCGGCAAGGTTATCCAGGAAATTCAGTCAGAATACGATGTTAAAATCAACATCGAAGAGGACGGCAGAGTTTACATTTCCGGTATCGATGCCGACAAGTGCAAGGGCGCAGTTGAGGTTGTTAAACTTATCGCTACAGATCCCGAAGTCGGCGCATATTACAACGGCGTTGTAACAAGAATTATGAACTTCGGCGCATTTGTTGAAATCGCACCCGGCAAGGAAGGTCTTGTTCACATCAGTCGCCTTGATGTTAAGAGAACAGAAAAGGTAGAGGATGTTGTAAATGTAGGCGACTCAATCGCAGTTAAGTGCATCGAAATTGACGATCAGGGCAGAATCAACCTTTCAAGAAGAGATTATCTCATCGAGGTTGAGGGTATGACCGCTGAAAACGAAATTGACGATACACCGCGCAAGCCTCGCCGTGAGGGCAGAGGTCCTCGCCGCAATTTCAGAGGTTAGTAATCAAATAATCAACGGAGTGCGTTCGTGAGAGCACACTCCGTTTTTTGCTATATGTATCCATATTAAAGAAATGAGGGCTTGATTATGGTTGATAATAAGGGCAAAATTAACGATTGGGACCGTATGGTCGCAGGCAAGCTTTATAACGCAGGCAGTAAGGATATTTTTAAACAGCATGCACTCGGACTTATACGATGCCAGCGTTTTAACAAAATCGCCGTTTGGAGATTCAAAACAAAACAGCGTGCGCTTGAAAGACTCATTCCGTCGGCAAAAGGCAAGGATTTTGCTGTTTTTGCACCGCTTTATTGCGAATACGGCGTCAATGTCCGTGTCGGCAAGGATTGCTTTGTAAACTATAATTGCACATTCCTTGATATTTCTCCCATCACATTCGGCGACGGCGTGTGGATTGGTGCAAATGTAACTCTTGCAACGCCGCTTCATCCGTTTCTTGTTGAGGAGCGACTTCCTGCCGATTATCCCGACGGCAGGCATGACCTTGAGTATTCCGCACCTATCACAATCAAGGACGGCTGTTGGATTTGCTCAAGCGCAACGATTTGCGGCGGAGTAACAATCGGCGAAAACAGCATTGTGGCGGCAGGTGCGGTTGTCAACCGTGATGTTCCGCCAAACAGCATTGTCGCAGGTGTTCCTGCAAAGGTTATCCGCCAAATCGACGAGGACGACCGCATCAATGTTTGGGATACATATATGAAAAACGAAACGCCGCTTTCCGTAAGAAAAAGAAAAGCGACAAAATAATTATTCTATTAATTTTTGGCAAAAAATACCGCCCGATACTCGGTCATTGAGTGTCGGGCGGATTTTACATTTTAATCCAAATCGATATATACATTATCGCATACAAAACCGCATAAATCACAACCTGATGTCCCAAATAAAACCAAAGGCTGTTCTTGCCTATGAATGCAAACACTTTTGAATGTTTTTTATATGTCCACTTCGGGAGTCTGCCCTCTATAACATACTGACCGGCAAATGCGCCGAAAAGGAACATAAACAGCCACGGCAACAGTGCAAAATAATCTGCGCTTGCGAAGTCGGCGTTATAAAATCCGAGAGGGAAAAGTATGTTCGTTTGATACAGCGACTCGGGCAGGTGAATTAAGCCGAACATAAGCGTTTTGTCGCTTATGCCGTATGTCAGCATAAACAAAAGTGCGCTTGCCGCCATTCCGACGGACGGCTTTATTTTTTTAATAAACGGCATCAAAAGCCCTGTGATTATCATACAACAGCCGAGGCAGTGCAGTATTCCGAAATAAATTTCGCATTTATAAATGTGCATCATCGGCATTATCACCGCGGTTGCAACAGTGACGGCAAGACCGGCGGCAAGTACAATCGCACCGCGCTTTATGGTGTTGCGTGAAAGGCGCGAGCATACGCCAGATATTATAATAAAAATGCTCCAAAAAATCGGCTGAAATGTGCAAAGTCTGTCAAACGCTTTAAAGCCCCAATCAGCCATATATATGTTGCCTATGTCGAGAAAGGTGTGGTGAACTATCATTGCCGCTATTGCAAAGCCGCGCAGTTCATCAAGAAAATATATTCTCTCCCGTTTATTGCCTTTTTCCAAATTTGTCACCCCGATGCCGCGTGATTTTATTGTTTCGGATATATTATATTAAATTCAAAATATATTGTAAATAGTAAAGTTATATGTTATTATTAATTTGAATATAAACTATACGAGGTAAAAAGATGAAAGAATACAATGTTATTCAATACGGTGCAAAGGGCGACGGCACAACAAACGATGCGTTCGCCATTCAGCACGCAATAGATGATTGCGCAAGAAACGGCGGCGGCAGAGTTGTTTTGCAAAGCGGTAAGGTTTTCTACAGCGATTCAATCAGGCTCAGAGCAAATGTCGATTTGCATATTCAAAAGGGTGCACGCCTTAAAGCAACAGGGAATATAGACGGCTATATCAGACCGAACAAGCTTATTAACGACCCTAAAACCGCGTTAATCGGCAATCCCGTTACAGGCAAGCCGAGCTTTGTGTTTATCTACGGTTTTGAGGCAGACAATTGCTCAATTTCCGGCGAGGGCACAATCGATGCAAACGGTCACGCTTTTGTTCAGCGCAAGGACCGATACTATGTTACGGGCGATTTTTATCCGCGTCCGACAGTTATGTATGTTGAAAAAAGCAATCATATCACATTTAAAGAATTTACGGTTGTTGACGCTCCGTTTTGGACTCTCCACCCGGCAGGCTGTGACGATGTTTTGATTGACAGAATCAGAATTTTAAACGACCTTGATGTCGCAAATTCCGACGGAATCGACCCCGACCATTGCTCAAATGTCAGAATACTCGGCTGTCATGTTACATGCGCCGACGACTGCATTTGCTTAAAGGCGTCGAAGGGCAATGCCGAATACGGTCCGTGCGAAAATATCGTTATCGACGGTTGTACGCTCGTTTCAACCTCTGCTGCAATAAAAATCGGCACCGAGGGTGTGGGCGACTTCAAAAATGTTATCGTTTCAAACTGCGTTATAAGCAAATCAAACCGCGGACTTTCAATTCAAATCCGCGACGGCGGCTGTGTCGAAAATGTTACATATTCAAATATTATTATCGAAACACGCCGCTTCTGTCCCGACTGGTGGGGCACCGCAGAGCCTATTGTTTTAACAACCTTTAACAGGGACGAAAACACAAAAAGCGGCACAATCAAAAACATTCGCTTTTTCAATGTCACCGCAAAGGGCGAAAACGGCGTTTTAATTCACGGCAATGCCGAAAATATTATTGAAGATGTTACATTTGAAAATTGCCAAATTCAGCTCAACCGCACATCAAAGTGGGATTGCGGCTTGTATGATTTAAGACCGTGTCTTGACTACGGTGTTGAAAAATATGACAATTCGGCATTTTTCATCAGATATGCAAAGAATGTGCTTATTGAAAAAACAAAAACATCGTGGGGCAATATTTGCGACAATTACAAGCACGCAATCGACGCCGAAAATGTTGAAAATCTCGAGCTTGTGAGATTCAGCGGCAAGTCGGTTTCACCCGATGTTGAGGATATTAAGGTAAACAATGTTAAATTTGCGGTTTAACGGAGAAAATATAAATGCTTCGTTTATCCGTCGGCTTTGACCGAGAAAGGCTACGGTGGTTGTTATGGTACAGCTCAAAGGGTTCAGAGTTAATTCCGTTTCGTTTGAAAACAAGGTTCAAAACGGCACGCAGTTAAAGCTCAAAAACCATTTTAATTATAATGTAAGCTATATGGACGGCGAAAATAAATGCATCGGCTCGCTTAATTTTAAAATTGCGGACGAAAATATGCTCCCGTTTGAAATCAAACTCGAAATAGTTGCCGAATTTGCTTATCAAAGCGGCGACGATAAGGGCGATATTCATGTTGAATCGTTTGACCAGCTGTTTCCGTCGCTCCGCCAATTTATCAACAGCCTCACCGCCACATGCGGTATGCCTGGATTGATGATTCCCTACATTGCGCTTGATCGCGACAAAGTTAATGTCAGCGAAAACGAAAAAGAGGAGAGTGCATTGAACTGATGGCAGATTTGTGCGACAAATGTTGGTACAACACTTATGATGAAGAGAACGACGAGTATTTTTGCGACCTTCAGCTTGATGAGGACGAATATGCAAAAATGCTTTGCGCCGACAAATCAAAACCGTGCAGATATTTCAGACCCGACATAGGCGAATACGGCATAGTCAGAAAACAAAACTAAACCTTTATTGATATGGTTGATAAGGAGGAGATTATATGCCCGAATCGACAATGTATATAATTTGGGCGGCGGCAATATTGCTTTTCGGTATTGCCGAGGGAGTAACCGTTCAGCTTGTTTCAATTTGGTTTTTAATCGGTGCTGTTGCCGCACTCATTGCCGCTTTTTGCGGTGCAGGCATTCCTGTTCAGGTGACTGTTTTTGTCGCCGTAACGGTTGCCACGCTGATTGCAACGCGACCGATTGTCAAGAAAAAGCTGAACACAAAAACAGTCAAAACCAATGCCGACCGCTGTATAGGTCAGGAGGGCGTTGTTATTGAAGAAATAAACAATCTGCTTCCGTCGGGGCAGGTTAAGGTTGACGGCAAGGTGTGGACTGCACGCAGCGAAAGCCACGGTGTCGTGATACCAAAGGATTCAATCGTTTTGATTGAAAAAATCGACGGTGTAAAATTAATTGTAAAAACAATACCTAAAAACGATTAAAGGAGAAAATGTATGAAATTTGTTATTGTTATTGTGTTGATTATTGCGGCGCTTGCACTGCTTATTTTTGCAAATATCAGAGTTGTTCCGCAGTCAAAAGCGTTTGTTATCGAAAGACTCGGCACATTCTTCGCAACATGGGAAACGGGACTTCATGTTAAAATTCCGTTTGTTGACAGAATCGCAAAAACCGTTTCGCTTAAGGAACAGGTTGTTGATTTCAAGCCGCAGGCTGTTATCACAAAGGATAATGTTACAATGCAAATTGACACAGTAGTGTTCTTCCAAATCACCGACCCGAAACTTTACACATACGGTGTTGAAAGCCCGATTTCCGCTATCGAAAATCTCACAGCCACAACACTCCGTAACATCATCGGCGAACTTGAGCTTGACTCAACTCTTACCTCGCGTGACACAATCAATGCCAAAATCAGAGTTATTCTTGACGAGGCAACAGACCCATGGGGTATCAAGGTTAACAGAGTAGAGCTTAAAAACATCATCCCTCCGCGCGAAATTCAGGACGCTATGGAAAAGCAGATGAAAGCGGAGCGTGAGAGAAGAGAGGCTATTCTCCGTGCAGAGGGTGAAAAGCAATCGAGAATTCTTGTTGCAGAGGGTCACAAGGAGTCAAAAATCCTTGAGGCAGAGGCTGAAAAGCAGTCGGCAATTCTTCATGCAGAGGCTGTTAAGGAGGCTAAAATCCGCGAGGCAGAGGGTGAGGCAGCCGCTATCGAGGCTGTTCAAAAGGCATCTGCCGATGCAATCAAACTTCTTAACGAGGCAAATGCAAATGACGCCGTAATCAAACTTAAGGCTATTGAGGCGTTTGAAAAGGCTGCCGACGGTCAGGCTACAAAGATTATCATTCCGTCGGAGATTCAGGGCATTGCAGGTCTTGCAGAGGGCTTGGTTGAATCCGTTAAAAAGTAATATTTAAAAGCTTTTCGGAACTTCGGGGCATAGACTTTGGGGGCACACTGCATAAGGAAGTAATTGGTTTAAGCTTTCTGAATTTTGCCCATTGCACTATTAAAAAAATATGCCAATACGCAAGTATTGGCATATTTTTGTTAATGCACACTGAACAAAATCAGTTTGCTTAAACTGCTTTGCACTCAAAAACCAAAGAAACAGATGAAAGACAAGGCACAATTTACAGTGCAGGCTGACGCCTGCGCTGTGAATTTAACGCAGTATTTTGCTGTTTATTTGGTTTTTGAGCATTTATTCCTTATGCAGTGTGCCCCCCATTGAAGTTCCTTTTTTTATTGTAAAGCAGGGCGTTTTATGGTATAATAATATCGACTTTTTATATGAGGTAATTTGATTTATGAAACTCTTGGTTATCGACGGAAACAGCATAATTAACCGTGCTTATTACGGAATCAAACTCCTTTCCACAAAGGACGGAGTATATACAAACGCTGTTTTCGGCTTTTTAAATATGATGAAAAGGTTTGAGGATATGTGCTCACCCGACGCCGTTGCAGTTGCGTTTGATGTTCACGCCCCGACATTCAGGCATAAAATGTATGACGCCTACAAGGCAGGCAGACACGCAATGCCCGATGAGCTTCGCTCTCAAATGCCGATTGTCAAAAATATTCTTCATCTTTTGGGGATAAAAACCGTAGAGTGCGAGGGCTGGGAGGCAGACGACATTCTCGGCACACTTGCCGCCCGTTGCAGAGAAGAGGGCAACGAGTGTTTCATTGCCACCGGCGACAGGGATTCGCTCCAACTTGCTCACGGCGGAGTTAAAGTTTTGCTTGCCAAAACAAAATCAACCGATGTGATGGACGAGCAGGCAATAGCTGTTGAATACGGCGTCACACCGCAACAGCTTATTCAGGTTAAGGCGCTTCAGGGCGACAGCTCGGATAATATCCCGGGCGTAACAAAGGTAGGACCGAAAACAGCGCTTGATTTGATTGCAAGATTTAAAACGCTTGACGGCGTTTATGAAAATATCGATGATGAGTCGATTAAAAAGGGCACACGCACCCATCTGATTGAGGATAAGGAGCAGGCGTATCTTTCGCTCGAACTCGGCACAATCAGGACAGACGCCCCGATTGACACCGATATTAATTCGTATTTGCTCGGTGATTTTGATAAAAATGCGGCAGCAGGCGAGTTTTTGCGCCTTGAATTGTATTCACTTATGGATAAATACAATCTCAACGCAAATGAGGCAATCACTCAATCTGCACCCGAAAAGCCGCGTGAGATTACACGCCTTACTTGTGTTGACGCTGATTATTTGCTTAAAAAAATCGGCGATGATGACGCATATTTTTATCCGGTGATAATCGACGGTCAAATAACGGATTTGCTTTTCGCTTTCGGTGACGAAATAATCGTTATGCCGTCAGAAACTCCGGAATATAAATACTTTGTGCGAAATTTCTTTGAAAACGAAAAGTGTAAAAAATTCACATACAATTCGAAATATCTTCACCGACTTGCGGCAGACCTCGGCGTTGAATGCAAAAGCGTTTGCGGCGATTTGATGCTCAGTGCATATTTGCTCAAACCGTCTGACAGCAACTACGGCATCGAGCATTTGTGTCTTGATTACAATGTGCCGATGCCCGAATTTAAAAATTCTCTCGGCTCAAACGACGAAAATGTTGTTTATGCCGCAGTCATAAAGCCGCTTTTCGACAAAACGGACGCTTTGCTTGACGAGGCAAACCAAACAGACCTTTTGCAGAATATCGAACTGCCTCTTGCGCGCGTGCTCGCAAAAATGGAGCATGTCGGATTTTGCGTTGATAAAAAAGGCATTGAGGAGTTCGGCAAATCGCTTTCGTCAAGAATCAACGAGCTTACCGATTTGATTTACAAAGAGGTAGGGCACGAGTTTAACATAAATTCGCCAAAGCAGCTCGGTGTTGCTTTATTTGAGGAATTAAAGCTCCCTTGCAAAAAGAAAACAAAATCCGGCTACTCGACTAATGCCGAGGTGCTCGAGAGTCTGCGATATGACCATGCCGTTATTGAATACATTTTGGAATATCGCTCGCTTACAAAGCTTAAATCCACCTATTGCGACGGACTTTTAAAGGTTATCGCGCCCGACGGCAGGATTCACACCTCGTTTAATCAGGTTGAAACGCGCACCGGCAGAATCAGTTCGCTCGAGCCGAACCTACAAAATATCCCGATAAGAACGCCCCTCGGCAGGGAATTGCGCAAATTCTTTATTGCAGGCGACGGTGAAACGCTTATTGATGCCGACTACAGCCAAATTGAACTTCGTGTGCTTGCCGATTTGTCAAATGATGAAAATATGATAAACGCTTTCAACAGCGGCGTTGATATTCACACGACAACGGCGTCGCAGGTTTTCGGCTTGCCGGTTGATATGATTACAAAGGAACTCCGTTCGCGTGCAAAGGCTGTCAATTTCGGCATTGTTTACGGAATCGGCGCATTTTCGCTCGCCAAAGACATCGGCGTTTCGCGCAAGGAGGCACAGGAGTATATCAACAACTATCTTGCCACTTTCAGCGGCGTTGACAAGTATATGAATCATATGATTGAACTTGCAAAGGAACGCGGATACAGCGAAACACTGTTTAACCGCCGCCGCTATTTGCCTGAGCTTTCATCGTCAAATCATATGCTTCGCGCTTTCGGCGAAAGGGTTGCGCGCAATATGCCGATTCAGGGCACAGCCGCCGATATTATCAAAATAGCAATGGTTAAGGTTGACAAACGCCTTACCGATGAAAATATGAAATCGCGCCTTATTCTTCAGGTTCACGACGAGCTTATCGTAGAAGCTCCCGAGGACGAGGCACAAAAGGCGCTTGAAATTGTTACGCAGGAGATGGAAAATGCCTGCAAAATGAAAGTTTGCCTGCGTGCCGACGGAAAAATAGGCAAGACATGGTTTGACGCTCACTGATATGGTTATAGAAAATTTTTGTATAAATCACCTTGACGGTGTTGAAAAAATCGAAAAAGTGTGTTTTTTGCATCCTTGGTCGCGCGATGATTTAAAAAAACAGCTCTCGCTCGACACATCGCATTTTATTGTTGCACTCGACGGTGATACCGTTGCCGGATATATGGGACTTCAAATTTTTTCGCGCGAGGGATATGTTACAAACATTGCAGTTTTGCCGCAGTTCAGGCGGCGAGGAATTGCCCACGCGCTTTTGGCTCACAGCTTTGAAAACGATATGGATTTTATCACGCTTGAGGTAAGGCAAAGCAATTTTGCGGCAATAGCACTTTATGAAAAATCGGGATTTGAAAATATGGGTGTGCGACCGCACTTTTATTCCGACCCCGATGAAAACGCAGTTATTATGACAAAATATTTTACGGAGAATGAATGAAAAAGAATAAAAAGGACAAAAAAATTAAAATCGACGATGTTTCAAAGGACATAATTGCCGCATTCAAAAAGGAGATTGATTCCGACTCGGCAACCGGAGCCTACGGTACTTTTTTAGGCTACGAGGAGGAACACACAAAATACTTCTACAAGCTTTCGGTTGTGTTTGACCGCGGCAGTTACAAGGCAAAAATCACATATACGCCGAATGTTCTTATTTTCGGCAGTCTTGTTGATTTGGAATATGAAATCAACGGCGAAAATTTCCTGATTTACGATATTTTCAATCTCTTTGAAATAAGCGATTTTGAGCAGTATTATTTCAGCGACCTCTCCACCGAGGCGGAAACGGGCGAGGCTGTGCGCAGTCTTCTCGATGTTGCAGTAAAATATGATTACGATGTCAAAAAAGCCGCGCAAGAGGAAAATTTTGAAAGACTGAAACAAAATCGCGACAAGGACATTAAAAACGGATTTAAAGACGATATGACGGACGAAGAAATCGAATCGGAGGTAAAGGATTTTATCGAAATGTTCGGGGTTGTTCCCAATCATCCGGTGTGCAGTTACGCTTTGGACGCAACGGATTCCGCAAAACTCCTTAAAAAACTTGAAAAACAGGATAAAAAGGGCAAAATCGAAACATTGTATGAAAAACGCCTTTTGGAGTATTTGAGAGGCGGCAATAAATTTGAAAACAAAAATGCCGAAAACAAAAAAGCGTTTGAAAAAACTTTCAAAAAGCAATCTCTTTTGGCGGATTCTGTTTGTTTTGTATGCGGCATGGCCTTTGCCGTTGTTGTCGCATTGATTGCGCGCAGTATAGTTTACTCGGGCTATGAGCTTCTTACATATTCATCGTTTGTCGGCAACATTCCGATTCATTTACCGAATGAGGGTTTCTTTGGCGTAGCCCTCGGAATGATTATGCTTGCAGGCGCATTTGTCAAACTGTTCGGCAAAAAGCTCTTGTCAAAACTCGTAAAGGGAGATAAAACGGCGCTCCAACGCTATGAGGCGGAGAAAAACAGCGAAAACGGCAAAAAAATAAAGCCGGCGGAAAATATTATTGTAATTGTTGTTTTGCTTGTTATCGGTATCGCCGGCATCACCTTTACAGCAACCAATAACTTCGGTTTCGGCGAAAACGGTGTAAAATTTACTTCGAGCGAATCGTTTATTCCCGAAACGGTGTCATATGACGATTTGGAAATTTATTCGCTTAAATATTTTATATCCGATGAGGAAGAAAAAACAGAGTACGAAAACGGTTATGCCGTTTCGGACGGCAAGGGCGGTTTTTACGAGCTCGGTGAGGTTGCGCCGGGCCGCGAAACGGAAAAACGGCTTTTATCGGTTGCCGAAAAATACGGCAAGGAAATCAAAACGGTCAATACCGCTGAGGATATAAAAAAATAATTGGATTTATATTGAGGATATGATAATGAAAATTTTAGGTATAGAAAGCTCATGCGACGAAACGGCGGCAGCGGTTGTAGAAAACGGCAGAACGGTCTTGTCAAACATAATAGCAACCTCGCTTGAGGAACATAAGCTCTACGGCGGCGTTGTGCCCGAAATTGCGTCGCGCCGACACGCCGAAAGCATCAGCGGCGTTGTTAAAGAGGCTCTTGAAAAAGCGGATTGCACGATTGACGATATTGACGCAATCGCCGTGACATATGCGCCGGGGCTTATCGGCTCGCTTTTGGTCGGGGTGAATTTTGCAAAGGGTCTTGCCCTTGCAACGGGCACTCTGCTTGTTCCCGTGCACCATTTGCGCGGCCATATTGCGTCAAACTATATTTCGAGCGATATTGAACCGCCGTTTTTGTGCCTTGTTGTCAGCGGCGGACACAGCCATATTGTAGCCGTTAAGGATTATACCGATTTTGAGGTAATCGGCAAAACACGCGACGATGCGGCAGGCGAGGCACTTGATAAAGCAGGCAGAACGATGGGGCTTGAATATCCGGGCGGAATCAGTATAGACAAAATTTCGCCGCAGGGTGACGAAAATGCATTTGCGTTTCCTCACCCGAAGGTCAGCGGAGCGCAATACGATTATTCGTTCAGCGGACTTAAAACCTGCGTTATAAACACCGTTCACAATGCCGAGCAAAAAAATGAAAAAATCAACATTCCCGATTTGGCGGCATCTTTTCAAAAAGCGGTTGTCGATTGCCTTTTGAAAAATTTTGAGAGTGCGGCAAAAAATTTCGGGTATAATAAACTTGTTATTGCAGGCGGCGTTTCGGCAAATTCAAAGCTCCGCGCCGACGCACTCGAAATGTGCAAAAAGCATAATTGGCGGCTTTATCTGCCCGAGCTTAAATATTGCGGCGACAACGGTGCCATGATTGCCGCTCAGGGATACTATGAATTTGTCGCAAATCACACCGCCGACGAAAGCCTGAACGCCTATGCGACAATGCCTCTTGACGATGTGAAATATTGATTTTTTGCCTTGATTTTGCAGACGATTGCGGCGTGCCGATTTTTTCGGGTACGAAATTGACAAAAAAATGTCACACAGCTATATAATAATATGACAAAATAATGAATTTTTGATTTTTTTATTGAACTTTCGCTATTTAATGGTATAATTAGACTTGCAGTACAAGGAATTATAACAATGTTATATGCAATTTACTGATTTAAAAAATGTTAATTCTTTTATTTTCAAAGGAGAATAATCATGGAAACTAAACTTACTAAAAACCCTACCCTCCTTGCTTGGTTGGATGAGAAGGTAGAGCTCCTCAAGCCATCTGAAATCGTTTGGATTGACGGCTCAAAAGAGCAAATCGATGCTCTTAAGGCAGAGGCTGTTAAAACAGGCGAGATGATTAAGCTTAATGATGAGCTTCTTCCTGACTGCTATCTTCACAGAACAGCAGAAAACGATGTTGCCCGTGTTGAGGCTCGCACACTTATCTGCACAACTAAAGAAGAGGATGCAGGTCCGACAAACCACTGGATGGATCCTAAAGAATGCTACAAAATGCTTTATGACATTGCTGCCGGCTCATACGAGGGCAGAACAATGTATATCATCCCTTACTCAATGGGTCCTGTAGGCTCACCTTTCTCAAAGATCGGTGTTGAGGTTACTGACTCAATCTATGTTGTTCTTAATATGAATATTATGACAAGAGTAGGCAAAGCTGTTCTTGATACTCTCGGCGATTCCGATGACTGGGTTCGCGGATTGCATGCAAAGTGCGATGTTGACCCTGAAAAGAGATGGATTTGCCAGTTCCCTGAGGACAACACAATTATTTCCGTTAACTCAGCATACGGCGGAAATGTACTTCTCGGTAAAAAGTGCTTTGCACTTCGTATCGCATCATATCTCGGTAAAAACGAGGGCTGGCAGGCAGAGCATATGCTCATCCTCGGTCTTCAAAGACCAAACGGCGATATTAAATATATCTGCGCAGCATTCCCATCGGCATGCGGCAAAACAAACCTTGCAATGCTTATTCCGCCTGAAGGATATCAAAAGAAGGGCTACAAAGTTTGGTGCGTAGGCGACGATATTTCTTGGATCAGAAAAGGTCCTGACGGTCGCCTTTATGCAATCAACCCTGAAAACGGTTTCTTCGGCGTAGCACCGGGCACAAGCGATAAGACAAACCCGAACGCTCTTGCAGCTACAAAGAAGGGCACAATCTTCACCAATGTTGCTCTCAACCTTGACAACAACACAGTTTGGTGGGAAGGTCTTGACAAGAATCCGCCTGTAAACGCTGTTGAGTGGACAGGTAAGAAGGTTAACGGCGTTGAGTACACAGCAGAGGGCAACAAGCTTGCTCATCCTAACTCAAGATTTACTGCTCCTGCAGTTAACTGCCCTTGCCTTTCATCAGAATTTGACAATCCGCAGGGTGTTCCGATTTCCGCATTCGTATTCGGCGGCCGTCGTGAAAAGCTCACTCCGCTTGTATATCAGTCAAAGAGCTGGAACAACGGTGTATTCGTAGGCTCAATCATGGGTTCTGAAACAACAGCAGCTGCAACAGGTGCAGTAGGTGTTGTTCGTCGTGACCCAATGGCTATGCTTCCGTTCTGCGGCTACAACATGGGCGATTATTGGAAGCACTGGATTGAGATCGGCGCAGGTCTTGATCCTGAAAAAGCTCCTAAAATCTTCAATGTTAACTGGTTCCGTAAGGATGACGAGGGTCACTTCCTCTGGCCGGGATTCGGCGATAACCTTCGTGTTCTCGATTGGATTATCGACCGTTGCGACGGCACTGTTGACGCTCAGGAAACAGCTATCGGCTATCTTCCTTATGCAAAGGACATCAACCTTGAAGGTCTTGATATGACTGAAGAGGATCTTGATAAAATCCTTGATGTTGATAAGGACGCTTGGAAGAAAGAGTACGAAGGCGTTGACGAGCTTTATGCTAAGTTCGGCAACAAGCTTCCTAAAGAACTTGCCGAAGAGCTTGCAAACGCAAAGAAGTCACTTGAAGACTAATTCCAAAAGCGAATTAAATATAGTAAAAGAGGTGCTTAGGCACCTCTTTTTTGTTGTGTTTGCTTTTTATAAATCATCTGCGTCCTGAACCGGCTCTTCGGTTACATTATTGTAGAAAACTTCGTTCGGCACGCCTGTGTATGAGCCGTCCGGGTCAAATTTCGCCGTTTCGGGGCTGATAAAACGCGTCAAATCAATAATTGCCTTGTCGCCGTTTTTGTTTTGATTTTTGTTTTTTCTTTTGCTCATTAAAAATCACCTCTGCATTATTTTTTGCAGGGGCGATTTTTTTATGCCTTGTTAAATTTTTGTTTTTACAGCTTTTCAACATCAATCACGGCAATTTTTTCAAGAAATTCTTTCGGTGCGATTACCTGACCGTGACCGAAAAATTTTTCCATATTCACATTAAGGTTGTTTATGAAAATCGGCACTTCGTCACATTCGACATCAATATGGATTTTTTTTGCCTCTTCGATAATTTGCGTTGCGTCATAATTGTGGCAGTCATAACATTTTGCGGCGATAATTTCGTTGTTGTTAATATATGTTGTCATAATGTTTCGGCATGACATTGAAATCGAAATGTATTTTGGCTCCGTTTTTGACAGCGCCTGGCTCATTTTCATTTGAGCGACAGCTTTGCATGCGCCGCTGTTGATAAAAAATTCGTTGATAAAAATCGCTTCAAGCGGAGTCGTGTCGTCAGGTGTAATTATTGCCAAAATATATTTTGAAAACTTTTTGCCGTACTGTTTGCGCATAAACTGCTTAAAATAATATTGGCACTCCGAAATTTTTTGCGCAAACATATGATAAAATGGAATGTTGCTGTTGAGATTGATTCCCGGCATTGAAAATGCGACAAAATCGTTGCTGTCTTTTGCCCTTATTAAAATGCTTCGGTTTGATATTATCATAGGTATTGTTTTTGACATAACAATCCACCTCTTGTTTGTAATATCAATATTATACATTATATTTAAAATCTTTTCAATAATATTACAATTGTGTAACTTTTGTGTATATCACATTTTTTTATGATATAATACAAAACAGTGCTTTTATTATTATGAAAGGATATGAATTTTTAATTCAAAAAAGAGAATATGAGCGAAAAAGAATTAGACGCAATATTAAATGAAATAAAAAAACATTCATCCGATGATGATACACAGCAGTCTGAACCTGTTGCATCAACCGAGCCTCAACAAGAGGAGAGCGATACCACCGATACCGACTTCAAGCTTTCCGATGAGCCGGAGGAGGTTAAGGATGATGACCAAACCCTTTCCTTAAACGAGGAAGAAAAGGAGAATGAGCCAATGCAAAAACAGAATAATTTTGACACAAATGATTATATTGACCTTAATTCGGTGCAAAATTCGGGCGACGGTAAAAAGCCGGGAGGCTCAAAGAAAAAAGTTATCATTGCCGTTGTTGCCGTAATTGCGGTTATCGCAATTGCTGTCGGTGTTTATTTCGGATTTTTCCATAACAAAAAGACAGAAGAGCCGCAAACCACACAGGCTCCGCAGACTACACAATCAACAACAGCACAGGCTGTAAGCGACGGCATCATCAATCCGCTCACAGGAGAGGACGGATATAATAAAGCGGCAGTCGGCAAAAGACCGGTTGCAGTTGTTGTAGAAAACGAATATTCAACAACAGCCGTAAGACCGCAATGGGGTCTTTCGGATGCAGATATAGTTCTCGAGGGCGAAAGCGAATTCTCAACAAGACTTTTGCTTTTCTGGGCTGATTATACCAAAATGCCGGACCAAATCGGACCTGCCCGTTCAGCGCGTCCTCCGTTTATCCATTTCAGTCAGCTTTTTGATTCTGTATTTATTCACGCAGGTCTTTCACACTCAAAAGGCAGTTATGTCGGTGCAGACGATGTGTTCAAAAACGAGGGTATCGACCATATCAATCTCCTTTCCGAGGGCAGTGATTATTTCTCAAGAGATAAGTCAAGAACAAAGACAATCGAGCACACGGGATTCCTTAAGGGCAACAATGTTCCGTCACTTCTTGAAAGCAAAAAAATCGATACAAAACTTGACGAGTCAAAGTTCACACAGTTGAGTTTCAACAAAGAGGCAAAGCCACTCGGCGACACAAAGGCAGACTCTGTTTCATTCAAATGGACCGCATCTTCAAACGGCGGCAGATGTCCGAAAACAGGCAAGTTCACATATTCAAACGGCTATTATACAACAACCGATTTTGATTCAAAATACGGCGAAGCAAATTGCAAATGGCAAAACCTTATATTCCTGCTCGACAAAACAGAGTATGTTGTTAAGCAAAACTATAAAGGCTCGGGCAAGAGCGAAACATATTGCAACTACAAGCTTTCGGGCGGCAAGGGCATGGTGCTTTCACAGGGCACAGCCGTTGAAATTACATGGGGCGTGTCAAACGGCAAGCTTTGGATGAAAGATGCAAACGGCAACGATGTGTCTCTCAATCCGGGCAAAACCTATATCGGCTACGGCTCATCAAACTACGGTGGCTCAATTTCGCTTAATAAGTAAGTTTTTCATTAAATAAACAAGAAGGATGAACGCATTGCGTTCATCCTTCTTTATCATTTGTGATTAAATTCTTTTACGCACTTTAATAATGCAGACTGCTGCCGCCGATGAATTCCCTTATCATTGCGTCGGAGGGGATTTTGTCGGGGGCGATTGCGTCAACCTCGTCAAGAGCGTTTACTATATCACGCACATCGGCGTATTTCGGCGCAAGTTGCTCCAACTCATCAAATAAAATATGCTTGTAAACATTCGGCTCATATTTTATAAACGTGTCAATGTTAAAATCGGCACTGCCTTTAAACGGCATAATATATTTGTTTTCGCCGTGTTGAACATTGGGGAACATTTTTATTGTTTCCTCAATATCTCTGCCGCGGTACAGTTTGTCGCGAATCATACGGCGCATCATCCTTATTTTGCACGGGTGCAGTTTGTCGCCGTTTGAATCGACAACTCTTGTGCGCACGCTGACATAAATCCTGCTTGCGCACCCTTCGTTTTTGCTCATCAACTTGTCATTGAGTGCGTGGATGCCCTCGATTATAACAAAACCGCCGTTTCGTGACAATTTATCGCCGCTGAGAGTGCGAGTATTCGTCGGAAAATCGTATTTCGGAATATCGATTTCGCCGCCGTTAATAAGTGTGTCAATATCGTTGTTAAGATAGTCAATATCCACTCTGTCGGGCGATTCAAGGTCGATTTTTCCTTGCCTTTTCAGCTCTCTTTCGTGCGGAGTGAAGTTTTTGAAATACTTATCCATTGATATGTAGCAAACATTAGCGCCGTGCTTTTTTATCGCTGTTGAAAGTTTCATCGCCGATGTCGTTTTACTGCTGCCGGATGGCCCTGCTATCAAAATAATCGGCTTTTCGTCAAGCGAGTCTGCAATTTTTTCGGCGGCGTTGTCAATTTGTGATAAAACAAAATCCTCGCTTTCGGTGATAAACCCCGATTCGTCGGCAACGATTTTGTTATTTATCGTTTTCGTTGTGATAATCATATCTTCTCCGTCAATCCATTTTGTATTTTTCGCACAGAGCAAGTATTTGGTCTGTGAATTTGGCTATATCTTTGTTTGCACAGCCTCTGTTTTGCTCGATAACGGACATAAGATTTTGACCTGCTATGCAAAGTCTGTCATAAACAGTGTTGTTGCGCTCAATCTTATGCAGTTTTTTGTTGTAGAGTTTTCTCGGACCGACATCAACCTGCCTTACAGTGTCACCAAGCTCAAAACCGTCACCCGAATAAGGGGCAAGGGCAGGGGTGTCAAGTTGCAACTCGATTGTTTTTGCAAACTCGTCGCATACAGTATCGTGACCGTGGTTGACAAAAACAACCTTCGGTTTTTCGGGCATAGCGCTGAGCCAACCGAGGAGCATATCGCGGTCTGCGTGTCCGCTGATGCCCTCCATCTTTTCGATTTTTGCGTTGACCTGAACCTCTTCGCCGAAAAGTGTAACCGATTTTGCGCCCTCAAGGATTTTTCTGCCCAATGTACCCTCAGCTTGATAGCCCACAAACATAATTGTGCATTCCTTGCGCCAAAGATTGTGCTTTAAATGGTGCCTGATTCTGCCTGCCTCGCACATTCCGCTTGCCGACAAAATAACTTTAGGTCGTGGGTCTTCATTGATTGCCTTTGAATCGTCGCTTGTGATTGCAAGTTTAAGACCTTTGAATTTAATCGGGTTTATTCCTCTGTTAATCAAATCAAGCGTGTCATCGTCAAAATATTCCGTCAGCGACTCGTCATCGTATATTTCCGTCGCTTCAACGGCGAGCGGACTGTCCACCCAAACTGAAAAATCGGAGTAGCCCTTGATTAAATTTTGCTCTTTTATAACACGCATCAGGTACAAAAGTTCCTGCGTTCTGCCAACCGCAAAGCAGGGGACTATTACATTTCCGCCTGCCTCGAATGTTGACTGAATAATTCTTGTAAGCTGTGCCACATAGTCGGGGCGCGCGCCGTGCAGTCTGTTTCCGTAGGTGGACTCGATTATTACATAATCGGCACTCGGCGGCATATTCGGGTTTTTGATAAGCGGTCTGTTGATATTGCCGACATCGCCCGAAAACAAAATCGTTTTCGTTTCACCGTTTTCTGTCACTTCAATTTGAATTGAAGCGGAGCCTAAAAGGTGTCCTGCGTCGATAAATCTAATTTTTATGCCGTCGAAAATATCATACTGCTTTTCGTAATCGCACGGAGTGAAATATTTCATTGCATTTTCGGCATCGTGCGTTGTATAAAGCGGTTCGACAAGCTCCTTGCCGCTTCGCTTGTTCTTTCTGTTTTTCCACTGCGCCTCAAATTCCTGAATATGCGCCGAGTCAAGCAACATTATTTTGCAAAGATTTGTTGTTGCTTTTGTTGTGTAAATGGGTGCGGAAAATCCGTTTGCCGTAATATACGGTATGTGGCCCGAATGGTCGATATGAGCGTGTGTTAAAAACAGTGCGTCAATTTCGTTCGGCGCTATCGGAATATCTACATTTTCATAAACATTTTCGCCTTGCTCCATTCCGCAGTCAATCAAAATGTTTTTGCCGCACGCACAAAGCAGTGTGCAGGAGCCGGTAACCTCGTGTGCCGCTCCGATAAAATATAGTTTCATTTCATCACCAAGCCCTTCAAATAATATATGTTCAACTGATTTGATTCAGTATTATGCTTGTTTTTGACGGTTGTTTTAAGACGATTTTAACTGCGCTTTCGGCGATTTCCTTTGCCGTGTCGATTTTGCTTTCGTCAGCCGCATAAAGAGTCATTATGCGTTCGCCCTTATTTATTTTGTCACCGACTTTGCAGTGCAAAATAATTCCTGCCTTGCTGTCGATTTCGTCCTCTTTGACACTGCGTCCGGCACCCAAAATAACAGATGCTTCGCCTATTTCAAGGGCATTTATTTCTCCGATAAAGCCGCTTTCCTTTGCGACGATATCGTGACTGCAATTATCAAACTCAAAATTGCTTTCATCGTCAATATATGATGCGTCGCCGCCCTGTGAAATAACCATTTCACGCAGTTTTTCGAGCGCTTTGCCCGATGTTATCATTTCGTTTGCGATTTGTTCGGCGGCGTCAATATCTTTGTTTAGTGCAAGTGAAATCATATTCGACGCAAGAGCAATGCAAAGTTCGCTTAAACGGTCAACTCTTTCGCCCTTTAATATTTTGATTGCCTCGCAAACCTCAAGTGTGTTGCCGACCGCATAGCCGAGAGGAGAGTTCATATCAGTTATAAGAGCGGTTATATTCCTGCCGCAATGTTTGCCTATGCTCACCATCTCGCTTGCAAGCTCCGTTGCATCGTCAATGCTTTGCATAAAAGCACCGTGCCCGCATTTTACATCAAGAACAATGTTTTTTGCTCCTGCGGCAATTTTTTTGCTCATAATTGACGAAGCAATCAGCGGCATACAGTCAACCGTCGCCGTCACATCACGCAGAGCGTACAGCTTTTTGTCGCACGGTGCCATATTTCCTGTTTGACCGGCAACAACTATATCGTGAATTTCGGCGCGCTCAAAAAATTCAATCGGCGTCATTTTTGTTGAAAATCCGGGGATTGCTTCAAGCTTGTCAATCGTTCCGCCGGTGAAACCAAGCCCTCTGCCGCTCATTTTTGCGACGGTACATCCTGCCGCGGCGGCTATCGGTGCAACAACGAGTGTTGTTTTGTCGCCGACACCTCCCGAGGAGTGTTTGTCAACCGATTTGTCGCCGAATCGCGAAAGGTCAAGAATATCGCCGCTTTTCGCCATTTCAAGGGTGAGAGCGGCTGTTTCCTCTCTCGTCATTTTGTTGAAGTATATAGCCATCGCAAGCGCCGATGCCTGATAATCGGGAATCGTGCCGAGTGTGTAACCCTCAACAAAATAAGCTATTTCATCGCGGCTTAATTCCTCGCCGCGCTTTTTCTTTTCTATGATGTCTACGCATCTCATAAAATCAGTCCTTCAGCTTAAAAGAATGCGGCAAAAGCTCTTCAAGCGTGTGTGATTTGATAATATTGTTGCCCTCGAGAATAATTCTGAAGCTTTCGTCGCAAAATTCCGATATTACCTGCCTGCATACGCCGCAGGGGTAGCAAAAATCTCCTTTTTCGCACACAATTGCGATTGCCTCAAACTCACGCTCGCCGTTGCTGATTGCTTTGAATAATGCAACTCTTTCCGCGCAAACTGTCGCCGGGTAAGAAGAATTTTCAATATTCGCACCGGTGTAAACCTTGCCGTTTTTTGTAATCAGCGCGGCGGCAACCTTAAAGCCCGAATACGGGCTGTAGCTGTTTTTTAGCTCTTTTTTTGCGAGCGAAACAAGTTCGTTGTCTGTCAGCATAAAATCACCTTATTTCGTCTAAAATATGCTTGCCGTCAAGCGTGCTTTTTATATCAAACATTGAAAGCACCGTGTCGGCAACTGCACCGAAGCCGTCAATCGTGCCGAGATTTTTGCCCTTTGTGCCTTTTGAATAAATCAACAGCGGCACATACTCGCGCGTGTGGTCGGTGCCTTTAAATCCCGGGTCGCATCCGTGGTCGGCGGTGATAATCAAAAAATCGTTATCCCTCAAATCGCCGACAAGCCGAGGCAGGCAGTCGTCAAACTCGCTGATAGCCTTTGCGTAGCCGTCAATGTCGCGCCTGTGACCGTACAACATGTCGCAGTCAACCAAATTTGTGTAGCAAAGTCCGTCAAAATTCGTTTTTGTGATTTCAAGCGTTTTTGCAATGCCCTGCGTGTTGTTTTCCGTGAAATAATGCTCGTCAATTCCGCGGTGAGCAAAAATATCGTAGATTTTGCCGATAGCGATTGTCTTTTTGCCGTTTTTTTGCAAAATATCAAGCATTGTGTCGCGGGGCGGCTCAAGCGAAAAATCGTGTCGGCGCGGTGTCCGCACAAAATCAGCGGCTGTTTTGCCCTCAAACGGTCGGGCAATAACTCTGCCGACTCCGTATTTACCCGTGAGTATCTTTCGCGCGATTTTGCAGCAGCGATAAAGCTCGTCATCACTGACGATCGCCTCGTTTGCCGCAATTTGAAAAACGCTGTCGGCGGAGGTGTAAACAATCAACGCACCTGTTTTTAAATGTTCTTCGCCGTAATCCTTGATTACCTGCGTGCCCGAATACGGACGGTTGACTATAACCTTTCTGCCCGTCTGTTTTTCAAACTCGTCAATAACCTCGCTCGGAAAGCCGTTCGGAAATGTCGGCAGCGGATTTTTTGAAACTATGCCTGCCATCTCCCAATGGCCTATTGTTGTGTCCTTGCCTGCCGAAAGCTCGCGCATTCTTGCAAATGCGGCGGTGTGATTGTCCTTGCCGTCCAAATCAACGCCGTCAATTGCCAAAAGCCCCATTTTTTTCATATTTTCGGCAGAGAAATATTTTGATTTATAAATCGTTTTGATTGTGCTTGCGCCCTCATCACCGAATTTTGCGGCGTCGGGTGCGGCGCCGACTCCAAAGGAGTCGAGAACAATAACAAATCCGCGCATTTTATGCATCTTCTTTCATTTGTTTAACAAGGCGGCTTGTGCCGAGTCTGTCTGCTCCGAGCTCAATGAATTTTTCAGCGTCGGCAAAATCTTTTATACCGCCTGCGGCTTTGATTTTCTTGCCGTTAATGTGTTTTGCAAAAAGTTTTATATCGTCAAATGTTGCGCCGCCGGTAGAAAAACCGGTTGATGTTTTGATATAATCGGCGTTTGAGTTTGAAACGATTTCACACATTTTGATTTTTTCATCGTCTGTTAAAAGGCAGGTTTCGATTATCACCTTTAAAATTCTGCCGTCGCATGCGTCCTTAATCGCGTTGATTTCCGATAAAATATCGTCATATCGCTTTTCCTTGAGCATGCCGATGTTGATTACCGTATCTATTTCGTCCGCTCCGTTTGCAACGGCGTCGCGCGTTTCAAAGCATTTTACGCTTGTCGTGTTATATCCGTTCGGAAAGCCGATTACGGTGCAAATTTTCATTTTGTCGCCGACATATTTTTTTGCCGCCTTGACGAATGACGGCGCAATGCAGACCGATGCCGTGCCGTATTTTATCGCATCGTCGCAAAGCGCTTTGATTTGCTCAAAATCGGCGCCCTGAGCCAAAAGAGTATGGTCTGTTTTTGAGAGTATGTATTTTTTATCCATCTTAAACAGCCTCCAAAGTATAATTTTATGTTTATATTATCATATTATCACAAAAATCTGCTCTAATCAATTGTCAATATGTATATTTTATACAAAATTCACATATCGAAAATTTACCGCTCATCTTGTGACCGTAAATTATTTAAAACTTGATTTATGGGCTTAAAAATAGTATAATATTTAGACAAATTATCACAGAGGTGTTAACTATATGGATATGAAAATTTCACCGTCAATACTTGCAAGCGATTATGCCAATTTGCAGTCCGAGCTCGACAGAATCAAATCGTCGGATTTAATCCATGTTGATGTTATGGACGGACATTTTGTACCTAATATTTCAATCGGCGCGCCTGTTGTCGCATCAATCAAAAAGGTGTGCAATGTGCCGTTTGATGTTCACCTTATGATAAGCAATCCGCTTCAATATGTTGAGGATTTTGCAAAAAGCGGTGCCGATATTATTTGCTTTCACGCAGAGAGCAACAGCGACATCGGTCAAACCGTTGACAAAATAATTTCGCTCGGCAAAAAGGCGGCAATCGCAGTAAAACCGGGCACCGATATTGATGTTGTTTTGCCGTATCTCGACAAGCTTTCGATGGTGCTTGTTATGACGGTTGAGCCGGGCTTCGGCGGTCAGAGTTTTATGGAAAGCACAATGCCTAAAATCGAAAAACTCAGAAAAATCAACCCCGATATTGATATTGAGGTCGATGGCGGAGTTAATCCCCAAACAATCAAAATCGCCGCAAAAGCAGGCGCAAATGTTTTTGTTGCAGGCTCGGCAGTGTTCAAAAGCGAAAATCCTGCCGAAACCATCAAATTGTTGAAGGAAAATGCACTTTCGGTTTTGTAAAAAGTGAGATAAAATGAAAAGCAAAAAAAGCAAAAGAAAAAATGAAAAGCATTTTTACAATAACAAACAGCGCAACCAAAAATGGACCGAGCAGGAAACGGGCAGATATATCGACTTTGCCGATAAATATTCTCCCGATAAAAAGGACGGCGAGTTTGACGAGTCGCGCGTTATTGCAAACAATATAAAGCTTAAGAAAGAGCGCAAAAAAAAGACGGCGAAAAAAATCGCGTCGGTTATTTTGGCGATTGTCATTGTTTGTATCGGATACACCGGCGCTGATGTTTATATGACGCGCCATGCTCGCCCCGCCGAGCAGAGAACGAAGCAGGAAACAACGCTTACAAACAATATTTCACAAATCAATATGAGCATTGCCTCGTATCAAATCGAAAGCGTCAGCCTTGACGGCTCGGTTATGCTTTCGTCGATAATTTCCGATTTGGAAAAGGGCGGTTTTTCCTCCGTCACATTCGATGCAAAAAGGACAGACGGCTCAATCGGCTATGCCTCAAAATTAGCCTCGGTCGATACATTCGGCGCAGTCAGCGCGTCTGCATCACAGCCGCAAAAATCAATCAAGCAAATGGTTGACAATGATATTTTGCCGATTGCGCGCATTTGTTGTTACCGTGACAATGTTGTTCCGACACAGTCGCAAAACGCCGCCGTTATGCAAAACGGAAAGGTCTATAAGGACAGCGACGGCTATACCTATCTTAACCCCGACAGCGATTTTGCCTATAATTATATCAAGGACATCGTGTCCGAGCTTAAAGATTACGGCGTCACTGTGTTTGTGCTTACGGGTTGCGATTTGCCAAAGGATGCCGGCGGTAAACACAACGACGGCTTTGATTACATTTCTAAGAGACTGAACAACGATTTTAACGGCGAAATCAGGCTTTACGAAGAGGTTGATGTCAAAATCAATGATGAGAATGCAACCGAAAACACAATTTCCGAAGAAATCAAAAAATTCGATTCAATAAGCAAAAACCAAATTTATTGCATATCAACAAAGGTGAGCGAAGAAACGCTTATTCCTCTGCTCAGCAGAAATAATATTACCAGATATATTTTGAAGGATTAGTATTATGAAAAAATTATCATCATTGATGCTCTGTTTGGCGCTTATATTTATGGCTTTTGTGCCTGTTTCGGTATTTGCCGCAAACGAAAGCACAACGGCAGTTCCCACAACTTCTGCCGACGCACAGTCAGCCTCGGGCGAAGAGGTGCCGGAGCTTAAAAGCATTTCGTTTAACAACGCAAAAATTCTTGAAAAATTTTCACCCGATGTAAAAACATATTCAATCGTACTTGACGATTCGTCGCAACAGCCGACATTGAAATCGTATGAATATGATAAAAAAGGCGATAATAATGTAAGTCTTAAAATTGAACCGTATCTTGATTCAACAGGTCATCCAATCGGTATTATCGCAGAGCTTAAATATACCTTTGGCACAACGGTTTATTTCTTTAACTATGTAAATGCCGAGGAGTACGGCATAAACGGCAACAACCGCATTTCAAAGGTATATGCAGGCGATTTGTGCTTTGTTTATCCCGAAATCAACGATACGGACACCGAATATACGCTCTATATTCCGTCAGATTTGACAGAGGTTACACTGACAGCCACTCCGAGCGATGTCAATGCCGTTTGCGACAATCCGCCGACAGCGATTTTCAGCGAAAATCAGGATTTCGGCACTCTTACGGTGACGGTAACCGCAACGGATTCGAGCAAAAGGGAATATACATTCAAAATCAAGCGGCTTGACAAAACAAGCTCCGAGATTAAAAATATGAACAGCGAACAGAGGGTTGCGCTTGTAAACAGTCAAAAAATTTATCAAAAGCCTGCGTTTAAAATCGCACTTGTCACAGTTGCTGCAGGCATTATAATACTCATTGTTTTTGTTAAACTTTTAAAGTCTGCCACCGTTAAGGCAAGTGATGACGATGAGCCGGAATTTTTCGCAAATGATGTAAATTATGATGCGAATTATTATGACGATCCGGATTTTTTTGCAAATGATGCAAATCTTTACGATGAGCAATAATAAATAAAAACAGTCGGAAGGTGGGTGATATTCGTGGAAATGGAATTTGACGAAATCATTAGAGAAATAGAATCGCTTTATCAAAAAAGAGAGCTTTCTGAAATAAAGGAGATGTTCGCGCAGATAAACCCTGCGGATATTGCCACTATTATTGAGGAATTCCCGAATAACCAAAGAGTTTTGTTTTTCAGACTCCTTGCAAAAGAAGAGGCGGCAGACACCTTCGTTGAACTTGACGGCGATACGCAGGAGGCGCTTATTCACGCCTTTTCGGATACCGAGCTTAAAGAGGTGCTTGATGAACTGTATCTTGACGATGCCGTTGATGTCATCGAGGAAATGCCTGCAACCGTTGTAAAGCGTATTTTGAAAAATACCGACAGCGAAACGAGAAAATCTATCAATGCCCTTCTTAAATATCCCGAGGATTCTGCCGGCTCGATTATGACGCCGGAGTTTGTCGACCTCAAAAAGGATATGACGGTTGAGGACGCATTCAAGCGCATTCGCCGCACCGGTGTTGATAAGGAAACTATTTATACCTGCTATGTTACCGACGAATCAAGGCATTTGCTCGGCGTTACAACGGTTAAGGAGCTTTTGCTCCACGATTATGACGATATTATCGAAGAACTTATGGAAACAAATGTAATATTTGTCAACACGCTTGACGACCAAGAGGTTGCCTCAAAGCTTTTCGACAAATATAACTTCCTTGCTCTCCCTGTTTGCGATATGGAGGAGCGACTTGTCGGCATCATCACCATCGACGATGCTATGGATGTCATGCAGGAGGAAAACACCGAGGACATTCAAAAGATGAACGCTATGCTCCCGACGGAGAAAACATATCTCAAAACCTCTGTTTTTGAAACATGGAAAAGCCGTTTTCCGTGGCTGTTGCTCCTTATGGTTTCGGCAACATTTACAGGCTCAATTATCACGGGCTTTGAAAACAAACTTGCAACGCTCACCATTTTGACCTCGTTTATCCCGATGCTTATGGATACCGGCGGTAATTCGGGCGGTCAGTCAAGCGTAACGGTCATTCGCGCGCTTTCGCTCGGCGAAATTCAGTTTAAAGATTATTTCAAGGTTGTTTGGAAAGAAATCAGGGTCGGTATTTTTTGCGGCTTGTCGCTTGCGGCAGTCAATTTTGTTAAAATTTGGCTTATCGACCATTTGGCTTTCCATAATGACGATATTACAATTCTTGTTGACCTTGCGGTTTGTATTACACTGTTTATCGAAATTATTTTTGCAAAGGTTATCGGCTGCACACTGCCTATTTTGGCTAAAAAGTGCGGATTTGACCCTGCGGTTATGTCAAGTCCGTTTATCACAACAATTGTCGATGCCATATCATTGCTTGTATTTTTCGGCGTCGCAACCGCAATCATTCCGCAGTTGCATTAGCAATTTTTGCATTACGAAAAGGTGTCGTTGGGGCACACTGCATAAGGAAGTAATTGGTTTAAGCTTCCTGAGTTTTGCCCATTGCACTATTAAAAAAATATGCCAATACGCAAGTATTGGCATATTTTTGTTAATGCACACTGAACAAAATCAGTTTGCTTAAACTGCTTTGCACTCAAAAATCAAAGAAACAGATGAAAGGCAAGGCATAATTCACAGTGAAGGCTGACGCCTGCACTGTGAATTTAACGAAGAATTTCGCTGTTTATTTGTTTTTTTGAGCATTTATTCCTTATGCAGTGTGCCCCTTAAGACACCTTTTTTATTTCCGATTAATATCGGCGGGAAATTGTCAAAATAATAAAATTAACCCCCACCCCCGCTTGAATTTTCTTTATCTTTGTGATAAAATTAACACATCAAAAGTGCACGGCATTTTAGATAATTCTTTATAGGAGGAAAATTTAATGGCTTGTTTTATCGTTCCTGCAACAGAAGCTATCGTAGTTACTGCCGCAACCCTTATCGTTAAAGCAAAGGAAAAGAAGTCCGAGCCTCAAACCTTTACATATGAAGCAAAGGACGGCTCAATCGCAACAGGCGAAAAGGTTTCTCTTTCAAGAAAGCTCAGCTGGCTTTGCTATCTTCTTTTCGGAGGCTCTGTTCTTCTTGCATACGAGCATATTTGGCACGGCGAGGTTACGGCTTGGTTCCCGTATCTGACGGCTATGGGAAGCCCCGGAAGTATGAGCGAAATGTTCCACGAAATGGCGACGGCAGGCGTTCTTATGTCTGTTATCGTTACTGTTGTTTGGGCTTGCATGGTGCTTGTTTCAAATGCAATTGAGAAAAAGACCATTGCCGCAAGAGCAGTATATAACGCTTAATTTTTGCGGAGAATTTATTTTATGACACTTTTAATTACAGTTTTTGCTGCGATTATCAGCACTGTTGTTTGGTATTGCAAAGCACCCGATGACAAGATGATGACAAAGGTTTTGTGTTATCTTTATTGGGGCGCGTCGCTTATGTGGTTTGTCGATGCATGCTTTGAATATGCAGAGCTTAAGGCAGAGTTTTTCACACCTGCACCGTCGGATATGCTCAACGATGCTTATCTTGGGCTTTCCGTTGTCGCACTGGGGCTTATAATTTGGCTTGTTGTTTTGCTTGTCAAAGACCCGAAGGGCGTTGTTAAAGACTCATTGCTCAGACGCAAAAAATAAACAAAATGCATTCGCTTCTCGTGTGAAGTGAATGCATTTTTCTTTGTATGCGATTTGTCGGTGTTTATTTTGCAAGTATCAGCCTTTCAAGCTCTCTTGCGGCAACGCCGAGCGGCTGATCCCTGCGCTTTATCAGGCATATACTGCGCCTCGGCAGTTCCTCGTTGATTGAAATTTCATTTACATTATCGTTACTGCTTAAAAATTCTCTCGGCACAAAGCCTATTCCTATGCCCATTTTCACCATCGGCAAAATTTGGTCGGCTGTTGCCGCCTCAATGTCGGGCGAAAATTCAACGCCGTGATTTGAAAAATATTCGGCATAAAATTCGTATGTTTTTGTTTGCTCATTCATTGAAATGAGGGGATAATTTTGCAATACTTTAAGCGGTATTCTGTCTTTTGTCAGTGCGTCAAAATCGTCACTGCAAACGGGTACTTCGCAAATATCTTTGATTTTGATTTGTTCAAGCGACGGCGATTTTACGGTCGGCGTTGTGACGATGGCAAGCTCACTTTCGCCGCTTTTGACCTCCTCAATCGCCTGCATCGTGACGGAACTGCTTACCTTAACCCTTATGTCGGGATAAAGCGTGCGAAATTTTTTCAGCACCGGCAAAAGGTGACAGCGCAGAGCAACTTCGCTTGCCGCAACGAATACAGTGCCGCTTTTTAAATCCTTATCGCTGATTATTTCTTTTTCGCCTGCTGTGATATGCTCAAATGCAATTTTAATGTGCGAATAGAGTTTTTTGCCCTCGGGTGTCAGTTTCATTCCGCGGCTTGAGCGTGAAAAAAGCGTGCAACCAAGCTGTGTTTCAAGGTTTTTTATCGTTCGGGTGACATTCGGCTGGTTGCTGTATAAAAACTTTGCCGCCCTCGAAACACTTTCGTATTTTGCGACATAATAAAAAATTCTGTAATAATCATAGCTGATATTCATTGTTGTTCTCCTATATATCAATAATGTATAGCAAGTATATATATTATACATTTTAAATATTACGGCAATTATACTATAATTATTAACGAATTACAAGAGAAAATCATTTTTCGTGTTGAAAGGAGAAACTATGCCGTCGTTTTTTAAAAGGCCGAAACGCCAGATGTCCGACTCTTTTACAACGGCTTTTTTTATCATTCTGTCAGGCGGATTTCAGGACGCATATACATATATCTGCCGCGGTGAGGTTTTCGCAAACGCTCAAACGGGCAATATTGTATTGATGAGCGGCAATTTGTTTAGGGGCGAATTTCGCCATTGCATAAGGTATTTGATTCCTGTTGTTTCGTTTATCGTGGGAATTTACATTGCGGAATGTGTGCATGCAAGGTTTAAGGAATACGAAAAAATCCATTGGCGCCAAATCATCATATTGTTTGAAATTGTGCTTTTGTTTTCTGTAGGGTTTATGCCGCAGAAAATTGATATTTTTGCAAATGCCCTTGTTTCGTTTGTTTGCGCAATGCAAGTGCAAACCTTCCATAAGGTGCGCGGTCACGCTTATGCTTCAACAATGTGCATCGGAAATATGCGTTGCGGCACAGAGGCGCTGTTTGCTTATTTCAGATACAAGGACAAGCGTATTTTGCATAAATCAATGGTATATTTCGGCGTAATTTTTGTTTTTGCAATCGGTGCCGGAGTCGGCGGAATTGTTACGCGCCTTTTAGGCGTGCGTGCAATTTGGGTTTCGTGTGCATTGCTTTGCGTCAGCTTTTTGATTATGTTCTTCCGTCAGGATATGAAAAAGGTCGAAAAGACAGTTGAGAAGGATGTCGAAAAAATCGAAGAGGTTATAAAAGAACATCACAAATAAATTATTCCTCCCGAATAATTTAACACCGGGCAGTCATCGCGGCTGTCCGGTGTTTTTTGTTGTCATATCAATTTTTTAAAGTCCGAAAAGATGATGCTTGTGGTTTGTGCTTTTCGTGTCGGTATCTTTTGGCTTAGCAATAAAAAATCTGTTTTTGTCCTTATTATCCACAAAAAACTTTTTTACTTCCGCCAACTTTTCGTCTGCGGTGTGAAACGATTTTATCTTTTCGTCGATTTTTGTTAAATCTTTTGTTGTTTTATCTTTTTTGTATGTCCATTTGTCGGTGTTGTTGACTTGGTTGTTGTCTGTTTTTTCCTTGCTCCAATTGTGCACACAGTCTTTTGTGAAAAATACCCCCGATTTTATCACCTTTGTTGGGTTGCCGACAGCTGCGCAGTTTGACCCAACGGTTTTGTGCGACACTACTGACGCCGCACCGATTATTGAGCCGGAACCGATATGCGTGCCTTTTAAAATCAGTGCGTTTTGACCCACCCACACATGGTCGCCGATTAAAACGGACATGCTCGGGTTGATTCGCTCCTTGCTTTCGCAGTCATACAAAAGGTGAGGATCTGCAGTTCTTATCCAAATGCCGAAGGAAAAAAGCCCATCGTCGCCGATTAAAATGTTTTGTCGCTCAGATGCTATCAAATACAGTTTGCCGTTGGTGTATGTGTCTTTGCCGATGAAAACACAACATCCGCCGTTTACGGTGAAATCGGCATATAGCGGCGTTTTTTGCGGCCTGATATAACAAACGGAATTGTCGCCGTTGATTTTGATTGCGGAATTGACAATTTCAACGCCGTCGTCAACAACTAAAATATTGTTGCTTCCGTTAAATACAATGTGCGAATTTTTCAAAACGCTTTTTTCGCTGTTAACTATTATTTTGTTATTGTCAACGCTTTGGCTGAAATCTGTGATTTGTTGCATATTTAATCCTCAATTCGTAAGCACTTGATTGCGCTTTTTACAGTATCCGAACAGAATATTGCTCACTTTGGCACATTTATTGCCTTTTTGCAAAATAAATATAGCACTTTGCAGTTGCTAAATCAAGTATTTTTGTTGGCATAATTGATTTTTTGCAGCCACTTGGTTGAAACAAATAATTCTTGACAGTTTATGAAATGGTAATTGATAACAAATGATAATATCGACCCGGTTTGTATAACGGAAAGGTTGCAGAGGCGGCGCGGTTGCTTATTTTTTGATTTTGCGGTATAATTATAATACGTATTTGAAATGAGGTTTTAATATGAGTATTGATTTTGTGCCTGCCGAGGATTACAGAGATGAGGTCAAGGCACTTTATAAATCGGCGTTTCCAAAAGAGGAACAGGCACCGTTTCGCTTGCTTTTCAAGCGTGAAAGGCAGGGAATTGCGGATTTTTATGCAGTTGTTGACGAGGGTGAGTTTGTCGGACTTACACTTCTAACAGGGCTTGACGATGTTGTCACGCTTTTCTTTTTTGCGATTGATGACAATTTAAGAGGGCACGGCTACGGCACCGAGGTTTTGACCGCGCTTAAGGACAAATATGACGGCAAGCGTATTTTTATTTGCATTGAGCCGATAGAAAAGGACGCACCGAATTATAAACAGCGTGTCAAGCGCAAGGCGTTTTATAAAAAGAACGGCTTTAAGGTTATGCCGTTTCAGGTTAAAGAGGCGGGCGTTACATATGATATAATGTCTGTCGGCGGCGATGTCACATTTAAGGAATATGAGCGCATCACAAAGCGGTTTTTCGGCAGAGTGTTGTATTTTTTTGTTAAAAGATTTTGATTTTTAACGGTGATTATTAATAAGCAATAAATCGGATTGGAATTCAAATCAATATATGAAATTCGCGGCAGAGCGAACACAGCCGTCAAGGGATTTAATATCGCGGCTTTGCGATTTGTCGCCGAAAAGAGTGCTCGATATAGGATGCGGACCGGGCAACAGCACCGCCGCCCTTAAAAACCGATTTCCCGATGCCGAAATTATCGGCGTTGACGCGTCGGATAATATGCTTGAAAAGGCACGGGCGACTTATCCCGATATGCATTTTGAAAAATGCTTTGTGCCCGACGGCCTTTCAATGTTTGACGGCGGTTTTGATTTGATTTTTTCAAACGCCTGCATACATTGGATTCACAATCAGGAGGGTTTGCTTAAAGGCATTGTCAATAAACTTTCAGACGGCGGAGTGCTTGCCGTGCAAATTCCGTATATTCAGACGGCGCCGTTTTACAAAATGCTCGGCAGTGTCGTTTCGGAGCCGAAATGGCAGTCGCTCTCCTCAATAAAGAATTTTCACAACCTTTATCCCGAGGAGTATTATGACCTTTTAGGCGCTCTCGGCTGTGATTTTCAAATTTGGGAAACAACATATTACCATCGTGTTTCGTCGCATTTCGGTGTTATCGAATGGTATAAGGGCAGTGGGCTCCGCCCTTATCTTGACGCTCTCGGCGATGACGAGCGCAGTGAATTTGTCGATGAACTTTTAAAAAATATCAAAAGCTCGTACCGCGTTCAGGCAGACGGCACGATTATACTCAAAATGCCGCGCATTTTCTTCACGGCGACTAAAAAATAATCCTTGACTTTTGCTTTTTATTTTGCTATAATCCACTAAACTTTGAAACAAATGAATATAGGTTTTAATTGGAAACGCACATCTCCCGGATGATAACGAACAACACAGATATTTATGTGTTAATTTATTATTCAGGAGATGTTTTATTATGCCAAAAACTAAATTTCAGGATTTCATTTTCACTATTATTATGGTTGTTGTTATGGTTTATGCCATGGTTTGCTACAACATTGCATTTGATAATGGCGCAATGAGCGGTGAGGTTTTTTTGCTTGCGCTTCACGAACTGCCGATTATGGGCGTTATCGGATTTTTGCTTGAATTTTTGTTTGTCGGAAAACTTGCGCAAAAAATCACATTTAAGCTCTTTGACCCTCAAAGCACAAGACCGTTTGTTATCACCGTTATGATTTCAAGCGTAACTGTTGCAATTATGTGTCCGCTGATGAGCCTTATTGCAAGCCTGCTCTTTAATTTCACTGGTGTGTCGGACATTGTGCCGAAATTTCTTCAAATCTGCGTTCGCAATTTCCCGATGGCACTTTGTTGGCAGTTGTTTTATGCAGGTCCGTTTGTAAGAGCCGTTTTCAGGCTTTTGTTTAAAAAACAGCTTAAAGATTGATTTGACAATAACAATATAAAATATATATGAAAAGCCGACGGTATCGGATTCAGATTGTATCCTGCCGTCGGCTTTTACTGTTTTTATTAATTTTTATTCAAAAGGAAACACTACGGTTAAAAGCCATTTGAAATCTTCCTCGCCGTAAACGGCGTGGGGAACATTTGCCGGCATAACGATTGTTTCGCCTGCGTTTACGAGGTGCTCAACACCGCCTACGGTGAATTTACCCGTGCCCTCAAGCACATAAACCATGGCGTCGCCTAACGATTGGTGGGTGCTGATTTCCTCGCCCTTTGAGAAAGCAAAAAGCGTTACCGACACAGCTTCGTTTTGTGCAAGCGTTTTGCTCACAACCTGACCCTTTTGAACCTGAATTTCGTCTTTAAGCGGCAAAACCTTGCCTTGCTCGATATTTTTAATGTATGGCATATCAATATCTCCTTTATTTAATCAATCCAAAATTTTTCCGTCGATGGAAATTGTTACAACTCTCCACGGCAAAAATTTGCCGCTTGCCTGAAATGCCGATTTGGCGGCGTGCTCCAATCCTCCGCAACACGGAACCTCCATTCTTACTATTGTAACACTTTTTATATCGTTTTGCATGATAATTTGTGTTAGCTTTTCGGAATAATCGATATCGTCAAGTTTCGGACAGCCGATAAGCGCAATTTTGCCCTTTATAAATTCGCTGTGAAAGTTTGCATAGGCGTATGCCGTGCAGTCAGCCGCAATAAGAAGATTTGCGCCGCTGAAATAAGGCGCATTAATCGGTGCAAGTTTGATTTGAACAGGCCAGTTTTGAAGCTGTGACTGCATTTTTTGCGTCGGCTCAAAATCGGCAATGTCATTTTTCGGTGTGATTTGCCTCATCATCGCACCGGGGCATCCTGCGTGGTGCGGCATTGAGTTTTGCGCCGCTTTTCTTTTCATATTTTCCTCAACTGCGGCTCTGTCATATTCAGCCGCTTCTCTTTCAACAAACGAAATTGCGCTTGTCGGGCATGCGGGGAGGCAGTCGCCCAAGCCGTCGCAGTAATCGTCGCGCAAAAGTTTTGCCTTGCCGTTTACCATTCCTATTGCGCCCTCGTGGCACGCATTTGCGCACGCGCCGCAACCGTTGCATTTTTCCTCGTCTATATGAATGATTTTTCTAATCATAAAAACACTCCTTTGTTATTGACTTTGTGACTGTATTATACTAAACTGAAATTACAAAATATGTGGTTATAACCACAAAAAAGGTGATTTTTTGAAAATTCAATCAAATATTTTTAATAATTGCTCTGAAAACGAAATAAATATGATTTTGTCGCACCTTTGCCTGCCGATAAAAACGTATGAAAAAGGCGAATATATTTATCGCGTAGGCGACAGCGTGCGCAATATCGGTATTGTCGTGTCGGGCAGTGTTTGCATTGAAAATGTTGATATTGTCGGCAACAAAAGCGTGCTTGCCGTTGCGCAGAGCGGCGAAATTTTTGCCGAGGCATACGCTTGCGTCGAAAATCAGCCGATTCTTGTCGATGTTGTTGCCGCCGAGCGATGTGAAATCTTGTTTTTGTGCGTCGAAAGGCTTTTTGACGGCAAAACAAATTGCACCTGCAAGGATAAGATTATCAAAAATCTTGTTATGATAAGCTCGTCAAAAAACATCAGGCTGTCGCGCAGGATTTTTCACACTTCATCAAAAACGGTGCGCGGCAGGGTGATGTCGTACCTTTCTCAACAAGCGGCTGTTCAAGACAGTAAAAGTATAACGGTTCCGTTTAACCGTCAGCAAATGGCTGATTATCTCAGCCTTGACAGAAGCGCGCTGTCAAAAGAACTCGGCAAAATGAAGCGCGACGGAATTATTGATTATTATAAAAACAGTTTTAAACTTTTGAAATAGCCGCTGTATTACAATATTGTAATGGAATTGTCGTACTTAATATGATAAAATTAATGTGAATTAATATGTAGGTGATATTATGGATATATTTTTACTTGAAGATGACGATGCAATCGCTCTCGGTCTTTGCTATTCACTGCAAAACGAGGGCTACAATGTTACACTTGCAAAATCGGTGAGCGAGGCAACGGATATTGTCGAAAAAAGCGATTTTGCGCTTTATATTCTCGATTTGACATTGCCGGACGGCAGCGGCTACGATGTTTGCAAAAAAATAAAATCACTCGGCGATCGACCGGTGATTTTTCTCACCGCGTATGATGACGAGGTTAATGTTGTAATGGGCTTTGACCTCGGCGCCGACGATTATATCACAAAGCCGTTCAGGCTTAAAGAACTGCTTGTCCGCATCAAAAGCGTATTGCGCAGATACAACAAGGCGGGCGGCGACACGGCGGTTAAAATCAAGGATATTACAATAAACACAAACGAGGCAAAGGTTTATAAAAACGGCGAGGAAATCGTGCTCACCGCGATGGAATACAGATTGCTTTTGATTTTGCTCAACAATCGCGGCAAGGTGCTTTCGCGTTCGCAGTTGCTCGAAAACATTTGGGATGTTGAGGGCGATTTTGTTGAGGACAACACGCTGACCGTTTATATCAAACGCCTTCGTGACAAAATTGAGGAGGATGCCGCAAGCCCGCAGATTATTAAAACAGTGCGCGGACTCGGCTATGTGATAGACAATGAATAATGCCGAAATCAAAAAAACGCTAATAATTTCACTTGTGCTGACAGTTGCGCTCTCGGGCGTGTGCTTTGCGTTCAGCACCGTTTGCGGCATAATCTGCGCGGTGCTCGGTGCAGTGCTCACGGCGGTTTTTGTCATATACACAAAAAAGCGGTATGACAGCCTCAACGAACTTAATAATTACCTTGCGCTCATCTGCGCCGGCAATTATAATCTCGATATAAATGAAAATACCGAGGGCGAACTTTCAATTTTAAAAAACAATCTTTTTAAGGTAATCACAATTTTGCAGTCGCAAAAGGACAAGCTTGAAAAGGACAAGGTTTATCTTGCCGATTCGCTTGCCGATATTTCGCATCAGCTGAAAACGCCGCTCACCTCAATGATGGTGATGACCGAGTTGTTGAAGGACGAGAGCGACGGCGAAAAGCGCGCCGAGTTTTTGAGCGTAACCGAAAATCAGCTTGACAAAATGAAATGGCTTATCACAAATCTGCTTAAGCTCTCAAAGCTCGATGCAGGAACAGCGGAGTTCAATATTCAAAAAATTTCGTCAAACGATGTCATTTCACAAAGCTTGAAGCCGTTTTTGATTACGCTTGATTTGAAAAATATAACGCTCAAAAACACCGCGCACGATTTTTCGTTCAACGGCGATATTAATTGGAGTGTCGAGGCGATTGAAAATATTATAAAAAACTGTATGGAGCATACGGATAAAAACGGCACAATCAGCATTTCGTCGTCACACTCGAATATTTATGACGAAATAATTATCAGCGACAACGGCTGCGGTATTGCACCCGAGGATTTGCCGCATATTTTTGAGCGGTTTTATCACGGCAAAAATTCATCGAGCGAAAGCGTGGGCATAGGTCTTGCGCTTGCGCAGGCGGTCATAAAGCGCGAGCACGGCGAAATATCGGTTTCAAGCACGCTCGGCGAGGGCAGTGTGTTTTCAATCAAATTTTATAATGCGATAGTCTGAATGTGACAAAATTGTAATATTAAAGTCACCCGATTGTAAGATTGATATAATAAAATGACGATAGTATAGAGTAACTGCACCCCTTTTTTGTGAAAGGAGAAACAATGAACATTATAAAAAAGTTATCTTTGCGTCATTTAAAAAAAAATAAAAACAGGTCGGCTTTGACGGTTTTGGGCATCACCGTGTCCGTTGTTTTGATGACGGCGCTTGTTGTTGCCGCCTCGTCATTTTTGCACTATTACGGTGCAAAAAGTGTTTATTCGCAAGGCGACTGGCATTTTTATGTCAAAACCACATATGAAAAGGCGAGGGAGGTATTGGACGATACCTCCCTTGAGAGCGTCGGCTATCAGGCAAATTTGCAGGATGATTTAATGGGCTACAAAATCTATTCCGACAAGGCAAGCTATATCCGCGTCGGCACGGTGTTTGCCGGCGACGAGCAGTGCCTGAAAGATATTGTCACCTGCGATTATGACGGTGCGCTTCCGAAAAACGACAGCGAAATAATGGTTGAACAGTCGCTTCTCGACAACAACGGGCTTAATCTGAAAATCGGCGATACGATAAAAATTGCCGTCGGCGAGCGCAGACAGGGCGAGTTCAGTCTGTTTCCCATAAAAGGCGATTACCGTTTCGGCGAGGTTTTTCATAAAACGGGCGACAGGGTGTATAAAATCGTCGGCATTTTACATAATAACGAGCCGACCGTTAAGGCATACGGCAAAATTTTGCGCGGTGTCAACAGCGATGAACTGAAAAACTGTATCGCTTGGTGTAAATTTAAAAAAATAACGCCGTCTTCATATTCAAAGGCAGACAAAATAATCGACAAATTCGGTTTCGGAAAAACCGACCGTATTTTTTCGTCATCAATAAATGTTGATTATTTAACATCAAAACTTTCGTTTTCAACAGATATTAACGATTTGAAAAATGTTTTGAGCGTTGCGGCGATTTTGGCGGCGCTTATGATTGTCATACTGATTGCATCGTTTGCAATGATTTACAATGCTTTTGCGCTTTCGTTCAGCGAGCAGGTTAAATACCTCGGTATGCTCTCATCGGTCGGCGCAACAAAGGGGCAAAAGAAAAAGGCTCTTTATTTTGAGGGCGCGGTCCTCGGCGGCATAGGTATTCCGCTCGGCATATTGCTCGGCACGGCAGGCACCGCCGTTATGCAAAAAATACTCAATTCAAAAATAACCGCTTTTTTAACGGTTTATAACGATAATATAAATTATACAACATATGTTCCGATTTGGGCGCTTTTGTGCGTTGCGGCAATCGGTGCTCTCACCGTTTTTGTGTCAATAATAGTACCGGTGCGCAGAGCGTCTGCCGTCACACCGATTGAGGCAATCCGCCGCCAAAACGATATTAAACAGCGACACAAAATTCGTTCGCCGCGCATAGTGTTAAAACTTTTCGGCGTGAGCGGTGACATTGCATACAAAAATATGAAACGCGGCGGCTCCGGCTCGCGCACGGTTATTGCGTCAATCGCAATTTCGGTCATTTTGTTCTTGTGCTGCAACTATTTTTGCTCTGTTTATACCGAAGTGTCGGACTACGGATACGAGCCGCCGTATCAGGTTACATTCGGCACTCAAATCGCCTCCGACAGCGAGCTGAATGAGATTAAAGAGCGGTTGTCCGCAAACTCCGATGTCAAACGGTTTTATTCGATTACCGACAATTTTTATTGGACGGGCGGTTATCCCGATGAATCGGACAAAGACCCGTATGATTTAACATCGTTCAACTCAAAAAATATGACGGATAAATACAAATTCATCACACAGCAGGACCAACTTGAAATATGTCATATTTATTCGATTGATGACAGCGAGTTTAACGCAATTTGCAAGGCGAACGGTATTGACAGCAAAAAATATTATTCGCTCGACGATGACGGCTTGGCTCGCGCGCTTTTGCTCAACAGCCTCAATCACAAAGATGAAGCCGTTTTCAACAACAATATGCTCGGCAACACGCTCGGTGATTATGAGATTGACATTGATAAATCCGCAGAGAAAGTCGATGAAAACGGAAACGCGGTTTTTGTTTACAAAAAAACGCATTATTTCGGCGTGAGGTTTCACGATTTTGTCAAATATGACAGCGAAAACACGATGATGAACCTTGACAGCGGCTCAATTGATGCGTTTATTCCGCTGTCTATGTATAAACAGCAGATTATTAACTATGCCGATACTCACACCGATGAGTATAATTCGGATTTGACAGATTATTATGTTGAGTTCGGTATTGAAACGGATAATCCGAGCGCGGTTGAAACGGCGATGAGCGACTATCTCTCCGAAAATGAAAAGGAGGGCGATGTCTACAATGTTTATTATTGGGTTGTGCGTCAACGCAGTTTGACCGCCGTTGTCAGATGGCTCTCATACGGCTTTATATTCCTGATTACATTAATAACCGTGTTTAATATCATCAACACCGTTTCATCACAAATCGCAAACCGCAAAAAAGAGTTTGCAATGCTTCAAAGCGTCGGTATGACACCAAAAGAATTTAAACGCATGATAATGCTTGAGAGTGCGTTTTACGGCTTTTACGGTTTGCTTATCGGCATTCCGCTGAGCCTCGGAATAAGCAAAATAATAGGTATGATTGTGTCGAAAGACTCGTCAATTCCGTTTGGCGTCAATGTTTGGCTTTATATTATCGCGGCGGTTGCCGTGTTTATATTCATCGGTGCGTCAATGGCGTATTCGGTAAGACTTATTAAAAACAATAATATTATTGACGCTCTGAAAAATGACACAGATTAAAATAACCCACCGTGACAAAATTGTAATATAAAAGTCACCCGATTGTAAGACTGCGTTGGTATTATAGCAGCAACGAAAGGAGATAAATACCATGAAAATTCTTGAAGTTACAAATTTATCTAAAACATACGGCACCGGCGAAACACAGGTTAAAGCGCTTGACAATGTTTCGTTTTCTGTCGAGCAGGGTGAATTCGTTGCTATTATCGGTCCGTCAGGTTCGGGCAAGTCAACGCTTTTGCACATTCTCGGCGGTGTTGATGTGCCGACCTCCGGCTCGGTTGTTATCAACGGCGTTGATATTTCAAATCTTGACGAAACGGCACTCGCGATTTTCCGCCGCAGACAAATAGGCTTGATTTATCAGTTTTACAATCTTATCCCGATTTTAACCGTTAAAGAAAATCTCACTCTTCCGCTTTTACTTGACGGCAGAAAGCCCGATGAAAGAGTTGTTGACGATTTGCTCAAAACGCTCGGTCTTACTGAAAGGGTAAACCACTTGCCAAACCAGCTTTCGGGCGGCCAACAGCAAAGGGTTTCAATCGGCAGAGCGCTTATTAACAATCCGGCGCTTATGCTTGCCGACGAGCCTACAGGCAACCTCGACAGCGAAAACAGCCGCGAAATTGTTTCGCTTTTGCGCAAATTTAATAAGGAAAACAATCAAACCGTTATCATTATCACTCACGATGAGCGAATCGCAATGTCCGCCGACAGAGTGATTTCCGTTGAGGACGGTAAAATCACGCGAGACGAGGTGAGAAAAGGGTGAATATAGTTAATAAACTAACTCTGCGCCACCTTAAAGAAAACAAGGGCAGAACGGTTGTCACAACAATGGGCATTATCGTGTCTGTTGCGATGATTACAGCCGTGCTTGTTGCAATGACATCGTTTTTCTCGCTCTTCGGCGATATTGCGGCATATACCGACGGCAACTATGTTTTTCGCATATCGGATGCCACGCAGCAGGAAATTGAATCTGTAAAAAATGACAGCCGCGTGTCCGACATCGGTTTTGGTGCAGACGGCAGCGGCTACCGAATTAAGGAGCGAAAAAGCAATGCAAATGGCATAGGCACTGTTTATCTTTGCGACGATGAGGAATATAAAATGCTTGTCACCGCAAAATATGACGGCACGCTCCCGCAAAACGAAAACGAAATTGCCGTTGATGAAAAGCTGATTACAAAAAACAATCTTTCGTGGAAAATCGGCGATACCGTAACGCTTGAGGTCGGTCAAAGGGTTTCGACCGCAACGGACAGCGACGGCAATTCAATCTCATACGAGCCGACAGGCAAGTACGAAACCGGCGAAAAGTTTGAGGGTGCAACTGAAAAGCAGTTTAAAATCACTGCGATTTTGCACAACAATATTCCGACCTCACAATACGGCATTGTTTCAAAGCTGACAGATACAAAAAATGCAAAAGCGCTCTTGATGCACGCCAATCTTAAAACGCTCGACACAAAATCATTTGCCACGGCAAAGGATATTTGCGAAAAAGCGTGCGGCGATGACAGAAATTACGCCATCAACAGCGATTTGCTCAATTCGTATCTTTCGTTCGGCAAAAACAGCACCGCAAAAACACTTTTGCCGCTCGTTGCAATAGTCCTTGTCATCATTTTGATTGCGTCGGTTGTGCTTATTTACAATGCGTTTGCAATGTCGCTGTCGGAAAAGGTAAGGTATCTCGGCATGCTTGCCTCGGTCGGTGCAACCAAAAAGCAAAAAAGACTTTCTGTATATTTTGAGGGCTTGATTTTGGGCGCAATCGGCATCCCGGTCGGCATACTTTGCGGCATTGTCGGTATCGGAATCACGCTTAAGGCGCTCGGTCAAAAAATTATTTCAAGCGGTATGATTGCCGGCGTCGGAGAAGGCGTTTCAATGCGCGTGACTGTCAGACCGGTGATAATTGTGCTTATCGTTTTAATCAGTGCAATCACTATATTTGTTTCGCTTTTGATACCGTCCAAAAAGGCGTCTGCAATCACTCCGATTGAGGCACTTCGCCAAACGGGCGAAATTAAGATTAAATCGAAAAGACTCAAATCGCCCAAGATTGTCAGAAAAGTTTTCGGTTACGAGGGCGAAATCGCTCACAAAAATTTGAAGCGAAACGGCAGAAAATCGCGCATTATAACAGTATCAATCGCGCTGTCGGTTATCCTGTTTTTAAGCTGTAACTATTTTTGCGATATGTTCACGCGCTCGGTTGACATTGAATCGTCCGTTCCTTATCAGGTCACAATGTATTACAAGCACGAGGATAAGGAAATTGCTAAAAATATGATTGAATCCGTAAGCGATGTTAATGATTATTACAGCGTTTTCAATTATACGGATTATATTATGCCGAGCAACGATTTGTTTAAGGGCTTTGCATCTGCCGACAATGTAACCTCGTCGTATCGCAAACTTTATGACAAGGGCATCAAGGTGTTTGTCAATATCATTGACGACAGTATGTTCAACTCGCTGTGCAAGGCAAACGGCATTGATTCGTCGCAATACTACACGGGCGGCTGTAAGGGTATTTTGATGAATAATTACAGCCATTCGTCAAGCGGCGGCAAGATATTTACAAACGATATTATCGGAAAACCGTTTTATCGCGAACTTTATGATGACGATAACAATATCGACGAAAAGGTCAAAATCACCGTTTGCGATACGATTGATTTCAATTCAAAAAATACCGCATGCAATCTTAACCCGGCAAATTCCGTTTCGGTCTTTATCCCCGATTCAAACTATTTTTCAAGCATCGGCAAAAACTACGCCGACAATACATTTTGCATGTTCGGCATAGTTACGGATAATCACGAAAAGGTTACCGAGCAGCTCAACGAGCTTTCGGAATCGCCCGAAAACAAGATGTCGCATTGCTCAATCAACGATTTGGTCGATTCGCTCGAGGTTATGAACAATGTCGTTTTAATTATTCAGGTGTTTGTTTACGGCTTTATTGCGCTGATTACGCTTATCACGGTGTTTAATATAATCAACACTATTTCAACCGGCGTTCAGTCACGGCGAAAAGAGTTTGCAATGCTCAAATCTGTCGGTACAACGCCAAAGGGCTTTAACAAAATCGTTATGCTTGAAAGTGCGTTTTACGGCATCAAGGCGCTTGTGTTTGCCCTGCCGATAAGCGTTGTGATAAGTCTTATTATGAACAAGGCAATCGGCGAGGATAGTTTGCCGTTTACAATGAATTGGCAACTTTATTTTATAGTTATTCTTGCGGTTTTCGTTATTATCGGCGCAACGATGCTTTACTCCGTGAAATCACTGCGCAAGGATAATATCATCGAAACGCTTAAGGAAGATATAAATTAACGGAGGTGGTCTATTAATAATAAATCATCGTCAGTAATGCACAAATAATACAAATTTAATTTAACACTTCTCAAAAAAATCCCGGCAGAGAATAGCTCTGTCGGGATTGCTTTTTCTATTCGGTTTTGCGGCTCAGTTAATTGCATATCCTGCCGTGAATACAACACTGCAGCAAAGAGCATGCGTCAAATGTCATACGGTTATTGTGCGTTTACGCTCTCAAGGAATTTTACAAATTGAGCCTTGCCCTTTTCGGTGCGCTCAAACACGCCGCACTGCTCAAGAATTTCGGTGAAAACAAGGCCGATTTCTTCCTTCAAAATATCGTGGCAGTTTTCGGCGGTGACATCATATTTTTTCATAATCATATCTGCCCATTCCTTGTGCTTGGCAATATCGTCGATTGCGGCAATGTTCTTGCCGTTAATCATGGCGTCTGCCAAATCCGCCATTTCCTTTTTGAGCCTTGACGGCAAAACGGCGAGACCCATTACCTCGATAAGACCGATATTTTCCTTCTTGATATGGTGATGCTCCGGATGCGGATGATAATATCCCATCGGGAAATCGGGTGTTGTAATGTTGTTTCTCAAAACAAGGTCAATTTCAAACTTGCCGTTTCTCATTCGTGTAATCGGTGTGATTGCGTTGTGCGGCACGCCGTCTGTTTCGGCAAGAATAAATGCCTCTTCATCGGTGTATGCCTCCCATGCCTTTAATACATCGCCCGCAAGGTCTGCAAGCCTGTCCTTATCCTCACACGCAAGGCGCAAAACGCTCATCGGCCATTTTACTATGCCTGCGTCAATATCCTCATATCCTTTGAAAACAAACGGTGTTTCAATCGGTGCCTTTGCCATTGCAAATTCATAGTTGCCGCCTTGGAAATGTTCGTGCGTCAGTATCGAGCCTCCGACAATCGGAAGCCCTGCGTTTGAGCCGATGAAATAATGCGGAAACAGTTCCAAAAATGACAAAAGTTTTCTTAAAGCCGACTTGTCTATTTTCATCGGAATGTGCTCTGCGTTGAATACTATGCAATGTTCGTTGTAATAAACATACGGCGAATACTGCAAATAAAAATTGTTTCCGTCAAGATTAATCGGAATGATTCTGTGGTTTTGTCTTGCAGGGTGATTGACTCTGCCTGCGTAGCCCTCGTTTTCCTTGCAAAGCTGGCATTTGGGATATGAACTTTGCTTCATGTTCAAAGCGGCAGCGATTGCTTTCGGGTCTTTTTCCGGCTTTGAAAGGTTGATTGTTATGTCAATGTCGCCGTATTCTGTTTTTGTTATCCATTTAAGGTCGTTTTTGACTCTGTATTCTCTGATATAATTTGATTTTCTTGCAAGGTGATAATAATAATCCGTTGCTGCTTTCGGCGACTCTTTGTATTTTTCGCTGAAAGTCTTGATAACCTGCGACGGTTTCGGAGTGAGCAATCCCATGATTTTTGTGTCGAACAAATCGCGGTAAACTACGCTGTCTTCGCAAAGATTGTTTTTCGTTGCGTATTCAAGAACGGCGTTCAAAAGCTCCTCAAGCTCTGTGGTTTGTGCCGGCTCGTCCTCAAAAGAATCAATTTTTAGTGCCTCGCAAAGCTGATTGATTGAATAAATGCGGTCAGCCTCGTCAATCAATGCGTTGTCAATTGCGTATTGCACCAAGCCGTTTATCGCTGCAAAAATTGTCATAGTTTATCACTCCTTAAAATTCTTTTTATATTATAAGTGTTTATGACTGTGTTTTCAATTAAAATTTTCACTATTATATTATAAAATTTCACTTTTTTGTGTAAATTTGATTGTTTTTTCTTTACCGTTGGCGAAAAAAGTGATATATTTAGATTAGAAAATAGATTTGTTTAGGCGGTTTTTTATGGAAATTTGTGTGTTCGGCGCGTCAAGCATGACGATAGATAAAAAATATACCGATGCCGTTGAGGAGATGGGCGAGTTTTTGGCGAAAAGAGGTCATAATCTCGTTTTCGGCTCAGGCTCAACAGGTTCAATGGGTGCGGCGGCAAGAGGATTTAAAAAAGGCGGCGGAAAAACGCACGGCGTTATACCCGAGTTTTTCAAGGGCAGTCTTGACGAATATGTCGATTACAATTGCGACAAAATGACATATACCGAAACAATGCGCGAGCGCAAGGCGATTATGGAAGACTCTGCCGATGCATTTATAATTACACCCGGCGGCGCAGGCACCTTTGAGGAGTTTTTTGAGGTGCTTACGCTAAAACAGCTCGGCAGGCACAGAAAGCCGATTGCGATTTATAATATCGACGGATATTATGACGCCCTCAATGCAGCTATGGAGCACGGCATCGCCGAAAAGTTTATTAAGGAGGACTGCCGCCATCTTTATTTTCTTGTGACGGATTTAAACGAGCTTGCCGAATATATCGAAAATGACGATATGCACGGTCTCACGCTTAAAGATTTAAAATGATTTTTGCCAATGTAAATGTGCTTTACTTGGTTGAAATATAAGACGCCTGCCATGTCGGACTGCGACGGAGCAACGGGCGCGATTTATAACATTGCAGTCGGAAGGGAATTGTGATTTTATGAAAAATTTTGTTATTACAATCGGCAGAGAATTTGCCAGCGGCGGCAAGGAAGTCGGCAAAAGAATTGCCAAGGAGCTGGGCGTTGATTTTTATGACGCATCGCTTTTGCGCGAAAAGGCAAAGGACCTCGGAATTGAGGAGGGCATATTTGACCTTTTTGACGAAAAACCCACAAAAAGTTTTTTGTTCTCCGTTGTGATGGACCCTTATGCTATCGACAGTGCAGTTAACGAGGGCAAGGTTATTGAGGCTCAGCGCAAGGTTATCGACAATGCGGCAAAGGAAGGCTCATGTGTTATTGTCGGCAGAAGGGCAGACAAAATTCTTGCCGACAATGAAAATGTTGTCAGCGTTTTTATCGGCGCCGATATTGAGGACCGAATGAAGCGTTATCTTGAAAATGACGGCACAAGCCCGAAAAACGCTCGCCGTTTTATTGAACGCAAAGACAGAGAGCGTGCCGCATATTACAACTATTTTAACGACGGCAGCTGGGGCAAGGCAGACAATTATACAATGTGCTTTTCAACTTCAAAAATGGATAAGGACACAATTGTAAAAATAATTGTTGATTATGTAAAAAACAATTTCGGCGAATGATTTGATATTGCGGCGGAGCATCGGTGATACTCAATGATGCTTCGCTTTTTTATTTTGCTTGATTTTTTTATTATTTTATGTATAATGGTATTTGTAATAATTTTGTAATTTTTAAAGCGTTTTTGTAATATTTAAAAGGACTTTATATGAAAAAATTCAGAAAAACAATATCGTTTATACTTGCGCTTATGATAGCGCTTGCTCCCGTCGGCATAACCGCGCAGGCTGTGTCCGTCGATACGATGAAATCAAAAGTTTTGTCTGTTGCCGAAAATGAGGTTGGCTATAAGGGCACCTCCACATATTCAAAATACGGCGAATGGTACGGTTATCAAGGCTCGTGGTGCACAACATTTGTGCTTTGGTGCTTTAACAAGGCAGGCAACAGCCTCGGTGTTAAAATGTACGGCAAAATCGTGCCGAACGGCGGCAATTGCAATTCTATGATAAGCTGGTATAATAACCGCGGCAGATACCACAAAAAATCAAGCGGCTATTCCCCGCAAAAGGGCGACCTTGTGTTTTTTGACTGGAGCGGAAGAGGCTCGGCACAGCATGTCGGCATTGTTACGGGCGTTTCCGGCAGTACCGTTTATACCGTAGAGGGCAACTGCTCCGGTAAGGTTAAGGACAGAAAATATACTGCAAGCGGTAAAAAACCGTATAACAATATCAGCGCAATTTTAGGCTATGCCACACCGGATTGGGGCTCGGTATCCTCCGGCTCGTCCGCAACAACAAGACACACAACAAAAAGACAGACTACAAAAAAGCAAACAACAAAAAGACAGACCACAAAAAAGCAAACAACAAAAAAGGCTCAGTCAACGAAAAAACAGCAGTCGGCTCAAAATACAACAAAAAAATCGACTGCCGCTCAAACATCAAACAAAACAACACAGACATCTCAATCAACACAGACAACAGCTCAAACCGCAACTGCCGCACCGCAGGGTAAGCAGGCAACGGATTTGCTCCTTTATGCCGCCGCAACAGATTTGCAAATCGGCGACAGCGTAAAACTTGACTACACTTTAAAACCGTCGGGCGTTAATGCCGTTGTTGAGTATTTTTGTGATGAGGAGGATATCATTGACCTTTCTGCCGCCGGCACCGTTAAAGGTGTCGGCGAGGGCACTGCGACCGTTGTTGTTTGTGCAAATGATGAGATTTACAGACAGTGCGATTTCAATGTCACACAGGTTTCGCGCGATGTTACGCAAAAATCAAAGGACGATATGAGCATTGTCGAAACAAACTACGCACATTCTCCGAAAACGACGCAGGATGATAAAAGCATTCAAAGCAGACTCCGCGAGCTTGGCGTCAATTTCAATCAGCTTAACGCTCATAAAGATGACTACATATATCCGCTTGCAATAATCGGAGTCACAGCCGTTATTTCTCTTTGCATTGTCGGCGTTAAAAAAATCGCAAAAAAGAGAAAAAGAAAAAACGGTGACGAAAACGGCGAAAAGGATAAATAATCGGTCGAAAAAACGATAAAATGTCGTATTGAATATCCACCGATTATATACTATAATAAGTGATAAATAATCTTAAATATCTCGGCAAATATATTCGAAACGGAGAAATTCGTTATGTCTATTACACAAAAAGATAAAGATATGACCGCAGATTACAAGGACACCGAGGTTACGGCGTTCCTCAAAAAAATTATTGTATGCATTTTGGATTTTGCACTGTTTTCCGTTGCAAATCTTGCAATGTGCTATTTAACCCAAAACGGTCACATTACGCTCAGCTCGTACGGAAAAATAGCGTTTAATTATCCGCATTTTATAATGGTCGGCGTTATGGCTGTTATAGTCAATTGGTCGCTCGGACTTTACAGAAGTGTGTGGAAATTTGTCGGCAACGATGAAATAGTCAGGGGCACATTTGCCGCCGCAGTTGAAACGGTGCTTTTGTTTTTGATTGACAGATTGCTGTTTCCAAACATTTTCGGCGTTCCCGGCAGGCTTGCGTGGTTTGCGTATTTGCTCGGTTTCTTCCTTATTGATATTGCCATACTTGCACCGCGCATTTGCTTCAGAATAATCAAAAAAGCGCGTATCCCGATTAAAACAAAGCGCGACGGCAGAAAAAGAGTAATGATTGTCGGCGCAGGTTTTATGGGCAATTTCATTATTGACGCATTTGTTAACAATCAATACAGAAACGGCTATCCCATAGTTGCTGTCGACGATAATCCTGTCAAAAAAGGCAAAAAAATCAATGGCGTTAAGGTTGCCGGCACATGTGCCGATATTCCTTTGCTCACTTCAAAATACAAGATTGACGAAATTGTTATTTGTATTCCGTCAGCCTCAAAGGCGCGGCAAAAGGAAATTATCGACATTGCCATGAAAACTTCGGCTTCCGTTAAAATCAGCCCGTCGGTTGAGGAATTTCTCGAGCCGGGGGGACCGCGAAAAGCGCGCAGAATCGAAATTTCCGACCTGCTTTCAAGACCGGAGGTCAAACTCGACAAAAAGGTTTGCCGTTATCTCGTCGGTAAAACGATTTTGGTAACAGGCGGAGGCGGCTCAATCGGCTCCGAAATCTGTATGCAGGTTGCAAGATACAATCCGAAAACGATTGTTGTTTTTGATATTTACGAAAATTGTGCGTTTGAGCTTGAAAACGACCTTATCAATAAGTATGACGATCAAATTGATATTCAGGTGCGCATCGGCTCTGTCAGGGATGTTGACAGACTTCGCGAAATTTTCAGCGAATTTAAGCCCGATGTTGTTTTCCACGCGGCGGCGCACAAGCATGTTCCGCTTATGGAGGATTCTCCGTGTGAGGCTGTTAAAAATAATGTTTTCGGTACATACAATGTTGCCAAAATGGCGGATGAATTCAAGGTGCCGAAAATGGTTATCCTTTCAACCGACAAGGCAGTTAACCCCACAAATGTTATGGGTTGCACAAAGCGCATCACCGAAATAATCGTTCAGTATATGAATAAAATCAGCGACAATACGCAGTATGCCGCAGTGCGTTTCGGCAATGTTCTCGGCTCTCACGGCTCCGTTATCCCGATATTCAAAAAGCAAATTGAGGAGGGCGGACCGGTAAAAGTCACTCACCCTGATATAACGCGGTATTTTATGACAATTCCGGAGGCGGCACAGCTTGTTTGTCAGGCGGGCGGCATTGCCACCGGCGGCGAGGTGTTCGTGCTCGATATGGGTGAGCCGGTCAAGATTATGGATTTGGCGGAAAACCTTATCAAGCTTTCGGGTTATACGGTTGACGAAATCGGAATTGAGATCATCGGCCTTCGTCCGGGTGAAAAACTTTATGAGGAGCTTGCCATGGACAGCGAAATGGCAACGCGCAAAAAGACTGCCAACGAAAAAATTTATGTTAACCAACCCATTGATATTGACGAGCAAAACTTTGTCGATATGATGGACGCTTTAAAAAATATTAACGAGGATAATGTCAGAGATGTGCTGGCTCATTTTGTGCCGACATATCATCCGGCTGAATTTTAATTATGCTTAAGGACAAAAATTATTCGCTGACATATCCGAAAATTGCCGCTCTCGGCTTTGCAGGGATTGTGCTGATCGGCTCGGCGCTTTTGATGCTGCCGATAAGCTCAAAAACAGGCAATGTTCACTATATCGACGCTTTGTTTACAGCCACCTCGGCGACATGTATCACGGGCTTGATTCCGTTTGACACCTTCACAAATTGGACGGTTTTCGGTCAAATCGTGATTATTGTGCTTATTCAAATCGGCGGACTCGGATTTATAACGCTTTTGTCGCTCGCCGTGCGAATGACAAAACAAAAAATGAGTCTTAAACAAAAAATGCTTTTGAAAGAGAGCGTCGGCTCGCTCAATCTCGGCGATGTTAAACAGCTTTTTTCATCGGTGATTATTTTCACTTTTTCGTGTGAGCTTGCCGGTGCGGCGTTGCTTTCAACTCGTTTTATTCCGCTTGCCGGATTAAGACGCGGAGTGTATATGTCGCTTTTTACAAGCGTTTCGGCTTTTTGCAATGCCGGATTTGATTTGATGGGTATGTTTTCTCCGTCGTCATCGCTCACAACCGTAAACGGCGACCCTGTTGTTCTTGTCACAATATCACTTTTGATTGTATTCGGCGGACTCGGCTTTATAGTTTGGCGGGATATGAAAAGCGTTAAATTCAAATACAAAAAATTCAGCGCATATACAAAGCTGATATTGATAACAACGGCGATTTTGCTTGTCGGCGGCAGCGTGCTTTTTTTGTTTTTTGAATACAACAACACTTTTGCCGGTATGTCGCTCGGAAAAAAGCTGCTAAACGCTTGGTTTTGCAGTGTTACTCCGAGAACGGCAGGTTTTAACAGCGTTGATGTTGCCGCAATGACTCCGCAGTCAAAAATGATTACGATAATCTTGATGTTTATCGGCGGCTCAAGCGGTTCAACAGCAGGCGGTGTAAAAACAGGCACGATTGCGGTGCTGTTTTTGTGCGTGCTTTCCGATTTGAAAAACAAGGGCGAAATCGAACTTTTCGACCGCCGCATAACACTCGGCACGGTTAAAAAAGCTGTTTCGATTGTTTGCACAAACCTTGCGCTTTTGCTTGCCGGGGTTATAATAATTACACTAAATCAGCCCGGCTTTGATTTGATAAATGTTATTTATGAATGCGTTTCTGCGCTCGGCACAGTCGGCATCACAACCGGCATCACGCCACAACTCAGCTCACTTTCAAGAATAATTATTATTTCACTTATGTATATAGGCAGGCTGACCAGTCTTATTTTTGCACTGTCATTTGTTAAAAACAGGGCAAAGACAACCACCCAAAAGCCGCGTTGCAATATTATGGTGGGTTAGGAGAAAAATATGAAAACAGTTTTAATTATCGGCGCCGGCAGATTCGGCAGACATTTGGCAACCGATTTATGCGATATGGGCAATGAGGTTATGCTTGTTGACCGCAACGAAAATTTGATAGAGGAATATTCTCATCTTGTCACAACCGCCGAAATCGGCGACTACACGCTTAAAAGCAATCTCGAGGCACTCGGCGTTGAGGATTATGATTATATTTTTGTCTGCATCGGCGAGTTTCAGGACAGTCTTGTTATTGTCGATAATCTTAAGGAACTCGGCGCGCAATATATAATCGGCAAGGCATCGTCGGAGGTGCACGAAAAGTTTTTGCTAAAAAACGGTGCCGACGAGGTTATTTATCCCGAAAGAGAAACGGCGTATAACACCGCCGTAAAATATTCAAACAGACGAATTTTCGATTTTGTCAAACTAGGCGGCGACACAGGGATTTATGAAATCGAGACCCCCGACGCGTGGTGCTCAAAGAGCCTTTTACAGCTTGATGTACGCAAAATTCACAATGTCACCGTCATTGCGAGCAAGGACTCTCAAGACCGCGTAAAAGCTATAAATTCAGCCGATTATATCTTTTCAAAAAACGAGCATATTCTCGTTATGGGTGATGCAAAAGATATAAGAAAAATTACAAAAGACAAGTAAAAATTATCGGTCAAAGGCAATACTTCCTTTGACCGTTTTTTTGTGTTAAAAAAAATTTACAAAAAAAGTTGAAAATAGTTATTGACATATGTCAGTAACCGAGTATAATGGGTATGGTTGAGTTTTAGATACCTGCCCATATAATATGAAGAAAGCAACTTGCTTAATCGGCATTTTATATTGGCGAAATTTTCGGAGTGGTAATATGGCAAGGCCAAAAAAAATGCGATGCATTTGTGCTTATCCAAAAAGCATGGAGTTTCGCCCGTTCGGTGAATATGCCGAAACGGTCGATCTCAATTTTGACGAGTACGAGGCATTCAGATTAATTGCAAATATGAAGTTCAGCCAGGAGGAATGCGCAAAACAAATGGATGTTGCGCGTTCAACCGTTGCCGCAATATATGAAAGCGCGCGCACAAAAATTGCCGATGCTATCGTAAACGGCAAGGCACTTGTTATCCACGGCGGAGATGTTGAGCTTTGTCCCAACAGCTCCACATGCTGCGGCAGATGCGGTCAGCGCGACTGTGATGCCTGCGGTCACTGCGAGCAGGTGCAAAAACTCCAAGGCAAATCAGCAAAATCAGCCTGATTTCAGGCTCTTATATATACTGATCATCTATCATTTATGAAGTAAAACAGGAGGAAAATCAAATGACAGAAGCATGGAAAGGTTTTAAACCGGGCGTTTGGTGCGATGGAATCAATGTATCAAATTTCATTAAGTTAAACTACACCCAATATGACGGTGACGCATCATTCCTCGAAGGACCTACCGAAAGAACAAACAAGGAAATGGCTCGCGTAAAGGAGCTTCTCATCGCTGAAAACGAGAAGGGTGGCGTTCTCGATGTTGACACAGACAGAGTACTTTCAATCCTTTCTCACGATGCAGGCTATGTAGTTGATAAGGACACAGACATTATTGTCGGCCTTCAGACAGATGAGCCTCTTAAGAGAGGTGTATCTCCGTTCGCAGGCTTCAGAAACACTGTTCAGGCTTGTAATGCATACGGCTATGAGCTTTCTGACAAGGTTAAGGACGAGTTCACATACAGAACAACACACAACACCGGCGTATTCAGAGCTTACACAGACACAATGAAAAAAGCTCGTCACGCAGGTATTCTTACAGGTCTTCCGGATGCTTATGCCCGCGGCAGAATCATCGGTGACTACAGAAGAATCGCTCTTTACGGTATGGATTACCTTATCGAGCAAAAGAAACTCGACAAGCAAAAGGTCGGCGAGAAAGAATATCTTGATGAAGAAACAATTCATCTTCTTGAGGACCTTTCAAAGCAACTCGACTTCATGAATCAACTTAAGGGTCTTGCTCTGCGTTACGGTTATGATATTTCAAAGCCGGCTACAACAGCAAAAGAGGCTATTCAGTGGTTATACTTTGGCTATCTCGGCGCTATCAAGGAGCAAAACGGTGCAGCTAACTCAATCGGCAGAATTGCTGAATTTATGGATATTTATATCGAGAGAGATATTGAAGCAGGCACTCTTACAGAGTCAGAGGCTCAAGAGCTTATCGACGATCTCGTAATCAAACTTCGTTTGGTTCGTCACCTCAGAACTCCTGAGTACAACGACCTCTTTGCAGGCGACCCGGTTTGGGTAACAATGGCTCTTGCAGGTGTTACTTGCGAAGGCAAGCACATGGTTTCAAAGACAAGCTTCCGTGTTCTTCAAACTCTTTACAACCTCGGTTCTTCAGCTGAGCCGAACATCACAGTTCTTTGGTCAGAACACCTTCCTCAGGGCTTCAAAGATTTCTGTGCTAAAGTTTCTATTGATACAGACTCTATTCAATACGAAAACGATGATGTTATGAGAAGAATGTACGGCGATGACTACGCTATCGCTTGCTGCGTATCTGCAATGAAGATGGGCAAGCAAATGCAGTTCTTCGGCGCTCGTTGCAACCTTGCAAAAGTTCTTCTTATGGCTCTCAACGGCGGTAAGGATGAAATCGAAGGCATCCAAATCGCTCCGGAAGGAAAGGTATTTGAAACAGAAGAACTTAAGTATGATGAGGTTTACGAAGCATACAAGAAGTACCTTTCATGGATGGCAAGACTTTATGTCAACACAATGAACATCATTCACTATATGCACGATAAGTATGCATATGAAAGACTTATGATGTCACTTCACGATACAGATGTTGAAAGACTTATGGCATTCGGTGTATCAGGTTTCTCCGTTGCTATCGACTCACTTTCAGCAATCAAATATGCAAAGGTTACTCCTATTAAGGACGAGCGCGGCATCATCACTGAGTTCGATGTTAAGGGCGACTTCCCGAAATACGGCAACGATGATGACAGAGCAGACCTTATCGGTAAGGACCTTATCGAATACTTCTACAAAGAGCTTTGCAAGACTCCTGCATACCGCGGCGCTAGACACACTCTTTCAATCCTTACTATTACTTCAAATGTAATGTACGGCAGAAAGACCGGTTCAACACCTGACGGCAGAAAAGCAGGCGAGCCTTTCGCACCTGGTGCAAACCCAATGCACGGCAGAGATTGCGAGGGTGCTCTTGCATCACTTAACTCTGTTGCAAAACTTAACTACGCTTGCTGCCAAGACGGTATTTCAAACACATTCTCAATCACTCCCGACGCTCTCGGTAAGGATGATGAGGACAGAGTTGAACACCTCACAACAATGCTTGACGGTTACTTTGAGCAAGACGCTCATCACCTCAATGTTAATGTTCTTAACAGAGAAAAGCTCATCGCTGCTATGAATGACCCGACACTTTATCCTTCACTTACAATCCGTGTTTCGGGCTACGCTGTAAACTTCAACAAGCTTACTCGTGACAAGCAGGAAGAGGTTATCGCTCGTACATTCCATCAGTCAATGTAATCGGGCAATTGCTGTAATTATTAATTTTGGATTTATAATAATGTAGCAAAGGGCACACACCAATCGGTGTGTGCCCTTCAGACTGTCGATAAAGCGGATAAACCGCGCCGATTAAAAAATCTAATAGTGATTCGCAGTGCAGCGACTTGCTCCTGCCGAAGGTATTTGTTATAACTATTGACTTGAAAAAAGTGGCTTGAACATTGAGTTCAAGCCACTTTTGGCGCTTTCCGTCTTTTGCTCGGGGGCAGTACCGGCGTACAGCTCCCACTCGCAAAATACGAAATTTATCTCACTTTCTCGAAGTCTGCCGGTGTATGGAAAGTTGCAATCAGGGTTTTTCTACAGTCTGAGGCTTGGACAACGAGTCCAAGCCTTTTGAGCATTTGTTTATTGAAAAACTATTTATCTCCGCTTAAACAATCATACCGGATTCTATCCAATTCAGGACAGAGGGGTATTCCTCTTTGTATTCGTCAAGTCTGTCGGTGTTTGAATCAACAAATGCCTGAAATTCGTCCACATCCTCAAAGGCAAATGTGAAATCCTGCTGAAAATCGTATGTTGCGGCAAAGAAATAGTTGAACAAATCGTCTGCCGAGAAAAGCTCAAGCAGCTTGTCCGCAACGATTTCGGTTGTGTAGTCAAGCGCATTTTTTATTGTAAGTCCGTCGTCCTCGTCATCGGCGTCAATCTCGGGATTTTCGTAGCAATAGTCTACTGCCGCCTCCTCGTCGATGCCCAAGTTGGCAAGATTTGTCATTATTTCCTGAAAATCGGTTTCATTTGTTTCGTCATACATTCTGTAAACGAATTCGTTGATTAAATTTTTAATTGCAATAGCTTTGAATACGGCGTCAACCTCGTGACCCTCCTCATCGGTTACGGCAAATCCGTCCTCTTCAAAATTATCCCAAATCAATTCGTATAAATATGTGTATTTGTCCTTTTCTTCAAAAATTGCTTCGTGCAAATAGCTGCTTAAATCCATATTGACCTCCGTTAATGATGATTTACGGACTTATTGTATAACATATTATAAACATTTTCAATATTGCAATGCATATAATTTTAGTTTATAATTGGATTTAATCAGATTATTACGGAGATGACTCATATGCAATACGAAATTACAAGCAACGAGGCAAGCGCTGTTGTAGGCTTAAAGGGCGCAATGCTCAACTCGTTAAAGAAAAACGATACAGAATATTTGTGGCAGGGCGACGAGGAGCATTGGTCTGGTCAGGCACCGGTTTGCTTTCCGATAGTCGGTGTTTTGCGCGATTCAAAGGGAACGGCTTTCGGCAAGCCGTGCGAAATGAAACGCCACGGAGTAGCACGCATTTCTCCGTTTGAGCTTTTTGAAAAACACAAAAATTCCGTCACATTTATTCAAAAAAGCAGTGACGAAACAAAAAAGCAATATCCGTTTGATTACCAATTGAAAATAAAATACACAATCAACGGCTCAACCGTTACAAACGAATACATAATAACAAACACAGGCTCGTCGCCGATGCCGTTTGTTATCGGCGGACATCCTGCGTTTAACTGTCCGCTTTGCGACGGCGAGGCATTTGAGGATTATAAGTTTGTTTTTGACAGAGCGATGACAAAAAGCGCACTTCGCCCCGACCATCACAGCGGTCTTGTCGATGTTGAAAAGCGCTACCCCGTTCTTGAAAACAGCGACACGATTAATCTTGTTCACGATTTGTTTGAGGAAAAAGACGCATTGATTTTTGACAATATCGACTCAAAATGCGCTACCTTAATCGGTCCGAACGGAAAAGGTGTCAAAATCGAGTATCAGGATATGAAAAATCTCCTTGTTTGGTCTGCTTGCGGAAATGCCGATTTCGTTGCGCTTGAGCCGTGGACGGGAATTTCCACCTGCTCGGACGAGGACGAAAAAATCGAAAACAAGCGCGGTATGACAATTCTGCAACCCGACGAAACTGCTTCGTTTAAATTTAAAATCACAATGATTTAACTGTTGATTTATAGATTATTAATAATTGTTTGGTATAATTCAAAACGGTGAAACAAATGAATTACGGAATGATAAGAGCGGCGGCGGCAAGTTTAAGACTAAAGGTTGCCGACCCGACATATAATAAAGAAAAAATTAAAGAGGCGATTGACTGCGCCGAGCAAAAGGGCACAAGGCTTATAGTTTTGCCCGAGCTTTGCGTGACCGGCTATACATGCGCCGATTTGTTTTTTACAAAATCGCTTCAGCACAGCGCCGAAAATGCGCTTAAGGAAATAATCGAATACACATCGGGCAAAAATATTGTTGCGGCTGTCGGTATGCCGGTGCCGTTTTACAACAGCTTGTATAATTGCGCAGTTGTTATCGGCAACGGCAGGATTTACGGCATCGTGCCGAAAATTCATCTTGCAAATTATAACGAGTTTTACGAAAAGCGTTGGTTTGCCTCGGGCAGTGATTTCAAATCGTGCCAAAATATTGATTTTTGCGGATTTGAAACGACAATCGGTCCTCAAATTTTTGATTTGGGCGGCGGTGCCGTTTTGGGCTTGGAACTTTGCGAGGATTTGTGGGTTCCGTCCCCTCCGAGCAGCAGTCTTACTCTCGGCGGTGCAAACATTATTGCCAATCTTTCGGCAAGCGACGAATATGTTTCAAAGGCACAGTACAGGCGCGACCTTGTTTCAAATCAGTCCGCACGCTGTATTTGTGCATATGTTTATTCGGGCGCAGGCGTTTGCGAAAGCACAACCGATTTGGTTTTCTCGGGCGCAACCTTGATTGCCGAAAACGGCTCGGTTATCGCGCAGGGCAAGCGATTTGTACGCGATAACGAAATTATCGTTTCCGATATAGATATTGAACGCCTCAATTCTCAACGCCGCAGTAATATGTCGTTTGAAAATTCGGGCGACGCGTTGAAAATTACTCATATACCGCTTAATAACGAAGAAAACGATTTGGCTTATCGCTTTGTAGATGCCCATCCGTTCGTTCCGTCGGATGACGAAAAGCGCCGCGAAAGATGCGAGGAGATTTTTGCAATTCAGGCGGCAGGACTTGCCAAAAGACTTGAGCATGTCGGCTCAAAAGGCTGTGTTATCGGCATTTCGGGCGGTCTTGATTCAACGCTTGCACTTCTTGTCGCCGTTGAGGCGATGAAACTTATCGGCAAGCCGTCAAGCGATATTCTCGGCATAACAATGCCGGGATTCGGCACAACAGACAGAACATATAATAACGCAATAGATTTGATGAAATCGCTCGGCGTTACCATAAAAGAAATCAGCATAAAGGACGCCTGCGTTCAGCATATGAAAGATATTGAGCATGACGAGGCGGTCAAGGATATAACATACGAAAACACCCAAGCGAGAGAACGCACGCAGATTTTGTTCGATATGGCAAACAAGCACAACTGCCTGCTTGTCGGAACGGGTGATTTGAGCGAACTTGCAATGGGTTGGTGCACATATAACGGCGACCATATGAGCATGTACGGCGTAAACGCCTCCGTGCCCAAAACACTTGTGCGCTATCTTGTTGATTATGTTGCAAAAATCAGCGACGAAAAAACAAAAGCAATCTTGCTTGATGTCCTCGACACACCTGTTTCACCCGAGCTATTGCCGCCCGACAGCGACGGCAAAATCGCGCAAAAAACAGAGGACAATATCGGTCCTTACGAATTGCATGATTTCTTTCTTTACAATTTTGTTCGTTTCGGATTTGAAAAGGATAAGCTCCGTCGCCTTGCAATTAAAGCGTTTGACGGTGTTTATGACAGTGCAACGATTGAAAAATGGCTCGGTGTGTTTATGAAACGCTTTTTTATCAGCCAATTCAAGCGCTCCTGCATACCGGATTCGCCGAAAGTCGGCTCTGTTTCACTCAGCCCGCGCGGCGATTGGAGAATGCCGAGCGACGCATCGTTTAAAGATTTTATTTAAAGCTTTTCGGCAATGAAATTCATTGCCTTGATATATCGCGGACAAGCGAAAATTTTTGCGCACCCCATAGGGCTACGATGGGCGTGCCGTTGTTAACCTTGTAGCCGGAAGGGTAATGTGATTATTATGAAAAATAAAAAGGCAATCCTTGCAGTTGTTCTTGTTGTTGCAATCGTTGCGGCGTTTGCGGCGTGTTCAAAATCAAGCAAGGATGACAAAGGCTCAACCTCGCAGATTACAGCCGCAGTCACAGATTCAAACGGCGAGGCTGTAACGGATGAAAACGGCGTTATTGTCACCGAAAAGGTCGGCGGCGAGGTGGTGACCGATAAAAGCGGCAAGGCTGTAACCGAGGTTGTTACGCAAAAGGGCGGTCAAACCGTTACCGATAAAGCAGGTAAAGCGGTTACGCAGGTCGTGACTGAAAAATCAACCGCACCGTCAAAATCGGGCGACAAAACAAGCACAACCAAAAAGAGCAACAAACCTGCGGCTCCGTCGGCTCCGTCAAGCCTTAAGGCAGGCAGTGTCACTCAAACAAGCCTTAAACTCACATGGTCCGGCAAAGCAAACGGCTATCAAATTCAGTCAAGCACCGACAGCGGCAGCCATTGGACTACGCTTGAAAAAACATACAAAAAAACATCATACACTGCAAAGAATCTTTCAAGTTATACCGACTATATTTTCCGCGTTCGCGCATACAATCAAAATTCAAACGGAACTTCGTATTCAAAATGGACAGTTGTTTCAGCAAAAACAAAGGCCAATGAAGAATCAAAAAGATATATTACGGTTTCTGTAAAACTTCCGTCAAGCGGCGGCAGCGACACACTCAATATTTATGTCGACGGAAAACTTGTTAAGTCTCAAAAAGTCAGCTTTGACGGCTCGACATACAAATACAAAACAACAAAAAAATATGAAGGTCTTGTTACAATAAAAGCCGAGTTTTCGTCAAAAGGCAAGGAAACGGCGGTTTCAACCGACAAGGATTCGTGCTATTTGAGCCTTGATGACAAGGGCATCGTTATCGTTGACGGCAGTGATGACTGATTTTGTCAAACTTTGATAAAAAATGCAATATAATAGTATATAATCAACAAAAACAGGGTCACTCACCCTGTTTTTTTGTTTGAAATAATGATAAAAAATGTCATATAACAGTGTTAGAACTTTCAAAACGGGCATAATTTTGACTTTAAGTGATTGAAATTGAAAAATCAAAATGATATAATTTAATGTGGTAAGTATGGAAAATGCAATTTTCCGCCACTGACTGTAAATTTTTTATGGAGGCTATTCCAATGGCAAGAAAAAAGAAAACGATGGACGGTAACAGCGCCGCTGCTCATGTCAGCTACGCGTTTACGGAAGTTGCCGGTATCTATCCTATCACACCTTCTTCACCTATGGCAGAGGAAACAGATGCCATGGCTGCAAGAGGAGTGAAAAACCTTTTCGGTCAAACCGTTAAGGTTGCAGAGCTTGAATCCGAAGGCGGTGCAGCAGGTGCTGTTCACGGTTCTCTTTCGGCAGGCGCTTTAACAACAACATACACAGCATCGCAGGGTCTTTTGCTTATGATTCCCAATATGTATAAGATTGCCGGCGAGCTTATTCCGAGCGTTATTCATGTTTCGGCTCGTTGCGTTTCTACGCATGCGCTTAATATTTTCGGCGATCATTCCGATGTTATGGCATGCCGTCAAACGGGCTATGCAATGCTTTGCTCGGCAAATGTTCAGGAGGTTATGGATCTCGGCGCCGTTGCTCACCTTGCAACACTTAAGAGCCGTGTTCCGTTCCTTCACTTCTTTGACGGTTTCCGCACCTCACACGAGGTTCAGAAGATTGAAATTTGGGATTATGAAGATTTGAGAGATATGCTTGATATGCAGGATGTCGCAGATTTCCGTGCAAGAGCACTCAATCCGGAGCATCCCGTTCTCCGCGGCTCGGCAGAAAACTCCGATATTTTCTTCCAGCACAGAGAGGCTTGTAACAAATACTATAACGATGCGGTTGCCGCAACTGTTATGTATATGGACAAGGTTAACGAAAAAATCGGCACAAATTACAAGCCGTTTAATTACTACGGCGCTCCCGATGCCGACAGAATTATCATTGCTATGGGCTCTGTTTGCGATACAATCAAGGAAACAGTTGATTTCCTTAATGCCCGCGGCGAAAAAACAGGTATGGTTTGTGTTCACCTTTACAGACCGTTCTCTGCAGAGTATCTTATTTCTGCTATTCCCGAAACAGTTAAAACAATTTCCGTTATCGACAGAACAAAAGAGCCGGGTTCACTCGGTGAGCCGCTTTATCTCGATGTTGTTGCAGCTCTTAAAGGCTCAAAGTTCGACGGCGTTGAAATTTACGGCGGTCGCTACGGTTTAGGCTCAAAGGATACTCTTCCTGCTCACATTATTTCGGTATTTGCAAATATGAATGCCGCAGAGCCAAAGAAAACATTTACCCTTTCAATCGAGGATGATGTTACAAATCTTTCACTTCCTATCACCGAAACACCCGATACAACACCTAAGGGCACAACCTCATGCAAATTCTGGGGTCTCGGCTCGGACGGTACTGTAGGTGCAAATAAGGACTCTATCAAGATTATCGGCGACCATACCGATATGTACGCTCAAGGTTATTTCTTCTATGATTCAAAGAAATCCGGCGGTATCACGGTATCTCACCTTCGTTTCGGCTCATCACCGATTACATCGACATATCTTATCAACAAGGCAAATTTTGTTGCCTGCCACAATCCGTCATATGTTAACAAATATGATATGGTGCAGGATCTTCTTCCGGGCGGAACATTCCTTCTCAACTGTATTTGGAGCCCTGAGGAACTTGACGCAAATCTCCCTGCATCAATGAAGAGATATATTGCTCAAAACAACATCAACTTCTACACAATCAACGGTATCAAGATTGCTGAGGAGGTTGGTCTTCCGGGTCGTGCATCAACAATTCTTCAGTCTGCATTTTTCACCATCAGCGGTATTCTCCCTGTTGACGAAGCAATCGGATATATGAAAGAAAAGGTTGTCGCTAAATTCTCAAAGAAGGGCGAGGCTGTTGTTAACTCAAACTGCAACGGTATCGACCGTGGCTCTAAAGAGGTTGTTAAAATTGATGTTCCTGCATCTTGGGCTGACGCAAAGGATGAGGAAAACGATTACGAAGTTCCGACAGACAGACCGGAAATGAAGAAGTTTGTTAAGAACATTCTTCACCCTGTTGACAGACTTCACGGTGACGATCTCCCTGTTTCAGCATTCCTTGACAGCGCAGACGGCGTTTATCCGCAAGGCTCTGCCGCATTTGAAAAAAGAGGCATTGCCGTTGATGTTCCCGAATGGGATCCTACAAAGTGCGCACAGTGTAACCTTTGTTCAATGGTTTGTCCTCATGCAGTAATCAGACCTATTTGTATGAACGAGGAAGAGGCTGCCGCCGCTCCCGAGGGAACAAAGATGATTAAGAGCAAGAGAACAGATTATCAATATGCTCTTATCACATCTGTTCTTGACTGCACCGGTTGTGCATCATGTGCAAATGTTTGTCCTACAAAGTCACTCACAATGAAGCCGATTGCATCTCAGCTTGATGTTCAAAAGTCATTCGACGCACTTGTTGATACATCTGTTAAGCCGGAGGTAGCAAATCAAACAACAATCGGCGTTCAATACAAAAAGCCTTATCTTGAGTTCTCCGGCGCTTGCGCAGGTTGCGGCGAAACACCGTATGCAAAACTTGCCACACAGCTTTACGGCGACAAGATGTATATTGCAAACGCAACAGGCTGTTCTTCAATTTGGGGCGGCTCTGCTCCGTCAACACCTTACACCGTAGACAAAAACGGTCACGGCCCCGCTTGGTCAAACTCATTGTTTGAGGATAACGCAGAGTTCGGCTACGGTATGTATCTTGCTCAAAAGCAAATCCGCGAAAGACTTGCCGCTGACGCAGTTACACTCTCCGAGGCAGGTGTTAAAGAGGCTGACGCTTGGCTTGCAACATATGATGATGCAGCAGTAAACGATAAAGATGCTGCCGCTCTTATCGACGCACTCAAATCCGCATCACTCAGCGGTGACGCAAAGGCTGCCGCAGAAGACTTCCTTAAAGATGCAGATTATGCGGCTAAAAAATATCAATTCATCTTCGGCGGCGACGGCTGGGCATACGACATCGGCTTCGGCGGTCTTGACCATGTAATCGCTCAAAACGAGGATGTTAATATCGTTGTATTTGATACAGAGGTTTACTCAAATACAGGCGGACAGGCATCAAAATCAACTCCTACCGGCGCAGTTGCAAAATTTGCCGCTTCCGGTAAGGTTGTTAAGAAGAAGGACCTTGCACAAATCGCAATGTCATACGGCTATGTATATGTTGCATCCGTTGCCATGGGCGCTAATGCAAATCAGTGTCTCAAAGCATTCCAGGAGGCTGCGGCTTATCACGGTCCGTCACTCATCATTTGCTATGCTCCTTGTATTAACCACGGTATCAAGATGCCGTTCAACCAGGCAGAGCAAAAGAAGGCTGTTGCAGCAGGCTATTGGAACTTGTTCAGATACAATCCTGCTCTCATTGCCGAGGGCAAGAATCCGTTCAGCCTTGATTCAAAGGCTCCGAGCGCAGATTATGTTGAGTTTATTGAGGGCGAAACAAGATATTCCGCTCTTAAGCGCTCATTCCCGGGCAAGGCAGAAAAGCTCTTCAGCATTGCAGCCGAAAACTCAATTGAAAAGTATAACAAGCTCACAAAACTTGTTGATTATTATGCACCCGATGCAAAATAATTGAATTAAACGAGCCGCAGACATTCACCGTCTGCGGCTTTCTCTCTGCCTTTTATCATTGCGTTTCTTCTTGACTTATATACAAGCTAAATGATATAATTCTATAGTTAAAGGGTATGTATTTGCGCACCCTTTGCATTTAAAATAAAGGGGTGAAAACTATGCAGGATATGACAGAACTTATCCTTTTGTATGATTTGGTTGTTTCAAGAGCCGATCCGTCCGACAATCCTCGTCTTGATGAATTAAAATCACGCGAGGTCAGGATGAAGCAAAAAATAATTGCAACGGTAAGAGAAATGCACGATAAGTATTCCGAAGCGGAATACAATGACGATATATTCACTCTCATTGCGGATTGGAATGACGAGTGCTGTATTGACGCTTTTGCCAAGGGCGTTGCCTTTGCAATGAATTTCAGCGAACAGGCGGGCAGGTTTAAAAACACCGAATATTTTTTGTGATTTTTGACAATCATATTTTCAAAGTCGCGGCGAGCCGAAACGGTTTGCATTGCGGCTTTGATGATTCAAACAAAATACTTGACAAAACTTGACAAAATTCGAAATATAAAGTATAATTGCAAAACAAATTCAAACACCCAACTTGAGGGAGTAGTTTGCGCAATAATGCGTGGCAAGTCAACAAACTGACCGCAAGGTCTGGCTTGCCTTAATGAACGAGACTCATGTATGGACAACATCCATACAAGGTCTCTTTTTATTTTGACCTGTGTATGGCTTGGCTGTGCGCAGGCTTTTTTTATAGGGATGGAATTAGGAGGCTTCAAATGGAGGATTTTACAAAACCAAAAATCGCTTTGTTAAACGATTTCGGCAGTGACGATGCAGAGGGAATGGCATCACAGACAGTAGAGGAAAACCGCCAAAAGTATGGCGCAAATTTGTTTACACGCCAAAAGCCGGAATCGGTTTGGAAACGAATTTGGGATGCGGCAACGGAGCCGATGCTGCTTATGCTTATTGCGGCGGGAATTATCGCTCTTGTTGTCAACATTATTCGAGGCGCGACGGGCGGCGAGGCAGATTATCTTGAATGTGTCGGTGTTTTTGTCGCAATTGCATTGTCCGTTGTTATCAGCGTTGTTATGGAGGGCAAAAGCGCAAAGGCGTTTGAGGCACTGTCAAAAATCAGCGACAATATGACCGTCAAGGTTATTCGTGACGGCAAGGTCATGATGATTGAACAGCATCAGCTTGTTGTCGGCGATATTGTTTTGCTTGCTACGGGCGATAAGGTCCCTGCCGACGGCAGACTGCTTGAAAGCACGGAACTTTCGGCAAACGAGTCTGCGTTGACAGGTGAGAGCATGCCGGCGTCAAAAAATGCAGACGCGGAGATTACAGACGAAAAAACACCGCTTGCGGAGCGTGTAAATATGCTCTACAACGGCACATATATTACCGGCGGTCATTGCAAAATGATTGTGACGGCTGTCGGCGACTCATCGGAGTTCGGCAAACTTGCCAAAGAACTTGGTGCGGTTGAAAAAACAAACACACCTCTTCAGGAAAAACTCGCAAGGCTCGGCAAAATGATTACCGTTTTAGGTATTATCGCCGCGTCGATAGTATTTATTTCACAACTCATTTCATTTGCAATGCACGGCGGACTTGTTCTCGAGGAGGTTATGGAGGCTTTTGTAACAAGCATTGTCCTCATCGTAGCCGCAGTTCCCGAGGGATTGCCGACGATTGTTGCCGTTTCGCTTTCGCTTAATATCATTAAACTTTCAAAGCAAAATGCGCTTGTCAAAAAGATGATTGCCTCCGAAACAATAGGATGCATCAATGTCATTTGCTCCGATAAAACGGGAACATTGACCGAAAATAAAATGACGGTCGGCGCATATTATGATGGTGAGTATCATACAGACACGGCGTCACTCGATAACGAATGGCTCATTCACAATATTTGCCTTAATACCACGGCGGATATTGCCGAGGACGGAGCGTTTATCGGCAATCCGAGCGAGTGCGCAATGCTCAATTTCTACGAAAGTTCCGTACAGCGCAAAAAAAGCGGCAAATCATATGAGGACGAGCGCGACGACCACAAGGTTTTGCAGGCGTTTCCGTTTTCGTCAGAGCTTAAACATATGACAACAATTTCAAATGTTGACGGCAGAATTGTTTCGTATGTAAAGGGCAGTCCCGAATGCCTGCTCAAAATGTGTGCCTTTGATGACGCCGAGCTTGAAAAAATCAATTCCTATATTACCTCCGCCGAGGAAAAAGCAATGCGCGTTATCGCCTTTGCACACAAGGAAATTTCGCAAATGCAGGATTTTGCCGACGAAATGCTCCACAGTGAGCTTGAAAGCGATATGGTCTTTGACGGTTTTGTTGCAATTTCCGACCCGCTTCGTGTTGATGTTTATGATGCTGTTAAGCAGTGCAAAAGTGCAGGTGTTGCGCTTAAAATCCTTACAGGCGACAATATCATCACCGCTTCGGCAATCGCAAACGAACTTCATCTTCTCGACCGCGGCGAGGTTGCAGTTGAGGCAAACGATATTGCTCAAATGAGCGATGATGAACTTTTGAAAATACTACCGAAAATCAGTGTTATTGCGCGCAGTACCCCTACAGTTAAAATGCGTGTTGTCAAACTCCTTAAAAGCGCAGGCAATGTTGTTGCCGTAACGGGCGATGGAATCAATGACGCTCCTGCTCTCAAAAATGCCGATGTCGGCGTTGCCATGGGCATTTCGGGCACCGAGGTTTCAAAAGAGGCAAGCGACATTGTTTTGCTTGACGATTCCTTTGCAACAATTGTCAAGGCGATTGAATGGGGCAGAAATATTTATGAAAACTTCAAGCGTTTCATCAGTTTTCAGCTTACCGTAAACATCGCATCGGTTATAGTAGTATTCGTTTCAATCCTTGCAGGGCTCAAGGCACCGTTTACGGCACTTCAGCTTTTGTGGATTAACATTATTATGGACGGTCCCCCGGCACTCACCCTCGGACTTGAACCGAATTATTCCGATTTGATGAGCCGCAAGCCTACAAAGCGCGGTGAAAACATTATTTCAAAATCAATGCTTGCGCGAATTGTAGTTATGGGCGTTTATGTTTCGATAGTCTTCCTTGCGCAGTATATCTTCAATTTTCTGAATGTTGAGCAGGAGCAAATGACAACCGTTTTGTTCACAATGTTTGTTTTGTTCCAGCTTTTCAATGCGTTCAACTGCCGCGAGCTTCACAGCGAAAGCATATTCAAGCATTTGTTTAAAAACAAACTCATGCTCCTCATTGTCGGCGCAACATTTGTTTTGCAAGTACTCATCATTCAGTTTGCGGGCGCATTCTTCGGCACCGTTGCGCTCGGATTAACACTTTGGCTCAAACTGTTTGCAATTGCGTTCAGCGTAATTGTCCTGTCGGAAATAGCAAAGCTTGTATTCCGCCTTTTTTCGCGCGCAAGGTCATCGGAGTATAAAGCAAATAGATAAATTGAATTTAATATATTTAAAATGCGTATTTAAGAAAAATTTATAATCGCTTTTTTGCACAAAGAAATCCCCCGATGCTAAACTTTGGCATCGGGGGATTTGGTGTTTATTATGTATTGCTTTTTGCTTTTTGCTCGGCTGCGAGGGCTTTGAATTTTTTGTGTTTTGAAAGATAAATTATCGCGAGCGGAATATCGGCGAGCAACCATGCGGCAGGAGCGGCATAGCAAACGGCGTTAAAGCCGATGATTTTAGCGAAAACAAATGCTACTGCAAGTCTGCCGAAAAATTCGCCTGCGCCTGCAATCATATTTGAATATGTAAAACCGAGTCCCTGCAATGTGTTTCGCAAAACAAACAAAATCGCAACAAGGCTGTAGCACTCTGCCGTGGCAATGATGTATTGCTTTGCAGCTGCCATAATTGCGGCGTTAGGTTCTGTCATAAACAGCGAAACGGTCGGCAAGCCGATTAAATACAGAGTTAAGCTCATAATAACCGACACAACAATGTCGGCGATGAATATTTTTTTAACCGATTTTGTGATTCGCTCGTAATTTTGTGCGCCGTAGTTTTGACCGACGAATGTCTGCGTCGCAACACCGAGTCCCGACATCGGTATATTTGTCAGGTTTTCAACTCTGCCTGCTGCGGTAAAGCCTGCAATTACATTCGCGCCGAAAGAATTGACTGCGCTTTGAAGGCACATTGAGCCGATTGATGTGATTGTGAATTGGAGTGAAACCGGGATACCGAGTTTGATTTGCTCCCAAGCCGTCGCCATGTTCGGCTTTAGGTCGCTTTTTTTGATTTCGACATCCTTGTTGTATTTGATGACATAAATGCCGGTCAAAAGCGCGGCTACGGCGTTGGCAATAAGCGTTGCCCAAGCGGCGCCCTCAACGCCCCATTTGAAGTTTTTGACAAATAATAAATCAAGAATAAAATTGACAACAACGCTGATTGTAAAGAAATACAGCGGTTTTTTACTTTCGCCGACGGCTCTTGAAATTGCTGTGAAATTGTTTGAAAGCATTTGAAACGGAACGCCGAAATAAAGAATGTTCATATACGCCGCCGAAAGGTCGATAATTTCGCTCGGTGTGCCGATTGCTTTTAAAAGCGGTCTTGTCAAAAGATGAGCAATAATAATAAGCGCAACGCCGATAATTACCGAAATTGTGATGCTGTTGCCGGCATAGTGCGACAACTTGCGTTTGTCGCCTGCGCCAAAGGCGTGCGCAACAGGAATTGTAAATCCGCTTGTCAAGCCGAACGCCGCACCGATTAAAAATGAGCCGATAGGTCCGACATTGCCGACTGCGGCAAGCGCGTCGGTGCTGACATATCTGCCGACTATAATATTATCGACAAGCGAATAATTATACTGTAAAAGCGACGATAGCATTATCGGCAGTGAAAAAAGCACAATCGTTTTTATCGGACTGCCGGTGAGCATATTATTTTTTCTCATTTTCTACCTCGATAAGCCGAAATAATCCGCTTGACTCGGATATCGACGGCTGTTTTTGTATATTCACCGAATTTGAACTTGCGTTGATAAACTTAATGCTATTATATACTTAAATCACAGAAATTCAAGGAAAATTAGGCAATAAATAGGAAAAAATATATATTGATTTATTATTAACAATCATATATAATAAAAATGTATGCATAGGGCGATTTCTAAATCAGCCCCAAATTCATAAAAATCTATCAAAGAGAGGTTATTACAATGGATGCATTAAATAAAAAGACTATTGAAGACATTGATGTTAAGGGCAAAAGAGTCCTTGCTCGTTGCGATTTCAATGTTCCGCTTAAAGACGGCGAAATCACAAACGACAAGAGAATCGTTGCAGCTCTTCCGACAATCAAATATTTGAAGGACCACGGCGCAAAGGTTATCCTTTGCTCACACCTCGGCAGACCTAAGGGAGAATACAAGCCAGAGTTTTCACTTGCTCCGGTTGCGGCTAAGCTTTCCGAATATCTCGGTCAAGAGGTTAAGCTTGCAGAGGATCCTGAAGTTGTAGGTGCAAACGCAAAGGCTATGGCGGCAGAACTCAAGGACGGCGATGTTATGCTCCTTGAAAATGTTCGCTACAGAAAAGAAGAAACAAAGAACGAGGAGGCTTTTTCAAAGGAACTTGCTTCTCTCGCAGATATTTTTGTTAACGACGCATTCGGCACTGCACACAGAGCACACTGCTCAACAACAGGTGTTGCCGCATATCTTCCGGCTGTTTGCGGTTTCCTTATCCAAAAGGAAATCAAGTTCATGGGCGGCGCTCTTGCCGATCCTAAAAGACCGCTTGTTGCTATTCTCGGCGGCGCAAAGGTTTCAGATAAAATCGGTGTAATTTCAAACCTTCTCGATAAGTGCGACACAATCATCATCGGCGGCGGTATGGCTTACACATTTATGAGATATCTCGGCCATTCAATCGGCACTTCTCTTCTTGAAGAGGATTGGATTGAAAAGGCAGGTCAGATGATGGCTGATGCAAAGGAAAAGGGCGTTAAATTCCTTATTCCTGTTGATAACAAGGTTGGCAAGGAGTATGACGAAAACACCGAGTCAAAAATCGTTAATTCAGACGAAATTCCCGATGGCTGGATGGGTCTTGACATCGGTCCGGAATCACAAAAGCTCTTTACAGACGCTATCAAGGGCGCAGGCACAGTAATTTGGAACGGTCCTATGGGCGTTTCCGAGTGGAAGAATTTTGAAGACGGCACAGTTGCAGTTGCAAAGGCAGTTGCAGACTCGGGCGCAATCTCAATCATCGGCGGCGGCGACTCTGTTGCGGCTGTTACAAAGCTTGGCTTTGCAGACAAGATGAGCCACATCTCGACCGGCGGCGGCGCATCTCTCGAATTCCTTGAGGGCAAAGAACTTCCGGGCATCGCGGCTCTTCAGGATAAAGACTGATTTTGTTAAATATTCTTTTTAAAAGAGGTAAATATAATGAATAAGCAATTAAGAAAAGCAGTTATCGCAGGTAACTGGAAAATGAATAAAACTCCTGCACAAACAACAGAGCTTATTAATGCAATGAAGCCGCTTGTAGCAGATGCCGATTGCGGTGTTGTGCTTTGCGTTCCTTTTGTTGATATTCCGGCAGCAGTTGAAGCCGCTAAAGGCTCAAACATTAAAATCGGTGCCGAGAATGTTCACTTTAAGGACAGCGGCGCTTTCACAGGCGAGGTTGCGGCAGATATGCTCCTTGAACTTGGCGTTGAATATGTAGTAATCGGCCACAGCGAAAGAAGAACATATTTCGGCGAAACAGACCAAACTGTTAACCTTCGCACACTCAAGGCTCTTGAAAAGGGTCTTAAGCCAATTATTTGCGTTGGCGAAACTCTTGAGCAAAGAGAACTCGGTTATACAGAAACTTTGTTAAAGTATCAAACAAAAATGGCTCTTACAAATGTAACTGCCGACCAACTTAAGGATGTTATTATCGCTTATGAGCCTGTATGGGCTATCGGTACAGGCGTTACAGCTACTGCCGATCAGGCTGATGAGGGCAACGGCTTTGTTCGTGCGGCTATTGCCGAGGCTTACGGCGCAGATGCTGCCGAATCGGTAACAATTCAGTACGGCGGCTCAATGAACGCTAAAAATGCCGACGAGCTTGTTTCAAAGGTAAATGTTGACGGCGGTCTTATCGGCGGCGCATCACTCAAGGCAGAGGATTTTGCAGTTATCGTTAAAGCTGCTTCTAAATAATGCAATTATGGGTGGGAAATTTCCTGCCCATTTGTTTTGGAGGACAAATATATAATGAAAAAGACTAATGTACTTTGTATTATGGATGGCTGCGGTCACAATCCGTCGGATTTCGGCAACGCTGTTTCAGCTGCTAAAAAGCCTAATCTTGACAAACTTATGGCTGAATATCCATACACATATATCGGTGCGTCGGGACTTGATGTAGGCTTGCCCGACGGTCAGATGGGCAACTCCGAGGTAGGTCACACAAATATGGGTGCCGGCAGAGTAGTTTATCAGGAGCTTACAAGAATCACAAAATCAATTCAGGACGGCGACTTTTTCGAGAATGACGCTCTCAAGACGGCAGTTCAAAGCGCTATTGACAACAACGGCGCTCTTCACCTTATGGGTCTTATGAGCGACGGCGGCGTTCACTCGCACAACACTCACCTTTGGGCTTTGATTGAGCTTGCAAAGAAAATGGGACTTGAAAAGGTTTATATCCATTGCATTATGGACGGCAGAGATGTTCCGCCGACTTCGGGCAAGGATTATGTTGCCGAGGCAATTGAAAAGACAAAAGAAATCGGCGTGGGCAAGGTTGCTACCGTTGTAGGCCGTTACTACGCTATGGACAGAGATAACAACTGGGACAGAGTTAAAAAGGCATATGACGCACTTGTTTTCGGCGAGGGCATCCAAACAACCGACCCGGTTGCCGCTATTAAAAAATCATACGAAACAATCGACGGCGACGGCAAAAACCTCACCGATGAGTTCATTCTTCCGACAGTTTGCCTTGAAAATGAAGGCAGAATTTCAGACGGCGACAGCGTTGTTTGCTTTAACTTCCGCCCCGACAGAGCAAGAGAAATCACAAGAACATTTGTTGACGATGATTTCAAGGGCTTTGAGAGAACAAGACTCAATGTTCACTATGTTTGCATGACACAATATGACGCAACAATGCCTAATGTTGATGTTGCATTCAAGCCGCAGGTGCTCAAAAACACATTCGGCGAATATCTTGCAAAACTCGGTATGACACAGCTTCGTATCGCCGAAACAGAAAAATATGCCCATGTAACCTTCTTCTTCAACGGCGGCGTTGAGGCTGTCAACGAGGGCGAGGACAGAATCCTTATCCCTTCACCGAAGGTTGCAACATATGATTTACAGCCCGAGATGAGCGCATACAAAGTTTCGGAAAAACTTAACGAGGCAGTAAGATCGGGCAAATACGATGTAGTAATCGTAAACTTTGCAAACTGCGATATGGTCGGCCACACAGGCGTGTTTGATGCGGCTGTAAAGGCTGTTGAAACTGTTGACGAGTGCGTAGGTTCGCTTTATGACGCAGTTATTGATAACGGCGGCACACTTTTCGTAACCGCAGACCACGGCAACGCCGATCAAATGGAAGAGCCGGACGGCTCACCGTTCACCGCTCACACAACAAACAAAGTTCCGTTTATTTGTGTTAACTGCGGCGATAATGTTGAGCTTCGCGAGGGCGGCAAACTTTCCGACATTGTTCCGACAATGCTTAAGGTAATGAATCTTCCGCAGCCCGAGGAAATGACAGGCACTTCAATTATCAAATAATTTTGGTCGATTTTTAAGCTGCTCGGGTAACCGGGCAGTTTTTGCATAATTTTGATGTAATATAAATACTATTATTAGAGGTGAACTATTATGTTTAAAGAAATTGCTTTTACCGATGTTAAGGAAAATGTTGTTGATTTGCTCAAAAATCAATGGGCGCTTGTTACGGCGGGCGATAAAGACGGCTTTAACCCGATGACCGTTTCTTGGGGCGCTGTCGGCGAGCTTTGGGCGCAGGATATGGCAACAATTTATATTCGCCCTCAAAGATACACCGTTAAATATCTTGAAGAGCAGGATTATTTTACAATCAGCGTTTATCCGCCGGAGCTTAAAAAACAGATTCACGGTGTTTGCGGCTCAAAAAGCGGCAGAGATACCGACAAGGCGAAAGAGGCAGGCATCACACCTGTTTTTGACGAAAAAGCACCTTATTTTAAAGAGGCAAAACTTGTTCTTGTTTGCCGCAAGGTTGCAAAGGGTGAGTTCAAGCCTGAGCAGTTTATTGATAAATCAATTATTCCCGCTCAATATCCTCAAAACGATTTTCACTATATCTATTACGGTGCAATCGAAAAGGTATTGATTAACGAATAAAGCAAAATAATATAAAGCGCGTTGATACTGCATTGTATCAACGCGCTTTTTGTGTGTCAATATTGTTTAATCACCGCAGATAACAACCGGATATCTTGTGCTATTGCTTGTTTTCGCTCAAACCCAAAATATAATCGGCGCTCACATTATAATATTTGCAAAGCGATATTATATGGCGCACGGGTATTTCGTTTTCGCCCTTTTCGTATCGGGAATAAACCTGTTGGGTTGTGCCCAAATAGTCTGCCACTTCTTTTTGCGTTTTGTCGCTGTCCTCACGCAAATCCCTTATTATTTCAACATAGCTTTTCATAATTCGCTCCCATATCTATTATATGAAAGTTATTTTACAATACACTAAATGTAGCGTATTGACTTTACACTATAAGTGGTGTAAAATATAGAAAAACACTTAGGAGGATTTTTTATGAAAAGAATTTTCAGCGCATTTTTATCTCTCGTTATGCTTATCGGCATAACCGCCGGCATAGATCTTTCAGCCTATGCAAATACATATTACGAGAGTGAGAATAATGACAATAGTCGAACTGCTGACTATGTTGAACTGAATTCAACTATTTACGGCGTATGTTCCGATATGTATGACTGCGATTGGTATAGATTTACGCTTCCTTCTTCAGGTAAAGTAAACATTCGATTTAATCATGACAAAGGTGACAATGGTGGTTGTTGGTGGATTACAGTCCAAAACAGCAACGGAAAAATATTGGTTGATAAATTTGTTGATGATTACGATAATGGGTATTCTTTTTCTACATTGGGATTGTCATCAGGTACATACTACATTTTTGTGGGATTAGGCAGTAATTATGCTGCGAGGGGGCTTGAATACAGCGTAACTGTCAATTATTCAATCCCTGCACCGTCCTCATTAAATGTTTCGTCAAGGAGCACATCGGCACTTAAGCTCTCTTGGAGCGGTGTGTCGGGTGCGAGCGGTTATCAGCTTCAGCACAAGAGCGGCAACAGTTGGAAAACAAACACAACAACCTCGTCAACATCATATACCGTTAAAGGACTCGGCGCAGGCAGTACATATCAATTCAGAGTCAGAGCGTATAAGAAAATCAATGGCAAATCGTATTACAGCTCGTGGAGATACCTCACAGCTTGCGCAAAGCCTGCGACTGTTAAATTGAGTAAGGTTTCCGCGCAGTCGGGTCACAAACTCAAAGCGTCATGGCAAAAGGCGTCGGGCAGTGCAAGCGGCTATCAAATATATTGGGCAAAGGATAAAAAATTCAAAAAGGTTGTTGCAAAAACAAATGTGAGCGGTCAAAAGAAAAAATCATACACCGGCAAGAATTTTACAAAGGGCAGAAAATATTATGTCAAAATTCGTGCATATAAGACCGTTGACGGCAAAAAATACTACGGCTCGTGGTCGAATGTAAAAAGCATTAAAGCAAAATAATTTTGTTCTCCGTCAGGGTAAAGCGCCTTGACGGAGATTTTGATATAAAGGTATTGATTTTTAGACAGCTTTAGTGTATAATACTTTTACGAAAAGAGTGCTTTTGCGCCTTTTATGTAGCGTATGGGCCCTGTGCGACGGGATGCTACGAACCTTGTCAGGCGGGGAACCGAGCAGCAATAAGTGGATTATTCTGTGTGCCTCAGACAAGTCTGTATGCTACATAAAAGGCGCGAGGGCTTTTTTTATTGAATTGTCCTCGCGGTTTTATTTTTATGCGCGCGATATAAATTTGTGCTTGGCACATCCGTCAAACGCTCTATCGGCTATAGTAGGGCGTGTGGATTACACATTTGTAGCCGGAAAGGCTGTGAAAGATAATATGTATCAGGTTTTATACAGAAAATACAGACCAAAAGTCTTTTCGGATGTTTACGGTCAGGACCATGTAACCTCCACACTTAAAAACGAAATAAAAAGCGGCAGAATTTCGCATGCTTATCTTTTCACCGGCTCACGCGGAACGGGCAAAACCACTTGTGCAAAAATTCTTGCAAAGGCTGTCAATTGCGAAAACAGCGTTGACGGCGAACCGTGCAACGAGTGCGAGGTTTGTAAGGGTATCGACAGCGGCGCGATTTATGATGTTGTCGAGATTGATGCGGCGTCAAACAACGGCGTTGACAATATCCGCAACCTGCGTGAGGAGGCAAACTACACTCCCACAAGGGGCAAATACCGTGTATATATTATCGACGAGGTGCACATGCTTTCTACGGGTGCGTTCAACGCCCTGTTAAAAACACTTGAGGAGCCGCCGGCGCATGTAATTTTCATTCTTGCGACGACCGAGGTTCACAAACTCCCGGCAACAATTCTTTCGCGTTGCCAAAGATTTGATTTCAAGCGCATTCAGCCCGAAACAATGGCTGTAAGACTTAAGCAGGTTGCCGAACTTGAGGGTATGACCCTTGCCGACGATGCCGCAATACTCATTGCACGCATTGCTGACGGCGCACTGCGCGACGGCTTGTCTATTCTCGACCAATGCGCAGGCAGAAGTAAGGAAATAACAGCCGAGCTTGTGTCCGATGTAGCAGGGCTTGCAGGCAGAGAGGCAATGTATCAACTGTCGGATTGCATTGCGTCAAAGGATTCAAGCGGCGCAATGACGATTATCAGCGAACTTTATCAAAACAGTTATGATATGGAGCGCCTTTGCGTTGAAATGATAAGCCATTTCAGAAACTTCCTTGTTGTCAAAACAGTAAGACAGAGCAGGGAACTTATCATTTGCACCGACGACGAGTATGAAAGCATACTTGCAGGCGCAAAAAAATTCACTATCGAGGGAATACTTCATTCACTTGATTTGTTCCAAAACACACTTGTTGCAATCAAGGGCGGAGCAACCGCTCGTATCGAGGTTGAAATGGCGTTTGCAAAACTTTGCGAGCCGAAACTCGAGGGCGATATTTCATCGGTGCTTGACAGATTGTCAACCCTTGAAAGAGCGGTGAAAAACGGCACCGTTGCCGTATCGGCACAACCGCAGAGCGCACCTGTTCAAGAGGCGCCGAAGCCACAGACCGTTCAAAAGCCGACAAATGTCGAGCCGGAGTCTGTTGCAAATGTAAACCGTCAACCGGAGCCGGACACCGTCAATCAATCGGAGCCGGAACCGCCTGTTTCGCAGGAAGCACCCGACGAGCCGATTACACAGCCTGTTCCGAGCGCGCAGCCACAGGGCGACAGCGCAGTGCAGGAGGAGTTTATGCAGTGGGGCGAGTTTATGGATGTCCTTCATAAGGAGGACATTGCGCTTTACGGCGTTTTAAACGGTGCACGCGGATTTGTTCGCGGCGATTTCTTCCTTATCGACAGCCCCAATCAGACAGTCAGGGAGTTTATCAAAATTTCAACTCATTCAAAGGCTGTCAAAAAGGCATTGTTTGAGGTGACAGGCAAGCAGTATAAGCTCGGACTTTTCAAAAACAAATCAACCGAAAATGTTCAGCGCGACCCGCTTGAAAACTTCATTTCACAAGCGCAGCACGCTATAAATATTGATTTTAAATAACCTAAAAGGAGAATAAAAATGAAAGCAAGACTTCCAAAAGGATACGGTGGCGGCGGACCGCAAAATATGCAGCAAATGCTCAAGCAGGCTCAAAAAATGCAAGCCGAAATCGAAGCGAAGCAGGCTGAGCTTCAGGAAAAGGAATATGTTGTTTCATCGGGCGGCGGAATGGTTGAAGTTACCGTTACCGGCAAGCACGAGGTTAAGGCAATCGGCATCAATCCCGAGGTTGTTGACCCCGAGGATGTAGAAATGCTTGAGGATATGCTTGTTGCCGCTCTTAATGAGGCAAACCGCCAAATTGACGAAGAGGCAGAGCGCGAAATCGACGGAGTAACCGGCGGACTCAACATTCCGGGACTTTAATTTTTAAAAATCAACCGATTAAATTATATTGCCTGAAAGGCTGTGGTGATTAAATGGCATATAATCTTGCGCCGCTTCAAAACTTAATAGACCAGTTTGAGCGTATGCAGGGTATAGGCCACAAAACGGCGCAGAGAATGGCGTTTTATGTGCTCGGTTTGTCCGACAAAGAGGCAAACGATTTTGCAAAAGCCATAACCGATGCGCACACAAAAATCAGGCAGTGCAAAATCTGTTGCGATTTGGCGGATGACGAGCTTTGCCCGATATGCAAATCAAACACGCGCGACAAAAGCGTGATTTGCGTTGTTGAGGACCCTCGCGATGTTGCCGCAATCGAGCGCACGCACGAATATAACGGCACATATCATGTGCTCCACGGCGCAATCTCGCCGATGGATAATATCGGTCCCGACCAAATCAGGATTAAAGAGCTGCTTGCAAGGCTCAACGACGGCACGGTTGAGGAGGTCATTATGGCTACAAACCCGACTGTCGAGGGCGAGGCAACGGCAATGTATATTTCCCGTCTGCTTAAGCCGATGGGCATTACGGTCAGCCGCCTTGCATACGGCGTGCCGGTCGGTGCCGATCTTGAATATGCGGACGAGGTGACGCTCGGCAGGGCGTTGGAGGGCAGAAGCCTTATTTAAACGAAAGGGGTGACAGGCTTGGCTGAGGAATTTCAAATTATAGCAAAAAACAGAAAAGCCTATCACGACTATTTTGTTTTGGAAACCTACGAGGCAGGAATAGAGCTTTACGGCACGGAGATTAAATCAATCCGCGCCGGCAGAGTCAATCTTAAGGACTCGTTTTGCAGTGTTGACGACGGCGAAATGTTTGCAATCGGCATGCATATTTCACCTTACGAGCAGGGCAATCGCTTTAATCGCGACCCGTTGCGCAAAAAACGCCTTTTGCTCCATAAGCGCGAAATTATGAAGCTTTTCGGCGAAAGTCAGCAGCTGGGATTGTCGATTATTCCGCTCGAGCTTTATATAAAAAAGGGCAGAGCAAAGCTCCAAATCGGGCTTTGCAAGGGCAAAAAGCTCTATGACAAGCGCGCTGTTGAGGCAAAAAAGGTCGCAAACAGAGCGATTGAGCGAGAGCTTAAGCAAAGATTTTAAATTTAAATATGGGGATGAAAGGATTTCGACAGGGTCGGTAAGTCTTGATCAGCGAGTAGCGGAGTTGCACCGCTATAAAAGTAACAACTTAAAATTAACTGACAATAATCGTACAGTTCTTAAGGCTGCCTAAGCGCGCCTTCGTTCTCTTTAGGTAGTGCCACGGACCTTTTGAGAGCGTCGACTTAGTGGCGAACATGAACGAAAGAGTGTCTCGGCTTTCGTCAGGTATCAGAGAATACTTTAGCGCATAGGCTGACTGCCGCCGCTGCGTGAGGGGATAACTCAAAAGACAGCCTACACTCGTAGAGCCCTCGATAAGCCGATTTTGGACGCGGTTTCGATTACCGCCATCTCCACCAAAAATTAAGAGTACCCTTGTGGTACTCTTATATTTTTGCTGTGGAATGTAATCGAAACAGCCGTAAAGAAAACAGTCCGGTGGACTGTTTTTAGGCGCGGCGTGTCGGCGAGCGCAAAAGCGAGCCGAGCGATACCGCCATCTCCACCAGTAAAGAATAATCCGAAACTTGTTATCATCGGTAACAGTTTCGGATTTTCTGTTTGTATAGACACAAGGCAGGGTTAATCCCTGCCTATTTCTCTGTTTTATGCTGTGTGTTATATTATTTTAATACGTTTTTCATAAGCAAGTTTCCTGAAACATTTGTAAATGTTTGTTACATTGTATCTGCCATATGCATATAGGTATTCAGCATAAAGCCTGCCTGATGTCGTTTACGTAATATGATACAACATACCACCATTATTTTTAATATATGAAACCATCATTTTATTATAAAACTTGAAAAATTGAGTAAACTATAGTATAATCAAATTAACAAAAATGACGATAGCGGCAATAATATTAAATGAGGTGACATTTTGGAAATCAACAGAGATATCTACTTAAACAGACTTATTACGAGAAAACAAAATGGATTTATTAAAGTCATCACCGGCATCAGAAGATGCGGTAAATCTTATCTATTAAACAAAATCTTTTATAATTTTCTACTGTCCGAAGGAGTAGACGAAAATCATATTATCAGATTTGCTTTTGATTCGGCAGATGATTTATTGCTTATTGATGAAGATATTTTAGATATCAGCGAGCAAAACAGAAAAGTTGATCCGAGAAAATTTATGAAATATATTTCAGGCAAGATTGTCGATGATGAAATGTATTATCTCCTACTCGATGAAGTTCAGTTGCTTGGAAATTTTGAGGCTGTATTAAACGGATATATGAGAAAAGACAATTTAGATATTTATGTTACCGGCAGTAACTCTAAGTTCCTGTCGAGTGATATTTTAACTGAATTTGAGGGTCGTGGCGACGAAATACATGTTTTGCCTTTGTCTTTTTCGGAGTTCTACTCTGCATATGACGGTAGTAAAGACGAAGCTTTTGACGACTATATGGTGTATGGCGGACTTCCTGCGGTTGCTTTAATGAAAACCGATGAACAAAAAAGCAACTACCTTATTACGCAAATGAAAAATGTATATATTAAGGATATCGTCGCTCGAAACAATCTTAATTCCGACCAGGAAATCAGCGAGCTTGTAGACATATTGGCTTCGGGAATTTCATCCTTAACAAACCCGAGAAAATTAGAAAACACATTCAAATCCGTTAAAAATTCAACGCTCTGCGCCTCGACTATCGATAAATATATCGGTTACTTAAAAGACTCTTTCTTGCTCAGCAAAGCAGAGAGGTATGATGTAAAAGGTAAGAAATATATCAGCACGCCTTATAAGTTGTATTTTGAGGACACCGGACTTCGTAACGCAAGGCTTAATTTTAGGCAAATAGAAGAAACTCATTTGATGGAGAATATCATTTATAATGAACTTAGATACAGAGGTTATAATGTTGATGTCGGTGTAGTTGAGTTTAGAGAAAAAACTGACGAAGGTAAGGATATCCGAAAGCAAGTGGAAATTGATTTCATAGCTAATCAAGGCAGTAAGCGTTACTATATTCAATCCGCATACAATATTCCCGATGAAGAAAAATGGGAGCAGGAAACAAGACCCTTTGATAAAACCAATGATTCATTTAAGAAAATTGTTATTGTCGAAAAAAGTATGAAACCACGCCGTGATGATAAAGGTTATCTTATGATGGGAGTAAAAGAACTTTTACTTAACAATGATAGTTTGGAAATTTAATTTCAGCATAATAAGGAGTGTAAAATAATGTCGGATATAAAATACAACCGTATTGATGAGGATTTACAGCAAAAAATTATTTCTAACAGGGAAAGCCATTGGGTAAACCCATATGCTTTTAAAGACGAAATGGCTGTCAGACGAAATAATGACATTGACAAAGCCAATTTATGGCGTCCGGTATTTGTTCGTGATATAGAAAAAATTATGCATTTGCCATACTATAACAGATATGCTGATAAAACACAGGTGTTTTCGTTTAAAAATAATGACGATATTACACGAAGAGCACAGCATGTCCAACTCGTTTCAAGAATTGCACGAAATATTGGCTCAGTCTTAGGATTGAATCTGGATTTGATTGAGGCTATTGCATTAGGACATGATATTGGTCATACACCTTTTGGACATGCCGGTGAAAGATTCTTAAGTGAGTTGTATCATAATGAAACCAATAGATATTTCAATCATAATGTTCATAGTGCAAGAGTATTAGATACTATTTTTGCCAGAAATTTCACAATGCAGACCTTAGATGGCGTCTTATGTCATAATGGTGAGTTTGAACAGCAAGAATATAAGCCTAAGTATGAGAAATCATTTGATGATTATGATACTGAAATTGAATTGTGTTATACAGAAGGGACAGAAGCAATCAAAAAACTTATTCCATCGACTCTTGAAGGCTGCGTGGTAAGAATATGTGATATGATTGCGTATTTAGGGAAAGATCGACAGGATGCAGCGTTAGCAGGTATTATTGACCCCGATTATGAGTTCACTACTGAATTAATAGGTAGAGAAAATGCAAAAATAATTAATAATTTAACTGTTGATATTATTGAACACAGTTACGGTAAGGATTACATATTACTCAGCGATAATGCGTTTAAGGATTTGAGCATGGCAAAAAAAGAAAATTCTGATGTGATTTATAAAGATAAGAATATAAATAATCAGTATAACAGTATAATAAAACCGATGTTTGAAGATATATATTATAAGTTACTGCATGATATTAAGAAAAACGATGAAGATTCTATGATTTTTAAGCATCATATAAATCCTATTGGTGATGCTTTGAGAAAATATCAAAGTATTGATTATCTTTCAGAAGAAAATAATCAAATTGTTGTTGATTACATTGCCAGTATGACGGATGATTATTTTATTGCATTACATAAGTTTCTTTTTCCTGAAAGTAAATATTCCGTAGAATATGAACCATATTTTAATTAATATAAGCATTATTTGAAGAGTGTATATTTTATAACAGGGACTGTTTATGCCGGTAAATCTACAATGGTGAAAATACGGATTTGAGGGAAATGACATTTGGCACATAATGCACAAGAGGTGATTAAAAGGATTTATAAAAAATGACAAAACGAGAAATGATAAACATTAATAATTTTTTCAATTTAGTTGCGGAAGATTTGCAGTTAGGCAAAGTGCTTGAAAATCCCATTCGGGTAACAGGCGGTTTTATGCACCGAATGTTTAAGGTTGTTACCGAAAAAGGCAGTTACATAATTAAGCTTTTAAACCCAAACATTATGAAACGACCTACTGCAATGGGCAACTACAAAATCGCTGATGATATTGAGAAAATATTACAACAAAACAATATTCCTGCAGTTTATGCTTTGGAGTTCAAGAATAGAAAAATACAGGAATTAAACGGTCAATATTATTATATTTTTGAGTGGTATGACGGCAAGTCATTGAAAGACGGTGAAATCAAGTCAGTTCATTGCAAAAAGATAGGTGAAGTGTTGGCAAAAATTCATAATATTGATTTGAAAAATGAGCCTTTCGAGAAAAACGAAATGCAAGTTGATTGGCAAAAATATATTGAGCTTGCCAAAGATATGAACTCACCGATTTGTGATTACATAAAAGATTATGCCGATTTGTTTAATGACAGCATGACGAAAGGCAACGAGGCTATAAAGAAATTACCTCCGGTCAAAGCAATTTGCCATAACGATATGGACAGCAAAAATGTACTTTGGATTGGTGATGAATTTAAGCTGATTGATTTGGAATGTTTAGGATATTCAAATCCTTATCTCGAATTGTTTGAGCTTGCACTTTGTTGGTCGTGATATGAAAGCTGTAATATAGATTTTAGTTTGTTTAATACATTTATCAAGTCATATTTTGATAATACAAATCTTGATACAAATGTTGACTGGGAGGCTTTGTATTACAGCAACAATGGCAGACTCGGTTGGCTTGAATACAACATCAAAAGAGCATTGATGTTTGAATGTGATAACGATGAAGAACAACAACTGGGTATCAGTGAAGTCAAAGAAACTGTTGAGCATATCATATACTACGATAAAATTAAAGATGAAATTTTGAAGAATATTGCTGATTGTTGAGGTATTAAAAATGAGTGATGAAGTTATTCTTGGCAATGTAATGGTCGATTGTGATGATGAAATAAAATTACAGAGATTTTATGGAGAATTGTTAGGCTGGGAAATGTGTGAATTGTTCGACAGACCTGCTGTTCGCAGTTCCAACGGTATAGTGTTTTTGTTCATTGAAGAGCCTGATTATGCGGCACCTGTTTGGCCGGAGGAAACAGGTAAACAGCAAAAGCAAATGCACTTTGATTTTCAGGTAGACGATGTATATGTCGCTGTTGAAAAAGCAATATCACTGGGAGCTACTAAAGCACCAAATCAGTATGGCGGAGAACATTTTACTACAATGTTTGATCCTGCAGGTCATCCGTTTTGTTTATGTAAAAAGTAAAATTTTGAAGATTTAATAATTCAATAAGCTAAAAAATCACAGAGTTTTGTTCTCTGAG